>Ga0308160_10000983_pt1 | contig 44547 bp, 57 predicted proteins | sample PhyFR1_FD_201036 | JGI IMG/M metagenome (GOLD analysis project Ga0308160, IMG submission 201036) | Phyllosphere microbial communities from UC Gill Tract Community Farm, Albany, California, United States - DLSLF.R1 | ecosystem: Host-associated > Plants > Phyllosphere > Unclassified | place: USA... | reverse complement strand
GGAGCTGTTCAGCCGCGCCTGGCAAGACAGCTACGGCAGTGAAGTGGACGAACAGACCTTGCAGGACTTCGCCGTGCTGCTCCAGGAAGTGCAACACCAGGAGGAGCAGCCATGAAGATCCTCGCCATCCGCCTGAAAAACCTCGCCTCCCTCGCCGGGCCGTTCGAGATCGACTTTACCGCCGAGCCCCTGGCCAGCGCCGGGTTGTTTGCGATTACCGGGCCGACCGGCGCCGGCAAAAGCACCTTGCTTGACGCCTTGTGCCTGGCGCTGTTTGGCGCCGTGCCGCGCCTGGGCGATACCGGCCAGGCCAAAATGCCCGATGCCGACAGCGATATTTCCATCGGCGACCCGCGCACGCTGCTGCGCCGCGGCACTGGCGGCGGCTATGCCGAGGTGGATTTTGTCGGCGTCAGCGGCCGTCGCTATCGGGCGCGCTGGGAGGCCAACCGCGCACGCGACAAGGCCAGCGGCAAGTTGCAGAACAGCCGCCAGAGCCTGATCGACCTGGACAGCGAGCAACTGCTGGCCAGCCAGAAAACCGAATACAAAACCCAGTTGGAACTGGCCCTGGGCCTGAATTTCGAGCAGTTCACCCGCGCCGTGTTGTTGGCGCAAAGCGAATTCAGCGCCTTCCTCAAGGCCAACGACAACGAGCGCAGCGAACTGCTGGAAAAACTCACCGACACCGCGCTGTACAGCCAACTCGGCCGCCGCGCGTTCGACAAGGCCAAAGAGGCCAAGGACGCCCACAAGCAGTTGCAGGACCAGGCCACCGGCGTAGTGCCCCTGGCTGCTGAAGCACGCGCCGACCTGGACCAGCAACTGGCCGACGCCCAGCAACAACTCAAGACCCGGCAGGCCCAACTCAAGCAGTTGGAGTTGCAGCACACCTGGCTCAAGGAATTGCGCGAGTGGCAGGAGCGCCAGCTCAGCGCCACCGAGCAACTGCAACGCGCCGAGGCCGAGTGGGCCGGCCAGGGCCAGCAACGCCAGGACCTCAGCCGCCTGGAACAGTTGGCGCCGCAACGCCATCACTTCGCACGCCAGGCGCAACTGAGCGCATTGCTGACGCCTCTGGCCGCGCAGATTCAGCAGCATATCGAGCAGCAGAGCGCGCTGCAGCTACGCCAGGAACAAGCCCAACAGCAGCAGGCAGCCGCCCAGGCCGCCTTGGCCGATACCCTGAAAAACCAGGGCGATGCGGTCGCGCCGCTGCGTCAGGCTTTCGACGAACAAAGCACCCTCGCCCACTTGACCAAAGACCTGGCCAAGCGCACCGAAGAGCACCTCCAGCAGCAAACCGCCTACACCGAAGGCCAAACCCTGCTCAATGGCTTGCTCGAAAAGCAAGCGCAGGTTGCCGGGCGCCTGCAACGCCTGGGCGCCGAGCTTGAGCGCAGCACGGCCCTGGCGCCGTTGAGCGAGGGCTGGACCTACCAGCGCGAGCGCCTGCAACAACTCATGGTGATTGGCAGCCGCCTGAAAAAGGGCCAGGAAGAACTGCCGCAACTGGAAGAACGCGCCACCCGCGCCGCCGAACAACTCAGCGCACAACGCGAGTCGCTGGACCTGCTGTACCAAGAGGCCGGCGCCGAACCCCATGCGGTGGCCGAGCAGATCCAACTGCTCGCCAGCCTGTTGCAGGACAATCGCAAGCAGCAGCGCGCCGTTGAAGACCTCACGCGCCTCTGGGACAGCAGCCAACAGCTGGACCAGCAAGCCGTCACGCTGACGCAAAAACTCGCCGACGCCCAGCAACAGCGTGAACAACTCAACAAGGCCGGCCTGCAAGCCAAGGCCGAACTGACGGTCGCCGAGCAGACGCTGACAGTGACCAAGCAACTGCTCGAACGCCAACGCCTGGCGCGCAGTGCCAGCGTCGAAGAGTTGCGCGAGCAGTTGCAGGACGACCAGCCCTGCCCGGTGTGCGGCAGCCATGAGCACCCGTACCACCAATCCGAAGCGCTGCTGCAAAGCCTCGGCCGCCATGACGAAACCGAAGAGGCCACGGCGCAGAAAGCCGTCGACACCCTCAAGGAACAACTCACCGAGCTGCGTGGCGAAGTTGGCGGGCTGATCGCCCAGCAAAAGGAGTTCCTGCACCAACAGGAGCAAGTGGCCGCGCAACAACAGGCGCTCCAGCCCAGCCTGGATGCACATCCGCTGGCCGCTTCGCTGTTCAACCAGGACGCCGCCAAACGCAGCCCCTGGCTGGCCCAGCAACTGGCCCAACTGACGCAAAGCATCAGCCAGGACGAACAGCGCCAGGCCGCCCTGCTCAACCTGCAACAAAACGCCGGGCGCTTGCAGCAACAATTGCAAGCCGCCCAGGACGCCAGCCAGCAAGCCCGTCAGTTGCTGGTGGACCAGCAGCGCGAACTGTCCAACGACCGCGAACGCCTCGACGAAGAACTCAACGCCTTCGCCAGCCTGTTGCCGGCCGAAACCCTGGAGGGTCTGCGCAAGGAGCCCGCGGCAACGTTCATGCAATTGGACCAACAGGTCAGCCAACGCCTGGAGCAACTGGGCCACCAACGTGATGAGCTGGCCGAGCAACAGGAACGCCAACAGGCCATCGAGAAACAACAGACCCACCAACAGCATCGCCAGCAGCAACTTGAGGCATTGGCCCAGCAGGTCGGCGAGCTGGCCACACATCAGCAAGCCGCCGAGGGAAAACTGCGCGACTTGCTGGGCGAGCACCCCAGCGCCGAACAGTGGCAGCAGCGACTGGACCAGGCCGTGGCGCAGGCGCGCCAAGGCGAAACCGACGCCAACGCGCACCTGCAAGAGACGCGCAATGCGCTGGTGCAACTGGCCGCCGACCTCAAGGCCCAACAGGAACGTCAACAGGCGCTGCTCGCCGAACAGCAGGCGCTCGACGCCAGCCTGCGCGAATGGCGCGCGTTGCAGCCCGAGCTGGATGATGCCGGCCTTGCCCGCCTGCTGGCCTTCGACGACGCGCACCTCAACGCGCTGCGCCAGCAATTGCAACACAGCGAGAAGGCCGTGGAACAAGCCAAGGTCCTGCTGCAAGAGCGCGAGCAGCGCCTGGCCGAACACCAGGCCCTGCACAACGGCAACCTGCAAGCCGAACAACTGGACAGCGCCCTCGCCGACCTCAACCAGCAACTGGCCGAGGGCGACAAACAGGTGGCTGAACTGCGTGCGCGCCAGGCCGAAGACCAGCGGCGCCAGGATGCCAACAGCGCCCTGGCCGACCAGATCGCCAGCGGCTACGACGAGTGGCAACGCTGGGCGCGCCTGAATGCACTGATCGGCTCGGCCACCGGCGATACGTTCCGCAAGATCGCCCAGGCCTACAACCTTGACCTGCTGGTGCACCACGCCAACGTGCAACTGCGCCAACTGGTGCGACGCTACCGCCTCAAGCGCGGCGGCAGCATGCTGGGCCTGCTGGTGATGGACACCGAAATGGGCGACGAACTGCGCTCGGTACATTCGCTGTCCGGCGGCGAGACGTTCCTGGTGTCGCTGGCACTGGCTCTGGGCCTGGCGTCGATGGCGTCGAGTACGTTGAAAATCGAATCGCTGTTTATCGATGAAGGCTTCGGCAGCCTCGACCCCGAGTCGCTGCAATTGGCGATGGACGCGTTGGATGGCTTGCAGGCCCAGGGCCGCAAGGTAGCGGTGATTTCCCATGTGCAGGAAATGCACGAGCGCATCCCGGTGCAGATCCAGGTCAAGCGTCAGGGCAACGGCTTGAGCACCCTGGAGGTCAAGTGAACGAGGCGCTGCTGTATTCGTTCAGGCGCTGCCCTTATGCGATGCGGGCACGCCTGGCGTTGCGCTACTCAGGGGTCGCGGTGCGCATTCTAGAGGTCAGCCTCAAGGCCAAGCCGGCCGAGATGCTGGCGCTGTCGCCCAAGGGCACGGTGCCGGTGTTGAGCGTGAATGGGCAGGTGATTGATGAGAGCCTGGCGATCATGCAATGGGCCCTGGCGCAAAACGATCCTGATGACTGGTTGCTCCAGGGTGAGCCGAGGGTGTTGGCGCTGATCATGGAAAACGATCAAGCGTTCAAACACCACTTGGATCAATACAAATACGCCGAGCGCTACCCACAGCAACCGATGGAATTTTATCGGGCGCAGGGTGAGGTGTTCTTGCAGCGGCTGGAGGGGTTGCTGGCGCAGCGAGACTACCTGCTGGCCGATCATCTGAGCCTTGCCGATGTGGCGCTGGCGCCATTCGTGCGCCAGTTCGCCCATGTGGATCGAGAGTGGTTCGCGGCGACGCCGTATCGGCGCTTGCAGGATTGGTTGCGGCGGTTTTTGGAGTCGCCGCTGTTTATCGCCGTCATGGCCAGGCCTTAACGCAAAGTCGGAGGGGGGCCAACTCAGCTTGCCCCCCACATTGGATTTCAGTGTGCTTGAACCTTGTGATCCAACGCGGCGTAAAAATTGGCGCTTTGTTGCAGGTATTTGTGGGTGTAGGCGCTGGTGCTCGATGGCTTGCCGGCGACTTCCACACTGGCCGCAGCCGGCAGTGCAACAGTGGCCGATACGGCGGAAGCAGCGATAACAGAGAAGAGATTGAAGTTCATGGCGGTAACCCTTGTGTTCGTTTGGTTGAGTGGCCGGGAAGGCCTTGGAACCAAACTTACGCTCCGAGGGTTACGCCTTAGAAATGCTTTGAAACAGTAGCCGCTATCACTGCAATTAATACAAAGGCTCAGGCCCCGCACGGCGGGGCCTGTGGCTTATTGACGCAGCAGGAACTTGAGGTCGCTGGGCGCATCGATCGGCATTTTTTGCACGGTTTTACCCAGCAGGCCGGTGTTGGGGTCACGTTCGACCACTACGATTTCGTTGCTTTTCTGGTTGGCGATCAGCAAAAACCTGCCGCTGGGGTCGAGGCTGAATTCGCGCGGGTGGTCGCCCTCCACCGAGCGCTGCTGCACTTGCTTGAGGTGCGCGGTGGCCGGGTCAATGCTGAACACCAGGATATGGTTGGCCGTGCCACGGTTGCTTACATACAGGAACTTGCCATCGCTGGAGGCGTGCAGCGCGGCGCCGGCTTTGTCCGACACCGGTTGCCCGGCCGAATAGTCCACCAACTGGGTTTGGGTCAATGTGCCGTCGTGGTAATCGAACACCGCGACCTGGGCACTCATCTCGGTGGTCAGCCAGGCATGCTTGCCATCGGCGCTGAACAGCAGGTGGCGCGGGCCACTGCCCGGCGGCAATTGCACCGAGGCCGGGGCGGCCGCGGTCAACGGCTGCTCGTGGCTGGCCTTGGGGTCGTAACGGTAGACAAAGACCTTGTCGGCCCCCAGGTCCTGCACAAACACGTACTTGCCGTCCGGCGACGACACGACCGAATGCACATGGTTGGACGCCTGGCGTTCAGGGTTCACGCGGCTGGCCGGGTGCCCGCTCAGTTGCACCGGCGGCGACAGTTTGCCGGTGGTGTCCACCGGCAGGATCGCCAGGCTGCCGCCCGGATCTTCCTGCACCGAATAGTTGGCGACGAACAGGTAACGCCCGTCAGCGGCGACGCTGGAATGGGTGGGCTCGTTGCCCAGGCTCTGCACCTGATTGATCAGGGTCAGTTGGTGGCTCTGTGGGTCGATGCGGTAGCTGCTGACGCGGCCGACGGCATCTTTCTGCCCTGGGCCGTTCTCGTTGACCACAAACAGGTGCTTCTGGTCCTTGGAGACCGTGAGCCACGAAGGGTTGGCCGCCTTGGCCGCCAATACCGGCTTGCCCTGCAACCGGCCGGTACGGCTGTCGAACTGCACACGGTAAATGCCTTCGCTGGTGCCGGCGGTGTAGCTGCCCACCAACAGTTCATAGGTGTCGGCGGGTGCGGCCTGTACCGACATCGCACCCACACTGCCCGCCATCAGCAGGGGCCAGAATTTACGCATCATCATCGGCTTCGTCCTCGTCGTTATTGTTGTCGCCTTTGACAGCCTGCAGGCAAGCCAGGTGATGCTCACCGTCGTCATTGCTCAAGCGCCAGCGCTGCAAGGACTCATCAAAGGTCGCGGCCTTCAGTTGTTCTGGACTGAACGTCCAACGCTTGAGTTCCCGACCGTCCATGCTTTCGATGCGCAAAGCTTCCTCGAAGGTGAAATCAAAGGCGTGCAGTCCGTCGATGATCAGCATATCGCTGTCTTTCAGGGCGGTGGTCAGGTCAAGGGCATTCATCACAAGTCGATCATCTTAAAAAGAAAGGCCGCCATGATAGGCGAGTTTCGCCCACACACCCACCGCTACCTGATGCCGCGCGCGAAAAACCAACGACCGAAGTTGAGATAAGTCACTTTGGAAATCGTTGCATCTGTTGCAACTAAATTCCCAAAGTGAGCAACTCAAACACAAAATTTACTCAACCTATCCTGCTAACCAGATTGGTCGGAGAAGGCGATATTAGACGTTTGGAAAATCTGGCAACTGCGGCCGGTCGCGAGCCTGACCGTACACCGGCAGTTCCTTTCTTCAAGTTTGAAATTTTCACTCTTGGGCTGGCCACGGGTATTTCTTCTGAATGCCTTCGAAGCGTCTTACCCCCTCTGCCCGCACTTCCTCCCAACCTAGCTCCCCCATTACTTGCATACGTTGAGCCTCTGCAAAGTAACGGTCAGATCCCGTGAAGGGGTTTGAGTAAGCGCTCAGGCGCTGCGCTTCAACTTCTGCCCGTGTAAGGGCGAAATGCTCCGACTCAACTAACTCAAGCTTTCCGCCCTTTCCAATGGTGATGGATTTACCAGAATTCCGACCTGCTGACAGGTCTCTGAATTCGGCGTCTGAGACCTCTATTGCATCCTCGGGGATAGAGGCATGAATTTGGGGATCGTAAAAACAACTCGTAGCTACACAATATTTCATACCGCTCTCCTAACGCCCAAACGCGACCATAAAGCCTCTACCGCCACCGCCCCAGGTACCAGCGGCGCTCCACAAATAGCGCGACTGATCGACAACTTGGAAAATTGTTCCAATGTTCAAACCGAAGCTGCCCGGGGTATCTGATGTTAACTGCAGATGCGCCCCATATACCGCCGAGGGAAATGGCACGGGGAAAAACCGGTAGTCAGTCGCTCCATTTGATTCATCACTCACTGCCCACTGGATCATGAATCCGCTTAACCAAGTTGGAAGCTTGATATAGCCGTTCGCAGCGAAGCTGGCAGCAAACCCTGAAAGAACATAGGCCGGGCAAAGAGCAAGATAGCCACCGGCACCGGCCAGCAGCTCCTGAAGAGTGGCGAATCTAGAAATACCAGCCACCGCCTCACCAGCCGCGACCACTCTCTTTGCGATACTTTGCGCGACACGCAATGCAGTCATAGGTTTGGAGTTGTCGATGCCCGCCGTTGCCTCGGCGTCAATCTGTGTCGCAACGGATATGGAATAACCGTCCAGCGTAGTGGCTTTGCTCGCTTTACCGGCAAGCGCGTTTGTCATCGTCGTAGCAAAGTTAGGATCGTTCCCTAGTGCCGTTGCTAGTTCTTTCAGCGTATCAAGAGCATCAGGCGAAGATGCTACCAACGCCGCGACTGCCTGCTGGATCGCGCCAGCCGTCTCGGGCTTGGTGAAGGCATCGGTGATGCCATAGCCGCCAAGCGTGGTTGCTTTGCTGGCCTTGCTCGCTAAAGCGTTAGCCATGGTCGTAGCAAAGTTCGGGTCATTACCCAGCGCAGCGGCAAGCTCATTGAGCGTGTCCAGTGTTGCTGGTGACGATGCCACGAGGTTCGATATTGCTTGCTGAATCGCAGAAGTGGTCTCGGGCTTGGTGAAGGAATCGGTGATGCCGTAACCGGCCAGAGTCGTTGGATTGCTTGCTCCCGTTACCAACCCCTTAACGTTGATGGTGACCTTGGTGTAAGTACCTGCTGCTACACCGGCATCAGCGAGCGTCAACGCTATTTCAGTGTCTCCGGTCCCGTCATAGCTACCACTTCCACTTACCGCACCCTTGAACTTCAAAGTTCGCGCTGTCGCCAGTTGAGTCGCCTTACCAACCGCCGACGTACCGTCGATGATTTTTGAGATCGCGGCCTTCAACCAGGCTGTCCGGTTGCCCAGCTGTTCTCCCTGTCTGTTTGCGATTCCGCCAGGTCCCCCAAGAACGCGATCAGATGTTTCGATCTGATACGTGCCATCAGCAAAATCTTCTGTTTCCGGCAAGTTAGCCATTAAGCACTGCTCCCATGGTTGTACAGCCCGTCATAACGAGCGGTGCCGTTGTAGCGAATGGCCGCAGCTTGATATTCAAGCGAGGCAAGGCGGCGCCCAGCGGGCGCGATGGAGGACAACATGCGGCGTATAACGTCCGCCTGGTCGTTGGTAATGGGGTCTGTGAAAATCACGCGATATGCAGCCCAGGCACGGGAGTCGCCATAAACATAGAGCCCGTCGAAGGTGATGCTGCCGTCGTAAGTGCGTCCGCCAAGCCCTTCCTGCAGTTCGACCTCACCGAAGCCCAGCAAGCGAATGATCTCGCGTATCGCCCAGGGCGTTCCTTTATAGCGGTGCAACTCGACAGCGTTTTTGATCAAGTTCCTACGGGCATCTTCCGACTCAGCCAAAATCCAGACCGCCTCATCGAGCAGGCTGAACTGGTCGGCCATTACGGGAAGCAACGGTGCCTTTACGAGGTCAACGAGGTAGACCAGCATCGGCGTGAGATCAATGCCGGCATGTCGCTCTTCCAACAGCTTGCACAGCAGTGAAAAACGCTCATCACCCGCGAGTACTGGCGGTAATGTCAGATCAGCCATCGACGGCCCCCGCATAGAGAATCGCGATGCTGGAACAATCGGCCCAACCATGACGCGGTAGGTCGAGCGTCCCGGCCGGTAACTCTAAAGCTGATCGGTACACTCCCATTACCTGAAGCCTGGCGTTGAGTTGCTCAGGCACGATGTCTATGCCAAGCCCGGCACGCAGCTCCTGTGCGTAAACCTCAGCAGCCTTTTGCACAGCAGCCAGCGTGGATTCCTTGTCGGCCCAGGAGTAAAGCGTGATATGCGACCTGATACGCCAGTCGGTCCTGGCTGGCATCTGGGCTCGTACCGTGTCACACAAGGGTCGCAACTTTTCCCCGCTCAGATAGCTTTCGACTTGTTCCAGAAGATTTGCCGTAGGCATTCCCGTTTCAGTCAGCGGGTGAATTGCGACCTCGCCATCTGGTAGGCCGTCGTCGGGGCCGCGCACTGCCACATCAATAATGGACTGGTGAACCGACAGCGCGTGGTACCTGTAGGCACCGCGACTGCCTGCTGTGGTGTAAGCCTCTGGGGCAAGGATGATTCGTTCCTTGTAGCGGTCGTCAGACTCGTCCTCAACGCCATCGGCCGGAATGGCGCTGTTGCTCGCAGCCAGCCCGGCGAACGGTTGGCCAACCAAGGTGTTGATCTGGCCGATAGCCCAACCGTTTCCAATCACACCCGGCGTTTCGCAGATCGCACGCACTTGCACTGAAAGTGCTCCTGCCTTAATCACCGCATCCTGACGGGTGAGGAACGCTACAGCGCCGTTTTGAGTGGTGATTCGCGTGTTTGTTGGAATCAGGCGATCCTGGGGCTGCGGCTGCGATGCAACGAACAAAAACGGGCTGACTGCTCCAACTGCCAACAACCGAGGAGTGCCGACCAGGTCGCCTAAATAGTCAAGGATTGGGCCTGCGCTGAAACGCACCAGGAGCTTTTCCCCGGCACTCTGGATCGCTGCCTTGATACGGGCCTCTGAATAAGCCACCTGGTTAATGAAAAGGCGCTCAATCTGAGCAGGGAACAGCGATTTACCTGAGTCGCGCTCGTAGAGGGCAATTAGCTCGGCCTCGATCTCTGCAGGATTAATTTTGACGAACTCGGGTTTAGGCAGCTCGCGCATAAGGCACCTCGGTCAGTTGAGGGATGCCGTCGGCTACACGCCATTGCACACGCACAGTGATGTGTTCGACATCAATGCTCACTTGCACCTGGACGACTGATACGCGGGTTTCCCAGCGGCGAATGGCGTCGACCGCTTCACGCACCAGGTGCGGAGTGACTCGGTTGGTGGGCCAGTCGATATATAGATGTAGGTCGCTGCCGAACTCAGGCCGGTGGGCATCGCTGCCCTTGGGGGTGGTCAGGATGATGCGGATGGCCTGGTCGATGTCGCGCAGACCTTCGACCACCTCGCCGGATGTGCCGAGGGCGGGCTGCCAGTGGGCAGCGGTGATACTGGTATAGGGAGTGGGTGTGGTCATGCGCCCATGATGGGAAAAACGGACGGAGCAGGCTTTTAATCGAGTTTAAAGATGCTTGTGGATATTCTGCGTGGCAGACTCTGGACATCGCGGCAAAGGATTGAGATAGCAATGAAGGCTAGTGAGAAAATTAAAGCGCAGAAAGTGGTCGATAAAATCCAAGCTGGCAGCTTTGATGAGAATGACATCGACAACCTATTCATGCGGCTCCGCGCTTATTCCGCTGGGTTCCGAGTGTTTCGCGAAATAGCGGACTTTGTCGCCCACAATGACGCCAGAGACCGAGGTCTGCTGAACGAGTCTTTAGAGGCATTCCACCTCAGTTTTAAGTATTTCATGGAGTATAGGATGCCCGGTATGAGGTCGTTGGATGTTTCCAAACCGATCCCCATTTACATCAAGAAACTGATGAAGTGCCAAGTAGACAAATGCAAGCCTGAGGTCCTTCGGGAGAAGTTCAACGTAACACCTGAAAGGCTCAAATCCCGCATTGATAATTTTTTCAAAGACGACAAGAAAACCAAAACCACACAGCTTCAAAATTTTAAGCTAGGAAGAGATGGCCTAGCCACACTCGATCATTTGCTTAGCTTCATCGGATGTGTCCCGGCGTTCACGGGGCATGACTTAGAGAAAGACCTACTCGCAGTGCTGCGACACAATAAATTGATGTTCGACGAATCTAGACTCATTGAGCAACACCCCAAGATCATCCTATGCGTGATGCTACTTATGCATCAGACGAAGTTCATACTGGAGAGCGGCATCACTGGTGACTGCCGCATGGGCGTGGAGAATACGCGGGTATTTACCGATCAAGGTGCTCCTACTGAAGATACCGCGGTGGCCTCTGGGTTGCTCCAAGTAATGGGAACGGTCAGTCTAGTTAGACCTGACGGGAGTCCCATGGAGATGTCATACCCCGTTTTTCTGTCTGACCTACAGATAATCGATTATTGCGATGCCTCGCTCTTTAGTAATAGTGTTTTTCCCAATACATCAGAGTGGGATGTACCGCTCGTTGATCTTGATGACGACCTCGTGCTTTTAGAGAGTGGCAAGCTTGGAAGAGCTTCCAGCTCATCATTTTAGTATCGACTGGAACAAGAACTCAGTGGCTGTGATGGTTCGAGTTTCCACCCGCATCCATGATTGCTCCAGTTGCATTGATGCTTCCGTTCACCTGCAGGTCTCCATTCAAGGTGACCTGTGGCACATCTAACGTTACTGAAGGCGCCATCACAATCACCGGCTCCCCGGCTTCAACTGTGATGTTTCGCCCACACTTCACAAGCAATGTCCCCACACACTCCAGCGTCATGACTCCAGCCGCTCGGTCGTAAGTTGAAACCGTCCCATCACTGAAGCGGATATAATCGGTATCCTCATCTACGACTGGCGGCGGCTCAGCAGTCGAGTAGATCCCGCCCAGGTACACGCCACCGACACCGTCAGCGTCGAGCAGCACCGCGACCTGCTCCCCCAGTTCGGGCATCAGAGGACGGCGCTGAGTACCCTGCGTATTTCGCTGGGGCACGTGGAGCCAATAGCTCTCGACCCCGTCACGGTCATCCAGGCGGACCCGCACGCGGCAGGTTGGGTAGTCCACGCCACTGACCTCTCCATATTCAAGCTCAATGCCCATCAGGCCACCACTTCGTGCTGAATGCCGTAGGTCGACAACGCCAGGTCGGGCTTGGTGTTGGTCAGGCTTAGATTGATCAACGGAGCCGAGATGCGGCAGACCTCTTTATCCACGGTATAACCAGAGCGCGTCACCCGGTGGTGCGATGCGGTAATCAAGTAGTTACCGCCGAGCATGCCCGCCGCAACCAGAGTGACGACATTGCCGCTCACCAGGTCTGGTCGACCAATGCAGCTCCAACTGCCAGTGGTGCGTTCCCTGTTGGTTTTGGCCAGCTCAGCTTTTGCCTTTGCTTTGGAAACCTCTGCCGAGGCGCTGCGCTTACGCTGCTTCTTCGTATCGGCGCTGGTGGTGGTCTTGCTGGAGCTGCTGGGCACGGCTACGGTTTCTCCGTTTTCCATCTTGTAGGCAATCAACTGCTTTTTGGCAGGGTCTTTGTGTTTCACCTCAATGGCCTTAGGAACCATAGTGATCTGGTCACGCAATCGCACATTAGCCAGATCCTTCAACACGAGGCTGGCCACCGACACGCCCTTGGCCAGGTCGCTGATTGCGTGGAACACCATACGTCTGCCGGTTACCTTGAAGGCATAGTCGTACTCGCCAGCCAGGTTAAGCAGGAACGCCAGGTCTGACTCCTGTTGAGTCAGGCGATCCAGCTTGATCGGTTCGATACGGCCGATCAGCTCCAGCCCTTGACGTGTGGCGATCTGCTTTGCGACCGCGTCCAGTGTCATGTCTTCGTAGGCTTTATGCTCAGTGGTGCGCAGCGCTGTTTGAATGCCTGCGGCAAGGGCACGGATGCTGATGGTCGACGGCGGGCAGTTCAATTCGACCTCATCTATTTCAAAGCTACCCACCGCCCGCAACGGCTCGCCTTCCCAGCCTATGGACAGTTTCAGTGTGTCGCCATGTCCTGGGTACCAAGCGTCCCGCCATTTGCCCTCGGTATCCTCCAGTTCTACCTCCAAGCTGTCAGCTTCCCCCGTCAGGAAGTCGTCGTAGGTCAACGACAGCAGGTGCTTGCTGACATCATGGGTGATATTGCGCTGCTGATAAGTGAGCACAAAGCGCGCTTCGGGTACCAGCTTGGGAATCAACGCATCCATGGTGGAAGATCCTCGGTTGACGTCACGGGTTCCAGCATAGGGATGGCCAGCGTCAATCCAGCTGGAAGCGCGGCGGTTATGGGCACATGGGTATTTGCTTCGACAATGGGCAAATAGCGATGAGCGTCACCGTAGTAGCGCCAGGCTAACTGATCCCAGCGCTCTCCCTCGGTGGTTACGTGGGCGATAAACATCAGGCTCTCCGGGTCAGTACTTGAGCCGCCAGGCCTGCAAGACGAATGCTGGCGCTATTCAGTGTGGTCGCTGCCTGTCCAAGAGACTCGCGGGAGGTGGCGAAGCGGTCGGCTATGTTGCCCAGGTCAACCGGGTTGAGGCTGGATCGAGCGCCCATCACGCTTCCCAGCACGTTGTCACTCAGGCGCGACAGATCAGCGCCGTCATCGAGCAGACCTGCAGCGCCTTTAAAGCCCTGGAGCGGTTCAATCGCCCGAGCAGTGATACCGAGCAGTTGAGGCACCTGCCCAAGGATCATGGACGGGCTGCCGCTTTTGACGGAGTCATAAACGTTCATCCCCGCACGCAAGACGTTGCCCACCGTTTTCGCATGAGCAATAGCCATCTGCGTGGGGCTAGCTGGCGGAGTCAATTTAGAAATTAGCCCCGGCGATCCCATGGCTGCTGCAGCTGTTCCACTCAACGCAGGGTCAAGCAGTCCCGGTCGGAGTACGTTGCGGTTAAAAGCCCCGGTGTACTCTTTTAGGCTGACCTGGACTGTCGCGGCGGCGATCTGGCCCACAGCGGTCCCACGTCGCATCGTGTTACTGATGTCGGTGATGACGTAGGCGCCCAAGTACTCGCCGCTGCCCATCACGAAGGCCAGCGGCTCATGCTTGCTCTTGGCCTGGCGCAGTGCGCGCAACCGCTCCTCGGGATCGCCCAGCATCGGATGCAGAACCATCGTTAAGTTGCAAGTGTCCAGGCCTTCGCCAATCCACTCCAGTAAGGGTTTGCCCTGGATACGAGCATGTTCCGCCCAATCGGCGGTACCGCTTTGCTCCAGGCCACTGATGCCGCCCGCAACGGTGAACTCAATGTCTCCCAGGATCGCGAACATCAGGCAAAGCCCTCGTCAGGTGACCCGTAGCTGCGGCGACGTTTATCGTGGAAGTAGCGATCCATGTTCTTCACGAACTCGGCATAGCCCGCTTGCAATCCCTGGGTGACCTGTTCGCGCACGTCGGAGCCACCGGGCACATTGATCTGTGGAGAGAAATGGAAAGTAGGTGCGGCCTGAGCGCCTGGTCCGCCGACCTGACCCGCCCCCGCGAAACTACCCATCATGCTCGCCCTGGACACATCAGCCGGATTGGGCGGCAGCATGTCGACCTTCGACTGTGTTGCCATTCCCAAGGCGGCCCTGCGAACTAGGTCGGATTGCGAGGTGATCCCAATGGCGGCGCCCTCGCTGATGTTCGCCCCGTAACCCATGAACACGCGGCTGGGCGACTGGATGCCCAGGGTCTCGGTAAACCAGCCTTTCACCGATGATCCGATGCCTACCACGCTATCTTTCAGCGCCCCGGCCATATTGCTGATGCCGTTGACCAGCCCTGTTACAAGCATCCCGCCGAACTCACTGAACTTGCCGGGTAGCTCAATCCCGAAATAGCTCATCACACCCGCAAAGGCCCGGTAGAACAGTCCGAGCGGAGAGAAGTCCAGGATCAAGCCGGTGATGCCGGAAAGCCCACCGCTGAAGCCTGCCTTGATTTCAGTCCACAGGCCGCTGAAGAACCCCTTGATGGGTTCCCAGTAGCGGTAGATCAGATACGCGCCCAGGGCGATACCGGTGATCAACAAACCGATGGGGTTCATTAACAAGGCCCTGCTAAGCCAGAGGACAGCCTGACCCGCGAGCTTCAAACCGAACAGCAATGTTCCGCCGAGGATCTTGCCCAGGAACAAACCACCACGCGCCACCATCATCAACGGTGCGCCGAGGGCCATAGTGACGCCACGTAAGAACAGGCCGCTGTACCGGGCAACCGTGAGCAAACCGCTGCCAATACGGGTCAGGCCGGTGACCAGGGGCGCGAATTTGCCCATCTGCCACATACCACGCAACAGGGTCCATTTGGAGGACACAGTGGTGATGGTGGTGGACATGGCCACGAATGGCGACATCACCAGGTTGGCGCCGTAGGCGAGACCAATAAAGGCCAGTTTGCCCGCGAGCAGACCGCCGACGAGGCCGACAACCCCCTTGATGATGCCGGGGTTTTCACTTGCCCAGGCGGAGAACGAGGCCATCAGCGGCACCAGGGCCTTGGTAACATCTACCAAGGCAGGTAACAACGCATTACCTACCGAAATACCTATGTCTGAGAGATTGGTTTTTAAACTTTTCAGCTGCTCTTTAGAGCTGCCCATTCGCTTATTCCAGTCCTCATCCAGTACACCTTTATCCGCAGCATCCTTACTACCAGCCTTGATACTTCCAAGGTCTTTTTGGTTTGCGAGGGCAGGACGAACAAACGAAAGCACCTGTTGATCAGCAAACAGTTCTCCGAGTTTGTAGGCTTCATCCAACCGAGCTAGGGCGACCTGCTTTTCCTGGCCGTCTTTTAGATCCAGCGCCTTTCCATATTCTGCAGCAGCTGCGGGCGCTTTCTTTCCGAGATGTACCGTCAATATCTTGATCATTGCTTCAGCGGGTGAAAAACCTTCGCTGACTAAGTTTTTCATACTGCTTTTAAGATCAATACCCGCCTTTTCAAAGGCCTTAATTGAGTCGGGGGCGGTTATCTTCGAAAGGAAGTTTTTGAAGTTGTTAGCGGCCTCATCATTCGTGCCTGCTCCGCGCCGTGCTATTTGCAGTGACGCCCCGATTTCAGCAACCGCTCGTTCCCCTGTAACCCCCAGCGCAGCGAACTGAGGTGTCAACTGTGGCAACCATTTTGCCATGTCCGCAAGTTCAAACTGGCCGCTTTTCCCGGCAAACGCCAGCATGTTCATTGAACGCTCTAAACCAGCTGCGCCAATACCCAGGTTATCTTTCAGTGCGATAGCTACAGAGCCGAGATCGTCCATGCTGGCTCGGGTCGCGGTTGCGGCCTTGGCCATTACTGGAGCGTAATTTGCGAGTTCCTTCGCGTTTGATATGCCCCCCGCGATCAAGACGCCAGTACCTTTGGCCACGTCAGTTTGAGTTTGATTCCACCTCAACGCCGCCCCACGCATTACGTCGCTAAGCCGTTTTTCCTCAGCCTCGTCGAAGCCGCCTGTAATGGCGATGTCACGGGTCTGGTCTTGAAAGTCGATAGCCGTACGCATCGACTGCACTACAGGTGCGCCTAGGGCGACCCCAGTGCCGATGGTCTCCATCGCCTGGCCACGCAAATCCCCGCGTTTGTTCTTCAGCGTTTCGCCACGGGCAATGCTGGTATTGAGGCGCTCCTGTTTGGTCTTAAGCTGATCAATGGTAAGGCCGACCTGGTCGTATTGCCGGCGAAGGCGTTCTACACCGGTACCGCCCCTGGCGATGGACGCCGCCAGTTCCGTGCCCATAAGCTTCTGCTTGGTGGTCAAGCCATCGGTAGCGCGGCCCAACTGCTGCACGGTGGACTTAGCCGAGCCAAACGCGGCGTGCAGGCTGCCCGATACCACGGCACCAATCTTTAATCCGACCAGGACTTCATTAGCCATAATTTGCTACGCTGCAAGCATGTTTGAAAAAGCCGCTCTGCTCACCGCCAAAACCCTCTATGCACTGGCCATCGGCGTCGGTGTGACCTGGCTTGCCTGGCTTTGCCTGGCGAACCTGCCCTTGTGGGCGGCGGTGCTGATGTTCTGCCTAGGTCTGCCGTTGCTGGCCCTGGCAGCCGCCCCTATCGCAGCGGGCGGCGCATTACTGGCGGGAGTGGTAGTGGGGTTGGTAGCTTTGATCAGCGGTTCATTTGCTCGGAAAGTTCGATCCGGCGGCTGATCTCTCGCTCACAAACATCAACCCAAAACCAGTAACGCTCCATCTCCAGCTCGTCGATCTCAGACGGTTGCATCCTTAGTACCAGGAGCAGCGCTTCGTCCCAGGAGTGCAGCAAGGTCTCCTCCGCCCACCATTTCCCGAAACACCGCACTGACTGTTTTCGAGTCAGCAATGTCCAGGTCCATCAAGTCCTCCACGGTCATGCCGGTCATCCTCGCTACAAGATGATCTTCCATGGCCGCTTCGTCTTTGGAGTTGCTCTGGGCGTTACTGAGGTCTTTACGTTTTAGGCGAGTGATTGGCAGTGAAGTGATCAGTTCACCTGCAGCGGACTTGAAAGGGAATTTGAGGGGGATGCTGAGTTTGTCGGCCACGTTCGTTACTCCAGGTTGATCAAGTGATCGGTTGCTCTATGAGAGCCCTGAGTGTCGCGCCTGGCCGTGGCGCTGGCTTTTAATCGGGTTTAAAGAGAGGATTCGGGCAACAACAAAGCAGCGAATGGTGGCCCAGATGGAAGACGAGGTAACAATTGAACACGAGGGCGTTGAATATTCAGCGTCTTACATCGTGACCGGCGAAATGATTACGGTGTTTTTGCCCAATGGTGAGCAACGATCAACAGCGCTGAGCGGGGACATAGTCATAGAAAGTGCTGCTCGCACTCATCTACGGTCTTACGTCAGAGGCATCACCAAAAAAATGAGGGATAAACTATGTCGATGACGCATATCGAGCGATTTAACGTTTTGGTCGGGGTTGTTTTTGCAAAACTCTATGAGACGTTTCCTGTGCCGGTGGAGTTGTCTGTTCAGAATTTCGTTGAGCAGTTGGTAGATGACGACGAACTTATCGACGACAGCGAATACATGAAGGGCGGATATGTTAAGTTTTTCACATCGACCATTACGTGGCTGGGCTACCACGGATACCTCATGAAAGGCTCCACGCTGAGCGGCGGTACAGTTCGTGATTGTGTTCTGACAGCAAGCGCCTTGGAAATTCTCAATGCCATGCCTGCCAACCTAGAGATTAAAGGCCCTTCCTTGGGCGACCAATTGATCACTGCCACCAAGGACAGTGTCAAAGGGAAGGTCAAAGACCTTGCAGGTGAGTTTTTGAGCAAAGCCGTGGTGTTCGGCACAAGAGCTGCTATTGATTTCGTAAGGACCTAGTTAAGCCTGACCGATGTTCTTCCGGTACTTGGACAACTGATCCTCACCGCCCACGCGGAAGATGTTGGACAGGTAGTCCAGTCGCACGATTTCCTCACCGTTCAGCAGTTGACGCACGTACGTGGCCGAAAACGGCGTTTCGAACTTGGTGGGGTCACGTGGTTTGTAACTGCCCAGGGCGTATTCCTTGAAGGTCACCGTCATCAGGGTGACCAGAGGGATTTCATCCACCAGCCCCGCACTGTTGAACACTTGTACGTTCGAACGGCACTGCAGCTGCACACTTTTGAATGGTGTGGCCAGCTTCTTTGCCGCGTCGTAATAAAGGCTGTTCCACACGATCTTGCCTTCCAGCTTGTCCAGGCCGTCGGGCAACTCAATCAGGCCGACCATGCCCAGTCCTTGGAAGTCAGACATCACGGCTTTGACCGTGCCGAGTTCGATCTCCTCGCAACGAGCAAAGAAGCTGTTGCCGTCCAGGTACACGTTCGCGTTGGCGATCCGATGCGCGCTAAAGCCAGCCATTATTCGGCTCCCAGTTTGACCAGGTATTCCCCGGTGATTTCGGTTTCAAAGGTGCCGCGTTCAAAAGGCACCGGCACGGTGAGCTTGTAGTTGATCAGCAGATTGCCCAGCTCGATCTGCGTTTGCGGGTTCCGTGTCGGGTCAAACCAGCATTCACCGCCGAGCAAGGCCTCGTCGCCGATCAGCTTGCGGAAGAACTGGTTGACGCTTTCAGTCAGGCTGTCGATCAGCGAGTTGGTGATCGGCATATCAACGAACTGCAACGAGCTGTAGCGAATCGATTCGTCGGCCACATCCTTGGTCCGGCGCACGTTTTCGAAGTTGCGCATATGGGTCACGGTGGGCCAGGCCGCTGTTCGGTTGCCCCAGAGGCGCAGGCCGGTACCGAACGAATTGAACACGGTGGTCACGCCGTTTTCGTTGAGTAGGTTCACTTCGCTGTTCGGATCGTCGACCCGCGCCGTCAGTGGTCGCTCCAGACCGATCACCCCGACCAGCTCCTGGTTGGAGCTGGACCACCAGTAGCCCTTGTCGTTATCTACCTTGGCCCGAAGGCCAGCGGCGCGGATCGACAGAGGCTGCAGCCGGTCGCTGTTGGTGCGTGCGTTATAGACTTTCACGTGGGGATAGCACAGACGCGCCCGGTCGCTGCTGGTGTTGAAGTTAATAACGCCACGTGGCCCGCGACCCGCGATCACCTGCTGCACGGTGCTGCCGATGGGGGCATCAATGTACGCAACACCGCCCAGTTGGGTTGCTGACGCGATCAGTTCCACGCTCACCGAGTTCAAGGTACTGAACCCTGGCGCGATGAAAATCTTGGGGAAGAAGCCAAACAAGTTGTAGCTGTCCGGGAACGCCTTCAAGCCTGTGCGGCGACCAGCCAGGGTGACCGATCCGATGATGTCAGCCGGAGTGACCTTGCTCGGGTCAGTGTGGGTGTAGTCCGCCTTGACGTTGGCAGCGGCAGGAATGGCACCCGACTGCAGCCGTGTGACGCGACCGGTCAACAGATCCACCGAGTAGTCGGTATCAGGCACATAGGTTGTCGCACCGTCCTCGGACTTCAACTCCAGAGTTTGCAACGCGCCGTGCTGCACCTGCAGCAAGTCGTTGTCCCCGAACGAGTGTGCCTGGCCGACGACATTGCTGCGATGCACCGCAGGATCAAGCACGTTGATCACTAACACAGTCCCGGCGCCAAATACGTGAATCCCCGCAAGTGCGTCGGCGATGCTGAAGCCCTCCAGATCTGGACCAAACTGGGCGTCGTCCACTTCGGTCTGCGACAAAGTCAGCTCGTTGACCGGGCCAATCGGCGCAGTACCGACCAAGGCGATCACTGCAGACTTGACCACGCGAATAGCCCGAGGGCCGCGCTCGACCTCGATAGTCTCGATGCCGTGTAGATAGTTAGCTGGCATTGGCTTTTACTCCTTTCTTTTCGGTCGTCGGCAGCAACACCAGGTGCTTCAGCTCCAACAACACCTTGGTGTATTCGTGATCAGCTGGAAGCTCGACCGGCTGACCAGGTAACAGCTGCACGTCAAGCAGTTCACGCGACTCGCCAACGCGTAGGGATGCGCAGCTCTGAGGGCCGGTGTAACGGTATCGGGTCAATGTCATGGGTAAACCTCGAAGGGGACTTCTGTCAGTAGCGGGCCGTCTTCAAGACCCATGATTTGTAATTGCACTGCGCGAGTAGCGATGCTCAAGCCGTATTGCCAAAGCCCCTGTACCTGGCCAATAAAGTTCTCGGCAGTTGGGCGACACGTCATGTCGCAGTGCGGTGGCTTCCAGCCGGTCAGGCATTCGCGGATTCGATCCAAGTAGCTGATCGCGCCGCTGGTGCCATGAAGCTGGCGAAACACCAAAGTCAGTTGAAAGCTCATGCTGCGTGCCTGAAACACGGCATCAGTAGACTCCGACGCACCGAACGTCGACTTGCCGTAGGCCACCAGGATCGCGCCACACGCATGGTTGAGTCGGTACTGGGCTGGGTTCTCTGGGAACAGCTCAATGGCCAACTCGCGGTCAAAGTCCTTTTTCAACCGAGTGACAAAAGCGTCCAGCAGCTGCTCGGTTTGGGTCTTTGCCCTGGGCCGACTCATCAGTAGCGCTCCCAGCGGTCATCCGTGAATTGAGGACGTCGCGCACGAACCCTGATCTCACCAGGCTCTGGCGCGGCTTGGCCGGTCGGCATACCCAAGGTGACTACGCCGTCACGGATACTCTCCAAAAGCTTGATAGTGTCTTTGCGGCTGTCCTTGACCGCGTCTGGCACCATGCCCTCCGGACGGCGCTGATAAAGCCAGTGCCGAGCCAGGTACACCGCCGCATCCCGCAATACGGTCGGCACCGGATCAAGGGGCAGGTTGTAGCGACCACGCAGGTAACCGTCGACCAGCTCCTCTGCCTGGCGTACGCCGTCCTCGATGACGGACTCGTTGGGTGCTTCCGCCGCCGGATCATCATTGGATAGCTGAATCAGCGTCCGCTCAGGAATCGCGGTGCTGACGTCAGTGCGGGTGCAGTAGCGCATAGGTCAGCCCAACTTCATCTCGACCAAGGCTTCAGGGAACAAGCACATGGCCAATGGGTTGCCCTGGGCTTCCAGGTCCCAGCCTTTACCCAACCGACGTGGCTCGGCCTTGCTGTAGAACGGTTGTCCGAGGGTGTTCACGGTCTCGTTGTAGTTGGCTGGTGCGTTAAACATGCGGAACACGCCACGGGCCAACGGGAAGACCTGGGCAATATCCGTTGGAATAAACCGTTGGCTACTGACCGTAACGTCGTATTCGATAAATTCGATGCCGCCGAACGTGAACCCAGAGCGCACATCACCACCGAGTCGATCCTGGGCTTCCTGATAATTGGCAAACGCTGCCTTGACCTTCTCATGGTCAATCAGTGCATCGAACCAATCCGGCCCGCACAACGCACGAAAACCGGTGACCATCACACCGCCGAGCTTCGACTCGGAATGGCGCTTGGCGTCGAGGCATGCCTTGCGCACGTTGGTGCTGGCATTGCTCAGGGCCACAGTCACTTTCTTCTGAGTGACTTCAAATTCCTTGTACAGGTCGAACATGGTTTCGCCGTCCGCATCCAGCAGCTTGCCGCGCAGCGCGCCGACCCGTTGGAACTCGCGGGTGGCCTCAATGCTGTTTTTCAGCTCCTGCAGGTTGTCATTGATCACGGTCGCAACTGGCGCAGCAGCACCTTCCTGACCAAACGCGGCAACCCCTTGCAGTTGGCTTGGCAAAAGAGGCCGAGAGATCGGCAGGTGCAGGGTTTCAAAGCTGCGGCGTTTGCGTTTACCTGCTTTCACCGGCGCAGGATCGTCATTACGTGACGTGTTGGGCACCAGGACCAGACGCCCCTCGCGCTCGTCGATCACTACGCTGGTGCTGTTGACGCCTTTCTCGTCGAACAAGCCCATGGCGCCGACTTTTCCCGGAATGGCCGGGAGTTTGTTGATGGCCGCCGTGAGGTTGGCAACGCTGAACATGTCTTGCAGATTCATGGAGTACTTCCTAGTTAAGGGCCGCACGAGCCACAACGCCCAAGGCGTTGAGTTCGTCCAGGGCGGTCGATTTTTGGGTTTCGGTAATGCCTTCCGGCCAAACCAGTTCGGCGGTGGCAATAACAGCCCCGCGAGCAATCGCGACACCTGTCGTGTCACCTGCCGTTGCGTCGATGTGTTCGCCAAGTACCGCAGCTGCCTTTTTTGCGGCACCAGTGCCTGCAAGGTCGAGCACCTGGAACTTGCCAGCCACCTTGGCCAGCACCTGCCCGAACGCGTAATTGACGCCCCCCAGCAAGGTTGCTTTTTCTTTGGTCCAGCCTGGAGCGACCTCTACCAGCAGCAAGTCACCCAGGTCTTTGGGCTGATTGAATGTGGCCATGGGGCCTCCTATCGTTGAGCGCGGGCTTCAGCGTCTGCCAGCAAGGGGTTGGTGGATTGGTTGACGGTCTTGCCGACGCGGGTTTTGGTGGCCACCTCGGCGAAGCTGACGCCGCCCGCTAAGTCGTTGAAGATGGCTTTCAAGCCATTGCTCAACGGCTCACGTTCGTCCTCTTCACCGAACTCCAGTGGGGTCTCGCTGGAGTCTGCGTAGTCCAGCACCGCGATCACCGCCGAGGCATGGATGGGTTTCATACCCGCTGCAACGAGCTGTTCGGCGTATTCAACGTTGGATGTGTGAATGGCCGCGTGGGCGGCGGCGCGGTCTGCTTTGTCGCGTTTGGTGATGACTGCTTGCAGGCGTTTGTTTTCCGCCTCCAGGGCGGCGCTGTCTGGCTCGGACATGCTGGTTACCTCAGTGGCGCGGGTGGTTTCGGAAAACGCGGTTTGGAGCGGTTGATCGGAGTGGCGTGCGGTTTCGGCGAGACTATCGATAGCCCATGACGGCGCGACTTGGTCGGCGGTCTCTTTGTCGAACTTGCCGATCAGCCATTCGCGAAAGCGGCGCCACATGTCTGAGCTGACTTCGTGCCCGTAGTCGCCAAACTCGACGACGCCTTGCTCACCATCGGCCAGTTCGATAGGGCGTAACCCTTTTACCGACGGCGGTTGGGCGCCCAAGAAGCCAACGTGGCGAAGGTAGTACACGCCTGGTACAGGGTTGTTGGCCGCGTCGGGGTGGTAGAAGGACGCGGAAATTTTCTTGTAGCTGCCCTTAGCCACTTGCTCGGCGAAGTCAGCGTCGACCTGGGCAGGAACTGCGATCAGCCCTTCTGGGGTAGCTGCAAGTGACTGAATCCAACCGGAAGCCGGGGCGTCGTGTTTCGGATGGCCGATAACCATCGGCGCTTCGTGCAGTGCCGGGTCATACGCACGCACGGTGGCAGCCAGATCCGACTCGCTGAAGTCGAAGCTGGCGCCGCTCATAGCGGTGTGTTTTCCGGGTTTGAAGATGTGCAGTGGTTTCATGACTGTGCGCTGCGTGGAGGTGATGCGCACAGCTTGGGCCAGCGGATGGCCCAGAGCTTTTAATCGAGTTTAAAGAGTTACCGTGCGAAAGCTTGGAGAGGCCCGATGTCAATGCGATGATTCGAACAGGCTAGATATTGCGAACACTTAACAGGAATTAGGTATGGATGGTCAGGACGCTGTGGTGTGTTACGAGTGTGTGGGTGACGAGTATTTAAAAAAACTGATTAAGAGTGAAGGTGCCTCGGTCAAATGTTTCTACTGTCTGAAAAAGCGCAAGGCAATCACGATAGAGCGGCTTTCTGACCAGGTCGCGGAGGTGATGTATTCGTACTACGAGAATACATCTGTCTGGGAACGGGGGGACGAGCTTAACTTCTGGGTCGCCGAGATGCTTGGGCGCGACGGCTCAGAAGACGCGTTGGTCGGCGATGTTTGTGGCGAACTGGTAACGTGCTCGCAGTATGACTATATGCAGGGGGGCGAAGCTAGATTTGACGAGTTTGGTCTTTACATGCCACGTCATTTTCGACCAAAGGAAGCCGAGCGAAAATGGCAAGACTTCAGATCCAGCATCATGCACAAAAGCCGCTTTTTTAACCAAAGCGGGAAAGAGTTTCTTGAATGGCTTTTCAGCAGCATCGATTCCTATCGCAACTTTAGGACGTCTGACCGCGATGAGGATGCAGTGGTGCGCCTTATTAAAGCAACCGACTGCCCGCCGCTGTTTCGTGCCCGTGAATGCAACTCTATAGAGGAAGCACGGGAAATTTCAGCTAATCCCGCTGAGCGTTTGGCGGCACCGCCGAAAGAAAAGGCTCGGGCAGGTCGGATGAACCCTGAAGGCGTTCCAGTTTTTTATGGTGCTTTTGAGAGAAAAACCTGCGTCGCAGAGCTTCGACCAGCAGTTGGGGGAAGCGTTATCAGTGGACAGTTCAAATTGACGCGAGACTTGCGTGTCCTAGATTTCAAGCGTCTTGAAGACGCATACGAACACAGTCCCTTGAGTATGTTTGATCCTGAAAGCCGATTGAGGCTTGAGCGCCGAAAATTTCTCAAAACCTTTCACGACAAAATCAAGAGCCCCGTTTTACCCCGGCAAGAGCACGAGTATTTAACAACACAAGTGATCGCCGAGTACCTTTCTACACAGCACTCGCCTCAAATCGATGGAGTGATTTTTTCTTCCGCCCAAAATAGCGGAGGATTGAACATTGTCCTTTTCTCTCACATAGCCTCGGTGGACTCTGACAATGACGTATTGCGGCCACCGCATGATCCGAACAGACGAACTCGTGGGGTCGAATACGTTCCCAACACGCTCATTCGTCATACGATCAAGGAAGTAGAGTTTGGATCTGATGAAGAAAAATACACTGGCAACGATTTTGATCCGTTTGGGATGTATCCGGATCACGATGAAGAGTGGGATTGGTAGCCCGTACACCTGCGGACATGTCGGTTGGACGGCTTTATAAAGCGTTTACGCCGTTTGCAAAGAAGGTTGCTTGATGGTCTCCCGCCATATGCGATTATGAGCGCCTGTGACAGCTCTACAGGCGCGCGGCTTTTTCCAAGTGGTGCATGGCCATAGCCAGAATCGCTTCTTCAGATTCAGGCTGTAGCCAACCTTCGATGTCCATGGGGAGAAATGGTCTCCCAGGGATATCGCCCCACAGATGCGGAAATGCCGATTTTTTACCGCCGAAGTGCATCATCGCGGCATAGGGCTTGTTGCTGCCAACCAGCGCCGAGCTTTCATCTGCATGGCTGGTGACCGACGCAGCCAAGCCTGCTGAACTGATCTGCAGCATCTGCCCAGGCCAATTACCTGTCTTCGCTCGCCGCTCAGTCGTTGTCTCTGAGAGGTCAGCCCAATCGGGGCGACCTTCTTCCGCGAAGTTCTCCTCAGTCTGGCTAACCAATTCGGTGGCGATGCCGCGCATCAGTGGCGCGACATCTCCCACGGCCCACTCCACTCGGCGTAGGGCGGCCTGCAGACGTTCGTGATCCAATTCAACAGTGATCATCTCAAATCCCCTACGCAGCCGTTTGTTTGCGTTTCAGCATGTCAGCGAGGCCAGCACCTGGTGCATGGTTGAACCCTGGGTCCGTACGGAAGGTAACTGCCTTGCCTGCCGCATCCGTGGTGCGCAGGCCCGTGACCTCGGCGGTGCGTATCTCGCCAGTTCGTTTATCCGTGCCTGTTTCAACCGTTTCGGTGAACATACGGCCCTCACTTGAAACGATCCTCAGACCACGACGCTTCACCGCCGCCTCCGTAAGCGCAACGACACGACAGCGGCAGTTGAAACCATTCGGTGGAAAGATCGCCGCCCAGATCGGATCATCGTGGCGGAACACCTGACCATGTAACGCTCGATGGCTCGGCCTTGTTTTTCCATCCAGAATGGCGACGTACATCCAATACGGATGGGTGTCCGTGGTTTCTTCCATGTCGGCCTTACGGCCAGCCATGTAGGCGCTCTGCAGATTGGTCTGGTAGATCGTTCGAAGCCTGCGTGGACTACCGAGCTGCACCAACTCGCCCACGCCTTGGCTATCAACGATTACCTGCTGGCCCCACCAACCCTGAGATTCCAGCGTTGGTTGCAGTGCAGCAATGAACTGTTTGAGCGTTTGCCCATCCTGGAGCGCCGTCTCCAGTGCGCCACGAATGTCGGACAACAGATCGAGACGCATGGCCTTGGCCACAGTGAAGGCCTGGTCATGTGCCTGATCGAGCATTTCCTGCCAGTTCCACGTGATCGCATACCCTTTGGACTTCAGGTACTCCATAGCCTTCTTTGGCTCCAGGCCGAAAATGGCCTTGAGGTCAGCTGGGTTCACTGGTTTTGCGGCGCTGGCCATATCAGTTCTCCCGGTCGGCGCTGGCGCTCAAGTGGCCCCAGGTGTCGGCGATGAACATCAAGCGTGCCAGCGTTTGCTCAAGGGCTTGGGTGTCCATCTGCGGATAGACTTCGGCCAGTAGGCCGAGCGCTTCGCTGTCTGCACGGCCACGCTGCAAGGCTTCAATCAGCGGCGCTATCGCCCGTTCGCTTTGCTCCTGCAGCAACGACGCAGACAGACCGTTAATAGCCTGGTCGAGTGCAACCTGGTCAAGGATCGGTTTGAACACGGATTCAGCGAACTCGGGGCCGATATCGGAATGCGCTGTTTCAACGATGTCGCCGTCCTGCAAGTTGTAGGTGCGTTTGAAGTATTGCGGGGTGAAGGTGACGCCTGACTCGCTGAGGCTTTTGTCTCGCTCAGCCAGCACCTTATCAATCTCTTCTTGCTCCCACAGCTCGTAAACCGGGGCGATCACCTGTTCGCCAAAATTGATATCGACGATGCGACGGATCACAGTATTCAGTGATGCGGCAACAATTCCGGCATCACCGTCACGAATATCCTTAGTGACCTCAGCCCCCGCCGTAGCACTTGCGCGGGTGCTGTCTTTCTCTGTGGTCTGGTTTTGCCCAAGCATGGCCACGTTGATTTCGCTTCGGCAATATTCCAATAGTTCGCGGTAGACCTCAGCGCTGCCAGCCTTACCAGCGGCTTCAATGATCTGCACGCTGGAGTCATCAGGGATCGCCGCGACGGCGTCCTGCACCATGGCCTCCAAGCTATCGAGAAGCAGATCGGTCTCGCCGTCAGTGGCACCACGCGGATGTTTTCCGATAACCCATGGGCTGCCGTACTTCTCAGTGAACTGCACCCAGAATTTTAGGCCCCCCTTCATGAACGTCGCGGGCCAGAAGCACATGCTGAGGTCGGGGAAGCCGTACGGGTTGGCGTAGGTAGCGTCCTGACGAGCAACGATAAAGCGCTGCGGGTCACACAACTCACCATCCTGGCCAGCCTCTTTGGAGCGAAAACGCAGTTCGTTGTCCTTGTCGTAGAAAAACCATTCAGCAGGTTTACCGAGCAGGTCTTCTGGTACCAGGTTCATACCCACTGGTCGCCACATCAGCTCGACAGGTTGGTACCCAAACAACGGTGCGTCGAGCAACTCGCGGATGATACGGTCCATGTCCAAGTCTGTTAGCCAGTCGCGGATAAATCGCTCAACCTTGATGGGCGCATCGCCGCGTTTGATCCCGCGTTCCAGTGAAAGTACCGACGCTTTGCGGCGGCGGATGTTGCCGCCAACCAAAGCCGAGCTGCGCAAGTCACGATAGACCGTAATGTCCTTGCCCTGTGCCTTGAGGATCGGGTCAGGGTTTGGCAGGTTGGCGCCGCTGAAGCTGCCTGCATCGGATCGGCTACGGGTGGCGATATGTTGATTGAGCGTCGAGCTGCGCTTGGCTTCGGCAAAGCTGACAAATTCGGTGGGGCTGACCCACAAGCCTCTCTTGTTCATGCGAACCCCTGGGTGATGCGTTTGCCCTGACGGCGACGACGTGATTTGACGGAGACCGGGCCGGAGGTGACTTCCAGCGTGGCAAAGTTGGCGAGCGCGCCTGCGCCCGCGAAGTCGCCGTGGCGGTACAGGTCCGGGTCTTTTAGATCTTGGGAGCGGGCTTTAACGATCATAGGAATGCCGTCCACCTGCTCGATGGCGCGCACATCCTGGTGCAGGTTGTCGTCCTGGGGCATGGTGATGGTGTTGTCTTCAAATAGGCCGACGAACTTCGGCATCCAGGCGCCATACCAGGCTCGACTGATTTTCACTTGTTTGATGAGGTTGTGGCCGAACTCGTCGGCGGTCTCTTCGGCGAGCGTTTCACCGTTACCCGACGCATCGAGCGCCGCGCCGCTGAAACGAGGCAACCCGCGCAGGGTGTAGAACAACACGAGTTTTTGCTGACGCGCTGGGACACGATGCATCTCGATGACAAAGGGCACGTCTCGGTGGCGTGACTGGTCGACTGACATCGGGCAGGCAATGGAGAAGTCGCGGTGGCGGGCGTAGTCCATGCCCAGGTAGTGGCGCAGATCGAGTGGGAGCTGCTTTACCAATGGAGCCAAATACCGCTCTATCCAGTCCTCAACATAGGCGTCGCGCCGTTGGACAGATTGCTGAGTGAAGTCGTCCGGCAGCGCCAGGCGCAGTACTTCTCGGCCCGCTCGCATAGCGTCGTCGATCCACACGCCAGGAATACAAACACCGTTGCCGTCCCTTGGGATCGCGTCCAGCTCTTCGCGCATCTGTGCTTTGCGCGGGCCATAGGCATTGCGGATCTTCTTGTACCAGGCTTCCTTGCCTTCCGCTGTGGCGGGTTTCCCGGCCATGAAGCACACACGTTCATACAAACCGTTGGCCACCGCGTCATCAAACGTTGCCCGGAATACCTCAGCACTGTCCCCATAACGCTTGTCCTGGATGTCGTTGACCATCTGATTGAAAGGGTTGGATTTGCCGTTGTGGGTACTGATGATGACGATACGACCGCCCCAGATCAGCAAGGCAGTAGCAGCATCCAGCACGGCGGACACATCACGGTGAAACGCTGCTTCGTCGATGATCACCTTGCCCTGCAAACCACGCACACCTGCAGGGTTACTCGAAAGCGCAACGATCTTGAAACCAGACGCGTAGCGAATACGGTAGGCATTGATTTTACGTGTGTTGCCTTCGTCGTCCTGGTCATCGAACAAGAACTCCTCAATCTGACTCACACCCGAGGTTTGGGCCTCTGCGATCACTCGGCTGAACTTGGCGCAATAGCCGATGAACTCCAGACCCTTTTCTTTGGTGTCGCCGATGTAGAAGCAATCCATGCCACCGGCCACGTTCTGAGAGGCGGCAGTGATCACCGAATCCAACGCTTCAGCAAAGGTGATGCCTGTACGGCGTCCCTTTTCACAGAGCTTTATCTGAGCGTCCAACGCCAACCAGGCGGACTGGTGGGCCATCAGGATGCCCTCTGCCAAAGGGTTATAACCCTCGGGGATCTGGCGAACGCTGGGTGGCAACTCGTCCCATTCAATGACGCGGACGGTGCTAGACGATGGTTTCATTGCCTCACGCCCAAGAATTTCTGACGCCAGAACATGGCCTGATCTTCGGTCATGCCTTTGGCTTTCACAGCACTGTCCAGCTCAGCGGCTTGTTCCTGGAGCAGTCGTTCGCGGGCGGCTTTTTCGATGACCTGGCGTTCTTTCACGCTCATTGTCCGCGCCTCCATGGTGGCCTTGGCGGCACGAGCTAGAGCCGATACCTCGGCAATGGTGACCTCGTCCTTTTCATGAGCCCCCATCGCCGCCTGGTAAGTCAGAGTCGAGATGGCCTCGACCAGCAGTACGCCGGTCTTGTCCGATGCGTCCTCGCCGAAGGCGCCGACAAAAGCCTCAGCCATCTCACGCTGTTGGCGGACCTTGTCGGTGAGTTCATCAAAACCCAACTTGAAGCGGCCCAAGGCGCTCCGGCTGGGAGCTTTCTCGCTGGGAAATCGTCTCTGGATATCGGCCAGCATGTCATCCAGGGTCATGCGATCTTCGCGCAGCAGCTTCTGAATGTGTGCCTTGACCAGGGGCGGCAGGCGACTGATTGAGGACTTGCCCGCCATGGTTACGCTCCTGGCCGCTTGATACCGGGCACGCGAGCGCGGCCTGCAGCAATGTCCTGCCCGCGCTCGGAGAGCGTGGCCACCATCACCGGGCCGACATCCTGAAGGGTCAACGCCCCTTGCTCAGCCAGCCAGTGAAGTTCAGTTTTGACTTGGTCACGGCTGAGGGTATGCCCGTAGCTATCGAGGGCCATGGTAAGCACGGAGCTGTTGGCACGGTACGCGGTCATCTCCACGAGCAAGCGCAGTAGTACCAGGCGGACATCCTGACGGATGAAGTCGGAGAATGGGGTCATGTCTTTTCTCTCAGCAGGTAATCATTGATCCGGTCCAGCGAGCGCGCTAAAGGGGCCAAGGCATCCTTGACCCCCGTTAGTTCGGCACGTACCGCCTTCATATCGCCCAGTAAATCAGTGACGGCAGTTTGGTCAGGTAGGTGCCGTACATGTTCCTCCAAGGCGACAATACGAGTGCGAAGCTCCAGCAATTCCTGAGTGCTGGCGGCCTGGCGGTTGGTGAACCAGGTGTAGATGCCAATCACGGTGAGGACTACCCACTGCATGGCGGAAAAGCTGAAGTTCAGTTGTTCCAGGTTCATCGAAAACCCCGTCTATTCATGTGTTGCAAAGCGCCTTCACAGTCGCTGCAGTGTTCGGTACCTGGTTCGTTCTGGCGGCGGTCCTCCGGGATCGCATCGCCGCATGCGTCACAGCGGTAGGCTGAACGGCCAGATCGCCGTTGCAGCCCTTGGGCGTGAATTCGTGCTTCCGACTCATCGTCGTCCTGCTCTGTAGCGTGTTCGGCTACATCCATAGAGCGTCAGTCCTTTTTCTGTAGATCCAGCAAGCCGTTGAGTTGGGCAAGGTTGTTGCGTGCCCACACGCCGTAGTCCTGGGCGTGGGCAAGAATGTCTGCGGGAGTGACGCCGCTTTCCAAAAGTTCGGCGTCAGTGCCGGGGGCGGCCCAGGGCGCTTGCGCAGATTGGTTGGCAGTGGCGCCTGCTCCTGGGGCGGGCACACCAAGGGCGGTGTTGTAGTCGCGCAGCCAGCCAGCAGTGAACACGCAACGAGGGATAGGCTGAGCAACTGCGCCAGGCGCAGGGCGGTATTGGGTCGTGACATGAGGGATGCGCTCCTGGAGCGATTGTTTTTCTTTGGCGTACTGGTCCATCAGGTTGAACAGCAGGGACTCGCTTTCGCTGGCTCTTGCGAGCTGCTGCAGCAGCTGCAGGCGGTTGGCGCTTTCCGCTGCCAGGGCCTGATCCGCGTGCTTGGATTTGAGGTCTGACAAAGCAGTCGCCCCCAAGGACTGGGCGTAACGAAAGCCGAAGCCATAAGCGATTGAACCGGCAGCGGAGGCGCTTAGCAGGCATGCGAGGCCGACAGCAGCGAGCCGAGCCGGTAAAGGCCAAACCAACTGTTCAAGCGCGCCCATGATGATGCCTCTGGCGGTTGCGTGATTTGCGCGCACGGCGTTTGGCAGCGACGATGCCTGTCTTGCCGTGCCGATATGACGGGGTGACGGACGCCCTGGTCCAACTGCCGACGGCGGAACTGGATAAGGGCCAGCGAGGCGCCCATGCAAAGCCAGCGAGCAACGCCGAAAAGATTCGGCCAAACAGGTTGAGCTTCATGATGGCTCCCCCTGGTCTGGGCCTTGCTTGATTAGGCGAGCGACGAAACCTACCAACGCCAAAGCGCTGTTGAGGGCGGCGTAAGCCCGAGGCGAAAGCTGGGCCTGCCACATAGGCAACAACTCAAGCTGAGCGAACCCCAGCAGCGCGATCAGGATGGTGATCTGGACACTGTAGAGCCGATAGCAGCAACGCCAGTCGCAGATGGGTTTCATGCCGCCACCCCGTGCTTTGCCCCACGCTCAATGCCTGCGAGAGCCAGCCCATCAGCAATGATTGCGTCGCCATACCATTGACCGCCTGGCAATGGCCCAGGACCGTTTTCATGACGAACAATGGCGGTTACCAGAGTGCGCATAACGTCAAAGTCATACACGTCCACGCTGTCATGATCAGGGTGAAGCCCAAGGGCACGGGCCACAGTGGCGGTGTAAGCGTTGGTGTTGTTCTCGGACGGTGGGGCCCAGCGCTCAATGAACTCGCGCACGGTGTCGATGCGGCTTCCATCAGCTGCGAGGCGCTTGTCCTGGTAGGTGATCAACACGCGGGCGATGGCACGGATACCCCAGCGCGGTGCTGTGAACTGCACGAAGGCCGTATCGTCCTGGGCGACGGCCATGCCTTGCCAACCCACGCCTTTGGCATGGCGGATGTTGCCGGGGTTGAAGTTGCGGATACCGCGAGGGGTTTCGGGTCGCATGGGACGCCTCCTGTAAAGGCGCCGTAGGTTTCAGGCGCCAGAAATACACACGCCGCCATGATCCGCGGCGTGGTACAGGAAGGCTTTTAATCGGGTTTAAAGAGATGTTAGCCGAGCAGAGCAACTAGACCGGATGCTGCAGCCCCCAGTACCGCAGCTGTTGTAGGGTTTTCAAGAAACGTACGTAACATTCCTTTAGCCTGCTCTTTTTCTTGATCGGTAGCCTGTGCATTGTTGATGCCCTGTACCAAGGTTTCCACTGCACTTCGTATATTCTGGATGTTGTTATCGCCAATCTGAACGTTGTTGGCACCATGAAAGTTATAGATGGGATTTAAAATAGGTTGCTCCTTGGGTTTAGCACCGCCTCTGGAATAAGAAACCAACCAGCTTCCCTCGTCTATACCGGACACATATTTAACGTCTTTGATCTTGAAGCATACCTCCTTACCATTTGGAAGGGGCTGAACAAGGGTGTCACCTCCTTTAGCATCCAGAGTCGGGTCATAGATACGAATATTATTGCCCGCTGTGAATAGCGTATTGAAGGGTCCGGTTCGCTTGCCACTATCGTCTATTACGTAACATTCGTCTGTCATCAGTTCTTCGTACATTTCTTGCAAAGCTCCTTTCTAACAGGTGATTTCATCAACCCATGCAATGCGATGGCTTGGGCTTTTCGACTATTCCCTTTGTATCGGGGTCAACAGTAAAAACAGTTAGGCACTCCCGACCACGAACAGTTTTTTCGTTTAGATCAGTATTGATTTCTAGATTTGCCTTCGCTGAAGCTTCGGGGTTGGCAGATCTTAGGCATTCATCTCGTTTTTCATGGAACTCATCAAGAGCGCCTTTTATTGACCCCGGTATTTTTTCAACACCTCCGTGGTGGGCCGCAGCCATTTGCGCACTCCACCAAGCGCGGGAAGCGTTACTCGCCGCAAAGCAGCTTCCCAAGGGTTCAAAGGTAGTTTTGCCGAACTGGTTTTTGGCTGAGTCCACCAGCGATGAAATGTACTGACTGTGAGCGCCAACAGCAGCTAGATCACCACCTTTCAATATAGCGGCACCATCGCTCATGGCTTTGCTCAAGGCACTCATTTGCTTGGTCGCTTGCTCAAACGATTCTGGGCTCGCCACTTTGAAAGGCTCTGCATTAGCAGTGATAGTCATCACGAATACCAACACGCTTAAAAATGTTTTCAACAGTCACGCTCCCTGCACGAATTACCTAATGGCTTTCGACCAAATTCGGAAGCCTTTCTTAAAACCAAATCCCCCCAACCAGTACGCCAAAACAAAACAAAGCGGCAGCGCTCTGTTTATGCAGAACTAGAAACTCCCTGAAAGAGATTTCTTTGGGCACGACTGTAGCTGCCTCTGATTGCCTCATCGGTTGGAAGTACTGAACAAATTCTAGTGTTTGTTGAAGCTGCGATTTCTGAAGGTTTTTGAGTTGAGTGCGACCGAAGCTCAACTCACAGAAATTATTCATCTCGGTCCTCGCGTCTTTCTCGGCTACCACCCGCAGAACCTTGCCTACCAGGCGGCGCTTATCAGCCTCTTCTTGCAAAAGCTCCAGCCTTGTTCTCATCACATTTCGGGCATCAACAAATTGCTCGGCAGTTATCTCGCTAATCGTGGTTACTCCGAGTTGAGCATGAACGGCACGCCAGACGTCCCAAGGATCATCGCCCAGCTCTTCGCATTTTGCTCGCAACTCGTGAAGCTCTTGGCGCTGCGCTGCGACCAAGTTACGGGATTCGGCTTTGTCTGCGTTCGCCAGCTTGATGCTGAGACCCAAGTTATTGATATCGCCTGCGGCAACTTGGCCGACACCTCCCTGGAATTTCTGCTCCATCTCACTTCTTCCCTTTGCTTCCACCAACGTTAAGAGTCAGACCCGACTGGTTCACCGATCCGTGAATATATTGGCCAACGCTTTCAAATGTTTGCTGAGTACCCGCAGCAGCTTGCGAGCCAAGCAAAACGCGAAGCGCGTCGTCCTGTCGATCCTCAGAACTACGTCGGAACTGGTCCAGGAATAACCTCTCCCTAGTTGAAGGAGGTAGAGAACCTCGTAATCCGGTCAGCACGTACTGAACATCAGCACCCGCTAAAGCAAAAGCTTCTAGAGCTTCCATACCCGGCGACACAGCACCGGCCTCATACCTAGTCCAGGTTTCTCTCGTCACGCCAGCAATCGTACCCGCCGCCGCTTGGGTCAGCTTGAGGCGTTTGCGCTCTTCTTTAAGGCGCAAAAAAGGTGATGTATACGTCACAAATAGTCCTTGACTATGTGATCTATAGATCACAAAATCATCCACACAAACACTAATCATCTTTGCATCACAGGAGCCACCACCATGGCCACCCATGCCAAAGCCCTATCCGCCGACCAGGTGAAAGAAAACTTCCGTCGGGTTGGCAAAACCATCACTGAATGGGCTACCGAGAACGGCTACACCCGTAACGAGGTGTACCGCGTGCTCAATGGCCAAGCCAAAGCCCATTACGGCAAGGCTCACGATATTGCGGTGAAGCTTGGTCTTAAACCTTCATCGGCGTTGGCAGCGTAATGGCTGCCGTGCAGATGGACGTCGACCGCTTCGGCTTCTTGCTTGTCGCGTCGTTGATTGGCGCGCCATGCGCGCTTCCGCCAACTGATCGCACAGCCAGCCTATCGTTCTTGTGGCTTCGGCCTCAAATGATTGGCCTGGCCAACGAATCGACCTCAGGGCCTGCTCAAGACTCTCAGCCGTCACAAGACCTTCAACCTCAAGAACTGTCGCAAGGCGTAACCAGCCCTGCGCCAAAGCATTCACTTGCGCTTCAAGCGCCTCAATACGGTCGGTCATAGCCATGTCTCAGTTTGCGAATGTACCGCAAAACTTTGCAGCTGGCGCAACCCGTTTGGCTAGCTGCAAAAAAAGCATTTGTTTGGAAGGCCGTCTGCAGGAGGGTTTCCAATGAATCGTCGCCGCTGGAAGAACGTCCGTCCTACATCGCTGCGCCACGCCCTAGAGCTGTGCAAGGACTTTGCAATCGACGCTCACAATAAAAGTGTGCAGCGCATCGCCGATGAGATGGGCCTGCCTGATCACTGGGCGCTTTATAAATGGTTACAAACTGGCCGCATGCCCGCCAACTTGATCCGTCCTTACGAGCGAGTTTGTAACTGCGATTACGTCACTCGCTGGATCGCTGCGAGCGCAGGTCGACTGACCATTGAGATGCCCACCGGGCGTAACTGCACCGCCCAGGACACACAGGTCCTACAGGAACTGCTGACGACCGCTGCAGGGAAGCTGCTGGCTTTCTACGCCAAGAACAGCGAAGCCGACGAGACCTTGGCCGCAATTCAGGCAGCTATGGAAGGACTCGCCTGGCACCGGGGTAACGTCAGCCAAACCCAACACCCACAACTTGAACTGGAGGGACAGCCATGAGCCGCACTGCCTCAGGAGCAGCCCGTGTGCTGGGCGTGCTGAAAGCGTTGAAGGGGCACACCGTAACCGGCCTCAGCAATACCGAGTTGGCCCAGCTGACCAAGGACAGCCCGAGCAATATCACTCGCGCTATGCAAACCCTGATTGAAGAAGGGTTGGCGGTGAAGCTGGACAACGGTCGGTTTGCACACTCGGTGGCGATGCTGCAAATCGCCCAGGCCCACGCCGAACACATGGCGCGGCTGACCCAACGGATGCAAGAAATCAATCAGCGGATTGCCGCTGGCTCGATGAACTAAGGAGACCACCATGGCACGAGCTAAAGCCCAACCTATCGCCCCAATTGAATTGCCTGCTCTGGACGGCCAAGTACTGACGGCAAATCAAAATGCTGTAGCAACAATGCTTACATCCCACAGCGAAGAGCGTGACTTTTTAAATCAGCTACTTGGTCAGGCGCAAATGGCCGGGGCATTTGAGGATTTTTCCCGAACCGTTCGGACTTCCAAGTTGGCTTTCGTCAAGGAAAACAAGCTTTACCGGGCTCTTAAGGGCCGCAGGACTCCGAACGGTTCGGAGTTTTTGAGCGGCACATGGGAAGAGTTCTGCGGCTTGCTCGGTCGGTCAGCTGACAAAGTTGACCTTGATATTGCCAACCTCCGCACCTTTGGTGAGGAGGCGCTTGAATCCATGTCCAGCATGGGCATCGGCTACCGCGAAATGCGCCAATACCGCCGCCTACCTGAAGACGCCCAAGCCGCCCTGATCGAAGTCGCCAAAGCTGGTGACAAGGACGCGTTCATCGACCTGGCAGAAGAAATTATTGCCAAGCACGCCAAGGAAAAAGCCGAACTCGCCCAGCGACTGGACGAGGTCAACGCCGACTACGACGCCCAGGGCGAAGTCATGGCGAAGAAGACCAAAGAGCTGGACAGCACAAAGCAGGAGCTGGAGAAACACCGCAAGCGCATCCAGATCGCAACGCCGGACGACGTCATCAAAGAACTGCGCACCGAGGTAGTCGCCCTTCAGTTTGAAGTGGAAGCGAAGATCCTGGGCGAGCTGCGGGAAGGGTTTTCCAAGATGACTGAGCACGCCGCCGCCAATGGTCAGGACCATCGCGCCTATCTGGCAGACCTGGTCCTGCAGTTGGAAACAACCCTGGCCACCGTACGCAGCGAATTTCATCTGCCCCATCACCAGGCTGCCAACCCTGTGTGGATGGACCAGGCAGAGGCGTAACCCATGAACCCGGTACAGACCCAGCAACTGGCCCAGATCGCCCAACGGGCAGCAAATGCCCCGCATGGTCAGCGCACCGCCATTTACAAGGCCGGTGCAGCCGAGCTGGGTGTTTCCCTTCAAACCCTGCAGCGCAAGCTTAAGGAGGTCGCGGTGAGCAAACCCCGTAAACGTCGCAGCGATGCAGGCAACAGCGCCTTGCCCTTGGATGAGGCTCGCATGATTTCAGCCGTGTTGCTGGAGTCCATCCGGGCCAACAACAAACAGTTGTCCACCATAGAGCGAGCTGTTGAGCGCTTGCGCAGCAACAACTTGATCTTGGCGGGCCGCGTAGATGAAGGCTCTGGAGAGTTTCGCCCGCTGACCAATAGCGCCATCAGTCGCGCCTTGCGCACTTACAAGCTGCACCCGGAGCAGCTTCTGCATGACGCACCTGCGGTGTCGCTGGCCAGCAAGCATCCCAACCACGTATGGCAGGTCGACGCCTCTATCTCGACGCAGTTCTATCTGGCGGACGATGGTGCTCGGGTGATGCTGAAGGCCGAGTTTTACGACGGTAAACCGGGCAATTTGAAGAAGATCGAACGCCAACGTCTGTGGCGCTACGTGATCACCGACCACACCAGCGGCACGTTGTATGTGGAGTATGTGCTGGGAGCGGAGTCGGCTGAGAACCTCTGCAACGTGCTTATCAACGCCATGCAGAAACGCAGCGAGTCAGACCCATTCCACGGCGTGCCTTGGATGTTGATGACCGATCCCGGCGCCGCCATGACCAGCGGGATTTTCCGCAACCTATGCCGCGCCATGTCCATTGAGTTGATCATCAACCAGGTCGGTAATGCTCGGGCCAAGGGCCAGGTGGAACAGGCTCACAACATCGTCGAGCGCGAATTTGAGAGTGCCCTGAAGTTTCAAGCCGCGACCAGCCTGGAGCAGATCAACAGCTGGGCAGGCCAGTGGATGCGTTACTTCAACGCAACCTCTATTCACACCCGTACCCGCCGCAGCCGCTATGGCGTGTGGCAGATGATCAAGCAGGACGAGTTGCGCCTGGCACCTAGCGTTGAGGTCTGCCGAGAACTGGCGGTCAGCACACCGGAACAGCGCAAGGTCAGCAACCTGTTGCGGGTTTCGTTCCGAGGCGACCAGTTCGATGTCAGCTCGGTACCGGAAGTGATGGTAGGCGACAAGCTACTGATCACCCGCAATTGCTGGCGCGACAAGGACTCAGCCATTGTCGTGATGATCGGCGCTGACGGTCGCGAGCATTACCACGTCGTTGAGCGGATCGGTATGGACCAATTCGGCTTTGCTCAAACGGCAGCGACCATCGGTGAGCAATACAAGCGCCACGCGGAAACACCTGCGCAAACCTCGCGCAAGCTGCTGGAGCAGATCGCCACCGGCACCACCAGCGAGGCCGACGCTCTTGCTGCACGCAAGGCCAAGACCCTTCCTTTCGGTGGGCTCATTGATCCGCATAAACATGTCACCGATACCGTGCTGCCGGCTTACCTGCCGCGTCGTGGCACGTCCCTGAACGTCAACGCCCCGACCGTCGAACATGCACTTTTGTCGCACGTCGAGGCTGCGAAATTGCTGCGCCCGAGGATGGCCAATCTCTGGTCAACCGAGACATTCAGCTGGCTGCAGCAGCAATACCCGGAGGGCATCGCCCAGGAGCAGCTCGACACCATCGAGGCCGAGCTGAAACGACCTGTAGAGGTCATGCGCAAACCGCTCAGCCTGGTTCGGGCTGCGGTTGGAGGTGAGTGATGTTGAAACTTAAGCACGTTTTACAAGGGGTGGGCCGACCTCAATCGGCACTGGCCGAGTCGCTCAAGCTCAGCGAAGCCGCCATCGCCCAGCTACTGAACCATGGCCAGTGGCCGCGCAGCCTTGATAACGAAGAGCTGCAGGGGCGCATCCGTGTGTTCCTGACCGAATCCGGCGCCAACGATGCCGATATCGCCAACGCTTTTGAAGAAGTGGATCTGCCGTGCGCCAACACGACAGATCCGGCCCTTAAAAAAGAGCCGTCCGGGGAGGACGAACCTATGTTACTGCCAAAACAAACTTTGCTGCCATCTACCCGCAAGGCGTTCAGCCTTTTCCGTGACCCGTTTGATGAGCTTTCCTGCGCCCAGGACATGTGGGTCAGCCCGGATATTCGATACGTCCGTGAGGTGATGTACCAAACCGCCCGGCACGGTGGCTTCATCGCGGTTGAGGGGGAGTCAGGTGCAGGCAAAAGCACTCTGCGCCGTGACCTGGTGAACCGGATCGCAGAAAACAACGACCCGGTGTTGATCATTGAGCCCTACGTATTGGCCTCGGAAGATAACGACACCAAGGGTAAATCCCTGAAAAGCACTCACATTGCCGAGTCAATGATGGCGGCGGTTTCGCCCCTGACCAAACCTAAGAACAGCCCTGAGGCGCGCTTTGCGCAACTGCACAAAGCGTTGAAAGAATCCCATGCAGCGGGCTATCGCCACTGCCTGGTGATCGAGGAGGCCCACAGCCTGCCGATCCCGACGCTTAAGCATCTCAAGCGCATCTTGGAGCTGGAAGTGGGCTTCACCAAACTGGTCAGCATCATCATGATCGGCCAGCCCGAGCTGAGCGTGAAGTTGAGCGAGCGAAACGCCGATGTGCGCGAAGTGGTGCAGCGATGCGAGCGTGTCACGCTTCCACCGGTTGAAGGTGCTCGCCTGGAGGAGTTCCTCAAGTTCCGCTTTGAGCGTGCAGGTAAGCCGCTGGCCGAGGTGATCGACGACGGGGGCATCCAGGCCATTGCCTCGCGTTTGTCGCAGGCCGACCGCCGTGGTGGTCGAGACGAAACAATCTCGCTGCTGTATCCGCTGGCCATCGGCAACTTGATGATCGCCGCGATGAACCTGGCCACCCACCTCGGTGTGCCGACAGTCACCGCCGATGTTGTGAAGGGGGTGTGAGATGGCCGCTCTGTATCTGGTAAGTCCGCCAGCAGCTCCTAGGTTCAGCATTCTGGCTGAGGAATTTCCGGTGAAGTTGTCGGCATTCAACGAGCTGACGCGTGATATTCGCAACGCCGGTATCGAGATTAAGCACTTGGTGCTGCTGGACTACAAAATCTTCATTGAGCAGGGCTGCGTTGAGCTGTTCTTGCGCCGGTTTGGGCACGAACTGCGCGGGTTGCGCTACACGCCCGCAGGTCGTTTCACACGTAACACCGTAACGGTGCGGGGTGTCGATGTGGCTTGGTACTCCTTGGTAAAGGAGCAAGACCAATGAATCACGCGCTCGATGTCTCGATTAAAGCCCTGAGAGCTGCTGTTGAGTCCGAAACCCCAACGTTGTTCTGGCAGGAAACCATGACGCATGTGGCGGTACTGCTGGATCATGCTGAGCAGGTGCCCAATTCATCTCGGGCGTTAGAAGCGGCTCATGCGGCCATTGCTGAAGACCGCTTCCCGGACGCTATCCAACATTTACACCACGTCATCAACGGCCTGCGCGCCGAGTGCAGCGAACACGTCACCCAGTTGGCCGATTTGGTGACGACCTTTGATGCCGCGCTGAGCCTGCGGCCCTTCCTATGGCTGGAGATCGGCTTCAACAGAGTCGTTGGCTGGATGATCACCGTCTACGACAAAACCGGCGGGGTTGAGCGGGTCGTTGTGCAGGCTCAAGGCGCGGGCGCCGATGAAACCTGCCAATGGGCCACCTTGCATCTTCAGGCTCTTATAAAGGAGAGCAGCCATGTCTGACATCAAGATCCCAGAAGGTTTTGTCCGCAATGCCGTAGGTCACCTGGTCCCAGTCGACCAGGTACGTGACCAGGACAAACTGCGCGACCAGGTCGCCCGCGAACTGGCTGAAGCTGCGAAGGCATTGAACCTAGCGCTGAAGTACTTCAAGCAAAAATCGCTCGGTGACGTGGCCGATCTGATCAGTATTGCCGGTGAGCGCTACGGCGTTCAGATGGGAGGCAAGAAAGGTAACGTGACCATCGCGACCTACGACGGCCAGTTCAAAGTGCAGCGTACATATGCCGACCGGCTTACATTCACCGAGGAAATGGAAGTAGCGAAGGTCTTGGTCTACGACTGTATTCGGGCCTGGAGCAAGGGCGCGGACGGCCATTTGCTGGCTATCGTCGACAGAACTTTTAGCCCAAATCGTAACGGCCAGATCAAGACCTCTGATGTGCTCGACCTGCTGCGTCTGGAAATCAACGACGACAACTGGAAGGCCGCGATGCAGGCGGTAAAGGATTCGATCCTGGTCACGGGGAGCGCCGTGTATATCCGTGTATATGAACGGATCGGCGACTCGGACAATTACAAAGCGATCCCTCTTGACCTGGCGGTGGTGTGACATGACTGATCTGGCCAAAGCAAACATCCGCGACCATGACGTCGTGGAGATTATCGAAATGCTTCAGCAGTGGCATGCCAGCCGCATTCAAAAATTGCAGATGATTGTGGAGGTACCTTCGGATGCCGAGTTGGTACTACGCGGAAGGAATGGGCAGCAAGTTTCACTGATCGGCGAGGAACGTAAGGGCTTTAAAGCTGGTTGCGCCACGGCACTGGAACTCTTTGGCAAGTTCCCACTGACTATGACCAAGGTCGCCAGCGACGACACAGACGCGGAGCAAGAGTGATATGGACAACAACCGCACGCTGGAAAAAATTAAAAAATGCCTGGAGATGGCCAAGTCTAAAACCAGCAACCCACACGAGGCTGAAACAGCATTGCGTCAAGCCCATAAGCTGATGGAAATGTACAACTTGGAGGTGGGTGATGTACTCGCCAGCATGGCGAGCGAGCGCACAATCCTTGCGGGCTCTGAGGGTTCTCCGCCTGTTTGGCGTGTGCGACTGGCACAAGTCTGCGCAGATGCATTTGGTACCAGGATCATCATTTCCAACCCTCGGTGGAGTGCAGCTCGCTTCATCTTTGTTGGATGTTCAGCTGCGCCTGAACTGGCCGGTTATGCGTACCAGGTACTAGGACGCCAACTGCAGAAAGCTCGCCGTGACTTTCTGGACACTCAGAAACGTTGCAAACGCTCAACCAAAGTTGCCCGAGGTGACGCGTTCGCCAACGGTTGGCTGGATGCTGTCCATAGCAAGATCCAGGCTTTCGCGGGTGTCGAGGATAATATTGCCGAAGCAATTGAAGCCTTCATGCAGAAACACCACCCAGATCTGGAGAGTGTTGATCTCAAGCGCCGTAAGGTCAAAGCACGCAACGAAGGCGCCATTGATGCAGGTTATGAAGCTGGCAAATCCGCTCAACTGCACCAGGCGGTGAATCACCAGCCTCGCGCACGCTTGACCATGGGGCTTTGAAATGACCACGACCAGCACAGGGAAACTTTCAGCCGGTGTATTGGAGTTCCTGGCGATCTGCGATCAGTGCCAGCGCCCCCGGAACACCGGTAACCACGCCAAATGCAGCAAGGCTCGGCAACAGATTCACGCTGCCCGAAACCAGCAGAGCAACAGCGCACGTTCGACGCAGGGAGGTGCCCAGTGAAAGCCGCGCCTTCCAACCCGAACCGCCTGCGCTTGATCAAGCTGATCCATGTCGCCCGACGTGAGCTACGCATGGAAGATGACACCTATCGCCTGATGCTGGCTGGCATGAAGGGGTTGAACGGCGCAACGTCCACCGCTGATCTGAGCGTTCCAAACCTGCTCAGGGTTTTGGAACAGCTCAAGCTAAAGGGTTTCAAGGTTCGTTCAAACAAAGAGCAGAAGCGGCCTCTGGCCGACGACATCCAATCGAAGAAGATCCGATCACTGTGGTTGGAGCTGCACGGCCTGGGTGCGGTGCGCGATCCCTCCGAGGCGGCTCTGGCCAAGTTCGTACAGAGCATGACTCGTGTCGAAGCGCTGCAGTGGCTGACCACGGCCCAGGCAAGCCGGGTCATTGAGAACCTGAAACAATGGATGGGGAGAGTCCAGCAATGAGTACATTACGCGGCAGTGATCTTTTGAGCGAAGCCGTCGAGCCTATTGCCAAAGTGATTCGCGAAACTTTAGGGGTCAGTCCCGAACTGGCCGAAGCGACGAGCGTGGAAATCACCACACTGTTCGCATTTTTGTGGGGGGGCCAGGTGGTATACGTCCCGAAGGGCGTTTTTATCCAAGCTTCGAAGCTCCACCAAAAAATCTACGATGACTTCACAGGACGGAATCACCACCAGGTGGCGACGAAGCACGGCGTCTCTGTTCAGCACGTATATACAGTGGTGAAACGTATGCGTCTGGCAATCATCGCCCGTGACCAGGGAGACTTATTCCCACCACCGGACGATGAGCATGCTTGAGCCCGCTACGATCTAAACCCAGTCACATGCCCCCGCCAGCACCAACTGATCGGGGGCTACTTCCAATTGCACTAGCTGCAACTCTATTTCACAATCCATCCCAACCCAGGCCAGCGTATCCCGGATTAGCTCGGGTTTACCTCACCACCCCCTATGGATTTATCTCAGTCCTAAACAGCTACCGTGAGCCTTGAGGTAACCCGATACCCCTTCTCCCCCTCTGGAACGGCGTTAAGTAATCGCGCATCGCTGCGATGCTCGATTATTCATTCCGGAGAACACTACATGCCGTCCCCCTCGCCCAGCGTGGCCAACACTGTCAGCGCGATGTTCGCCGACCGCCCCAGTTTCGAATCCGTTGTACAAAATCTACTGGCGAAGACCATCGCCGAGCAGTACCCCGACCTGAACCTGAACCTGGACCAGGTCCGACTGGCCAGCCCTGCCCCCACTGCCGGTTGGACCCATCAACTGCTCATGCCCCGCGTGCTCGACTACCTGGCGACGGGCGCCGCACTGGGCATGGGCGAGGTGGACTCGCGCGCGCCGTTTCTTACAGAACAGCCGCCGACCCGCTTGAGAACCCGCGCAGGCGCTGCACTGGATATGCAGCGCATCGACACCCTGATCAAAGAGCTGCCCTGGTCGGTCCCGATCGCCCTGCAAAACGCGCTGACCGACTACTGGAACAACACCGACGACCCGGCCCACAGCCGCTGGCGCCAGATCAGCGACCTGCTGGCGCAAACCCTGCAAATCGCCACCCTGAAACAACCGGGCCTGAGCGACGTGGAGCGCGAGACGCTGCAACAGATCATCGACTGCGCTGACTACGATCAACGCCAGGCGCAAAACGGCCCGACGCAGACCTATGTGTACGCCCTGGAAACCCGTCTTGACCAACAGGAGGCGTTGCTGAGCCCAGACCTGCTGCTGGTGCGCACCGTGCAGACCCGGATCATCGTTCTGCTGTGCCGGCCCGATGGAATGATCAAGTCGTTCGCCTCGATTGACGCGTTCGGTCAATATTGGGGCGCACACATTGCCGATCAGTACCGTTTCGATACGCTGACCTGGACGCGCTACGAGGTGCAAGGCAATGTGTTCGACCAAC
>Ga0308160_10000981_pt1 | contig 44565 bp, 42 predicted proteins | sample PhyFR1_FD_201036 | JGI IMG/M metagenome (GOLD analysis project Ga0308160, IMG submission 201036) | Phyllosphere microbial communities from UC Gill Tract Community Farm, Albany, California, United States - DLSLF.R1 | ecosystem: Host-associated > Plants > Phyllosphere > Unclassified | place: USA... | reverse complement strand
AAGTAGGCGTAGTGCGCGGGTCCGGCGCTACGACCTCAACCGTTCCAACCGCCCGGTGCGGACCCGCATGCCGGGTGGTGTGGGAGGGGACCCGTCAGTTAGACTGGCGGCCCCTATCCCGATTCCGAGAGGCCCCCATGCCCAGCCAAGTCCGCCCTGCATCGGTCCTAACCATCCCGGCCAACCGTCGCGGCATGGCAGGCGTCCTGCTCGTCATCGCCGCCATGGCGACGAGCTTCCTGTGGGCCGCCGGCCACGACGACCAGCGCTGCATCCAGCTCGTGATGCTGGCGCTGCTGGTACCGCTCATGCTGGCAGGTGAACGCATGGCAGGGCAGATCGCCTGGATGGCTCCGGCCAGCCGCCGCTGCCTGGGCGCCTTCCTCTTCCTTGGCGGGGTCTCGGCACTCGGCGCGTTTTCGCTGCGTCATGCCGTCTACGAGTTGTCGACCTTGCTGCTGCTGGCGATGACGGCGGCGCTGCTGGCAGGCGAACTGGCGCGCGCCAACGCTGCCGGCCTGCAGACGGTCCTGCGCTGCCTGCTTGTCGTCGGTATCCTACATGTGCTGCGCATTGCGCTCATCTATACCGCGGCGCTGGCGAGCGGCGTCCAGACCGACATGCATGCGCTCGCCGTCGGCTTCAGCAACGCCCGGTTTTTCAACCACGCGCAGACCGCGTTGCTGCCACTGGTCGTCCTGCTGTTCCTGCAGACACCGAAAGGGAGCGCATGGCGCCACGCGTCGTTCGCGCTCGCCGCATGCTGGTGGGCTTTTTTGTTTTTCAGCGAAGCGCGCGCTTCCATCTTGGCGCTCGGCGCCGGTTGTGCGTTCGCCTTTGCGGTGCGCCGGGTGGGCGCACGCAGCTTCTTGCAAGCGATGGTGTTGACTGCGCTTGGCGGCATCGTCGTGTATGTGCTTGCTTTTGTCCTGTTGCCCATGCTGGCCGGGCTGCCGGCCTTCAACGCCGTCGGGAGCGTCGTGCAGCGCACCGCCGCCGACCCGACCTCAAGCCGGATTCCAATGTGGCGGCTCTGCCTCGAACTCATCGCTGCCCATCCCTTGCTGGGCGTCGGACCCCAGCATTTCGCGCATCAGCACGAAGCCTGGAGCTGGGGCGCCCATCCGCACGACTTCATCCTGCAGATCGGCGCCGAATGGGGAATGCCGGCTTTGCTGTGCCTGCTTGTCGCCATCGGCGCCGGGATGCTCGGGCTGGTCCGCAGCGGCACCCGTCTGGCGCACAGCGACGTGTCCGGTCAACACACGGTGGCCGTCCTGCTGGCGACGGGCGCAGCGATTCTTGTGGACGGTCTGTTTTCCGGTGTACTCGTCATGCCGCTGAGCCAGCTGGCGATCGTGCTGTATCTGGCTTGCTCCATGGCCTGGGTCAGGTCGCGCGACCAGGCAACAGCGCCGAATGTCGGCAAACCCTTGCGCTGGCTGACGTCGAGCCTGGCAGTGCTCGCGCTGGGCGGGCTGGTCTACGGCGTCGCGCCGGGTATCGAAAGACATGCACGCCACGCGCCGCTGACGCCGGCCGAGCAGGCTGCAAACCCTGACATTCAATGGCCGAGGCTCTGGGAAGCCGGGCACTTCTAGACGATATTCTGCCGGTCCGCCAGCAGCACCTCGTAGGTCAGGTTCTGCACCATCGTGTGGTGGACCGGGTCGAGGTCGAGGAACTGCACGCCGTAGGCGAAGATCTCGCTGCCGTCTTCCCTGGCCTGTGCATTGACGTTGCGGACCGCCGCCTGCGTCCGCACCCGCATCTCGCCGTCGCCCAGCGGCGAAGGCAGGCCGAATTCCAGCGTGATCTCGCCGCCGTTTTCCGGCAGGCTGGCGCGCGACTCGATGCGCGCACCGCTGACGCTGATGTTGGTGAGTGCGCAATCGACCCCGGTGGCGTCAAGCCGTGCCGGCAGCACCTGGGCAGGGATGTCGACCCTGACCCGCATCGCCGCGCGCAGGCTGGTGCCCTGGATCGTGTCGGGAAAGGACAGGTGGACGTAGAGCAGGGGACGGTCGAATACGCGCTGGACCGTGCAGGCGAAGGAGCACACGTTCATGCCTGAAAAGACGCGGATCGTGATCCGCTCGCCTTCCACCAGCCCGACCGGCGTGCCGTTTTCCAGCGGCACCTTGACGATCAGGTACTCGTCCTTGACGTAGCCGATCAGGGTCGAGAAATACTGTACCGGCTTGATGCGGCGATAGGTGATGAATTGCAAGCGGACGCCGACCTGCAGGTTCATGGACTCGAACTCGAATTCCCTGGGCGCGAGTTCCCGCTCCGTTTGCATGCTGCTCATCTTGTCTTCCGTGGTGCGCTGCCTGAATCGGCAACCCTAAATGATAGCACTGAGGCAATTTTTACGCACCGTCCATACAAAAAAATGCCCGCGCAGAGGCGGGCATCGCGTCAGGCCGGCTTGGCCTCTAGCCTCAAGGCTTGATGTGCTGGTCGAGCCAGCCGATGACGGTGTGGTGCCACAGCACCGAGTTGGCCGGCTTCAGCACCCAGTGGTTCTCGTCCGGGAACACCAGCAGCTTGCTCTCGATGCCGCGGCGCTGCAGGGCGGTGAAGGTCGACAGGCCCTGGGCGGTCGGGATGCGGAAGTCCTTGTCGCCTTGGACGACCAGCATCGGCGTCTTCCACTTGTTTACGTGCAGGACCGGGTTGAAGCGCTCGTGCTTTTCCGGCACCGAGAAGTAGGGGCCGCCGTTTTCCCAGTCGGTGAACCATTGCTCTTCGGTCGAATAGGCCATGCCGCGGGTGTCGAACACGCCGTCGTGGTTGACGATGCACTTGAAACCGTCCGACCAGTTCCCTTCGATCCAGTTCATCATGTAGCCGCCGTAGGAGGCGCCCAGCGCGCAGGCTTTCGAACGGTCCAGCCACGGGTACTTGGCGACGGCCGCCGCCAGGCCTTTTTTCAGGTCCTCGAGCGGCTTGCCGCCCCAGTCGCCGCTGATGGCGTCGGTGAATTTCTGGCCGTAGCCGGTCGAGCCGTGGAAGTCGATGAACACGGTGGCATAGCCGGCGCCGGCGTACACCTGCGGATTCCAGCGGTAGCTCCAGCCGTTGCCGAAGCTGCCCTGCGGACCGCCGTGCACCAGGAAGGCGATCGGGTACTTCTTGCCCGGCTCATAATTCCACGGTTTCATCACGTGGCCGTAGACGGTGTCGCCGTTCGCGCCCTTGAACGAGAACTGCTCGTACTCGCCGAAGCGGACTTCGCCCAGCTTGTCGGTGTTCACGTCGGTCAATTTGACCGGATTGTTCTGGCCCAGCTTCATCGCGTACAGCTGGGCGCCGGCCGCCAGGCTGGCCTGGGTGAAGGCGACGGTGTCGCCGCGCACGTCGAAGCCGCCGATCGAGCCCTTGTTGGTCAGCGCCGTCACCTTGCCGCTGGCGACGTCGATCGCGAACAGTTTATGTTGGCCGATGTCCTCGGCATCCGCGATCAGCGACTTGCCGTCGCGCGTCCACTGGATGCTGCCCGGCGAACGGTCCCAGCTTTCGGCGATGTTGCGCTTCTTGCCGGTGGCGAGGTCGAGCAGCACGATGTGGTAGCGGTCGGCTTCGAAGCCCGGACGCGTCATCGACAGATAGGCGAGGGTGCTGCCGTCCGGCGAGAACACGCCCTTGGCGTCCCAGGCGAGGTTGGCCGCGGTGAGGTTGCGCGGCTGGCCGCCAGCGGCAGGCACTGCGTACAGGTCGAAGTTGGTCGACCAGGCTTCGGTCTTGCCGGCGATGCGCACCGAGAACACGACCGTCTTGCCGTCCGGGCTGAAGCGGAATTCTTCGCGGTCGCCGAAGGGTTTGGAGGGCACGTCGCCGTCCAGCGAACCGGACAGGCTGACCGGGGTGCCGCTCACGCGGCCGTTGGCATCGAGCGGCGCCGAGAACAGCACGGCGTTGCGGCCGTCGTTCCAGGTATCCCAGTGGCGCACGAACAGGCGGTCGTAGACCATGCCGGTGGCCTTGTCCTTTTCTTTGGCGTCGGCCTTGGCCTTGGTGCAGGCGAGGTCGGCGCAGTCGCGGAACACCGACATGCTGAGCGCGATGCGGTCGCCCGTCGGCGAGACGCGGTAGGCATCGACGTCGACCGGCAGGTTCGTGACCTGGGTGGCCTCGCCGCCGTCCGGGGCGATGCGCCAGACTTGCGACGAGCCCGAGCGCGCGGACAGGTAATAGATGGCGTCGCCGTTGGCCGACCATTCCGGATCGGTGCTGCTGGCTGCGTCCGAGGTCAGGCGCTGCGGCTTGGCGTTGGGGCTGCGCAGGTCGACCAGCCAGAGGTCGGTGTGGCCCCTGTTCTTCGCCATGTCGGTGCTGCGCACCGTGTAGACGATGCGCGTTCCGTCCGGCGAGACCACCGGCGTGCCGATGCGCTCCATCGTGACCAGGTCTTCGACCGTGAAACCGCGCCCAGTGCTTGCGGCGGTGGCCAGCGGCGCCGCAGTGACCGCGAAGGTCGCGGCGACCGCGGCTGCCAGGGCTAGCGTACGTACTTTCATCCTGTCCTCGTGCTTCGGTAAAAAGAAGCAATTTAACATGTGGAAAGCCGGGATGTGAGGTCCGATGCTGCGGGTAGTTGACTGAATGATAATTTCGGCGTAGCGTCGTCCGCATTCAAACAGGAGGGTCGGCATGTCGGACAGGCGAGATCGAATACAAGACGCGAGCATTCCCGTGCAACTGATCGCGCGTGCCGGCGGCGCGCTCTACCTGGTGATCATCGTGATCGGGCTGCTGGGTGAAGTCGTCGTGAGAGGCAGCCTGATCGTGCCCGGCAACGCCGCAGCGACCGCGCAGCGCATCCTCGCATCCGAATTCCTCTGGCGCCTCGGTATCGCAGGACAGCTCGTGCTCTTGATTTGCGCGATCGCCCTGACGCTGGTGTTTTACCTGCTGCTGCGCCCGGTGAGCCGGCCCATCGCACTGGCGGCGGTCTTTTTCGCCATTGTCTCGCTGGCCGTCGAAAGCCTCAGCGCGGTGTTCCTGCAACAGGTGCTGATGCCGCTGACGAGTTCGCTGTACGCCCAGGCCGCAGACCCGCAGCCGTTCCAGGTCCAGGCTTACCTGGCCACGATCGCGCACAACAATGCATTCGGCTTTTCGTTGATCTTCTTTGGCGTCGAGTGCCTGATCGTGGGCTATCTGATCCGCAAGTCAACTTACTTGCCGACGCTGATCGGCTGGCTCATGCAGCTTGCCGGTCTGTGCTACTTGATCAACAGCTTCTGCATGGTGCTGTCGCCAGCTTTGCAGGGCATGCTGTTCCCCTTCATTCTGCTGCCGCCGCTGTTGGGGGAAGGCGCTTTTTGCCTCTGGCTGCTGTTCAAAGGCGTGGATATGCCGGCGTGGGAGGGAAGGACGCGGGCGGTGGGGACGCTGTCCGAGCCGCTGCTGCCTGGCGGCCGGTCCGTTCAGCCAGAGTAATGCGGTGCCGGAGCCAGGCAGCGCGGCAAGTTCAGTCGCCGTCGCGCAGCCAGGAACGCCGGGAGGACGTGGTTTCGGCCGGGACTTCCGGCGGCGTTTTAGGAACGGTTTGCCGCGCATGCACGGCGATCGTCTTGCGGCGCGCGCCGCCGGAGACATAGGTCTTGATGTTGACCGTGCAGCGGTAGAGCAGGGCAAGCACGGCCACGATGACGGCGCTGACGGTGATCGCCAGGCCATCGGGACGGCCGGCGATCACGACGATGCAGACCAGGACGATGATGTCGAGACAAGCGATGTAATTGAAACCTGTTTTGCTGTCAGGGCCAGCTTTCTTTACCGACATGTTGAATCTTTGGTGGAGCTTGATGACGATATGGATGTGGAGCGTGCGCGGAGCCGGATTTTATCATTTCCAAGTGGAAATATTATGAAATGATGATGACAATGATCGCCGCGTGTACGGGAGGTATTTAATCGTCGGGCAGGTGGTGCTCATCGCCGGGCAGGTTGACGTCGCCGTCGCTGTTATAGCTCGTTTCATGCCGGCGCTTGGCCAGGTAGATCACAAGAATCCCGATCATGAGCAGTACAGTGCCGCACAACAGCCAGCGCGGCCCGAGTACGGGTTGGCCGAGGGCCAGCAGGAGCAGGCCGGTGGCGGCGAGGATGAGGCCGAGAGCGTCCCTGATCCCCATGGCTTTAAGACAAAATCTTCCCTAGCTTGGGGACCGGTTGGCCATTCAAGGTGTAAGTGCAGCAAGTACAGGTAACGGGCACGTCCGCGGCGCCGAGCGCCGGGTTCACCTGACGCAGAATGTGATCGCCATCGACGAACAGGCCGCTGTAAAAGCTGCTTTCGCTAGTCCGCACCAGTTCGTGCCGGTCATTCTCATTGCGCGCAACCAGCCAGAAGATCGGCTCTTCGCGGTCGAGCCGGGAGCGTGCTTCGCCGTAGACCGCATCCCAGTGTTGCCCCACCTTCGACAGCAGGAAGCGGAACAGCGGCGTGTAATCGAGGCCGCGCCGCTTCTTGCCATGCATCGAACTGCGGGTGTTTTCCGGATCAGTGCTAGATTTGCCCCGGCGCACATGTCGAAAATCGCCGCCGAAACCGTGGTGAACGCCCCGGGCCAGGGTGTTGACCTTGCGGTAGAGGGGGGATTTGCCGGTGTGTATGGCCATTCTTAAATCTCAGCCGTCCAGTCCCCCGACTTGCCGCCATGCTTCTCCAGCACCCGCACATTGGTCATCACCATGCCGCGATCGGCCGCCTTGCACATGTCGTAAATGGTCAGCAGCCCGACCTGCACCGCAGTCAGCGCCTCCATCTCGACCCCGGTCTTGCCGACGGTCTCGACCTGCGCCCGGCAGTGCACCGAATGCGCCGCTGCATCGACCTCGAAATCGACCGCCACGCGCGTAATCGGCAGCGGATGGCACAAGGGCACCAGGTCGCTGGTCCGCTTCGCGCCCATGATCGCCGCGATGCGTGCAATCCCCAGCACATCGCCTTTCTTGGCGGAGCCGGACTGGATCAGCGCCAGGGTCTCCGGCTTCATGCGGATGGTGCCGGCGGCCACGGCGATGCGGTGGGTTTCCTGCTTGGCGCTGACGTCGACCATGTGGGCCTGGCCGGTGGCATCGAAGTGGGTGAGCGGGGATTCCTGGTGACTCATGTCGTCTTAAAAGTTGGTTAAGCGGGGCGCAGCCCGGCAGTTGCAAGGGCGCGGAAGCGGTTATCATAGCATCGTGAAACCGAACCCGAATCCAGCGATGTTGCAGCTTTCACCATTACGCACGGCCACTCCGCGCCGCCTGCATTCCCTGCTCACGGCCATTGCCCTGGCAGCGTCCGCCACCTGCGCGCTGGCGGCGCCGACCACGCCGGTCACGCAAAGCGCGTCCGTGCTGCGCACGCCCGACGCCACCTTGCCGACGCTGGGCGATGCCGCGCGCGCCGACCTGTCTCCCGTCATCGAGCGCAAGCTCGGCGAGGAGATCATGAACGACATCCGGCGCGACCGCGATTACCTCGACGACGATGCCATCGTCGAATACCTGAACAATTTCGGCGAGAACCTGGTCACCTATGCGCCGGGTGCGCGCGGCGAGACGAATGCCGATTTCTTCTTCTTTGCCGTGCGCGATCCGATGATCAACGCGTTCGCGCTGCCGGGCGGTTTCATCGGCGTGCACTCGCAGCTCCTGATCGCGGCGCAGAGCGAGTCCGAGCTGGCCTCGGTGCTGTCGCACGAGATCGGCCACGTGCAGCAGCGCCACATCGCGCGCATGCTGGGGCAGCAGAAGCAGGATGCGCTGCTGCCGCTGGCGGCGCTGATCCTGGCAGCGCTGGTCGGCAAGGCCGGTGGGGGCGCCGATGCGGCGATGGGCGTGGTGATGGGCGGACAGGGCCTGGCCATCCAGCGCCAGCTGAATTTCAGCCGCGAGGCCGAGCGCGAGGCCGATCGCGTCGGCTTCCAGACCATGCGCGCGGCCGGCTACGACACCTCCGGCATGGTGTCCTTTTTCAAGCGCCTGCAGGGCACGACCCGCCTGTACGGCGAGGCGCCGGCCTGGCTGTCCAGCCACCCGCTGACCGGCGAGCGCATCGCCGACATCCAGAACCGCATCCGCGAGGCACCCAAGCCCGGGCGCATCAAGCCGGATTCGATCGAATTCCACCTCGTGCGCGCCCGCGCCCGCGTGCTGCAGGATCCGAGCGCCAAGGGCCGCGAGGAAGCCCGATCGGCGTTCGAGACCCAGCTCAAGCAGGACAACACCCAGGAGCAGACCGGCGCCATGTATGGCCTGTCCTTCCTCGCACTCAAGGAAGGCGATCTCAAAACGGCGCAGAGCTGGTTAGAGAAGGCCAAGGGCTCGATGAAGCCGAAGCCCGGCGTGCTGTCGGCCGAGCGCACCGGTTCCGACGGTTCGGCGATGTTCGCCAGCCTCGGCGTCGAGATCAAGCTGGCCCCGGGCCAGCCGCCGGAAGTGCTGGCGCAGGCGGAGCAGGAGGCAAGCCAGGCGCACCAGAAGTTCCCGCTGTCGCGCATGCTGGCACGCCAGTACGCCGATGCGATGATCGCGTCCGGCAAGCTGGACCAGGCAGCGACTTTCCTGCGCGACCAGGTCCAGCAATATCGCGAGGAGCCCAAGCTCTACGACCAGCTGGCCAAGGCCTATGCGGCGCAGGGCAAGATCGCGCTGCAGCACATGGCGCTGGCCGAATCCTATGTGTTGAGCGGCGCGCTGCCGGCCGCGGTCGACCAGTTGAACATGGCGCGCAAGGCCAAGGACGTGTCCTTCTACGACCAGGCCGTGATCGACGCCCGCGAGCGCGATCTGCAGCAGCGTCAGAAAGACGAGAAGCAGGAGAAGAAGGACAGGGGCGACAATTGGGCCGCGGGCCAGAACGGCGGCGCGAAGCTCAAGGTCGAAACCAGCAGCGACACGATGAGCAATTCCCGGCTCGGCACCGCGCCGGGCTTCGGCAACGACACCCGTTCGGGTTTCGAGTCGCTGGATGCGTTCGAGAAGCGGATACAAGGCCGCGCCAGATGAAATAATATTTCACCTAGTGGCCTAAAATGAAATTTTATTTCTGATCGCTCAGCCGGTCGGGGCGCTGCACGAAACCGAAACGCTGCGGTGCCTCGTTCGCCGCCAGGCGTTCCACTGCGATCTTCTGCTCCTGCCAGCGCAGGCTCAGCGCGCCCGAGCCGCCTTCCAGCCAGGCCAGCAAACCTTCATCCGTCACCGGCCTGCCATCGAGTTCCATGAGCTGCAGCAGCTGGGCCACGTCGCGGTCGTCCAGCTGGGCCAGGCGCTCGCCGGCGCGCAGCAGGATGCTGCCGGCTTCCAGCATGAATACCTGCTCAGGCGCCATCATCGCTTCGCCGGTGTGCAGGACAAAACCCTGGCTGGGGTCGGTGCGCGCGATGAAGGGCGTGGCTTCCAGGTTCACGTAGACCCGCTGCGGGCCGTTCTGGAAATACCAGCAGCCGCGCTCGTCGCGGGCGTAATTGCGGTTGATAAAGCCGACCAGGGCTGCATTGCTCAGCTTGTCGCCGGGGGCATCGGCGCGCTGGGCGGCTTCGTCGCGCATGCGCCAGGTGCCGCGGGCGTCGAGCGCCAGCCAGCCATAACAGTTGGGCACGTTCGGCCACTTGGCCATGGCCTGTTTTACGATGTCATCCATGGTTCAAGCTTGGCATAGTTGGGACGCCGCCGGCGCGCGCGTGCCGGCTTTTCCGGCAGCATGGTCGAAGAAGTGCAGGATGCGGCGCGGCAGCCAGTCGTTGTGGCCGGGGAAAGGACCAACCGGAAAACCGACGTGGCCACCAGTGGCCGGGTATTCCAGCGTGACGGCGCGCGAGGCCGACTGCGGCAGGTGCTTGCCCGGCAAGAAGGGATCGTTGCGCGCGTTCAGCACCAGCGTCGGCACGGTGATGTCGTGCAGCACGTGCTTGGCGCTGGCGCGGTGCCAGTAGTCGTCGGTATCGCGGTAGCCGTGCAGGGGCGCGGTGACGACGTTGTCGAAGCTGTACAGGTCTTTCGAGGCGAGCAGGGCGGCGCGATCGAACAGGCCGGGAAAACGCTCCAGCTTGGCCAGGGCCTTGGGCTTCAGGGTTTCCAGGAACATGCGCGTGTAGACGCGGTTGAAGCCGCTCGACAGGGCCGCGCCGCCAGCCGCGAGGTCGAGCGGGGCCGAGACGCTCACGGCCGCATTGACGAGTTCGGCGCCGTGCTGCTGCTCGCCCAGCCAGCGCAGCAGGGCATTGCCGCCCAGCGAGACGCCGGCCACGTAGAAGGGGCCTTTGAAACGCGGACGCAGACGGCGGATGATCCAGTCGAGCTCTTCGGCGTCGCCCGAGTGGTAGAAGCGCGGCGCCAGGTTCGCTTCGCCCGAGCAGCCGCGGAAATGCGGGATCGCGCCATGCCAGCCGCGCGCCTGCACCGCCGCCATCAGGCCGCGTGCGTAGTGGCTGTCCGATGAGCCTTCCAGGCCGTGGAACAGCATCAGGAAAGGCGCATCGGGCCTGGCGCCGTCGACGAAATCGACGTCGATGAAATCCTGGCCGCAGGGCGTGTCCCAGCGCTCGCGCCGGAATGCCACGTCAGGTTTGCGGATGCAGACGGCCGGGTAGATGGTCTGCAGGTCGCCGCCGGGCAGCCAGAACGGCGCGCGATAGGCGGGCATGCCTTCGAACAGGCTGCTGCACTCGGCGCAGTACTGGCTCACGGCCATGAAAAGATCAGTCGGATCAGTGGTGTTTCAGGGCGCCGGGTTCCACCTGGTACTGGGTGCCGCAGTAGGGGCACTTGGCGTGGCCGTGGTGATCGAAATCCAGGAAGACGCGCGGGTGGGACGACCACAGCGGCATCGCCGGGTTCGGGCAGTAGGCCGGCAGGTCCTTGGCTTGCAGTTCCACCACAGGAATGGTCTTCTCGTTCATGTTTGGTCTTCTCCGTCATTGCGAAATATGCGAAGTCATGATTTTAACGGATTTGCACTGATGCCCGGAATGCTCCGGTAGAATAGCGGGTCGATTACTGTCGAGTAGATTTCCCTCCAAGAAATTCTCTCGCTCTATCACCTGGTCCCGTTCGATGTCCCCTTGTCATTCGTCCCTTGTGCTGTTGACGCATACTCAATGTTGCAGGAAAGCGACATGACGCAAATGCACCCGGACCTGCCGGCGGACCCGCAAGCGGACGCGCGCGCTTGGCGTGAAGGCTTCCACACCGGTCTTCCCACCCTGTTCGGCATCGGCGCCTGGGGCATGGTGGTCGGGGTGGCGATGGTCAAGAGCGGCCTGACGGTGGCCCAGGCATCCGGTATGACCCTGGTGGCGTTCGCAGGTTCGGCCCAGTTGGCCTCGTTGCCGCTGATCGCCGCCGGCGCACCGATCTGGGTAATCTTTCTCACCGCGCTGGTCGTCAACCTGCGCTTCGTGATCTTTTCCGCCCTGCTGGGCCCGCATTTCTCGCGCCTGCCGCTGTGGCAGCGCTTCTACCTCGGCTATATCTCCGGCGATGTCTCGATCGCCCTGTTCCTGCAGCGCTACCCGAGCCCGGCGCCCGAGCCTGGCAAGCTGGCCTTCCTGAAGGGTTTGATGTACCCGAACTGGTTCGCCTGGCAGGTCGGCTCGCTGATCGGCATCTTCCTCGGCAGCGCCGTCCCGACCGAATGGCAGCTCGGCTTTGCCGGCACGCTGGCCATTCTTTGCATCATGGTGCCGCTGATTATCAATAGCGCCGCCCTGTGCGGCGTGCTGGTGGCCGGCGTCACGGCGGTGCTGGCGCATGGCCTGCCTTACAAGCTGGGGCTGCTGGCGGCCGTGGTCGCCGGCATGCTCACCGCCATGGTTTGCCAGGAAACGATGGAAAAACGCCGTCGGAAGGGGAGCGGTCATGGCTGACTGGGAGATCTGGGTCGTGATCCTGGTGCTGGGCGTGGCGACCGCCTGCACCCGCAGCGTCTTCTGGCTGGTCGGCCACAAGGTGACGATCCCGCCGCGGGTCCAGGAAATGCTGCGCTACGCGCCGGCCTGCGCCCTGGCCGCCATCGTGTTTCCGGACATGCTGCTGGGGCCGCAGGACGAATTGCAGCTGGCGCTGGCCAACCCGAAGTTGATCGCAGGCATTGCCGCGCTGCTTTTTTACCTGTGGCGCAGGGCGATGTTGCAGACCATCGTGTTCGGCATGCTAGTGCTGACACTGTTGCGTGTGTTTCATGTTTTCGGCAACATCGGCTAAGGTAAAATAGCGTTTTTTCACTAATCTACCTTTCGGACCCACGCTGACATGGCCGTTCTCAATTTCACCCGCTTGCAAGACCTGATCGACCAAGGCGCGCTGAAGGGCAAGCGCGTCTTCATTCGCGCCGACCTGAACGTTCCGCAGGACGCCGCCGGCAACATTACCGAAGATACCCGCGTGCGCGCTTCCGTGCCCGCGATCCGCGACGCCCTGCAGGCAGGCGCGGCCGTGATGGTGACTTCCCACCTGGGCCGCCCGACCGAGGGCGAGTTCAAGCCGGAAGACAGCCTGGCGCCGGTCGCCAAGCGCCTGTCCGAGCTGCTGGGCCAGCCGGTCGAGCTGAAGCAGAACTGGGTCGATGGCGTCGATGTCGCGCCGGGTCAGGTCGTGCTGCTGGAAAACTGCCGCGTCAACAAGGGCGAAAAGAAAAACTCGGACGAGCTGGCCCAGAAGATGGCCAAGCTGTGCGACGTGTACGTGAACGATGCCTTCGGCACCGCCCACCGCGCCGAAGCGACCACCCACGGCATCGCGAAATTCGCCCCTAGGGTGGCCGCCGGCCCGCTGCTGGCCGCCGAACTCGATGCGCTGGGTAAAGCGCTGCACGCGCCGCAGCGTCCGCTGCTGGCCATCGTCGCCGGTTCGAAGGTCTCGAGCAAGCTGACCATCCTGCAGAGCCTGGCCGACAAGGTCGACAACCTGATCGTCGGCGGCGGCATCGCCAACACCTTCATGAAGGCGGTTGGCCTGAACGTCGGCAAATCGCTGATGGAAGCCGAGCTCGTGGCTGAGGCGAAAACCATCATCGACAAGATGGCCGCACGTGGCGCCACCGTGCCGATCCCGGTGGACGTGGTGTGCGCGAAAGAGTTCTCGCCGACCGCCGCCGCCACCGTCAAGGACGTGGCCAACGTGCTTGACGACGACATGATCCTGGACATCGGTCCGAAGACGGCCGCTACCCTGGCCCAGCAGATTGCGCAGGCCGGCACCATCGTCTGGAACGGTCCGGTCGGCGTGTTCGAGTTCGACCAGTTCGCCGAGGGCACCAAGACCCTGGCCACGGCCATCGCGCAGTCGAAGGGTTTCTCGATCGCCGGCGGCGGCGATACCCTGGCTGCTATCGCAAAATACAATATTGCCGACCAGATCGGCTATATCTCGACCGGCGGCGGTGCCTTCCTCGAGTTCCTCGAAGGGAAGACCCTGCCGGCGGTGGAGATCCTGCTGCAACGCAGCGTCCAATAAGCTGAGTGAGACCCTAGCGCAGCCCCAGGCTGCGCTTTTCATTGAAGGATAACCATGTACCGTGGCACCAAGATCGTAGCAACCATCGGCCCCGCATCGACCGATTTCGACATTCTCGTCAAGATGATTCGCGCCGGCGTCGACGTCGTGCGCCTGAACTTCTCGCACGGCCGTGCACAGGACCATATCGATCGCGCTGCCCTGGTACGCCGCGCCGCCGCCGAGTGCGGCCGCGAAGTGGCGATCATGGCCGACATGCAGGGTCCGAAGATCCGCGTCGGCAAGTTCGAGGAAGGCAAGATCTTCCTGAACAACGGCGACAACTTCATCCTCGACGCCAAGTGGGGCGAGAACGGCGAACTGGGCAACCAGGAACGCGTCGGCCTCGACTACAAGGCCCTGCCGCGCGACGTCAAGCCGGGCGACAAGCTGCTGCTGAACGACGGCCTGATCGTGCTGATCGTCGACAAGGTGGCCGGCAGCGAGATCTACACCACCGTCAAGGTCGGCGGCGAACTGTCGAACAACAAGGGCATCAACCGCCAGGGCGGCGGCCTGACCGCGCCGGCCCTGACTTCGAAGGACATGGAAGACATCAAGACCGCGATGAGCTTCCAGGCCGACTACCTGGCGATCTCCTTCCCGAAGAACGCCACCGACATGGAAATGGCGCGCCAGCTGGCGAACATCGCCGGCGAACCCTTCGGCCACAAGCCGATGATGATCGCGAAGATCGAGCGCGCCGAAGCGATTCCGGTGCTGCAGGAAATCCTCGACGCCTCCGACGGCATCATGGTTGCCCGCGGCGACCTGGCGGTCGAAGTCGGCAACGCCGCCGTGCCGGCGCTGCAGAAGCGCATGATCAAGATGGCGCGCAACTCGAACAAGCTGGCGATCACCGCGACCCAGATGATGGAGTCGATGATCGTCAACGCCGTGCCGACCCGCGCCGAAGTGTCGGACGTGGCCAACGCCGTGCTGGACGGCACCGACGCCGTCATGACCTCGGCCGAGACCGCATCGGGCAAGTACCCGATCGAGACCGTCGAGATGATGTCGGCGATCTGCGCCGAAGCCGAGCAGTCCGAGTACAACAAGCTCGAAGCCGACTTCCTGAACGTCGAATTCACCCGTATCGACCAGTCGATCGCCTACGGCACCCTGTTCACCGCCCACCACCTGCGCGTGAAGGCGATCGTGGCGCTGACCGAGTCGGGCTCGACCGCGCTGTGGATGTCGCGCCACTCGATCGACACCCCGATCTTCGCGCTGACCCCGTCGCAGACCACCGAACGCAAGGCTTCGCTGTACCGCAACGTGCGCGCCTTCCACCTGCTGCAGGAAGGCGGCAGCCACGCCGTGCTGCGCAAGGCTGAGGAACTCCTCCAGGCCGAAGGCGTCGTACGCAAGGGCGACCTGATCGTTGTGACCTGGGGCTCGCCGATGGGGCAGGCCGGCGGTACCAACGCGCTGAAGATCGTGCGCGTCGGCGATGCGGAAAACTTTTTGAAGGAATCCTCGTAAAACCTTGATCGTCGTTCCCGCGAAAGCGGGAACCCATGCTGAGGTGGCCGAAGACACTGAGCATGGATCCCCGCTTTCGCGGGGATGACGGTATCGGTAGGGTTCCACACCGGTTTTTTAATTGTTTGGAGCAAAACCATGGCACTCGTATCAATGCGTCAACTGCTGGACCACGCCGCCGAAAACGGTTACGGCCTGCCGGCCTTTAACGTCAACAACCTGGAGCAGGTGCAGGCCATCATGGCCGCGGCCGATGCCGTCAACAGCCCGGTGATCATGCAGGCCTCGGCCGGCGCCCGCAAATATGCCGGCGAAGCTTTTCTCCGCCACCTGATCGACGCCGCCGTCGAAGCCTACCCGCACATCCCGGTCGTCATGCACCAGGACCACGGCCAGTCGCCGGCGGTCTGCATGGCCGCGATCCGTTCGGGCTTCTCGTCGGTGATGATGGACGGCTCGCTGGAAGCCGACGGCAAGTCGGTCGCTTCGTACGAGTACAACGTCGAAGTGTCGCGCGAAGTCGTCAAGTTCGCGCACTCGATCGGCGTGACCGTCGAAGCCGAACTGGGCGTGCTCGGTTCGCTGGAAACCATGAAGGGCGACAAGGAAGACGGCCACGGCGCGGACCGCACCATGACCCGTGAAGAGCTGCTGACCGACGTGGCGCAGGCCGCCGACTTCGTCGCGAAGACCCAGTGCGACGCGCTGGCGATCGCGATCGGCACCTCGCACGGCGCCTACAAGTTCACCCGTCAGCCGACCGGCGACATCCTGGCGATCGACCGCATCAAGGAAATCCACGCGCGCATCCCGAACACCCACCTGGTGATGCACGGTTCGTCCTCGGTGCCGCAGGACCTGCTGGCGATCATCCGCGAATTCGGCGGCGACATGAAGGAAACCTATGGCGTCCCGGTCGAGGAGATCCAGGAAGGCATTAAGCACGGCGTCCGCAAGATCAACATCGACACCGACATCCGCCTGGCCATGACCGCTGCGATCCGCAAGTACATGTTCCAGAACCCGTCGAAGTTCGACCCGCGCGACTACCTGAAGCCGGCCCGCGAAGCCGCGACCGAGATCTGCAAGCAGCGCTACCTGTCCTTCGGCTGCGAAGGCATGGCCTCGAAGATCAAGCCGGTGCCGCTGGACAAGATGGCCGAGCGCTACAAGGCTGGCGAACTGGCGCAGATCGTTCAGTAACAGCAAACCCGTAGCATTGGAACGTCGTCCCCGCGAAGGCGGGGATCCAAGTTCGCGGCACATCACCAAACTTGGGCCCCCGCCTTCGCGGGGGCGACGGTAGCAGCAGTTTGCGGCACTGCGTCAAAAATGACGTAAAATTATGCACTTCCTCACCGGCGGCTCCCCGCCGGTTTTCGCTTTATCAAGATACCCCCTCTATGAAAAGCCTCTACCAGTCCACTATTTCCTCCCTGCCACTGCTCGGCCGCGGCAAGGTCCGCGACAACTATGCCGTCGGCGACGACAAGATCCTGATCGTCACCACCGACCGCCTGTCCGCCTTCGACGTCGTGATGAACGAACCGATCCCGGGCAAGGGCATGGTACTCAACCAGATGAGCGATTTCTGGTTCGAGAAACTCGGCCACATCGTGCCGAACCACCTGACCGGCGTGGCGCCGGAATCCGTGGTGGCGCCCGAGGAGGTGGACCAGGTCAAGGGGCGCGCCGTGGTCGCCAAGCGTCTCAAACCGATCCTGGTCGAGGCCGTGGTGCGCGGCTACATCATCGGTTCCGGCTGGAAGGATTACCAGGCCACCGGTTCGGTCTGCGGCATCGAATTGCCGGCCGGCCTGCGCCAGGCCGACAAGCTGCCCGAGCCGCTGTTCACCCCGGCGGCCAAGGCCGACCTGGGCGAGCACGACGAGAACATCAGCTTCGCCGACATGGAAAGCCGCATCGGCGCCGAACTGGCTGCCAAGATGCGCGATATCAGCATCCAGCTGTACAAGACCGCCGCCGACTACGCGGCCACGCGCGGCATCATCATCGCCGACACCAAGTTCGAATTCGGCCTCGACGACAATGGCGTGCTGCACCTGATGGACGAAGTCCTGACCGCCGATTCCTCGCGTTTCTGGCCGGCGGATTCGTACGCGCCGGACATGTCGCCGCCGTCCTTCGACAAGCAGTTCGTGCGCGATTACCTGGAAACCTTGACCGACTGGAAAAAGACCCCGCCGGCACCGGCGCTGCCGCAGGACGTGATCGACAAGACCCAGGCCAAGTACTTCGAGGCCATCGAGCGCCTGACCGGCGAAAAGCTGAAGGCCTGAGCAATGAGCGAACAAAACAAGCCAGTGGTCGGCGTGATCATGGGTTCCAATTCCGATTGGGACGTGATGCAGCATGCGGTCGCCATCCTGAAACAGTTCGGCGTGCCGCATGAAGCGCAGGTGATCTCGGCCCACCGCATGCCGGACGAGATGTTCGGGTATGCCGAAAGCGCCCGTTCGCGTGGCCTGCGCGCCATCATCGCCGGTGCCGGCGGCGCCGCCCACCTGCCGGGCATGGTGGCCGCCAAGACCATCGTGCCGGTGCTGGGCGTGCCGGTGCCTTCGCGCTACCTGCGCGGCGAAGACTCGCTGCTGTCCATCGTGCAGATGCCGAAGGGCGTGCCGGTGTCGACCTTCGCCATCGGCGAAGCCGGCGCCGCCAATGCCGCACTGACGGCGGTGGCGATCCTGGCCGCCACCGACGATGCGCTGGCCGCGCAACTGGAAGACTTCCGCGCGAAGCAGACCGCGGCCGCCAAGGCCATGACTTTGCCGCTTGAATAAATGAGTGACCACGAGATGAAACCGCTGCTGCCCGCCGCCAACCCGTCCACCTGGCTGGGCGTGATGGGTGGCGGCCAGCTGGGCCGCATGTTCGCCCAGGCCGCGCAAGCCATGGGCTTCAAGGTTGCCGTGCTGGAGCCGGCCGCCGATTGTCCGGCAGGGCAGGTTGCCGAGCGCCTGGTCGAAGCCGGCTATACGGATGCCGCCGGGCTGGATGCCCTGGCCAGCCAGTGCGCGGCCGTGACCACCGAATTCGAGAACGTCCCGGCCGACAGCCTGAGCAAACTGGCGCAGCAGGTCTTCGTGGCCCCGAACGCGCACGGCGTGTCGGTGGCCCAGGACCGCATCGCCGAGAAATCCTTCTTTGTCGCCTGCGCCGATAAATCCGGCGTGATGCCGGCGCCGCACAAGGTGATCGCATCGCAGCAGGACATCGATACGATCGCCGACGATCTGCTGCCCGGCATCCTGAAAACGGTGCGCATGGGCTACGACGGCAAGGGCCAGGTGCGCGTGCGCACCCGCGAGGACGTGCGCGCGGCCTTCGAGTCCATGGGCAAGGTCACCTGCCTGCTGGAGAAGATGCTGCCGCTGGCCTATGAGGTGTCGGTCTTGACCGCGCGCGGCCACGACGGCGCTTCGGTCGTGTATCCGATCGCCGAGAACGTGCACCGCGACGGCATCCTGTTCACCACCACCGTGCCGGGCCCGAACGTCTCCAGCGCGTGCGTGCAACAGGCGCAGGATGCCGCGCGCGCGATCGTCGCCGAACTCGGCTACGTCGGCGTGCTGTGCATCGAATTCTTCGTGCTGGCGGACGGTTCGCTGGTCGTCAACGAGATGGCGCCGCGTCCGCACAACAGCGGCCACTACACCATCGACGCCTGCGTCACCAGCCAGTTCGCGCAGCAGGTGCGGGCGATGGCGCGCCTGCCGCTGGGCGACGTGCGCCAGCATTCGCCGGCCGTCATGCTGAACATCCTGGGCGACGTCTGGTTCGACGGCGACAGTCAGACGATGCGCGAGCCGGCCTGGGATCGCGTGCTGGCCCTGCCGGGTGCCAACCTGCACCTGTACGGCAAGGACGACCCGCGCCGCGGCCGCAAGATGGGGCACGTGACCTTCGTCGCGCCGACGCTGGCCGAGGCGCAGCGCCAGTTCGAAGCGGCCTGCACGATATTGGGAATTGCACTGTGAGCACCGATATCGACGCCGGCGCACGCGCGCTTGAAGCTGGCAAGCTGGTCGCCTTCCCGACCGAGACCGTGTACGGCCTCGGCGCCGACGCCGAGAATCCGGCAGCCGTCGCCGCCATCTATGCCGCCAAGGGCCGTCCGCAGGATCACCCGGTGATCGTGCACGTGGCGCCCGGTGCTTCTCTCGATTACTGGTGCGCCGACATCCCCGCCGAGGCACGCCAGCTGGCCGATGCTTTCTGGCCGGGGCCGCTGACCATGATCCTGAAGCGCGCACCGAACATTCCCGATGCCGTCTCCGGCGGCCAGGACACGGTAGGCATCCGCTGCCCCTCGCACCCGGTGGCGATCCGCCTGCTGCAAGCCTTCAAGGGCGGGCAGGGCGGCGTTGCGGCGCCGTCCGCCAACAAGTTCGGCCACGTCAGCCCGACCACGGCCCAGCACGTGCGTGACGAGTTCGGCGACGCGGTCGGTGAAAATGCGCGCATTGCCGCGGTGCTGGACGGCGGCCAGAGCGAGGTCGGGATCGAATCGACCATCGTCGACCTGTCGCGCCTGGCGACCCATGGTCCGGTGCTGCTGCGTCCCGGCCATATCTCGGCCGAGGCGATCGCCGCCGTGATCGACCGCATGCCGGCACGTCCGGATGCGGCCGCGCCGCGCGCTTCCGGCACGCTCGAATCGCATTACGCGCCGCACACGCCGGTGGCGATGCAGGAGACGGCCACCCTGAACTCGACCCTGGCGCGCCTGCATGCGGCCGGCCGCAAGGTTGCGCTGATTCATTATTCGGCGCTGCCGGCGACGCACGCCGAGGTCGCGCTGCCGCCCACACCGGAAGGCTTTGCGCACGCGCTGTATGCGGCGCTGCGCGCGATGGATGGCGTCGGCGCCGATGTCATCCTGGTCGAGGCGCCGCCGCAGGATGGCGCCTGGCTGGGCGTCAACGACCGCCTGCGCCGCGCCGCCCACGGCTCGACCGGCATCGTGCACGGACTGATAAACAACACTACCGCCCTCTGATACACACCGTTACTTCTCAAAAACGCATGCAGGGCGCATGCTTGTCGGAAATTTAGTTTCCCCGTCGTCCCCGCGCAGGCGGGGACCCAATTTTGCGAGCGTTTCGATAGCGCCAGCAGAACTTGGGTCCCCGCCTGCGCGGGGACGACGTGTTTGTGAGCCCCGTTTTGTCAGAAGGACATCCCATGCGTTCGTTCATCACCCCGGCCCTCAGCCTCGGCCTGGGCATGCTGCTTGCCGCCTGTAGCGGCGGCACCACCACCGGCGGTACCGCGCAAGGCGTCGCCAATCCCGCCCCCCTACCGGCGCCCATCCGTGGCAGCCTGGTCGGCCAGGCCGCCTCGGTTGCCGTGAATGTCGCCGGCAATAGCCTGAGCACCCTGTCGCCGTCCGTGCTGGCCGGCTTCCTCGAATCGGCCCAGACCGGCACCCTGGCGGTGGCCGGCCAGCCGCAGTGTGCTGTCTCGGTCTACCGCGTGCGCTACAACACCGTGGGCGGCGCCGGCGAGCTGACCGATGCCAGCGCGGCCATCTTCGTGCCTAGCGGCAGCGGCAATTCCTGCACCAACTCGCGCCCGGTGCTGCTGTATGCCCACGGCACCTCGCTGCAGAAGTCCTATGACATGGCCGACATCGCCAACAACACGGAAGCGCGCCTGGCCGCCGCCGTGTTCGCGGCCCAGGGCTTCATCGTGGTAGCGCCCAACTACGCCGGCTATGGCGGCTCCTCGCTGGGCTACCATCCCTACCTCGACCGCGTGCAGGAAGGCGCGGACATGATCGACGCCCTGCGCGCGGCGCGCAGCAGCTTCACGGCCATCGGCGCACGCGATTCCGGCAAGCTGATGGTGACCGGCTATTCGCAGGGCGGCTTCGTGGCGCTGGCAACCCAGCGCGCGATGCAGGAACTGAACAACGCCGAGTTCACGCTCACCGCAACAAGCGGCATGTCGGGCCCGTATGCGATCGCGCGTTTCGGCGATGCGCTGTTCGGCGGCGCGCCGCGCGATGGCGCCACCGTGATCGTGCCGACCATCATCAACGCGGCCCAGCACGCCAGCGCGGCGATCTACCGCGTGCCTGCGGACGTCTACGAGGCGCCTTATGCCGCCACCATCACCGACCTGGTGCCGGGCACGCTGGGCAGCAGCGAACTGGTCAGCCAGGGCAAGCTGCCGGCGACCAGCCTGTTCGCGGCCGACTCGATGCCGCAGACGCCGGGCTATACCCAATACTTTGGCGCCGGCAACCTGATCCGCAGCGATTACCGCGCGGCCTACCTGCTTGATGCGGCAGCCCATCCCTGTGACCAGAATGCCACGGCGCCGCTGAACTGCGCCCCCGCGCACGCGCTGCGTCAGTGGCTGGTGCGCAACGATCTGCGCAGCTACCTGCCGATGGCGCCGACCCTGCTGTGTGGCGGCCACGACGATCCGACCGTGCCGTACTTTAATACGACGGCCTCGGCCGCCTATTTCCGTGCGCGCGGCGCGGCCATCACCGAGCTCGACATCGACGACACGCCGAGCCTGAACGACCCCTTCCGCACCGCCAAGGCCGGCTTCGTGGCCGCGCGTAGTCTGCTGCGAGCGGCGAACGGCGATGCCGCCGTCGCGTCGAGCTACCACGCCGGTCTGGTGGCGCCTTTCTGCATGGCCGCGACGCGTGATTACTTCCAGTCGGTACTGGCGCGCTAGAGAGGTTCCAAAATACACTTTTTACGTATGACAAGCCGGATCGCGTTGCTATAATCGCCAGCGATGCCGGCTTCATTCGTACCGTGTTGCAAATAGTCTTGCCCCACACGATACAAAAGTGTTTTCGCTATACAACCAGGCTGAACACTGGCATATTAGTTGTGATACGAATAGCACGGGCGTTCGTTTCAAAGCAAAGAAAAATTCATCTAGGAGACACAATGCGTAAGACTTCATTCGCGCTGGCGCTGCTGACCGCGGCCGTCCTGACCGCCTGCGGCGGTAACGGCCCAAGCGCTGGCAACCAGACGCCCAAAACGAAATTCAGCAACCAGATCACCTTCGGCGACAGCCTGTCCGACGTCGGCACCTATGCCGTCGGCGGCGTCGCTGCACTCGGTGGTGGCCAGTACACCATCAACGGCAACAACACCTCGGTCAATCCTGAACTGACCGGCAAGAACTACACCGTGCTGGTTGCAGCGCAGCTCGGCCTGCCGACGCCATGCGCGGCCCAGACCGGCCTGCAGGGCACCGCGTCGGCCGGCTTCTCGGTGCCGGTCACCGACCATCCGGAATGCTTCAACTACGCCCAGGGCGGCGCCCGCGTGACCAACCCGATCGGCCCGGGCAACAAGGCGCTCGACAAGCCGGGCGCAGTCTCGCTGGGCCAGATGACCGTGCCGGTCGTAACCCAGATCGCGAACCACCTGAAGAAGGTCGGCGGCAAGTTCAAGAGCGATGAACTGGTCATCGTGATGGCAGGCGGCAACGACGTGCTGGAGCAGCTGGGCGAATTCTCGGCCGGCGCCACCGCAGCCGGCGGCACCGCACTGGCAACCAGCCTGATCACGCAACTGGCACCCGGCACCACCGGCGGCGCCGCGACGATCCAGGCCGCCATCGTGACCGAGTCGGCCAAGTCGACCGCCACCTCGCAGTCGATCATCGGCGCAGCGATCACTGCTGCCGCCCGCAACGGCAACACCGGTGCGGCAGCCAACGCGACGACGATCGGTAACACCGCCGGCGCCGCCGCACTGGCAGCCGCCGCAAAATACCAGTCCGACCAGGGACCGGTCCTGGTCAAGAACATGGCCCAGGCCGGCATCGAACTCGGTGCACTGGTCAAGAACCAGATCCTGGCGAATGGCGCAGGCTACGTGGTCGTGAATAACCTGCCGGACGTGTCGATCTCGCCGTCGGCCAAGGCCCAGTCTGCAGAGACCCAGAAGCTGATCATGGCCATGGTTGCCGCTTTCAACGACCAGCTGCGTAATGCCGTCGCTGGCGAAGCGAAGGTGCTGTACGTCGACCTGGCCACCATCAGCCGCGACCAGGCAACCAACCCGGCGCCGTATGGGCTGACCAATACCACCACCCCGGCTTGCGACCTGAGCCCTGCCAAGAATCCGCTGGGTTCCTCGCTGGTCTGCAACAAGAACAACCTGATCGCTGGCGACGTCAGCCACTACATGTTCGCCGACGCCGTGCACCCGACGCCGTTCGAGTACGCGCTGATCGCACGTTATGTGCTGGAACAGATGACCGTCAAAGGCTGGCTGTAATTCGAGACAAGCCCGCCCGAGGGCGGGCAATCTTATAAGAATCAGGAGAACACATGAACGTGAGTAAGAATGTTGTGAAAATGCTGGTCGCCGCTGGCGCCCTGGCTGCCGCGACCGGTGCCATGGCACAGTCGAAGGGTCAGTTTGCCATGTCGGTCGGCGTCAACCAGCTGGTCCCGAAAGTGGAAAGCGGCGCGATCTCGGCGCCGGCACTGCCGAACTCGCTGGGCGATGTCGGCAAGGACACCCAGCCGGTCCTGCTGGTCAACTACGGCCTGACCGACAATATTTCGGTCGAAACCGCTCTCGGCACCCCGTACAAGCACAAGCTGTACGGCGCCGGCGCCATCCAGGGCACCGGTCAGCTGGGTACCGTCAAGGCACTGCCGGCGATCGCCCTGGTGCAATATCGTTTCTTCACGCCGGATACGCCTTTCCGCCCCTACATCGGCCTGGGTGTCACCCGCGCCATGTTTATGAAGGAAACCGGTTCGTTCGCGATGACCGCGCTGACCAACCCAGGCGCCGGCGTGCCGACTACCTTCAGCATCGACAACAAGTGGACCTACACGGGCCAGCTGGGTGTCCAGATGAATGTGGACCAGCACTGGTACGCCAACGTGGCTTTCCTCAAGACCCGTCTCCGTACCGACGTGCACTTTTCGACCGGCCAGTACCAGCACATGAAGCTGGATCCGAACGCGTACATCCTGACGGTCGGCTACAAGTTCTGAGCCGTCTTCGGCCAGGCTTCCAAAACCCGCTTCGGCGGGTTTTTTTATGTTCGCCGGAACGACCGCGGCATCCGACGTAAAAAAACCCGCGCGCGGCGGGTTTTCGGAAGCAGCGGGACGGGCTCAGAACGCCGCGATGCCGGTCTGCGCACGGCCCAGGATCAGGGCGTGGATATCGTGCGTGCCTTCGTAGGTGTTGACCACCTCGAGGTTGACCATGTGGCGGATGATGCCGAACTCGTCGGAGATGCCGTTACCGCCGAGCATGTCGCGCGCGGTGCGGGCGATGTCCAGCGACTTGCCGCAGGAATTGCGCTTCATGATCGAGGTGATCTCGACTGCGGCGGTACCTTCGTCCTTCATGCGGCCCAGGCGCAGGCAGCCCTGCAGGCCCAGCGTGATCTCGGTCTGCATGTCGGCCAGTTTCTTCTGCACCAGCTGGTTCGCGGCGAGCGGCTTGCCGAACTGCTTGCGGTCCAGCACGTACTGGCGCGCGGTGTGCCAGCAGTCTTCGGCCGCGCCCAGCGCGCCCCAGGCGATGCCGTAGCGCGCCGAGTTCAGGCAGGTGAACGGGCCCTTCAGGCCGCGCACGTCCGGGAAGGCGTTTTCTTCCGGGCAGAACACTTCATCCATGACGATTTCGCCGGTGACCGAAGCGCGCAGGCCGAACTTGCCGTGAATGGCCGGGGCGCTCAAGCCCTTCCAACCTTTCTCCAGCACGAAGCCGCGGATCGCGCCTTCGTCGTCCTTGGCCCAGACCACGAACACGTCGGCGACCGGGGAGTTGGTGATCCACATCTTCGAGCCGGACAGCGAATAACCACCCTCGACCTTGCGCGCGCGGGTGACCATCGAGGCCGGGTCGGAACCGTGGTTCGGTTCGGTCAGGCCGAAGCAGCCGATCCATTCGCCGGTGGCCAGCTTGGGCAGGTATTTCTGTTTCGTTTCCTCATTGCCGAATTCAAAAATCGGCACCATCACCAGCGAGGATTGCACGCTCATCATCGAGCGGTAGCCGGAATCGACGCGCTCGACTTCGCGGGCGATCAGGCCATAGCTGACGTAGTTGAGGCCCGGGCCGCCGTACTGTTCGGGGATGGTCGGGCCCAGCAGGCCGAGCTCGCCCATTTCGCGGAAGATGGACGTGTCCATTGTTTCGTGGCGGAAGGCTTCGAGCACGCGCGGTTTGAGCTTGTCCTGGCAATATGCGGCGGCGGCATCGCGCACCATGCGCTCTTCATCGGTCAGCTGCTCGTTCAGCAGCAGCGGGTCATCCCAGTGGAATTGGGCTTTGCGGGGCGAATCGGAACGGCTCATGCACGGGGCTCCTGTCTCGAAGGATCTTGTTGGGCGTGGACGGTCTGGGCCGTCCGAGTTTAGGCATTATAGAAATGCTGTTCCTTGGCGGCTTTTCAAATGGCGACAGTTATTTTCACTTTCGTCACTGGGATTTCCCTGTAGAGCCGAACTGGCCGCCGTGGAAGATCAGCGCCGGCTGCGGGTGTACCGCGCATTCTTCGACTTCGCCGACGAAGATCACGTGGTCGCCTTCCGGGTAGCGGCTGCGGTTGTGGCATTCGAACCAGGCGGTCACGCCTTTCAGGATGGGCTGGCCGGTGCGCGAGAGTTCGTAGTCGGTGCTGGCGAAGGGATCGAGGCCGCGGCGGGAGAACAGGCGCGCCAGTTCTTCCTGGCCGGCGGACAGCACGTTGATCACGTAATGCGAGTTGCCGCTGAAGATGGGCAGGCTGTTGGCCTTGTCGGACAGGCTCCACAGCACCAGCGGCGGTTCCAGCGAAACGGAATTGAAGGAGCTGGCGGTCAACCCGCGGAAAGTGCCGTCGGCCAGGCGGGTGGTGATGACGGTAACGCCCGTCGCAAACTGAGACAGGGCCTGGCGGAAATGCGCGGAATCGAAACCGCGCTCGGAGGAGCGGGGAGAGCTGGTGTTCATCGTCGCCATTATGCCACCAACAGCCCGGCTCCCCCGGCCTCGCTTCAGTGGGGAAATGCACGGGCGTATGCTTTCGGTTAGAGTGAAGCCATGGACAACTTATCTGCCAAGGACAAGGTATGAGTCAGCAACCGGCAACCGAAGTGGCAATCCTGGGCGGCGGCTGTTTCTGGTGCACCGAGGCTGTGTATCTGGAAGTGCGCGGCGTGACCCGCGTCGAATCCGGCTACATGGGCGGCACCGCTGCCAACCCGACCTACGAACAAGTGTGCGCGGGCACGACCGGACACGCGGAAGTGGTGCGTCTCGAGTTCGATCCGACTGTGATCAGCTACCGCGACATCCTGGAAATCTTCTTCACCATCCACGACCCGACCACCCTGAACCGCCAGGGCAACGACGTCGGTACGCAATACCGCTCGGTCATCTTCACCACCTCGCCCGAGCAGGAAGCGACGGCGCGCAAGGTGATGGCGGAGATGGCGGCGGTGTGGGACGGTCCCATCGTCACCCAGATCGTGCCGGAAGAAACCTGGTACAAGGCCGAGGATTACCACCAGAATTACTTCGCGCAGCACCCGCTGCAGGGTTACTGCGCTTTCGTGGTGGCGCCCAAGGTGGCGAAGTTCCGCAAGACGTTTGCAGACCGCATGAAATAACCTGGGGCGGGCGCGGCCGGCGTAGGTACCCCGTGCCCGCGAACCTTAATGCCTCACTAAGGTATCTGCAGCAACACCCGGCTCGTACATGTAACGCCGCGACCACGGCATCTGCGCCGGATCCTGCCCCGCCTTCCCGCACACGATCTGGTACAGGCTGATCCAGTCATGCGCGAAGGCATAGGCGCAGCCGGCCAGGTAGACGTGCCAGATGCGGAAGGTCTTGGGATCGGCCAGGGCGCGAATGCGCGCGGCGTTGCGCTCGAAATTCTCGGTCCAGAGTGCGCAGGTGCGCGCGTAGTGGCGGCGCAGGTTTTCCACGTCGCGCACTTCGAGCCCGCCTTCCTGCATGGTGCGGATCACGGTCGAGAGGTGGCCCAGCTCGCCATGCGGGAACACGTAGCGGTCGATGAACTCGCCGGTGCCGTAGGGGCTAGCGCGATGTTCGACGTCGGTGGTCGTGATGCCGTGGTTCATGACCACGCCGCCCGGCGCCAGCAGCCGATCGATGCGGCCGAAGTACTCGGGCAGGTGCTGGACGCCGACGTGCTCGAACATGCCGACGCTGGTGATCCGGTCGAATTCGCCGGTCACGTCGCGGTAATCCTGCAACCGGATCTCGATGCGGTCCTGCAGCCCGGCCTGCGCGACCCGTTCGCGCGCCAGGTCGAACTGGTTCTGCGACAGCGTGACGCCGACGCAGCGGGCGCCGAACTTCTGCGCCGCGCGCAGCACCAGCGCACCCCAGCCGCAGCCGATGTCGAGCAGGGTGTGGCCCGGCTGCACGCCGATCTTGGTCAGGATGTGGTCGATCTTCTTGGTCTGCGCGGTGGCCAGGTCTTCGTCGCCGTTCTCGAAGTAGGCGCAGGAATACACCATGGCCGGATCGAGGAATTCGCTGTAGAACTCGTTCGAGACGTCGTAGTGGTAGCGGATCGCCTCGGCGTCCTTTTCGCGGGTGTGCGGCGACACCAGCCGCAGCGCGCTGGCCACCCGGCTGCTGCGCGGCGGCTTGCCGGTCGATTCGGCCAGGGAGTTACCGATCTGGATCATGCCGGCCGCGCTGCCCTCGATCTCGAGCGCACCTTCGACATAGGCTTCGCCCAGGTTGCCGAGGGTCGGCGACAGCAGGTAGCGCAGGCTGCCGGGGCCCGGCACGCGGATCTTCACGCGCGGCTGTTCGGAGGAGAGATCAAGCTGCTCGCCGTTCCACAGCTCGACGCGCAGCGGCAGGTTGTACTTGTTGCGGATGCCTGTGGTCCAGGCGGATAACTTCATCTGGTCGAACAACACGCGAATACCTCCGATTGACTAGGCTTCGCCAAACCAGCACGGCTATCGAAGCCCTACGGTTGCAAACGTTGCCGCGTCCAGCTGCCGTCCTCCTGCCGCGTGTAGACGATGCGGTCGTGGAAGCGTGAACGCCGCCCCTGCCAGAACTCGATCCGTTCCGGCACCAGACGAAAACCGCCCCAGTTTTGTGGCCGCTGTGGCGTTTCGCCAACCTGTCGCGCGACGTCCTCGTAGTTGTGTTCGAGTTCCGCGCGGCTGGCGATCGGCGCGCTCTGGTGGGACGCGATCGCCGACAGCCGGCTTTTCAGTGGCCGGCTGTTGAAGTATTTATCGCTTTCCTCGGCAGTTGTGCGCTCAACTCTGCCTTCGATCCGCACCTGCCGTTCAAGTTCACTCCAAAAGAATAGCAGAGACGCAAATGGGTTGCCGTTCAGTTGTTTTCCCTTCTGGCTGTCGTAGTTCGTGTACCAGGTGAAGCCGCGTTCGTCGAACTGCTTGATCAGCACGATGCGCGAGCTCGGCCGGCCGCGCTCGTCCACGGTCGACACGCCCATCGCGTTCGGTTCGTTGACTTCGGCTTTCAAGGCTTCCTCGAACCAGCGGGTGAATTGCTGGACCGGGTTATCAAGAACGTCGTTCTCGTCCAGGCTGGCCTGGCCGTAATCCTTGCGCAGGTCGGCCACGCGCTCGCCGATGGCGGCCGGGCTTGCCGGCGCCGCCACGCTGCCGCCCGGCATCGCCACATCCGGCATGCTGGCTGCCGGGGCCGGTTCGATACCGCGGCGGCGCTGCATCGCCTGGCCCAGCTGGGCCATCTGCTGCGGGCTGAACAGGCGCACGGCCATCGGCGCCATCGTGCTTTCCTCGCGCTCCATGTGGTTCAGGTAACGCTGGCTGAAGCGCTGCACGGTCGAGCTCGAGATCTGGGTGCCGCTGCCATCCGCGATCGCGGTGAGCTGCTCGTGCAAGTCCTGCCACATGGCATCCATGTCCTTGTGGTCCTGCAGGATCACCGGCGCCAGCGCCTGCAGGGTGGCGGCGTCTTCGCCCTGGGCCACGGCGCGCAGCATCGGGATCAGGTCCTGCTCCTCGTCGTCGTGGTGCAGGTGGGCAGCCTTTTCGAAATACTTCAGTACTGCGGCAGCGGCCTGGCGCGCCTGCTGGTCGGCGCCATGCTCGGGCAAGTGGGCCAGCAGTTTTTCCAGGGTCGCCAGCTGCTTGCGGATGCGTCCATGGCAATGCTTGAGCACGGCGACCGGCTGGTCGAAATCGGGGGCGGTGTCTGGAAGAAGCTCGTTCATGGTGGCTGTTGCGGACGCGTAAATGGAGAAGAAAATTTGATTGACTGAAAGTTATTTTAGAGCAAGGAGGGCAGTTCCGTCCGGTAAAATGACGGGATCATGACGACACTTTCCTCCTCCTTGCTTGCGCCGGCCGGCGCGGACTTCGACGACGAAGTCGACTTCGAGCGCCGCTTCGGCGGCATCGCCCGTCTCTACGGCGAGCGTGCACTGGAACGCTTCCGCAAGGCGCACGTTTGCGTCATCGGCGTGGGCGGCGTCGGCTCCTGGATCGTCGAGGCCCTGGCCCGCAGCGCCATCGGCAAACTCACCCTGATCGACCTCGACAACGTGGCCGAATCGAACATCAACCGCCAGATCCAGGCGTTGTCGACGACCATCGGCATGCCGAAGATCGAAGCCTTGAAACAGCGTATCGCCCTGATCAACCCCTACTGCGAGGTGGAACTGATCGAGGACTTCATCGATCCGGACAACATCCCGCAAATGGTCGCGCCGGGCAAATACGATTACGTGTTCGACGCCATCGACAGCGTCAAGGCCAAGGCGGCCCTGATCGCGCATTGCCGCGACCATGCGCTGCCGCTGATCGTCATCGGCGGCGCCGGCGGCCAGACCGACCCGACCAAAATCGAGGTGCGCGATCTCGCCCGCACCGAGCAGGAGCCGCTGCTGAAGAAGGTGCGCAAGATCCTGCGCGCCCAGTACGGTTTCGCCAAGGGCGAAAAGAACAAGTACCACATCGACGCCGTATTCTCGATGGAGCCGCTGCGCTACCCGGAAGCGGGCGATGCCTGCGCCATCGATGCCAACAGCGTCACCGGCCTGAACTGCGCGGGCTTCGGTTCGAGCATGGTCGTGACGGCGACCTTCGGCATGGTCGCGGCAGGGCACATGCTGCGCAAGATGGCCGAGGCGGCGAATGCCGTCGCCGTGCCGGCAGCGGTGCCGGTGCAGGTGGTGGCGCCTGCGCCCGCCGCCAACGACGCTGTGCAAGCCGAGGAGGCCTTGTTATCATAGGTTCAGTTTTTTCATGAATTGAACGATGAAAGAGGCTCCATGATCCGTCACCTTGTTGTAAAAAGTGCCATCCTGAGCCTGCTGCTGGCGGCCACCACCGCCGGCGCGCAGGACGCGACCCAGACCCAGGCCCAGACCGCGGCCGCCAACCCGGGCAGCACCCAGCAGACGACCGACCAGCCGGCCCAGCCGACTGCCCAGTCCACCGCACCGCAGATCCAGATCATCGACACCGTCGTCGGCAAAGGCAAGGAAGCCACGGTCGGCAGCACGGTCTATGTCAACTACACGGGCTGGCTGTACAAGCCGATGGCTGCCAAGCAGCGCGGCCGCAAGTTCGACTCCTCGCTGAACCCCGGCCGCACGCCGCTCGACTTCCCTCTGGGCGCCGGCCGCGTCATCAAGGGCTGGGACCAGGGCGTGGCAGGCATGAAGGTGGGCGGCAAGCGCACCCTGATCATTCCGAGCGATCTGGCCTACGGCAAGCGCGGCTCGCCGGGCGGCATTCCGCCGGATGCGGACCTGATCTTCGACGTGGAACTGCTCGACGTAAAGTAAGTCAAATGACAACCTGACGCGGAGGCTTCGGATATGCGCATCGCGAACGACGTTACTGAACTGATCGGTAATACCCCACTGGTGCGCATCCGGCGCCTGTCGCAAGGCGCGGGCGCGGACATCGTCGCCAAGCTCGAGTTCTACAATCCGGCCCACAGCGTCAAGGACCGGATCGGCTGGGCCATGATCGAGGCGGCGGAACAGGCCGGCAAGATCGGCCCGGACACCATCATCGTCGAACCCACCAGCGGCAACACCGGCATCGCGCTGGCGATGGTCTGCGCGGCGCGCGGCTACCGCTGCCGCCTGGTCATGCCCGAAACCATGAGCAACGAGCGCCGCATGCTGCTGCGTGCCTATGGTGCTGAGTTAGTCCTTACTCCGGGGCCGGAAGGCATGCTGGGCGCGATCCGCCGCGCCGAGGAGATCGTCGCTGCCGACCCCAACTGCTTCATGCCGCAGCAGTTCAACAATCCCGCCAACCCGGAAGTCCACCGCCGCACCACGGCCGAGGAAATCTGGCGCGACACCGACGGCAAGGTCGACATCCTGGTGGCCGGCGTCGGCACCGGCGGCACCATTACCGGCGTGGCCGAGGTCATCAAGGCGCGCAAGCCGGGCTTCCAGGCGATCGCCGTGGAGCCGGAAGCCTCGCCTATCCTGTCGAAGGGCACCAAGGGCCCGCACCCGATCCAGGGCATCGGCGCCGGTTTCATTCCGAACGTGCTGAATACGCAAGCCTACGACGAGGTCGTCACCGTCAGGAACGAAGATGCCTTCGAGACCGCGCGCGCGGCCGCCCGCGAGGAGGGCCTGCTGGTCGGGATCTCGTCGGGGGCGGCGCTGTGGGTGGCGATGCAGGTGGCGAAGCGGCCGGAGAATGCGGGCAAGCTGATCGTGACCATCATTCCGTCGTTTGGGGAGCGGTATTTGAGTACGGCGCTCTACGCCAATTTGGCCGGGTAATGAATCCGCGGGCACAGGGTGCCCGCCCTACGGTAGGGTGGGCACCCTGTGCCCACGCATCCATATTCAATGCGCATGCCGGCCTTCGACATGGCCATGGCCATGATCGTGGCCATGATGGTCGTCGTGGCTGTGCTCATGCACCCCATGCAGCGCGCAGCTGCTGTGCTTCGTCGTCCCTTCTTCCACCTGCAGCGTGCAATGGTGGATCGAAAAATCTTCGCGCAGGTGCTGGACGATGCGGTCGATGACTTCGTCGCCCGGATACCCGCCCGGCATCACCAGGTGCGCCGTCAGCGCCGTCTCGGTGGTGCTCATCGCCCAGATGTGCACGTCGTGCACTTCGGTGACGCCGGTCTGCGCCGCCAGGTAGGCCGTGACCTGGGTCGCATCGACGTTGGCCGGCACGCCCGCCAGCACCAGCTGGATCGATTCCTTCATCAGCGACCAGGTGCCGGCCACGATGATCACCACGATCACCAGGCTGACCGCCGGGTCGAGCCAGGTCCAGCCGGTATACATGACGACCAGGCCGGCGATCACCACGCCCAGCGACAGCGCCGCGTCGGCCGCCATGTGCAGATAGGCGCCGCGGACGTTGATGTCGTCCTTGCTGCCGGCCATGAACAGCCAGGCCGAGAAACCGTTGATCAGCACGCCGACCGCCGCCACGATCGACACCGTGGTGCCGGCCACCGGCTCAGGATGGGCGAAGCGGTGCACCGCTTCCCAGGCGATGGCGCCGCAAGCCACCATCAGCAGCAGGGCGTTGAACAGCGCCGCCAGGATCGAGGTGCCGCGCAGGCCGTAGGTGAAGCTGCGCGTCGGCGCCCGCTTGGCCAGCAGGGCCGCGCCCCAGGCCAGTACCAGACCCAGCACATCGGACAGGTTGTGGCCGGCGTCGGCCATCAGCGCCGTCGAATTGGCGATGAAGCCGTAGAAGAATTCGATCGCGACGAAGGCGACGTTCAGGCCGATCGCCAGCACGAAGGCGCGGCCGGCGTCGGTCGGGGCAGGGTGGTGATGACCGTGGCCGGCGCCGTGGTCGTGATGGTGGTGGAGGCTCATGCGTCTAATCCGTTGGCATGTTGGGAATCGGGTTCGGCGAGGTGTTCGAACATGTTGGCGAGCAGCCCGCTGATGTGGGCGTCGGCAGCGGTGTAGAACACCTGCTTGCCCTGGCGCTCGGCCTTGACGATGCGCGCCGCGCGCAGCAGGCGCAGGTGGTGGCTGACCAGGGAGCTGGACAGTTCCAGGCTGGCGGCGATGTCGCCCACCGCGATCGGCTGCGCCAGGCAGGCCAGCACGATGCGCAGCCGGGTCGGGTCGCCCAGCAGGTGGAAGAGGTCGGCGAGTTCGTCGACCAGGTAATCGAAGTCGTGTGGGGTACTCATCTTTAACATGTGAAGAAGTGTTCACATGTTAAGCGCAAATGGCTTGGCAGGGCAAGTGCGACTCACGTTGGGGTGCTGGGGAGAATACCGCTAACGGGATCAAGTTAGAGGAGGTTATGGCAAGCTGCTTCCAAGCCCAGAGCGGACCTTCGAGTATCTGTTTCGAAAGGAGAAAAACTCTGCCATGCGTTGCAGCTCCGCTGGCGTGGCACATAAAGGCTGTCTGGTTATTACGTGCTTTTCTTGAGCACTGTGATCGCGCCCTCACCCTCGATGGTCGCCCTCTTGACCTGGTCTACGGAATCAAGGCCCTGCTGGCGCAGCGCACTCATGAGTTCCTCCTCCGTCACAAATTCGCGCCGCATATTCCTTCTCAGCATTTCACCATTGCGCACGATTTCGATCGGCCGCGATGACACCAGCTTCTCGACGAAACGGAAGCGATAGCTAGCCGCATTCACGACGAAATTCCAGCCGATTAGCACGATGACCAAGACTAGTCCCTCCGACCCGTGTGTCAAGCGACCTGCCAAAATAATGACCACGCAAATCCAGATGACTGAAACCGGCAAGAGCAGCCATCGCAGTGGAAATTACGGCAGCTGCCCATCCGTATCCCGCATCTCCGGCTGCCCCAGCCCCAGCGATTTCAACTGCGGCAGCACCTTCGCCCGGTCGCCGACGGCGATGACCTTCATCCGCTCCGGCACCAGATACTTCCCGGCCGCGGCCTGTACCTGCTGCGCCGTCACGCGCCGGAACTGGTCCGGCAAACCGCGCCAGTAATCGGGCGGCAGGTCGAACACATAGGTCTCGGCCAGGCTGCCGACGATGGTGCTGTTGGTCTCGAACTGCCCGGGCAGCGAATACACCTGCGAGTCGCGCGCGCCCGCCAGTTCGGCGGCCGGCAGCGGCGTCGCGCGGATCCCGCGCACTTCCTTGAAGATCTCGGCGATCGAGGGGCCGGTGACGTCGGTGCGCACGCTGCCGGCGATGACGAAGGGGCCCGGCGTGCGGTCGTAGCGGAAGCCTGAGAACACGCCGTAGCTGTAGCCCTTTTCTTCGCGCAGGTTGAGGTTGATGCGGCTCGAGAACAGGCCGCCGAGCGCGGCGTTCATCACCTGCATGGCCGGGTAATCCGGGGTCTTGCGGTTCGCTGCCAGCTGGGTCACGCGCAGCGCGGTCTGCGGGGCGCCCGGCTTGTCGACCATGACCAGGCGCGCCTTCGTGCCTTCCGGGTCGCCCATGACCAGCGGCGCCGGTACGGCGCGCGGCCAGCCGCCGAAGCGGCTTGTCGCCAGCGCGCGCAGCTCGTCCAGGGTGATGTCGCCCGAGACGATCAGCGCGGCGTTGGTTGGCAGGTAGTGGCGGCGCCAGAACTGGTACAGGTCGTCGCGGGTGACGGCGCGGATCGCCTGCTCGGTGCCGAGCTGGCCGTAGCCGTAGGGGTGCTTGGCGCCGTACAGCGCGCCGGCGCTGGCCACTGCCGCCACCAGTTCCGGGTTGTCGCGCTGCTGGGTCAGGGCGCCGATGCGGGCGGCGCGCTGGCGCTCGACTTCGGCGGTGGGGAAGGCCGGGTGCTGGGCCACGTCGGCCAGCACATCCAGCGCCTGCGCGAAGGTGGATTTCAGCGACAGCAGCGAAACCGTCGATGCGTCCGTGCTGCTGCCGCTGCCGAGGAAGGCGCCGAGCTGCGCGATCTCGTCGGCGATGCGCGGTGCGCTGCGCGTGGCCGTCCCTTCCTGCAGCATCTGGGCGGTGAAGCCGGCCATGCCGGGCGCATCGTCGGGGTTGGCGTCGGAGCCGCTTTTGACCACCAGCTCGGCCGCCACCAGCGGCAGCGCCGGGTTGTAGTGGTGGATCACGCGCAAGCCGTTCGGCAGCTGGAAACTCTCGCCCTGCGGCAGCGTGAACTTCGGCGCCGGGCCGGGTTTCGGCGGCTGGCGGCGCCAGGCTTCGTCGCGGTTGATGCCGGCCACAGTAGCGGCCCTGGCGCCGGCTTGCACGGGCCGTGCCGCCGGATCGGGGCCCAGGGCCGGCTTGCCCGGCACGCCTGCCACCACCACGCGCGCATTCGGCTGCAGCCAGCTGCGCACTGCGCGCTGCACGTCGGCGGCGCTCACGCGGCGCAGCCGGGCGATGTCCTTCGGCAGGTAGCCCGGGTCGCCGGTGTACTGGTTGTACTGGTTGACCTGGTTGGCCAGGCCGGCGCCGCCCAGCTTCTCGATCGCGGTCAGCATCGCCGTTTCGATGGTGTTGCGGGCGCGTTCGACCTCAAGGTCGGATGGCCCGTTGTCGCGCAGCGCCTTCAGCTCGGCGTCGACGGCGGCTTCCAGCTCGGATGCTTCATGGCCGGGGCGGGCGGTGACGTCGATCACGAAGGTGGACGTGAGCGCGTTCGAGTTCTGCGCCGCCGCCGTGTCCTGGGCGATCTGGCGTTCGTAGACCAGCGATTTGTACAGGCGTCCGGCCTTGCCGCCGGCCAGGATCTGGCTCGCCACGGCCAGTTCGGCGTCGCCCGGCTGGTAGGCGGACGGCGTCAACCAGGCCATGTAGACGCGCGGCAGTTCGACCCGGTCGGGCACCGTCAGGCGCCGCTCGCGCGTGATCGGCGGTGTCTCGACCCTGGGTTTCGCCACCGGTGCGCTGCGCTTGAAGGTGCCGAAGTACTTTGCCACCAGCGCCCGCGTCCTGGCCTTGTCGATGTCGCCGGCGATCACGATGCTGGCGTTGTTCGGGCCGTAGTAGCGGGTGAAGAAGTCGCGCACGTCAGCCAGCTTCGCGTTCTGGATATCGGCGTGCGAGCCGATCACGGAGGCGTAATACGGGTGGTTCTTCGGGAACAGCGCGTGGTTCATCGCTTCTTCGACGATGCCGTAGGGGCGGTTCTCGACGCTCTGGCGGCGCTCGTTGCGCACCACGTCCTGCTGGTTCGACAGCGCGGTCTGGTCGAGCACGTCGAGCAGGTAGCCCATGCGGTCGGCATGCACCCACAGCGCCAGCTCCAGCTGGTTCGAGGGCACGGTGTCGTAGTAATTGGTGCGGTCGTAGTCGGTGCTGCCGTTGCTGTCGGTGGCGCCGGCGCCTTCCAGCAGGCGGTCGGCCATCCCGCGCGGCAGGTGCCGGGTGGCGGCGAACATCATGTGCTCGAACAGGTGGGCGAAGCCGGTCAGGCCGGGCGCCTCGTTGGCCGGGCCCACGTGGTACCAGATGTTCACGGCGACGATGGGCAGGCGGCGGTCCTCGATCAGGATCAGTTCCAGGCCGTTGGGCAGCGTGGTCTTTTCATACGCGACCTGGGGCAGGGGGCTGCCGATGCCGGGAGCGGTGTCGCGCGCGGGCTGGGCGGAGGTGGGCTGGACGGCCACGGCCAGCAGGAGGATCAGCGACGACAGCAGCTTGGGGCGGACGTTCATGTGCACTCCGTAGGCGACAGCTCAGTAACAATTCTCAGTGGCAGACATCGCCGCCGCGATCCGGCTCGGGCAGGCCCAGCGGCGTGATGCGGGCGGATTCCAGGAATTCCCATTCGTAGCGCCCGTCCAGCAGGCGCAGTTTCAGCACGCCGGTGCGGCCGCTGTCGCGCATCTCGCTGTTCTTCACCGTAAGCAGGAAGGGCGTCGGGTAGGCGCCGCCGGTGCCGACCACGAACTGGCGCATGCCGTGCGCGCGGTCCAGGTGGTTGTCGGCGTCCTGCGGCGCGAAGCGTTCGTAGTCGTGGTCGTGGCCGGACAGCACCAGCTCGGCGCCGGCCTGCTGCAGCAGGCGCCATGCATCGCGCATCTTCGGGATGCTGCCATGGCCGCCGGAGCTGTACAGCGGGTGGTGCCAGAAGGCCAGCGTGCAGCGCGCCGGGTGGCTGGCGAGATCCGCGCGCAGCCATTCGAGCTGGGCCGCGTGTTCGGCGGGCGCCAGGTTGCTGTCGAGCGAAACGATGTGCCAGCTGCCGAGTTCCAGGCTGTAATAACCGCGCCCGGCGCGCTCGCCGAAGTAGGCGAAATAGGGCGCGGCCTTCGGCGTGTAGTACTCGTGGTTGCCGGGCGCCGGCCAGGTACGGTCCTTGAACTTGCCCCAGGTCGGGTCGTAGCAGTCCGTGAACTCTTTCGTTTTGCCGTGCGGGTAGGTGTGGTCGCCCAGCGTCAGCACCACGGCTTGCGGGTCGGCGGCCAGGCCGGCGGCGACGGTGCGCGCGGTCTCGGCCGCGCCGGAATACGCCGGGTCGCGGTAGGCGCAGCGGGCGATGTCGCCGGCCGTGTAGACGGTGATGCCCGCAGCGGTCGATGCAGCCGGGTTGGCAGGTGCGGCGGCGAATGCGGCGGCGCCCAGCAGCAGGCTGCCGGCCGCCGCGGCGGCCAGGCGTCGTGCAAGAACCGGCATCCTCCTTACTCGAGGAAGCGCAGCAGGCCGTTCAGCGCGTGCCTGACCGTCTGTTCGCGTACGGCGTGGCGGTCGCCCTGGAACACCAGGCGCTCGGTATGGGTGGTGCCGCCTTTCGACCAGCCGAAGCAGACCGTGCCGACCGGTTTGCCCGGCACCGCGCCGGTCGGGCCGGCGATGCCGGTGGTGGACACGGCCACGTCGGCATTGCTGTTGGCGACCGCGCCCTCGGCCATCGCGCCGGCTACCTCGACGCTGACGGAGCCGAACTGCGCGATGAGCGCGGCCGGCACGTCCAGCATCTCGGTCTTGGACGCGTTCGAATAGGTGACGAAGCCGCACTCGAACCAGCCGGTCGAGCCGGGGATCTCGGTGATGGCCTGCGACACGCCGCCGCCGGTACAGGATTCGGCGGTGGCCAGCAGCAGGCTTTTCGTCTCGAGCAGCTTGCCGACCCTGGCTGCCAGTTCAAGAATGTCGTTTTCCATATCGCTCGTCTCCCTCTGTTGTAGGCTGCGCCGGACCATTCTAGCGCGCCTCGGTCCGGTGCGCGCTAAAAACCTTAACCAAAAACCACGGGTGGGGCGATGCTTGTAAATACGACGTCGTTCCGTGCGACATCATCGAAAAGCCTGCTGCTATCCTGCTCGCTTGCCGGGCCCGTCCCGGCGTGTTTACCTCATTGATTCAGGAATGCCATGCCGTTCGAATGTTTGCGCAGGGCCGAGGCGGCATGATCGGCCAGCGCTCGATCCGCACCAAGCTGGTCACGATCGTGATGTCGACCACGCTGGCAGCCCTCGCGGTGTCGGTTGGCACCGTGGTCGCGTACGACCTGCGCGGTTACCAGCATGCGCTGCTGAACGATGTCACGACCCAGGCCGAACTGGTCGGCCACATGACCTCTGCCGCGCTGTCGTTCGACGACCCGCGCCTGGCGCGCGAAAACCTGGCGATGCTGCGCTCGCGGCCCAACGTGCGCGCGGCCGCCATCTACGACCAGAACGGCGCGCTATTCGCGACCTACCTGGCGCCGGGCGAAACCAGCAGCTTCCCGTCGCATCCGCAAGACGTCGGGCACGGCAGCAAAAGTTATGTGCGGGACGGCGACGAACTGGTGCTCTACAAGTCCATCGTCGAGAACGAGGACCGGTTGGGCACCGTCTACCTGCGCTCCACTAGCCAGCTCATGGGGCGGGTGCGCGATTATCTGCTGATCTGTATCGGCACCACGCTACTGGCATTGCTGGTCGCCTGGCTGCTGGTGCGCCGGCTCGGCCATACGATCACCACGCCAATCGACGCCATCACTAACATCGCCCGCGAAGTGGTGGCCAAGCGCGACTATTCACGGCGCGCGCCGCGCATCAGCCAGGACGAGGCGGCGGCGCTGGTCGATTCCTTCAATGCGATGCTGACCGAGATCGAGCAGCGCACCCTGGCGTTGGAAAGTTCGAACCGCGAGATCGCGCGCGAGGCGCTGGAGCGCGCCCTGGCCCAGCAAGAGGTGATGCGCCTGAATAGCGAGCTCGAAGAGCGCGTGCACGAACGCACCATGCAGCTGGAGCTGGCCAATTCCGAGCTCGAACTGGCGATCGAGGAAGCGCGCAATGCCAACCAGGCCAAGTCGGCCTTCCTGTCGTCGATGAGCCACGAGCTGCGCACGCCGCTCAACGCCATTCTCGGCTTTGCCCAGATCCTGGCGGCCGACAACCTGCCCACCACGCCCGAGCAGAAGAAGGAATTCGCCGGCCATATCCTGAAGTCGGGACGCCACCTGCTCACGCTCATCAACGAGATCCTCGACCTGGCCAAGGTGGAGGCGGGCGCGCTGACGCTGTCGATGGAGCCGGTGGGCCTGGCCGAGGTGCTGGCCGAATGCCGCACCATGATCGCGCCGCAGGCGGCCGCGCGCGGCATCCGCGTTCAATTCCCTGACAACGCCGCGGCCCTGGTCCAGGCCGACCGCACGCGCCTGAAGCAGGTGCTCCTGAATCTGCTGTCGAACGCGGTCAAGTACAACCGCGAGGGCGGCGAAGTCATTGTCGAGTGTGTTGCCTGCGGCGCGGACCGCCTGCGCCTGTCGGTACGCGATACCGGCATGGGCCTGCGCCCGGACCAGGTGGCCGCGCTGTTCCAACCCTTCAACCGCCTGGGGCAGGAGAACGGTACTCAAGAGGGCACCGGCATCGGCCTGGTGTTCACGCGGCGCCTGGTCACGATGATGAAGGGCGAGATCGGTGTCACCAGCACCCCGGGCGTGGGCTCGACTTTCTGGATCGAGCTGACGACTGCAGGCGGAACGAATGGCGCCCTGGCGCAGCTGGCGGTGCCGGCCCAGACCGAGGCCGGCCAGCCCGCGGCAGCCCCGGGCGCCGCTGCGCCGCGTTCCATCCTCTACATCGAGGACAATCCAGCCAACCTGCGCCTGGTGCAGGAGATCCTGTCCTTCCGCACCGACCTGACGCTGCTGGCCGCGTCCGACGGCCATGCCGGGCTGGCGCTGGCGCACACGCACTGCCCGGCGGCGATCCTGATGGACCTGAACCTGCCAGGCATGAGCGGCTTCGAGGTCCTGGCGCAGCTGCGGCGCGATCCCGACACCGCGCACATCCCGGTGGTCGCCCTGACCGCCAACGCCATGCCGCGCGATATCGAGCGCGGCCTGTCGGCGGGGTTTGCCCGCTACCTCACCAAACCCATCGACATCGAACAATTCAATGAGGCCATTGACGGCGTGCTGGCCCAGCGCGCCGCAGAAGAAAGGACAGCCCCATGAGGACAGCCCCATGATTTCGCCTACGGATATCCGGCGTGCACGCATCCTGGTCGTCGACGACGAACCGGTCAACGTGCAACTGCTCGAATTCCTGCTCAAGACCAGCGGCTACGAACAGGTTTCGAGCACCACCGACCCGCGCCAGGTCGCCTCGCTGCACCTGCAGCACCGCTACGACCTGATCATCCTCGACCTGCAGATGCCGCACATGGACGGCTTCCAGGTGATGGAAGCCCTGAAGCCGATGGAACTCGAATCCTGGCTGCCGGTGCTGGTGGTGACGGCCGAACCGGACAAGAAGCTGGCTGCCCTCGAGGCCGGGGCGCGCGACTTCATCGGCAAGCCTTTCGATACGGTCGAGGTGCTGACGCGCATCCGGAATCTGTTGGAGGTACGCTTGTTCCACAAGGAGTCGCGTGAGTATGGCGCGCGCATGGAACGCAAGGTGCGCGAGCGTACCGCCGAGCTGCAACGCTTCCGCGGTGCGATGGACGCCACCGCCGACGCCATCTTCCTGGTCGACGCACGCAGCATGGCGATGCTGGATGTGAGCGACGGCGCTTGCCGCATGCTGGGTTTTTCGCGCGAGGCGCTGCTGCGCATCGATCCGGTGGCGCTGGGCCTGGCCGAACGGGCGCAATTGGAGCGCTATGCCGATCCGGAGTCGAGCAAGCGCGAACACGACATCGTCGAGACCGAACTGCTGCGCGCCGACGGGCAGGGCGCGGTACCGGTCGAGATCAGCTGGCAGCTGCAGCAACTGGACCAGATGCGCATGCTGATCGCGGTGGCGCGCGATATCTCAGAGCGCATCCACGCGGCCCAGCGCCTGAAGCACATCTCGAACTACGACAGCCTGACCGGCCTGCCGAACCGCACCCTGTTCTTTCAGATCCTGCGCGACAACATCGAACTGGCGCAGGACAAGAATTGGCGCATCGCGGTGCTGTTCATCACGCTCGACCGCTTCAAGGTCATCAACGATTCGCTCGGCCCGGCGCTGGGCGACGAGCTGCTGCGCCAGTTCAGCACGCGTCTGGTGCGCTCCCTGCACCATCGCGACAGCCTTGGACGGCTGGGCGGCGACGAGTTCGCGCTGATTCTCACCACCACGCCGGAGCAGAAGGAAGAAGAAGCGGTCAGCGTCGCCAACGAAGTGAGGGAAGCGTTGCGCGCGCCGTTCGACCTGAACGGCCAGCAGGCCGCGCTGACGGCCAGCATCGGCATCGCCATGTATCCGGACGACGCCCGCGACCCCGGCACCCTGGTCAAGTATGCCGACGTGGCGATGGTCCGCGCGCGCGAGGCGGGCCGTGACGGCTACCGCTTCTTCACGGCCGGCATGAACGACCAGGTGCTGGCGCGCCTGGACCTCGAACTGGCGCTGCGCGGCGCCATCGACGGCAACCAGTTCGAGCTGCACTACCAGCCCAAGCTCGATCTCAACACGGGCCGCGTCAGCGGCGTCGAGGCGCTGCTGCGCTGGCGCCGTCCCGGCTTCGGCCTGGTCTACCCGGCCGAGTTCGTGCCCGTCATGGAAGAGACCGGGATGGTGGTGCGGGTCGGTTCCTGGATCATCGACGAAGCCTGCCGCCAGATCGCCGCCTGGAACAAGCAGAACGTGCGCGACGTGCGAATCGCGGTGAACGTCTCCAGCCGCCAGTTCGTCGAGGGCGACCTGGAGGGCGACATCCGCGCCGCGCTGGACAAGCACAAGGTCGACCCCGGCCTGCTCGAGCTCGAGCTGACCGAGAGCGCGCTGATGTCGAACTTCGAACACACGGTCCAGGTGCTGGAAAGCCTGAAGGCGCTCGGCATCCGCATCGCGATCGACGACTTCGGCACCGGCTATTCGAGCCTGGCCTACCTGAAGCGCTTCCCGATCGACAAGCTGAAGATCGACATCGCTTTTGTCCGCGACATCACGACCAATCCGGACGATGCCGCGATCGCGCTGGCCATCATCAGCATGGCGCACAGCCTGCACATGCAGGTGATTGCCGAGGGCGTGGAATCGCGCGCCCAGATGGCACTGCTGCGGCGCCACTTCTGCGACGAGATCCAGGGCTTCCACTTCTCGCGTGCGCTGCCGCCCGAGGAGCTGGGCAAGTTCGTGCTGGAGAACCGCGCGCAGCCGAGCCGCCCGGCGGCGGACGACCGGAACATGCAGACCATGCTGGTGGTGGACGACGACGTCAACGTGCTGGCCAGCCTGCACCGCCTGTTCCGGCGCGACAGCTACCGGGTGCTGACGGCGGCCACGCCGGCCGAGGCCTTCGAGCTGCTGGCGCTGTACCACGTGCAGGTGATCCTGTGCGACCAGCGCATGCCGGTGATGAGCGGGATCGAGTTCCTGAGCAAGGTGAAGGAGATGTACCCGGACACCATCCGCATCATCCTGTCCGGCTATACCGGCGTCGATACGGTGCTCGATTCGATCAACCGCGGCGCGATCTACCGCTTCTACACCAAGCCGTGGAACGATACCGAGCTGCGCGACAACGTGCGCCTGGCCTTCCGCCAGTACTGGCTGACGCATGGGCCGTATGACGACCGCAAGACGCCGCGGAAAGAGCAGGCGGCGTGATCAGGCGGCGCCCGCCCGACGCGACATCGTAGGGTGGGCACCCCGTGCCCACGCCTCAGGCAAAGTGATCCCAGCCGTGCAGGTTTAACGCCAGCGGCGCACCGGCACCATCCACCAGCCGCAAGCCCGGCGCCGCTTCGATCCGTCCCACGCGCGTGACCGGCGTGGCCGACTGCACCCCCGCCGCCAGGATTGCCTCGCGGCTCGCGACGGGCGCCGTAAAGCACAACTCGTAATCATCGCCGCCCGCCGCCGTGAAGCGCCTGCGCAGTTCCGGGGACTGCCGCAGCAGCGCCGGCCCGGCCGGCAGCGCATCCACGTCCAGCACCGCACCCACCTTCGACGCTGTCAGGATGTGCCCGAGGTCGCCGACCAGCCCGTCCGAGATGTCCAGCGCCGCGTGCGCCAGCCGTCCCTCGGCCAGCAGCCGGCCCAGGGCCACGCGCGGCGTCGGCGCGTGCAGGCGCGGCGCGGCTACCTGCCGGTCCGCATCGCCCAGCGCGAGCTCGCCCAGCGCATCGGCCAGCGCCAGCCTGGCATCGCCCAGGGTGCCCGAAATCCAGAGGTCGTCGCCGGCCCGGGCCGCGCCGCGCCGCAGCGCCGTGCCGGGCGCCAGTTCGCCGAAGACCGTGATGCAGATATTCAGCGGCCCCTTCGTGGTGTCGCCGCCGACCAGCTCGCAGGCGTGCAGGTCGGCCAGCGCGAACAGGCCGCGCGAAAAGCCGTCCAGCCAGGCCGGCTCGGCGCCGGGCAGGGCCAGCGCCAGCGTGAAGCCGAGCGGCGCCGCGCCCATCGCCGCCAGGTCCGACAGGTTCACGGCCAGCGACTTGTGCCCGAGCGCGAACGGATCGGCGCCGGCCAGGAAATGCCGGCCCTCGACCAGCATGTCGGAGGAGACGGCCAGCTGCATGCCGGGCGTGGGCGCCAGCAGGGCGCAGTCGTCGCCGACGCCGAGCACGGTGCGGCCGGAGGCGTCGATACGATCGCGGCGCGTGAAGTATTGTTTGATGAGGTCGAATTCGGAAAGCATCTTCAAATTCTAACTTGCTCGATCAGGCAGTAGTGCGAACGCCCGATCCTCAGGAAACCGATCCGGCGGCACCTTTAGCGATTAACTCATAATGACGCTATCAATTTTGCGCCGCATTCTGTCGTGTCCCCATCATAGGCATATGGCTTGCCTTCATGTCGTGCGCCCGCGCCATCAGGCTTGATCGCAAAGTTACCCTTGCACTTCGGGCACTGCGTCATGTCATCTTGAAGTGCTGCGACCACGCCGATTACGGTTGTGCCTGAGGATGCACTGATGACCTGGCCACCATGGTCGGTCTTGTCGTTGAGGCGAATTACGCCGCGTCCTTGATGTTTCATTGTTGGTCCTGTTCATTCATCGGTAGGCATCGTGATTTGAGCGTCACCGGCTTGAAGCTGCAATATCGGCTTTAGGGGGGATGTAGTACGAGCCTTCAGGTGCGCCAGGCACTTTGACTCTGAATTTCAGTCCAGATAGCAGCTTGTCCCACAACGCCACTGCTTCGTCATCACTAAGAGACGGTTTGAAAACTCAGAAGCAACTATGATGTCCAAATGGTCCTCTTCGACAGGAGTACGCCATGTGGACAGCAGAGCAACGAACACGGCATAAGGTGCGGATTCCCAAGGAGCGCAGG
>Ga0308160_10000978_pt1 | contig 44690 bp, 68 predicted proteins | sample PhyFR1_FD_201036 | JGI IMG/M metagenome (GOLD analysis project Ga0308160, IMG submission 201036) | Phyllosphere microbial communities from UC Gill Tract Community Farm, Albany, California, United States - DLSLF.R1 | ecosystem: Host-associated > Plants > Phyllosphere > Unclassified | place: USA... | reverse complement strand
AGACCGCCCTGCACAAGAGCCCGGGTTCCTACTACCTGGACGTGACGGCCGGGAACTTCGACGGCTGGACCCTTGTGGTCGAGGAGAAGAAGTAGCTCATTCTCTGAGCTGAAGGCCTCCGCGGTTCGCCGCGGGGGCCTTTTTCGTGTCTGGGGTTGCCATCGCCCTCAACTGCGTGTAGTGTTATACATGTCAGGCGGGGAACCGAGACCCCGCCACCCAATCGAGAGGAACCCCCCACCATGAACGCAGAAGCACCCCGCACCGAAGGCCGCGTCCAGGGCGAAGCCAAGACCGGCGAATACGTCAGCTACTCCGACATGGCCAACCACCCCAAGACCGTCCTGGTCGCGGGCACCCACACCAACCGCTGGGGTACCGAATACCTGCTGGCCAACGAGTACGGCGCCATCAGCACCAGCGACCTCCGCCAGCACGGATGGGAATTCGTCCCGGCCCCGGAATGGAATCTCGACCTCGTCGGCATCCCCATGAAGGACGGCAACACCTACCCCGTCCCCGCCTCGATCGCCGAGAAGTTCCGCGGCCTCGACGACCAGCGCAACGTTGTGATCGCCGCATGGGAAAACGCCGACGGCACCGAGTACCTGATTCCGCTCACCCGCTGCTGCCTCGCCACCGGCAAGGGCATGGAATACGGCGTCGGCTGCCGCAACTGCTACCAGGAAGTCGACCCCTACTACGGTGGCACTGCCGAGGTGGAGGCCCCGCGCGCCTAGCCAGCGAACAGGAGCGGCCGCCCACCCCGGGCGGCCGCTTTTTCATGCCCGGAGTGCGGAGCAGGGATAGGGCCCACCGGGAGCGGACAGGGTTGTCCCCGCACCAGAACCCCGACATAATGGCATACATGCCCAGCGAAAACCCGGCAAACGAAACCAGCACGCCGAACCCTGCAAGGGCACCCCACGGCCGCCGCAAAGAACTCCCCGACACCACCCGGGCCTTCACGCCAGCAGCGCCCCTCGGATGGGGAACCCAGCTCAACTACGCAGCCATCATCCTCGCCACAGCAGCCTTCGTAGCCCCGCAGATCCTCCTCCACCCCACCATCTTCGGAGCGCTCCCCATCGCCACCTACTTCACCTCCGGCATCGCCATCCGCCGCCTCAACCGCCGCGCCAACCTCGCCAGGTTCCGCCGCTGGGCCCGCAGGCACCACACGCTCCGCCTCACAACGGCAGAAGCACGCGACCTCCTCGACGGCGGCGTCACAGCCACCCACCAGGGCACCCTCCACGGCACCCACCTGCACCTGACCGAACTGCCAGTCGCAGCAGCCCCCCAGGAGGCCCCGGCGATCGAGGCGCCCTCCGGGAATCCTGTCCCTGTCATCGTGTAGCGTTGACAGGGAAAAGCCCCCTGGTTTTCGCGGACCGCAGGGGGCTTTTCTCTTGCGTTCGGGGGCCTAGTGGCCGTAGCTCTTCACGCGATAGTCCTTCTTGAACTTGGCGAGGACCTTGGGGGCGAGGTTCTCGCGCAGGGTCTCCTCGGTGATGCCGCGCTTGTGAGCGAGGGCCGGGAGCAGGCGCCGCAGCTTCTCATTCGAGATGGTCCGGAAGTCAGCCTCGCGGCCGTCCCGCCAGCCGCGCTCGGCAGTGATGTACCCGTCCTGGAGGATCTTTTCGGTCACGAGCGCGTCCACGGCCATGATCTCGGCGGTGCGTTCGGCCTGGACGGGGAAGCCGTCCAGATCGCCGCGGAGGATGCCCATGTCGGACGGGATGAGCAGCTCGGACCCGTCGGGGTTTGTGATGCCCTTGGCCTTCTTGGCGGCGTCGCGGACGGCGGCTTCGGCTTCGCGCTTGAGGCGCGCGGCTTTTCGGGCGGGCGCTTCGATGATGCCGGGCCGGGTGTCGACGGGGGCGTTGGGGAAGCAGATGGTACAGGCCATTGAGCGGGCGTCGGCGATGAGTTCTCCTTCGGTGAGCCCGGAGTACTCGGGGAGCCAGATGAACTCGGTGGTGGGGTAGCAGGTGCTGCATTCGGTGGAGGAGTGGACGTGGCCGGAGGTGTTGTCTACGAGCCAGGCGCGGAACCAGCCGCCGCGGCGCTGGAATTCGGTGTGGTGCGGGGTTCCTTCTTTGGTGATTGCCTGCGCTTCTTTGAGGAGGCTTTCTGCTTTAGCCGTGTAGCGGGCGATGGTGTCCCGGTCGACGGTCATGAGGGCTGTTTGGCCGCGCGCGGTGGAGGTGATGAGGTTGGCTTCGGCGGATGCGATGTAGCGCCGGGCCTGGAACACTTCGCGCATTTTGGCGTAGTAGCGGGCCTGGATTGCGGCGAGGGCGGTGTCGATTTCGGCGGGTGTCTGGGTGGTGAGGTCGTGCATGATGGTGCGGGTCCTCTCGTGGGTGCGTGGTCTCGGTCCCACGCCTGAAAAAACACTACTTGCGCTGTTGTTCCTTGTCAAACGGCAGGGTAGTCTGAACCTGAGAACCGGCCGGACAGAAATGCGCCCGCGCCGCCGATGCCAACCCCGGGAACGCCTTCGACACTGCAACCTCATACGCCGACCCCGAAGCCCTCACCTGCCCGGCCACAAACGCCCCCACATCCGAGGCCTGACACACCCGCGCCGCCGACGCGGTCGCCGCAGCCACCTCAGCAGCATCCCCCGCCTGCGGATCAAACCGGGCCAACACGACACCGGCATCCCGGACCCTGCCCGTCAGCCACGGCAGCCACACCTCCGCCTGAGCCCGCGCGGCGAACGCCACATCCGCCTCATGCACCGCCCGGCGAACATCCCGGCTCGCCGACAGCTGTGCGGCCCACTCTGGGCTCTTGAACACCGGGTCGGCCTGGAACTCCTTCACCTTCGCGTCGGGCAACGGTGTCGCCGAAGAGAGCCCGTACGGGGCCCCGGCGCCAGCCTGCGAGGACCGTGCGGTCGCGAGAGTTTCCAGGGCCGTCACCGTCCCGTGCTGCCCCTGGTAGATGAACCAAGCCGACAGGGCGACCCCAGCAGTGAGGATGACCAGGAATACAGCGCCTACGGCGAGCAGGGCGGGCCCCTCAGTGAGCCGGGCGCCCAAAGTGCGGCGCCGGGCCCGCGGACGCAATTCCGAGGCCGCAGGAGCGCTCCCAGCGGCCGGGGTGTCAATGCCCGGGAGGGCGGGTGTTTCGATGCTCATGAGATTCCTTGAAAGCCGGGTGTGGTGAGGATGCTGCTTAGTCGCTCTCGCGCTCGTGCGGTGCCCCGCACACGAGGCATTCCCATACGCCCTCGTCACTGTACTGGTCACTGTTCTGGTCATACAGGCACGTCCGCAGCGGGCTTCGAAGGCACGGCCACGTCTGCGGGACGTACAAAGCCTTCCCCTGAAACTCGGGGAGGGCCGCTACGGTATCAACTGCCAGGTACCAGGCCTCCGACGCGGCCCGCTCCCTAACAGCCAGGACATCCCGGGCCTCCCTGGTTGCCGCCGCCTTCGCGCGGAAGTCCCGCAGGATCTCCGGGGTTTCATCGCTCAGGAGCTTCCACGTCACCCCTTCAGGGAGGAGCGCCGCCACGGTCATCTCATGCCGCCAGTCGTAATCCGAGGACTGGGACTTGTGAACCTGGGCGTAGAACCGTGTCCCGCCCTCGTTCCCGTAGACGACCTGGGCGTCCCTGGCGACGGCGATCTGCCACGCATCTGCGGGTTTGACCCGGGCTTCCTTGCCGGAGTCCGTGGACCGCACGTACCACTTGCTCCAGTCGGGGTACCGGATCAGCTCAAGGCCGGGTCCCGTAGCGAAAACGACCGGCTCTGACCCTGGTGTTGGGGACTCAGCTGCCATTGGGCTCGCCCTTGCGGGGAAGGATGTGCTTGACCGCGGCGTACGCGGCGTCGTCGTAAGGGGTGCTCGCGGTCGTGGGGGACCATGCTCCCGCGTGCATGCTCTGGATGGGTGCGCCCGTATCGCCGATGTGGATTGACGCACGGATGGCGAGGCGCTCCGCGGTGGATAGCGAGGGGCTGTTCAGGATGGCTTCCTTCGCTCGCGCTGCCACCCCGCCCGCGTCGCCGTCAGAGTCGTAGGGGTCCAGGTAGTGGTCCATCCAGCTCAGGTCAGCACCCTCGATGAGGTTGACCACGCCGACAACAGGGGCGCTCTGAGTCCGTTGCATGCCCTGGCCGTGAGCTTCGCGCCATTCCTGGGTGAACAGGCCGTCCATCTCGTATTCGAGGCGCTTCAGGCCGCCCTTAGTGCCCTTCCCGATTCCCCAGTAGAGGACGCCACCGTTGAGGGGGTCCGGCAACCCGAGGTTGAGACCAGCGACCCACGCGTAGAGGATCGGCTCAGCAGTCAGAGTGCTTTCCGTGACGGGAACCGGGTCCCACGCAAACCCAAGGGCCCGCAAGCACTTTTGGATGGCCCTGGGGGTCGCGAGGCGGAGGGTGACAGGTGCGGTGAAGTCCGAGCGGTCCAGCGGGTCATCGTAAAGACTCGGGGGCGTTTCCTGCTCTTCGCCCTGGGTCTGCTCGTTGGTCAGCGTCATGCGTCCTTCTTCTCCGTCATGATGAGGTCGGCGACCCCTTCGGTTTCGACCCGCTCGATGGCTTCGGGGCCCGCCTTGGCGAGTTCGAGTACCTGCCGGATGGTCAGGCCCTCGATGGCCTCCCCGGACTGCACGAGGAAGCGGATGGCGGTTTCGAGCGGGTGCTTGGGGCCGTGGGAGTGGTACCCGGAGCGGAAGCCCACAGCTTTGACCTTGATGGTCTTACGGTGATCGGGCCAACCCTCTTCGTCGTTGTAGTCCTCCATGTAGCGGGCCTTGGCGGCGTCGAGGGCCATCTGCAGGGAATCGTTCTCGGCGTTCATGAGGAATCGGTTCATGATGTCCCATTTGCGTGAGCGCTCATCTTCGTGAGCCTTCACGGTCGCGGCGAACTCCAGGTACTTCGCGTAAACGGCCGCGTCCTCGACGAGAGCTTCCCGGCCGGAACGCCGCCCGTGCCAGATGTGGGACCACGGGCGAGCCGTCGCATCTGCAGGGTCCACGCGGCCACGCCAAGACGCGTTTGGATGAGTCGACCATTCCTGCGGGGTATACACGAACCGGGCAACGCCCTTGGCGTCCTTCTCGAACGAGGCAACAACTTGAACGTACTTCGGCTCTCGGTGGCCGACCACGGCGGATTCCTGTGCCGCCAGCGCCGGGGAGAACACAAACGCCTCAAGCCGGTTGCTTTCGACAAGGGTGACACCGAACAGCTCAGCATCGGGGTCAACGACCGAATCGGAGTTCCTGGAACGCCGGTAACCATCCACGCGCACCATACGGTCAACGGACGGGATGAAACCGGCCAGCAACTCATCAATGTCCCCGTCGGTCAGGTGCTCACGGTAGTTCGTGGACACCTTGTCCCACCCTGCCCAAGCGTCAGCCTCAAACAGCGGCGCCGTCTTCTGCCACCGCGAACCGGCCAGCACCCATTCACGCTTCGACGGCTTACCCTTGGCGCCCGACAGGGTGTACTCGGTCACCCACACGTCCTCACGGAGCCCCTGGGACTCCCCGTACTTCCGCGACTGAGGAGCGAACGCAAGGTACCCGCCAGAGTGACGGCGGCCGATGAACATGATGGACGGGTCAAGGTTCCGGAGGGCCCGGACTGCTTTGTCGTCTGCGGAGCCGTCGGCGCCTGCCTTGGAGGCGAGGCGGGCCTTGTACTCCGCGGTGATCATCCGTGCGGCCTTCGCTTCCGCGGCCGGGTCCTCACCCTTGACCAGCGGACGGTGCCATTTGTTGCCCAGCTTCCACCAAGCGATGACTTCGCCGATCTCAGCGCGTACAGTGTCCAGGTCCAGCTGCAGCTCGGCGGCGACGGACGCGGCCAGGTACTCCCGGAACGGGGCCTCCAGGGCATCCTCCTCATCCTTGATCGCGATGCCGCGCTTCAGGAGGGCGAAGGAATCAAGGTAGGCGTGACGTTCCGTGCGGGCGGTGAGGTACTCGCGCATGGTCGCGGCGTCGACAAGGTCGATCGGGAGGATGAACGGCTCCTCCGGCTTCACCCAGGCGCTGGCGCGGGTCTTCGGGGCCCTGTAGTCACCCTCGGGCGTCCAGACCATGTCGGTGCGGTCGTACTTGAAGATCAGGCGGCCGCCTTCAACGCGGTCGATCTGGTGGATGGCGAGGCTGTTGGGCTTTGAGGCGCCGCGAGGGGTGATGCGGCGGTGGACGGTGCCGTGCCGGTAGTTGTCCACGGTGTCGTACCGGAAGTGATCGTGGGTGAACGCGGCGATGAACCGCATGCCCGGACGCAGCTGGGAGTTCAGGTCGCGCAGCCACCCGTAGAACGGCTTCCGGGAGGACTCCAGGGTCCGCTCACCGTCGGCGAGCATGACGGCTTTCCCGGATTCGTAGGATTCCGGGTGCAGGAGGGAGATCCCGCCATCGGGGAGCGGGTAGAAGATCTTCGTCCGGTCGATGAGGCCCTGGAGGATCAGGGCGATACGGAAGAAGTGCCGCTGCTTCGCGCCCTGGGCTTTCTCGGCGCGGAGCCAGTCACGGGAACCGGGCACAAGGTCGTGCCATTCGTTCTGCCGGGTCTCGTGGTTGTATCGGCTTTCGCGGAAGAGGCCGGTGAATTCGTCCCGGGCGGGGACGAGGTTCTTGCCGACGTTCAGTTCGGTCACCATCCGCCAGAGCTTCTCGCCGTTCCGGATGAGCCAGTAGGTGCGGGAGTTTTCCTCGGCGCCCGCCTGGTTCATCCACGGGTCCTTGTAGTCGCGGCCGCGGCGCCGGGGGACGAGTGCAATGACGCCGCGCTCTTCCGGGAGGATCTGCTGCAGGTGCGCGGGGTCAGCGGTCAGCCAGGCGTCGAAGTCTTCAAGGTTCGTGAAGTCCATGCCCCCCTCGTCGCCGCCGTCGTCGGAGTAGAGGGCGGTTTCCTCGTCCATCGACAGGACCATCTGCCGGACCGTGAGGGGAGCGGTGGCCGGGGCGGGGTTGCCGTCGGCGATGAGGATGATTTCTTCGTCCCGGCCCAGGTACAGGTTCAGGGTTGCGATGACCTCGTTGGCCTGGTTGATCTTCTCCAGGAGGGGGGCCATGAGCTGCCTCGCTTCGGCGAGTTGCAGTTCGTACTGCTCCCGGATTGCCTGCTCCATCTCGGCGACTTCCCGGCGCATGGCGTTCGCGGCTGCGCGCTGCTCTGCGGCGGAGGTCTTCAGTTCGACGGCGCTGTCGGGGTCCACCCCGGAGACGCGCACAAGGTCAGTACCGGCGGCCGGGCCGTCCAGGTCCTGGACCTGCTGGCGGAGGGCGACGATACGGTTTTCAATGGAGGGGGTGGCGGTGGAGTCAGCCGGGGTGCTCTCGGATGCAGCCTCAGACATGATGTTCTTCCGGGTAGTGGGACAAGGTATGTGTAACACTACACGAACGCATGCCGCGTGTCAATCACAGCTCCGCTAGGCAAAAAGAAAGCCCCGCACCCAAACAGGATGCGGGGCCCTCCAAGAAAACCCTAGGAAGCCAAAGCCAACCGCGGCTCGAAAACCGGCTCCAGCTGGTGCGGAGCCTGTTCGCCATCAACGATGCAGAACGGCTCGTTCAGGCTGTTCGTCAGGACGCCGAACTTGTCCGCGGTGAGGTTGGAACCGCACTCTTCGCAGCGACCGGCGAGGATGTCGCGGGCGCTCTGGGACAGGGGGAACAAAGTGGAAGCAGACATTGAGAGACCTCTCATAAAACGGGGTGTGGTAAAGGCAACGCTACATGCTCAATGCCGCACCGACAAACCATTTTGCGCCCCTGGTCGAAAATAATTTCGCCCAGGATAGGGCCCGCACATAAATGCGTGTAATGGGTTACACAATTAGCCCAAATTCGCCACAATTAGTACCCCAAATTACTACTCCCAGTAGTACCCCGGGGAGTGCGCAAGCTACCGGCGCAGCTTCTCGATGTCCGTCCTCGCGTCCTTCAACGTCTGCTCCGCATCAGCACGAGCCCCATCATCCCCGGCACCCCACTGCTGCAGCGCAGATGCAAGGTGAACCGCCTTGCCCTGAAAGTCCTGCCACAGGGCGAAATCATCCATGCTCTTCCCCGACAGCAGGGGGACCACCTTGGCGGTCGCCGCATCCAGGGAACCCGAACTCGTCAGGCCCATCAGCTTGTCGTAGCCGCCACCGCTGGTGCGATCCTCCACGCTCGGCAATGCCGCCAGGGACTCTGCAGACGACCATGCAAGACCGCCGAGCTGATCCGTCACCGCGCGCATCGCGGTCGCGGCCGAATCCCTGTCCGCCTGGGAAGCGCGCATAACCGTGGCCGTAGGAGAAGGTGATGCGGACACCTCCGGCCCGGCAGTGGCAGGCCCTGAGCACCCGGCCAGGGCAAACGAGGCAGCCAGGATGGCGCCGATGAAACCAGTGTGCGCACGTCGCATGCTGACCCTTTCGGGGTTGGGGGATCTGATGCCGCTCTAAGAGCGATTTTATGGGAAAAAGAACCGCTCTGTTGATGTCCTAAATTGCCGGACATCAACGGAGCGGCTACGCCTTAGTCGTCGAGGATTGTCACTTCGCCGTCGAGGTCCAGGTAAAGGGCGCCGTGCTCGACGTAGGCGACGTACTCACCCGGCCTGCTGCTGGAAGGGCCGCCGCCAGCGTCCGTGGTCTGGGATACGCCGCCCATGTCGCCAACGAAGGTCTCACCGCCGACAAGGTCCTCGACCCTCACGGTGCGGGTCTTCAGCGGCAGGACGTTCGCCACGGCCTCCTCGATAGCGGCCCTGGCCTCAGCCTCGGACTCGGCGCCATCAACGACGGACTGCAGAAACTCGGAAATGTGATCGACGATGGTGCTCATGCTGTGAGTGCTCTCTTTCGTAACGGGCTCATTCAGAACCTGGGGGTGGAATGTGGGCGGCGGGACCGGGGCGGCCCCGCCGCGGGGAGTGGCGGGGCCCTTTACGAGGCCGGGTCGAAGGTCGCGCGGACGGCGATCGAGTAGCTGTCGTCCAGGCCGTCGAAACGCATCTCATCAACGGTGGAGATCGCGTACTCGCTGAAACCGTCCAGGGCCCCCTTGGAGAACCTGGTCAGCATCTTCGACTGAATGCGGGTACTGTGCCCCGGCTGTTCGGTGCGGGTGCCATCGGCGGCGATGGTGAACCGCTGCAGCTGGGCCAGGAGTGCGCCACGGTTCTTGTCGTGCCAGCAGGTGAGGGTGGCCGTGATGGCCTGCCCCTGGTCGTTGGTGCCGATGGGGTAGTCGGTGACGGTGGTCCGGCCGGTGTGGGCGGTGGTGGGCTGCGGGTTGGGCATGGGGTCCTCTCGGGGGTGGCGGGTCTCGGATTCCCCGCTGATATGTATAACACTACACGGTAATGGAGGTGTCGTCAATCTCTAAAATGCTGCAGAGCGTGGACCAGGGATAGGGCCCGGCAGGGTCTGGCGCTAAATAGGCCCCCCGCGGAGCCCCTATTTAGCCATGACCTCAAGGGTCAGAGCAGCTTCGCCTCCATGTCACCGCTCGCCAGACGGCGCAGCAGCCCAGCCAGGTCGTCATCGAACGCGTCGGCCCACTCCCGGAACTTGCCAGCGCCTACCGGGCCAACGGGGCGCGCCGCCGCCCGGGCCTCCCAGACCTGCTCGACCGCGGCAACGTAGTAGTGTCCCGCCAGGTCGTCCTGGTTGATGACGCCGAGCATTCCGCAGGCGGACTTCAGATCAAGCCACGCCGTTCGGATGTCGATCGGGCGCGTTGCATCCGCGATAGCCGTGCGCTTCATTCGCAGGTAGAAGGCGGCGCGTGTTGTCGGGTCGGTGCTGGTTGGCATGACGTGGTCCTTCGGTTGGTGGTGTGGTTTTCAGGGTAGGGGAGAGGGGTTCACTTAGCTCCCGCGGCGGCGAGGGCCTTCCGGGCTTCAAGGGCAGCGGCTCGTTTCGCCTTGGCCTTCTCGGCTTCCTGGAGGCGGTAGGCGCGCTGAGCTTCGGATTCGAACTCGATGCGGAGGTAGTACATGGTGTCGAAGTAGTCGACCATCGAGTTGGAGTTGTCGTGGTTGTACGCCTCGGCCAGGTTCCTCAGGCGTCGCTCCAACTCGGCAGCTGCCGGGGTGAGGACGTATTCGGTGTGGCGGGTGATTTCGCCCGTTACCTGCTGGCGCGGGGTGCGGACCTGGGAGTCGCGGAGGCCGCGGATCTCGACGTGGATGGTTTGGCCGCCTGAGTAGGATTCGCCCGTGACGGAGTAGGTGATGTCGTCGGGGAGGTGTTGGGCCTTGATGGCGCGTTTGATGTCGGCGCGGATGTCCTTGTTGATGTCGGCGTAGGGCCGGTATCCGGTGTAGCGACCGCCGATGAATTCGGTGGCGCCGAGGTAGCCGTCGCGGTAGATGCCCGTGGGGGTGATGTAGGCGGGTTCTATGGCGGTGGCGGTCATGGGTGTTCCTCTCGGGTGGTGGGGTCTCGGATTCCCCGTTGTGTGTAACGCTACACGGCATACAGTTTAGCGTCAAGCGACCGGAGGTGCCGTGCAAAAAACCCCGCAGAACCGACTCTGATCAGGAGCCGTGCGGGGTTTTGATTGCACCAGGGGCCAACACCGGCTGAAAGTAAGACCCCAGGAACGAGCTGTAGCGTAGCAGCGCGCACAAGAGACCAGCAAGCCAGTGCAGCCCGTCATTGACGGTCTCTAGACCTGCGTGTAGTGTTATATTCATGACCATCGAACCACCCCGCCGCAAACCAACCGGCCACGTCCAAATCATCGCCCTCCTCGTCGACAAAGACGACCCCGCTACCCACATCGACGCCATCCACGCCGCCGCCAAAGCCTCCGTCAACGCCTACGCCGAAGGCCGCCCCCACGGGTCCACCCAAGAGGACTCATGGACTCGCTGGCTCTCCGGACCCTTCACCAAATCCGTCCGCCGTGCCGACGCGAAAACCTTCGCCAAGCTCCAAGCCGAACACGACCCCGCCCGCGCCCAGGTCGGCAAGGCCCGCGCGATGGCGTTCAAGCCGACACCCTACGAGGAGCTGCCGAAGCACCTGGCGAAGCTGCAGGTCTCCGGTACCGTCTTGCCCGATCGTGATTCCGATGTCGCAGCGCCGCGGCCGGTCAGTTCCGCGGCCGTCCGCTTCAACCGTGAGCCCGTCCTGGTCCTCAACGGGGCCCTCGACCTCACGACCGGGAAGGCCTGCGCTCAGGCCGCGCATGCCCTCATGGCGTTCTACCTGTCCCTCGACGCCGAGGGGGCGCGCGCCTGGCACAACGAGGGGCTGCCCTCCACTGCGCTGATGGCCGACGCCGCCCTGTTCGATGAGTTGGCCGCGACCGTGCCCGAGGACTGGCGCATCAAGGACAACGGGCTGACCGAAGTCGCCCCGGGCACCATGACAGCGTTCGTCGTCGCCTAAATCTTGCGCACGAAAAAGGCGGTCCGCTCCCCAAGGGGCGGACCGCCTTTCGTTAGCGGCCTAGGCTACCGGGCCGCTCTACTCGCCAAGCCGAGCATCATGAATAACGCTACGCATGGTGTGGTGAATCGTCAAACTATCTTGAAAATCAAGATAGTTTCCGCCGGTTGTCCGGGGTCGGTTACCGGGCAACGGCGACCTTGCTGTTCTTCAGGGCGTTGTACGGCCGCACGGCCCAGGGGCGGAGTTCGCTGCTCTTCAGCTTGTCCTCGAAGGCGTCGCCGACGAAGAGGATGGACACGGCAACGAGGGGCGCGCCGATAGTCCAGGCCAGGGCGGTTGCCAGGCTCTCCGGGGCCCAGACTGCAATGGCCGCCAGCACTGCGACGGTAGCGGCCACTCCCACCGCGGCGCGTGACGCAATGAGCTTCGTCCTGTAGAGCGCCGGGGCTTCGGAGGTCACAAGGGTGACGCTGATGAAGACGGCGAACGGTGTGGCGAACGGGAGGTGGGCCCAAAGGCACAGCGCGGCGAAAGCGGCGTGGAAGCCGATGGACATCGTCCCGACGAGGCTTCCAAGGAATTGCGGGTAGCGGACTCCGTGCTCGCTCGGGAGCGTGAGGGCGGCCGCCCTGGACGCCTGGGTGTTGGCGGCGGCTTTCGCCAGCGTCATGGCGACCATCCCAACCGGGCCGACCCAGGCCAGCACCTCCTGATTCCCCGAAGCGAGAGCCAGTGCGAGGGCTGCGAAGGACAGGGCCGGGATGATGGCCTTGACGGCTGCGCCGATCTGCAGTTTGCGCCGGTATTCGGCGGGGGCGGATTCCCAGGTAGGTGCGTTGGTGGCGGGTGTGGTGGCGCTCATGCGGGCATCCTTTTCGGCGGCTTGGTCATCTTGAAGATGGAGTTGCGGGTGTGGGGGGTGTATTCGGCGATGTCGGCGAGGCTCATGGTGCGGTTCGCTTCTGCGAGGGCGTCGGCGCGCATTGCTCCGGCCATGTACTGCTGCCAGGCGAGGTGGCGGTACAGCTCGATGCTGAGGAGTGCGGCGGCGAGTGGGCCGCCCCAGTTGTTGACCCAGTCCTCGTCGTTTTCGCAGGCTTGGCAGTCGGCGAGCATGGCGGCGCCGTTGTCGTCGAGTGCGCGGTGGAGGAGTTCTTCGGTGATCCCTGCGCGTTGGAGTTCGGGGGTGAGTTTGGGGGTGGTTTCGGACGCGTCGGGTGGGGTGTTTTCGGTGGGTGGTGCGCTCATATGACGACTGTAACCCAGTGGGTAACATCGCGTCAACCACTGGGTTACATTAGGCGAATATGCGCCTGGAAGCTACGCCTTGATACACTGACTGGACCCAAGAACCCGCACCCCAGGGAGCCCGCCATCAGAGGCAAGAACCACCCCGCCCGTCCCAAGCCAGCCGACAGTGGCATGCTGATCACCTCCGAGCTGAAGAAAACCCGCGGCTGGACCGACACCCACATCGCCAAGTTCCTCCCCGAACCCGACGAGATCCGCAAAAACCCCCGCAATCGCAAGGGCGCGCCCATGCGCCTCTACTCCCAGGCGCGCGTCGAAGAGATCGAAGCCACCCCGGAATTCCAGGCCGCCCGGGAGGCATCCCGCACCCGGCAGCTGGCCGCCCGCAGCCGGTCCCTGGAGCAGAAGCAGGAGGCCGTAGCCGTCGCTAAGTCGATCGAGCTGAAGTTCACAGCCGAGCCATACGAGCTGATGCGCGCCAAGGGCGTCGCCCACTACAACGGGCGCCTCCGGCACGGGCAGGCGCCGATGAAGGAGACGAGTCAGTCGAAGGCTCTCGACCGGGCTCTCGTGAACTACCTCCGGCACAAGATGAGCAGCTACGAGGACGAGCTGAAGCAGTTCAAGGGCATCGTCGGCGTCGGCGAGGCCTACCTCATCATCAGGAACCGGGTCCTGGACCTGATCGCCGCCGCGTACCCGCAGCTTGCCGTCGAAGCGGAGCGGCAGAAGTTCGACGCCCCGGACCTCCCGGACGCCGTCGTCCTCTAGCGAGGCGCACAAAAAGGGGCGGCGGTCATGGTGACCGCCGCCCCTTTTCCGTGTCCCCAGGCTAGGGACAGATGTGGCGGACGCCAGCTGTCATCGCCGCACGAACGCCGTCTTCCAGGACCTTCTTCACGGCCGGGTCGCTGCTCGCATCAACCCCGCCCGTCAGGGGGTACCGGATGGCGCCTTTCACGTTCCAGGAGGCCGCGGTCTCAGCGGGGGAAGAGGCCTTGCAGGCTTCGTCGACCATGGTCTTCACGATCAGGAAGTTCACGTCCTTCGTGCTCGATTCCCGAGCACGGTAGTCGTCGATGATCGCCTGCCCCTCGCGCATGCTCGACGCCGAGAGCAGGAATACCTTGGCGGCGCCCATACCTTCCAGGACGGTTTTCTGCGCCTCGGCATCGGTGGCCCTGTTCAGGTCGTTGACGGCGGCCCATTCCGGCCCCTGGAGTACCGGGTCGTCATGGAATGCCTTGGCGCCCGGGGCGGAGAGGACCTTGTCCATGACCCGGGTCTGATAGGTGTGGTCGTTGAACCCCCTCATCATTTCGATCGATGACTGGTTCAGCTGATTCAGCCAGACCGCGGCGATCGTCAGGACGACGGCCGCGAAGATGGCCCAGAAGGTGCCGGAAGTGCGCTTCTTCTTCGGGACGGGTTCTGCGGGTGCGGAGGGTGCTGCCGGTTCGGCGGGTGCGGTCATGGGGTTCCTTGTCTTGGGGAGTGGTGATGGTTAGGCGGCGCAGGAGGAGAGAACGGCGGCGATCGCGTCGTGCTCTGCCTGCGTCACCCAGAGGCCGTACTTGGCTCGCACAGCGATCTGCTTGGAGACGTAAGTGCAGCGGTATGCCTTGTTCGGGGGCAACCACGAGGCGGCATCAGAGTCGCTCTTTGCCTGATTCGTGGGGCCATCGACGGCCATGAGGTTGTCGGGGTCGTTGGCGAGGGCGAGGCGCTTGTCGCTGGAGATCTGCTGGGCGCCTTTCTGCCAGGCGTCGCTGAGCGGCACGACGTGATCTATCTGAACCGCGGAGGACTCGGCGCCGCGCTTGAAGGCGATGGTTTTGCCGGTGTACGGGTCCTGGAGAGTCCCGGAGTCGACCATGCAGTCCTTGGTGCCGGGCTTGAACGTCTCGGCCGTCAGGTCGCGCCGGAGGATGTCGTTTCGGGTGTCGCAACCGTTGTGGTCCACGTCCGCCCAGGCCTGGCCGAACTGGTCCCGGGAGTATCCGGTCTTCGGGGCACGGCCCTTGACCGGGAGGGCGTTCAGGGCCGCCAGGGAAGCGGCCGCGTCTACTGGCGGGATGGTGCCTGAGCTGGCTGGGGCTTCCCCGATCTTGTCCGCTGCGTTCTTGAGGGCTTGTTTCGCGGCGTCCTTGAGGGTGGCGGCCTTCTCGGCGATCTTGCCGCTGATGCTGGTTCCCGTCGGGGAGGCCGCGGCCGGGGGTTCGGTGGTTGCTGGGCTGCAGCCGGTCAAGGCGACGGCGGCCACGAGGGCTGTCACGGCGAGGGCGGATTTCATGGGTGAGCTTTCGGGTGGGTGAAGTGATTCATGTATAACAGTACACGTCATGCGGGCCAACGTCAAGATGAGGTGTAGCGGATGAAAGCCAAAATGCCCAACAGGAACAGACCGCCCTGCGGTATCGTGGGCCCTGTCACCACTTCCTGCCCGTCCCCTTCGTGAGGCCACCCATGTGTAGAGACCACCGCCGCTGCAAACAGAACGCACTCGCCCGGGAACTGACCAACGCCCGCCGCCGCGTCTCCCGCAACACCGCCAAAGCCGAAGCCGCCCGCGGCCTGGGCTTTGACGACTCTGAACAGCTGCGCCGGGTGGAAGCCGACGTGGCCATCGTCGGAGCCCTGGAGGACGCCCTGCGCGCCGCCGGGCACGACACTGAGCCCGCCCAACCTCAGCCTGCGGCCGCGGCCGCACCTGCAGCCCCGCCCGGCGCGCCCGCCTACTACGACCCGGCAACCGCCCCCGAGGGTCCGGCCACCCTGAACTGGATGCGCCGCAAAGGCACCTCCACCGCTCACGGCGACTGCGGCGCCACATTCGGGCAGGACGTGGAACCCGCGGGCCGCTACATGACCCAGGGGACGATGCAGCCTCACCTGGACGCCAACGAATGGGACTCCGGCGTCGTCACTTTCGAGAGCCCGATGCGGCTCCCGTTCGGGGACGACGACTACACCTCCCCGGGGAACTGGAAGCGCAAGCTCAGCGCGCAGTACGGCGGAAAGACCGGCAAGGCACTCTCCCAGGCGATCCGCGCCGACGGCCACGACGCGATCATCACCTGGGACAAATACGGCACCAGCGAGATCGTGGACCTGACAAGCATCAAAGCTCCGGCACCCAAGAAGGCCGCCCCTGCGAAGCCCAAGGCCGCCAAGGGCCCCCGGACTGGCCAGGATCTCGCTGCCGAGCTGAAGGCCGAGTACCCGGGCCTCATCCTGCACCTGGAGAGCCCCGGCAAGGGGCAGAGCAGCCCGTACGTTGTGCTCAGCCACATCGAGATCCCGAAGACTGGCCGGAATGGCGGCGTGGGCACCGCTGTCATGGAGCGGATCGTCAAGGAAGCCGACGCGAACGGGTGGCCGCTCGCGCTGACCCCGGACGGCGCCTTCGGTGGCAGCAAGAGCCGCTTGGAGAAGTTCTACCGCCGGTTCGGCTTCGTGCCCAACAAGGGCCGGAACAAGGATTACCTGACCCAGGAGGCGATGGTCCGGCAGCCAGGCAGCTAGGAGCGCGTCGAAGCGGAGGGGGTGCCCCGGGATGACCGGGCGCCCCCTCTGCTTTTGCGTGTGGGGTTCATCCGATGAAGGTCATGGGCCAGAGGGGGCCGTCGAAGGTGAAGATGGTCTGGTCGAGGGTCGGGCTGTCCTCCCAGTCCCAGAAGACCCGGGAGGTCTCGGCGACCCGCGCCGCGACACGCTCGACGAGGTTTTCCGTGTCCCCTGCGGTGATGGCGTGCTCGATCATCAGTTCCGCGACCGCTGCGGACGCGGTTGCCCTGGCCTGCATGTCGTGGGCGGTTTCCTCCTCCATGGGGCCGCCGTGCCCGACGGTCATGCCCTTGTCGTGCATGAGGGTGTACGCGGCCGCCGTGACGGCCCTGTGGGCGGCCTCGGAGTCCCGGGGGTCCCCGCGGTGCCTGGTGGCGGAGTAGAGGGCGGTGAGGGTGGTGTGCAGTACGGTCATGAGGGTCCTTTGGTTTTGCTGTCGGGTTCTTCTATGCGCGGCGCCTGGCGACGGCGGGCGCCTATGACTGGGAGCCGATTGAGCCTTCGCTCTTGGGCGCTGCTTCGGGGCCGCTGTAGAGATACTCGCGGGCCTCGGCCATCATGTCGGCGTAGACCTCCTCCGGGGCGTCGCCGCGGACGAAGGCGTCCTGTCCGGCCATGGTCATGAAGTCGGCCATTTCCTTGGCGGCGCCGAGGGTGAAATCGAGGTCGTCGGCCGCGATCGGGGCGTCGTTGACGGAGTGGGCGCCTTCCAGGGTTTCGAACGCGGCGGCCACGAGATTGTCGGCGGCGGTTTCCCGGGCTGCGTAGGCGGTCGGGGTGGTCTGGCCGAGGTGCTTGTCGAAGGTGGCGACGTAGGTCATGGTGGCGAGCTTGAGAGTCTTCATGGGGTGGTTCCTGGTTCTCTTGAGCGGTGAATGGTGCTTGCAAGAGGTATGTGTGCGGCGGAACCGGCCGCTCTCACCAAAACGTGCGAAAGGCCCCGAAAATCCCACAATGTGGACACTTTCGGGGCCTTTCGGCGCTCGGGGGCTTGGAGGCTACTCCACGGCAGGTTCGGCTCGGCGGCCGCGGCTGCCGGTGTAGCCGAGGTCGCGGCCGTGCCGCCAGAGGATGGCGTCCATGATGCGCAGTTCGGAGAGTTCCTGGGTGACCCCGGATGCCTCGTGGATGCGGCGGAGGCGGTCGGGGAGGGGCTGGCCCGGCTGCAGGTGGCGGTGCCAGTTGTGCCATTGGTCCTTGGAGCTGCGCTTGGTGATGACCTGCCCGATGACGACATCCCAGATGGGGATGAGGTGGGGGCGTTTGCGGGCCATGATCTTGCTGGCCGTAGTGGGGCCTACGCCCCATCGGGTGGCGTCGTCGGCGCGGAGGATGCCCCAGAGTTTGTTGGCGTTGGAGCCTTTGCCGAGGAGGTGCCGGGCTTCTTCGGGGCTGAGGTCGCTCATCTTGATGTCCGTGGGGATGTCGGAGAGCAGCTGCCGGATCTGTTCGGTGACGGCAGGGGTCTGGAGGCCGACGGCGGCTTTGGCCGGGACGGTCACGGAGAGCATGGAGACAGCGACGAGGTCGCTGTCCGTGATCCTGTCCCTCACGTCGGGGCCGTCTCCGCCGCCCGCCCAGCTGTCGAACGAGCTTCCCGTGCTGAGCAGGCCCGTCTTCTCGTCCTTGCCCAGGTAGTAGCGGTTCAGGAGGTCGACGGCGTCGCCGAATTTCTCCTCGGACAGGATGTCAGGCAGATCCAAAAGGGCCCCCTATGGCCTCGATGTGCGGACGGTGTGGGTTGAAACTCTAGGCGAGCTGGTCCAGGCGTTCCCAGAACGCCCGGCGCAACTCCTTGCGGATGCCCTGGTAGTCGGTCTTCTGCTCCCCGATCCTCGTGGCGCAGTCCTTCAGCAGTACCCGATCGAGTTCCTGGGGGAGGATCGGCCGGTCTGCGAGGAGTTCCCGCAACGCTCCCTGGGTCGTGGTCCCATACCAAGACTCGGCGACCGCGTAACCGACATCGAGGGCGGCAGTGAGCGCCGATTCCTCCTGAGGGACGCCCTGGGCGCCCGCACCGGAGCTGTAGACCAGCTCGGAGGCGTCGGCCCGCTGGGGCCGGGCAGCGGGAGCGGCAGCGGGGCGGCCCAGGGAGGCGGCCTTCGGAGGCGCGGGAACCGGCCTTCCATCCGACGGCGGCAGTGCGAATGCGGGCGCGACCGGGGCCTGGCCGGATACGACCGGCACGGCGGCCGTCACCGGAGGCAACGCCCCCTGCTTCTCCTGCTTCGTGAAGCACCGCTGCACCAACTCCGTCGGCAGGGTGATGATGCTGTCCACCCTGAGGGCCAGGTGCTCCGCAACGGAGGAGACCCCCAGCTTGTGGGCCGGGTCCTCAAAGCAGACCAGGACCACCTTGATCCCGAAATCCTGAGCGGCTTCGACCGCCTCGGCCAGATCATCATCCCCGGAGAGCAGGAACACGGTCGTGGCTGCCCTGTTCCGGGCGACGCCAACAAGGTCCAGGCCCAGCTTCAGGTCCACGCCCTTCTGTGTGCCGTCAACGGACATGCGGCCCAGACGAACCTTCACCCCGGAGATCATGCCGATGCGTTTGTGCTGGTCCGTGAACAGCGCATCCCGGGATGCGTCGTACCAGTAGGTGCGGAGGGTGGGGAGGCCGCTGACCTTCTGCGTGCACTCGATGATGCCCTCGATGAGGGGCTCGAAGTCAACGCTCGTCGCTGAGCGGAGGGAGGTTCCGGCCGTTTGCATGCCGCCGACGGCGAGGAGGAACCCGGCGTCGATGAAGATTGCTTGCTGGTCCATGGTGGGTGGCTTCCTTGAGGGCGTGGTGGTTGCTCTGTCGATCCTATGGGGATCAGGGCTTGACGATGGGCTGGCTGAACACGCTTGGGACGGAGTTCCTGGCGGCCTCTGCCCGCCGTTCGTCGGCGACGGTCCATATCCAGCATGGGGTGGCGTCGAAGTCTTCGGTGGCGAAGATGTAGTGCTGGCCGCGCCAGCCTCGGGCGACGTGCAGGCGGCCAGCTGCGCCGCATTCGCTGCGCTCGATCGACAGGAGCGGCCCGGTAGCGTGCAGGCGCCCATGTCTGAACGAGATGCGGACGCGCTTCCTGCCATCTCCCAGGTCCATTTCGCGGTCCGCGAGGGCCCCGAGAGTGGTGCGCTCGGCCCCTGGCGGGACGTGCGCGGGGATCTGCGCCGCCTTTACCGTTGTCGCGCTCATCGTGCCCCTCTGGCGGCTGCTGTGGCCGCTCTATTCCGTGCCTCATGAGAGCGCTCGATTGCCAGAGTCCAGACCCAGCAGGGAAGGTTATCCAGGGCCCGAGGGTCGCCGCCTTCGAAGACGTACGTGTGCTCGCTCCCGTGCCTGGTGATCGAGATCGACCCTCCGCGGCGGTCCATGCCGCGCGAAATCCGCTTCAGGAGTCCCTCGGGCTTTCCGGCCATGGTCGGCAGGTAGACGCGCAGGTTTCCACGCTGCGGCCGGAGCCGGTCATAATTATCCGCCAGGGTGCCCCCTGTCATCTTTCGCGCGCCGGGAGGGGCTGGCCAAGGCGGAACTTCAGCGGGGTTCACGAGTTCCCCGGGAGGGGCTGGGCGTGGTTGCGGAGCCGGGCGATCGGCTCCCACCGCCAACGCTCATGGGTTAGGTCGGTGGACTGGCTGGCCAGGACGCTTTCCAAGACCCCGGCGGGGTCAGCATGGTACGGGTTCGATGACCAGGATGCGTTCGCTTCCACGACCATGAACCGCCCGTCACTGCTGACGCCCACGTCCAGGACGTACCCGGGCGGCTGCCGGGTACCGAGCATCTTCACCACTACGGAAGCGAAGTACTTCGCCTCAGCGATACCAGGGGTCGCCTCGGGGTCCAGGGACTCCCAGGTGACCCCATCGATCAGGTACGGGCTGATCGCGGTGACTTCCCCGCGGGTGACGAAGCAACGGTACTCGCGCTTGAGGTCCCGGAGGCCGGACATTTGCACGTAGTCGTCGGCGTCGAGTTTCGCCCGGCGCGCGGCCACCTCGAACAACCCCGAGTAGGCATACTCGGCCGCGGGCAGTTCAGGGAGCTTCGCTTCCGCGGCCTTGCAGAACGAGGGGCCGATCGCCATGGGCAAGTCCTTTAGGCGGCCAGCCCACACCTTCCGACGCCGGGCCGTCCAAGGCAGGTCTGCCGTGAACGTCGGCCCGGGGGAGAGGAAGCCCGGGTTTACCCCGGAGGCCATCAGGCGGGCGGCGTGACGGCCGGAGCACCACCAGGCCGTCCCCTCGGTGGATGCGGGCAGTTCCAGCCCGTAGTCGAGGATGACGGGGATGGTCCCGGCCGTGGCGAGATCCTCGGCCAACCACTTCGCGATCGTCACAACCCTGAGGAGGTCCGGGGTGGTTACCGTGGCTTCCATCAGGCGTCCAGGGCTTTCCGGAGACCGGCGGCGACGTGGTCGGCGGCGGCGGCGATGTTCAGGAGCACGGACGGGGCGTGGACGGAGAAGACCATGCTGGGGCGGCGGGTGTTGCCGGTGCTGACCTCCATGATCTGCTTTTCGTTGAAGTCGTCCATGCCGAGTTTGAAGCTGACGTACCGGGCGGGCGCGTCGGGGAAGGAGTGCTTCTGGGCGTCGAGTTCCAGCGGGAATTCTTCGTCCTGGATGCCGGTGGCGACGAGGTTGGCGGCGGCGGTCCGGGCGGCGGCGGCGAACGCTTCGGCTTCCGCCGGGTCGGCGAAGGTGGCGATGCCGGTGAGGCTTCCGGCGTTGATGGAGCTGCGCCCGGTGATGATGCCGACGGGGGCGAAGCTGCCGCTGTGGTGGTCGGCGCCCATGTCGGCGCTGATGTACTTGACGGCGCCGCCTGAGGCGTAGTTCGTGGTGCCCACGGTGAAGCGTTCGGTGGCCGGGGGTTCGGGGGTGGTGCGCTCGGGGTCGTTGACGACGTAGGCGGTGTCGTCGGCGTTGTGGATTTCGAGGGTGGGCCCGTACCGGAAGAGGGTGGCGATGATCTGGCCCGGGGCGAGGTTGTCGGCGGCGGGGTTCGGGCCGACGGTCTGGAGGGAGAAGATGGTCTGGTTGCCCATGAGGGTGTCCACGTCACCTTCCCGGGTGAACGCAAGGATTTCGTCCCCGACCTTGACGGCGGACCACGGGGTGGCGGTCGCTCCGGCGTAGGCCTGTTCGGACTTCTGCTTCTCGGCGGCGGCGCGCTGTGCCTTGTGCTCGGCTTCGGCGACGGTGCGGCGTTCGGCGAGGGAGGGGCCGTCGGCGACGTAGTCTTCGGCGCGGATGATGGTGCCGTCGTGGTCGGTGACGACCTCGACGGGCTGGCACTCGGCCATGCAGTTCTCGCAGCCGTCTTCGTCGCGGCGGCCCATGAACTTGCGGCAGTTCTCGCAGCGGCGCTCCAGGGAGATGTCGGAGCACGTCCCGCATTCGTAGACGGGGACGAGGTGAACGATCTCTTCGCAGTCGGAGCACCAGTGGGGTGCTTCTGAGACGATGCGCTTGGCGGCCATGTGGTGCTCCTTCGGATATGCCCTCTCGGTAGGGCGTGTGGTGAACTATGTATAACAGTACACACAAGAGAGTGTGGTGTCAAACAACAACGCCCCGGACCCAAAGTTGGGACCGGGGCGCCAAGCGCTGGCTACTTGCCCGTGAAGGACTCCGCGTTGCCCAGGGTCTCCTCCGTCTGCGCGACGCCGCCCGTGTTGACCAGCATGAAGATCTCAGCCTCTTCCTCGACGGTCTTCACGTGCGCCTCGTAAGTGGCGATCGTAGCGTGGAGGATGCGGTTGCGGCCGACCAGGTTCAGGTCGCTGAAGTAGGCGGTGTCACCCTTGACGGAGGCCTTGAGGTCGCCGTCGGCGAGCCATTCCGCGGGGATGCCGAACTCGTTGTTGTGAAAGGCGCGGATGGCTTCGATGCGCTGCTTGCCGTCGATGACGACGTACGGCTTCGGCAGGCCCAGGTCGCGGACGTTGACGTAGATCGCGCCCGTCGGAAGGCGCAGGAGCATGCTCTTGATCAGGGCTACCCGCTCGGTCTCGCCCCAGACGGAACCGCGCTGGTACGGGGCCCGCAGGTCGTACATGTCGTCCATGCTGGTGTTGGCGAAGGTGACGGCGGGGCGGTTGGCCAGGTCGAGCTGCAAGGCTTTGAGCGGCATGATGGTGACTCCTCGTGTAGGGGTTTGATGTTCCCGGAATGATCTGTGTATAACACTACACGCATGGAGGGGTGGCGTCAACACCAGGGGCCCGCCTCCGTCAATGCGGAAGCGGGCCCCACGGGAAAGCGGCGCGAGAATCCCTACAACTTATTCGAATCAGGAACCCCATAAGGCACGGTATCCGGCCCATCCGGGACGTAGTTCAACTCCTCGACCTTCAACTGAGGGTTCACCAGCGCCAGGAGCACATAGTTGCGGGGGTGACCCGGCGACCTCCCATTCGGGCACAACACCGGGTAAGTGAACAGCTTCACTCCCGGGGCGCTCTTAGCCGGTTCGTGCAGCCACCGCATCGCCGCGGCGTCCGGCTTCTCATTGACGGAGATCCTGGCGCCCAGGGTGCACGAAACGTCCATGCCCAGGTTCACCGCGGTATAGCCAACCTCCTGCATGAACTGCCGGTAGGTGTCACTCTCATACCTGCCCGCAGTGCTGGCGTTCTTCTGGAGCTGCGCCCAGAAATCCTGCCGCACGTTGAAGTCGTACACGTCCTCACCAGGCTCGGACTTGACGCTGCCGGGGCCCGGGGAGCGGGTGGGTGCGGGAGTCGAAGCCGTTGGTGCCGCCGTGCTCGACGCCGAGGGGGCTGTGGAGGCTGGGGTCGAGCCTGCGGCCACCGTAGCGACCTGCGGCGAACCGGGGGCACTGGAAGCGCTGGTAGGGGCAGAGCAAGCCGCGAGGGAAGCTGCAGCCAGTGCTGCCATGCCCGCGGCGATGAGGCGGTTGGTCAAAGTGTGTCCTTTCGGGACGGGTGCGGTGAGTTGGCGGGGTTTCGGCAGGGATACCCGCTTTAGCGCGGAACGAAGATCTCGTCGTTGGGGAGGATGCGGTACTCGATGCCGTCAACCAGGTGATCGGGGCCGAGGGTGGCAACGATGAAACCGAAGCTTGCGGAGTCGCAGAGAACTTCGACGGCAGTCACGCGCGCATCGGGTCGGAGTGCGGCGCCGTTCGTTGTGAACGGCCTTGTGTTATCTGCGGCCTTTGGCTTTTGAAGCTTGAGTTCGCTGGGGTTGACCTGGCAGGTCTTTACGACTCGTCCGCCGAGCATGTAGTCCTTGACGTTCGTACCCTTCACGACCGCGGCGGCCTCGGGAGTCATGCTGTTGGTCGCGGACACCTTCTGCCCGTTCAGGAGGTTGGTCACGACAGTTTTGGCGTTGTCGAACGCCGCGGCCGCAGGGTCGAGTGCGCCGGTGACACCGGAACCCGCGGGCGGCGGGGCGGGCGTTCCCGGGGTGGGCGTCGTGGTTGCCAACGGGGTCGCGGATGTGGTGGCCTGCGGCGTCGCGGTGACGGTCACTGTCGCCGCGGGTGCGGCGGTGGCGCCCCCGGAGCACCCTGCGAGAGCGGCTGCGGCGGTTAGGGCCAGAGCGGCGGTTGCGAGCTTGCGGTTCATTGGTTCCCCCTGGGATTTTGGGCGCCGTCATGGTGGGCGTCGTGATGCGTTTAGACGGGACTCAAGCCCCGGAATGTAAAACTACACGGTGAATAGGAATTGTCAAACGTTGGTTGTTTCTGCGAACACCAGCACCAGCTGCCGGAATGACCCGATCCGCTGCGGATTCCACTTGTTCGCCTGGGTCCCATGGGACTTCACCAACTGCTTCGCGACAGAGGCCGTGATCCCCAACCCTGCCGCCTGCAGCACCTCCTCAGCTGACCTGCAACCCGCGGCCCGGTACGCACCGATACCGGACGCTGAAACCCCGGCCGCCTTCAACTGCCCAATCAGGTCCAGCAACTGATCCAGCGACAAATTCCAGGTCAAGGGAGGCATGCCACGGTTCTCATTGCCCGACCCCGTCTCCAGGGCTTCCTTGTAGGCCATGAGTTCCTTCAGTGAGCACACCCGGGATGCCCTCACGATGAAGTCCTGAGTCGCGTTGCGAATCTGGTGCCTGAACACGTAGTCGGAGAACTCTTCGCCCCAACCGTTGGCGTGGAGTTCGAAGATCTGCTCCCAAGTGAAGCCCCACCCGAGGATGCCCAGCTCCAGCGGGTTGCCATCTTCCCGGTAGTTGCCGTGGAAGGCGAACCATCGCGCTGGAATGCCGCGCAGCTTCATCCACTCCGTGCGGGGTATGCCGGAGAGGTGCGCGGCCCAGACGGCGGCGCCGTCGATCCCGTCTGATGCCATAGCTATCGCCTCGGTGAGAGTGCATCCTGCCTGCTCGAAAGCCCAGAGGGTGACGCAGTCATGGATGCCCGCTTCGATGAGTTCGGTGAACACGGGCGGGGTGATCCGGGGTGCGTAACCGAACATGTCGGGGGCGACCTTGGCCAGCAGGGCGCGCTCGATCATCTCGCGGGCGTAGCTGGGGCCTCGGCCGGTGTCGAGGAATTGCCGGATGATTTCAGGGCCCTTGCGGGCGTGCCAGGGATCGAGCCGGGAGCCCCACGGGGTGTCGATGTAGCGGTCCCGGTCGCGGGAGAAATCCCATTCCCGTGGCCGTGCGCCGGGGCCTGTGATCCGGTCGATGATGGTGGCCCAGTCGGGGATGTTGTCGGGCTCTTCGAGGTATACCCGGTAGCCGACCTTGCAGAGCGTGTCGGCGAAGTCGGTGAAGTCGACGGCCTGGCCTTCGGGGAGGTGTTCGCGGAGTGCTTTGGCTTCTGCGGCGAAGAGGGGAGTGGCGGCGGCTGGGGTTTCGAGTTCGTCGAGGGTGGGGATGCCGATGCGGAGGCAGTCTGCGACGGTGGCGGCGCTGGGGCGGCCTTCGGTGGATAGCCAGTCCAGGAGGTCGATGGCGTTGATGTTCAAGGGGTTCCTCGGGTGTGGTGTGGTGAGGTTCTGCGGTTGAGCCTAGCCGGCCTCTATCCCCGCTCCCCGCCCCGCGCGCTCAACAGCGGCGGGAACGGGGGAGGGGCGATCACTCCGGCAGTGGCGCGGCCAGCGCGGCGGCAAGATCCACGCGGCCAGTGACATCCTTGCCGACCTTCCGCAGGCGAAGCGCGCTGCAGTGAGCCAGGGCCGGATGGTTCAGGTCCAGCTCCCAGGTGAAGTCGACAACCGACGGGGCGCCATCGAAGGCGTCCTCCTGCCAGTCCGTGTCGTCCAGGTGCTGGATCACCCGGTTCCGGTCATCGAAGATGTCCCCGACGTACGTGATCTCGTTCTTGCCGCCGGGCAGGTGCACGTCCATGGACTTAGCTGCCGGGAACCGCTCCAGCACCATCGAGGCGAGCACGGCCAGCGTCCGGAACTGGGCCCCTGGCGTGGGGCGGCCGCCGCTCTGCACCGGGTGGGCGGCGGCGTATGCGGTGAGGTCGGCGTGGCGTGCGGCGGGGGTGTTTGCCGGGGTTGCTGTGGTGGTCATGGGGTGTCCTGTCGGGTGCGGGGTGTCTGGGATTCGGCGGCGGTGACGAGGGTGATGATGAAGTCTTCGTAGGCCGCTTCGGTGGGGGTGTTGTTGACCCGTTTGGTGACTGTCCGGGCGGTGGCTTTCATGCCGTCGCCGGGCGTGTAGGTCCATTCGGTGACGATCTCCCAGGTTTGGCCGTCGCTGAAGGTGTAGAGGTCCGTGTCGATGCTTTGGTGCCCGTGGGTGTGGGTGGCGCGGTCGATGGTGTAGGTCAGGGCGGGCATTGGTGGGTTAGCCGTTGCGGGGTGTGGAGGTGGCGATTTTGGCGTAAAAGCTGGAGAGTGGGGTTTCCTTCGGGATGCCGTCGATCCAGGTTGTCGCTTCGGTGGCGGTCCGTTCGGTCGGTCCGGTTTCGGCCTGGGTCCATTCGGTGATGATTTCCCAGATTTCGCCGTCGCTGAAGGTGTAGAGGGCGTTGTCCCAGTGCTTGTTGCCGTTGGTGCTTTCGCTGCGGGTGATGATGTAGGTCAGTGCGGGTTCTGGCTGGTCGTCGGCGGCTCGCGCGGTGGCGAGTTTGGTGTGGAAGTCGCTCACGTGGGCGTGTGCACCGTTTCGGGTGGCGGTGGAGAGGTCCATGTACTCGAAGCCGCCACCGGAGGTGGTGTGCGTCCGGGTGGTGATGTCCCAGGTGTCGCCGTCACTGAAGACGAAGTGATCGGTCCGGGTGGTGGTGTTGCCTTCGTGGCGGGCGTCCCTGGTGAAGGTGTAGGTCAGGGGCTCGGGTTCGGTCGAGGCGCGCCGAAACTGGGTCATGCCGCCGTCGGTGTAGGCCCTGTAGTCCGTGCCGGGGCGGCGGTAAGCGAAGGTGCCGAAGAAGTTCGATGGGAGACGTTCTGCCGCGAGCACGCGGCGCGTTTCGGCACGGAGCGTTTCGGGGTCGAGGGGTTCGGTGTAGCCCGGGATGTCGACCCGAGCGCCGTGGATGATGACGGTCGGGGCTTCGCCGGGGCGAAGCACGATGTCGGAGCTGCCAGCTTCGGCGGCGGCGTCGAGGAGCGCGTCAAGCTGACCCGGGGCCAGGGGCATGTCCCCTTCGGCGAGGGGCTGCTCACGCGGGGCGGGCGGCATCTTCGCTTCGGTGACGGTTATGGCGAACGGTTCCGCGAGGGTGATGTTTTCGTTGCAGTTCCTGAGCGCTTCGGTGAGGAACGACTGCACGTCGTTGCGGATCTCGGTGGCGCCTTCGATGCCGTAGTCGCGGGTCCATCCGCGGGTGTCCACGTTGAGGATGACGGTCACGGCGAGGGGCATGGTGGTGGTCTCAGGCATCGTATTCCTTCAATTTGGCGTCGGCGGTGGTGTCGCCTTTGGTGGCCCAGGGGAGGCCGAGGGAGGCTGCGTATTCGGCTGCTGCTTCGGCGGGGGTGTCCATCGCGGAGATGTACTGGAGGAGGCCGTACGGGGAGCCTTTCGCTTCGCGGACCTGTTCGGCGAGTTCGAGTACGTCGGCGTTGGTGACGGCGACGATTTCGCGGGCGTCGAGGGCCCGGGCCTGCTCGGCGTAGTAGGCGTAGCGTTCGTCGGTGAGTTCGGCGGTGGCGTACCAGGTGCCCCAGCGGGACTTGCCTTCCCAGGTGTGGGTGCCGGGGATGGGGCGGTGGGCGTTCCAGATGGTGCGGCCGTCGGCGGAGATGAAGGTTTCACCCCAGCTGCTGGTGGGGGCGTAGATGACGTTGGGGTCGTAGATGAGTTCCACGGGGCCTGCTTTCGGGTGTGGTGTGGTGGGGCGGCTAGCTGGCGAGGCGGCGGATGGCGCCTTCGGCTTCGTTGGTGGGGATGTCTTTGGTGCCGAGGGTGGCGGCGTGGTTGAGCCTGCCGGTGTTCGGGTTGGTCCAGGAGGAGACGGCAATGCGGGAGGAGAACCGTCGCTGGGGGTTGGTGACCCTGAGGAGGACAGTGCCGTCGACTTCGGCGACTTCGGTGGTGAGGTCGTGCTGGTCAGCGATGGCCTTGAGGTTCTGCTGGAGCGGGCTGAGCTTGAGTTCGACGGTCATGGCGGTCCTTTGCGGGTGTGGTGGGGGAGTCCGGGCGGGGTGGCCGGTGGTGGCCGCCCCGGGGTGGTTTAGCGGCGCTTGAGGGCGTCGGTGATGGCGTTGGTGGCTGCTTTGTAGATGGGGACGACGCCGTGTTCGACGGGGAAGTCGGCGGTGTAGGTGCGGCCGTTGGTGGCGGTGGCGGCGATGGTGACGGTGTCGCCGTTGAGGGTTGCGGTGGTGGCGGCTTTGCGGGCGAAGGTGGAGCGGAGGCGGGAGGCGATCGCGCTGGTGATGCTGGTGGCGAGGTCGGGGGAGATGGTCATGGTGGTCATTGGGGTGGTCCCTCTCTGGTGTGGCCGGGTCTCGGATTCCCTGCCGCTCTATGTGTAACACTACACGCCGCTCAGGGGTCCGTCAACACCCGCACTGAAACAACGCCCGGGCGGGCGAATTGCGTGTAACGGTAACCGCACCCACCGACACACAACCGCACCGGGGCCCCAACTGACTTGCCAGAACACCGTTGAGTGTGTAGCATCACAAGAGCCCCAACTCACCACGCCGGGCCCCACCACACCTAGGACCACCATGCACGCCAAACCAACCCCCATCCACGACGAAGCCCTCCGCGCCGTCCGCGCCAGCGTCCCCCACGGATGGATACGCCAAGCCAACCCCCACCGCCTCGCACCCGCCCTCAAAGCCGCAAGCGACGCCGCCCGTGCAACAATCACCACCAACGGCGCCACCGTCGACGCCGACCCCGAAGTCGAAACCATCCTCACCCGCATCGACAACTTCGCCGCCAACCCCGGCAACATCCTCGACCGACGCAAAACAGCGCTCAGCCTCTCCTCCACCCTCACCAACGCCATCGCACGCCGCGACGCCGCCTAAGAACCCCCAAGGACACCCATGCAGACCCCCAACGCACAGGACGCCGCCGCCCGGGCAGAGTTAGTCAACAAGCTCATCGCCCTCCGCGACGCGTTGGAGCGCAGACGAGTCCTTGCGGTGCACGAACAGTCCAACGCCGAAGGGCGCCGAACCCTCCTCATCGAACCCGGCGCCTGGGGTCGCTGGGCATTCCTCGCCTGGACGGCCGTGTTCGCGGTCCTCGCGTTCACCGGGGCCACCCCAGTAACCGACGCCTTCTACCAGGCCGTGCTCTCACCCGTGGCCTCCAAGGACTGGATGGAAGAGCACATCCCGGCCGCCATCGCGATCATGCTCATCACCCCCGTCATCGGCGCCGCCCTGCTGGCCCTGGCGGTCACCGTCCTGCGGAACCTGCTGATCCTCCCCCTGCAGCGGAACCTCGTCATCCGGGCGAACGTGAAACGCAAGGTCCACAACGACATACTGACCAGCGAAATGCGCCCCATCCGCAAGGACCTCGACAAGGCGAAGACGACAATCTACGGAAGCGCCGCCTGGTACCCCGAGGCCTACCTGAACGAAGACGCCCTCAACTTCTGCGCCACCGCCGTCAAGGACCACCGCGCCAGCGACATCCCGACCGCGATCAACCTGTACGAAGCCGAACTGCAGCACCGGGCACTCATTGCCGAACAGAAGCGCACCCAGGCGGCCATCATGGTCCAGGGCTTCATGGACGACATGAACACCCGCTCGGTCCAGAACACGATCCGTGAGGAAGGTGCCCGCACCCGTACCGCCCACGACGCGGCCGCCGCACGGATCAACGACCAGCTCAGAAAGCCGCAGACCATTCACCTGCGGCGCCGCTGACCCCAACCCCACTGCATCCATCTGAGAGGACGCACCCTTGAAGCCCGCCCAGTCACCCAGCCGCACCAACCGCTGGTCCACAGCCGCGCACGCACTGTTCCACTTCCCGGTCACCACCGAAGGTATGGCCTGCATAGCGATCGCCGCCCTGATCACGCTCGTGCTCGCGCCGGTAGTCAGCCGGGCCATGCCCGACACGGGTGCACCCCTCGCGCTCCTCGCCGGGATCTTCATCGTTACCCTGGGCGTCGTAGCCGCGGCCGCGCACGCTTTCGTCACCCGGCGGCGCGCACGAGCGGCTACGCGCGGAGCAGCCCCCAAGAGCCCCTTCTCCGAGGACTGACAGTGGGCACGGTCGCGGTCGTCTTCGCCATCCTGGGCGCTGCGCTGTTCGCCGGGGCTGCCCTGAAGGGGCGGCGCCCCTGGTACCGGGGCAAGCACGGCCCGGGAGCTCCCCAGGCGTACACGGATCACCCCGGAGACCGGACCTAGTTCGCCCTCACGACCGGCAGGTCATCCCATTCGGTCGTGTACCGGGGTGACATCCGCTCCCGTTTCATCTGCCAGTCCGGGGCTACCGTCATGCCCGCCCGGCCGAGGCCGATGGCAGCCGTCCCGTACCTGTCCATCACCTTGCCCAGTAGGGCCCCGATGTTTTTCTCCTCGTGAGCGGTCGCGAAACTCGGCAGCTGCGGTTGGGCGCCCGCGGGGGAGAGGCCCGTCAGCATGACTCCGGCGCGGGCGTAGGGGACTCCGTCGTACACCTGGCCGTCCAGGGCGGCTACGGCCGCTTTCGTGAGGATGACCGGGTCCGCGGTGGGGCCGGGGAGTTTCACCGTCGCGGACGGGAACGATGAAGCCTTCTCGTTGAAGTGGGAGGTCCCGGCGAAGCACGTCATGATCGCCGCTTGCTGCTCATCCTTGGCGAGGCGGATCGCTGCTTGCTGCGCGTACAAGCTCATGACTTCCCGCATACGGGCCGCTGTCGTCACAGGGGTCGCGAAGGAGCGGGAGAAGATCATCTGCTCCTTCGAGGCCCGTTCGGTTTCCAGGGGGATGCAGGGGATGCCGTTGAGTTCGAGGATGGTCCGTTGGAGGACGACGCTGAATTTCTTCCGCATGGCGACGGGGTCGGAGGCTTTGAGGTCGGCGACGGTGAAGATGCCGATGCCGTTGAGGCGTTTGCCGAGGCGTCCTGCGATGCCCCAGATTCCGGTGACGGGGACCCTGGACATGATGTTTTCCGTGTCCCCTGGGGGCATGGTGTCGTAGGTGCACACCCCGCCGAGGTGGGCGTTCTGCTTGGCGATCCTGTTCATGAACTTTGCGAGGGTTTTCGTGGGGGCGACGCCGACGCAGACGGGCAGGCCGGTGTTTCTGGCGACGACGCGTTTGATCTCCCTGGCGGTCCGGTGCTGCTCTTCAGGGGTGCCGGACAGGGTCAGGAATGACTCGTCGATCGAGTAGATTTCTTGGGCCGACCCGTACCGGCTTAGGAGCCGCATGCATCTTTCTGAGAGGTCGCCGTACAGCTCGTAGTTGCTGGATTTCGCGACCAGGCCTATGCGATCCGCGTCGGCAGCGAGCTTGAACCACGGGGTGCCGTTCTCGATCCCCAAGGCCTTCGCCTCATTGGACCGGGCCACTACGCAGCCGTCGTTGTTCGACAACACCACGACGGGCCTGCCCTCCAGAGAAGGGTCGAAAACACGCTCACACGAGACGTAGAAGCTGTTCACGTCCACGAGAGCGATCCGGGAATCGGTCACGGCCGGGGCTCGCCGGGGGACCCGCCTGCGGAGGGCTCTAACTGGCTCGTCATCGCTGGTCCTTTATACGTCTTTATACCTTTTATAGCCTTTATACTTCGGGGATTCGGCGCTCAAACCCTATGCAAGCACCGCGTCACCGTTCCCCAGATGCTCAGGTCCGCGATCTCGGGGATGACGATGTCAGGGTAGTCCGGGTTCTCTGCCATGAGCCGCACACCGGCCGGGCCCATGCGGAGGCGCTTGACCGTCAGTTCACCGTCGAGGATGGCCACGACGACGTTACCGTCCGTGGGCGCCAGGGAGCGGTCGACCACGAGTTCGTCGCCGTCGGAGATCCCGGCGAGGGTCATGCTGTCTCCGGAGACGCGCACCAGGAAGGTGGAGGTCACATCGCGAATGAGGTGCTTGTTCAGGTCGATACGGCCGTCGAAGTAGTCCTGGGCGGGCGAGGGGAACCCTGCGGGGACTGCGGCTTCGGTTCGGGGGAGCCCGTCGGCGTCATGGCCGGGCTGGAGGGCGCTGAGGACGTGGATGTCGGTCATGGGCGTCTCCTGGTGGTGAAGGTGTGTTCTATGGCGTTCTCAGTGCCGGGAACACGTCTTCGATTCTAGTCCCGTGGCGCTCAGGTGTGGGACTCTATCCCTGTTCTGCGCCCCGCGGGCCCGGGTTTACACTCGGAGCTTGACGCCAGCCAATCGTCCGTGTAGCGTTATACATATCGAGGCGGAAACCGAGACCGCCCCAACGAGAGGACCAAGGCCATGACCGCCACCGAAACCCCCGCAGCAGACAACTTCTGGGCCGACGCCGAGATCATCCACTCCTACACCCGCGCCCAGGCCCTCGCCGACGGCGAACTCGTCGACGTGACCGAAACCGCCAAAGAAGCAGGCTTCCGCCACCCCGTCGCAATGACCCGCGCTGCCTACGCCGACCTCGTCAGCTGGAACGACAAGAACGCCGCCTACCAGGACGTTTCCGGCCGCCTCTGGGATGTCCTCTACATGGGAATGTTCGCCATCAAGCGCGGCGCCCAGCCTGACTCCCGCAACACCATCACCTATGGCATGCTCCGCGTCCCCAACACCCCCCGTGCTCACGAGCCCCGCAACGTCGAGGTGCGCCTGGCCGTCGGCCCCGGCGACAACGCCGAGCCGGTCATGACGATCATGCTCCCCGGCGAAGACTAGACCCCACCCGCGGGGGTCCAGAGATCACCCCGGACCCCCGCAACAGCAGCCCGGGCGCCACAGGGAAGAGCCCCAAGCGCCCGGCCATCCACCACACCCACCGAAGCAGGAGAAGACATGGCATCCACGCCTGAAAGCACCACGACGACCGCCACCGTGCCGACCACCGCGGGACTGTACGTCCGCGAAGGCGACGAGTACGTGACCACCCCCGCCCTCAGCGCGCTGCACCAGGCCGTCGAGGCGGAGAAGGACGGCTCCCTCAAGACCCTGGATGCGCCGATCGAGTACGTCCACGGCTAGAGGGGGCCGGACCGGACCCCGGCTCATTGAACACCCCGGGCGGGAAACCTGCCTGGGGTGTTCTGCGCCTGGGGCGCGAGGCGCGAGGCGCGGGGCGCGGGGCAGGGATAGGGCATGGCTTGTGATGGCGCGCTACTCAGGGGCACATTTACCGCGAAAATCTTGACGCATGACTAGTCCTCGTGTAGCGTTATACATGAACGGCGGGGAACCGAGACCCCGCCTACTGAGAGGAAACCATGACCACCCAGAGCACCACAGCCGTCACCCGCCAGCCCCGCACCGCCGCCGAAGCGCGCGCAGCGGTCAAGAACATCCGCGGCGAAGCCGACGGCGCCGAGCGCATCGTCTACCTGGACCACTTCAAGACCCTGCCCGACGAGCTGGACGTGTTCGGCCCGAAGGACGGCCGCCAGTTGACCATTCACGTCAACTCGGGCCTCCCGCGCCTGCACGTCCGCGGCGGCAATGTCACCATCTTCGCTCGCTCCAGCTGGGGCAACGCGATCGCCGCTCACGAGGGCTCCAGCGTCACCGTCATCGCAGGCCCCGTCAAGGTCAGCACCGACACCAAGCGCGGCGGCACCTTGCACTTCAACGCCGACAAGGGCACCAAGGGCTACCAGGGCATCGAGGAGGGCGGCATTTTCACCTACGAGGGCGATATGACCCTGGTCAGCAAGACCGGGGACCGCCGCTAATCCCAGGTTCACCTCGGCGGCCCAGGGTTCATCCTCGGCCGCCAAGGTGTAGCATGTAAGCGCACAACCCGCAAACTTACGCAGCACATCACGCCCCGGCGGCGAAGAAGCCGACAGGCGCCCAGCAAGCCCCCTCACCCACCACACCCGAAGAGGCGACACCACTTGACCAGCACCACGATCACCCCCATCCCGAACGGCGCTATGGCACGCCTGACCCGTGACATCACCTCGCACCGTGACCGCGAGTACCGGAAGGGTCAGCAGTTCATCGTCAACGACTACGTCCCCGCTGAGGAAGCCGAGGACGGCCGGGCGTTCTACTGGGGGAATATCAACGACGGCATGAACAACATCACCGTTTCCGCGGAGGACGTTGAGCAGGTCATGACCGCCGAACAGGTCAACGGCCGCCGCGCCCCGAGTGTCCAGGCGATCCTCAACTCCCTGATGAGCTGCAACGGCGGCGACGGATTCGACGTGCACACCGCCCAGGGGAACACCGATGACCGGACCGTCACCTTCGAAGGCCGCACCGATGACGGGCTGCCGTTCGGGTTCACGATCAAGTTGATCGACCTCGGCGAGATCAGTTGACGGCCGCCTACGCAGGGCCGCCGAAGACGGTCACTTGCCCATGCGGGTTCAAGCGCACCAGCCGAACCCCCGGCATTGCCGACAAGGCGCTCCGGCGCCACTCTTGCGAGACGGGTGCAACACGTCGCCGTCGCGCGGAATGGCGGGCAAACCTTGAGAACACTGCTGGTGAAACCGTCGACTGCGCTTGCAAGACCGTCAAGCACGAGCACGGCACAGTCCAGGCTTACAAGATCGACGGATGCAAATGCCGACCTTGCCGGAACGCCATCCGGGCCCGCGAGGCTGAGCGCAACCGGCAGCTGGCTTACGGAACCTGGGACTCTGGGCGCACGGACGCCGCCCCCGTGCGCGAGCACATGCTGATGCTCATGGGCAACGGCTTCAGTGACCGGAGTATCGCGAAGGCTGCCACCGTCGCTCGCAGTACGCTCCGCAAGATCATCGACGGCCAAAACGGCAGGGTTCTGAAGGCGACCGCTGAGAAGATCCTCAACGTGCAACCGGGCATCGACGCACTCGGTGACGACTGCCAGGTCGACAGTACCGGCACCGTCCGCCGCCTGCAGGCCCTTGTAGCCGTCGGCTGGCCCCAGTCCAGGATCGCTGATCAAGTTGGCATGGGCGCCGGGAACTTCCAGACCCTCCTCAAGTCGCCGACGGTGCGTGTCCGCACGGCAAAGAAGGTCAGCGACCTCTACGACTCCCTGTGGGATAAGACCCCCGTCGCGACCAGTAGCTTCGAAAGCGCCGCTATCACGCGCGCCCGTAACGCCGCGGCCGCCCGAGGGTGGCTTCCCCCGATGGCGTGGGACGACGACACCATCGACGACCCGGCCGTGAACCCTGACCTGGGCGGCAACGAATCCGCCAGGGCAGCCCTCGGCGAGAACGTCGAATTCCTGTCCAAGTCCGGCGCCGCCCGCGACGAGATCGCCGAAAGGCTCGGCTACTCCAGCTGGGAGACCATCGAGCGCCAACTTCACCGCATCGGCCGCAGCGACCTCATAGCCCTCGTCAAAGCAGACACCCGCACCAACGCCCACCAGGGGCGAATAGGACGTGCAGCATGACCTCACCCGTAGACGTAAACAACCACCCCGCGGAGGTGGCGCTCCTGACTGCCATGGGCGTCCGCCCTGACCGACTGATCCCCGGGACCGTCACCACGTCCGGCGTCTCCGTCGCGTGGAAAGAGACCGCTACGGGCGGCACCCTCCGCCGCACCGGCACCGCCAACCTCGAAGCGATCACCGCTCACACCACCGCGGTCGGCAACGGGCCCGTCAAGAAGGCCCTGACGGTCAAGCAGCCGTGGGCGTGGGCGATCATCCGTGGCCTGAAGGATGTCGAGAACCGCTCCCGGCCCACGAAGCACCGCGGCACTCTCTACATCCATGCCGGTAAGGGCTGGGCTGAGGAGGGTGTGAAAGCGATCGAGGCGCTCCGGTCCCCGATGGGTTTCCAGGAGTACCCGATCCGGCACATCTGGGAGGAACCGGCGCGCGCGACCGCGGGCATGGTCATCGGGGCCGTCGATGTCGTCGACTGCCATCACGCGGACGAATGCTGGACGGGGTCCGTGGACCGGCACGGGAACGACCATGAGGAGCACTGCAGCGGCTGGGGGCTCCCAGGCCAGTACCACTGGGTCCTCGCGAACGCTCGACCGCTCGCGTGCCCGTTCCCTGAGAACGGCAAGCTTGGTATCTGGCGTCTCGGCGCCCAAACGAAAGGGGCCTGAGATGGCCAGCGTCAAAGTCTGCGACGAATGCGGGGAGCAGAAGCCTCACCTCCCGTTCACGGTCACTGAGAACAGTGACGGTTCCGTTCATGAGCTGTGCTCGGTGCTGTGCCTGACTGATCACAGCAAGCGGATGGACGCCGCGAAGGAGGCCGCGTCGTGAGTTTCCTTTCTGACCGCTCTGAGGCTGTCCGTGAACTGGTGGAAGCTGTCCGGGATAACCCGGCCGGTACCGCCCTGGCGCGTCTCATCGTGGACAAGATTTCGTGGGCCCGGTTTGAGGGGTTGGGGGACTGGGATCAAGCCCGGTACGTCGCCCACTTCGCCCTGGAGGCCGGGTGGACGCCGCCCGTAGCGTTGAACCCGGATGCGCCGGGGGAGGCGCCCCTGTCCGTCGGGGATTGGGTCCTCGTGACCCTCCCGCCCGATGACCCGTACTCGCAGGACTCCGGGAAGGTCGGAAAGATCATCCGCCGCGACGACGACCTCGGCTTCATCGTCCACTTCCCCGAAAAGGACCGCCCCGAGGGTGGCCTGCGCGCCGTCGCTTCCGAATTGACCCCCCACGCCGCCCCGGCCACTGAACCCGCAGGAGAACCCGAGCATGCCTAAGACCACCGCTACCCCCGCTGACAAGGCCCGCCGCAGCCGCATGGCCGCCGTCCTGCTCATCCTCGTTGCCGTCGCCCTGGTCCCGTCTGCGGTCCTCGCCTGGCAGGGGGAGTCGATTGTCCTGGCGGTGCTACTGACTGTCTGCTCAGTCGCGGCGGCCGTCCTGGCTGTCATGGGATTCCGGGCGTCCCGGCGCTGGGCCCAGCTCGACGCTGAGGCCCTGCAGGGCGCGGCCTCGTGAGCGCCGACGTGGAGGCGGAGCCGGTCATTGCCCGGCCCGTGTACGCGTTGCCGCGGCCGTTGTCGCTTGACGGCCGCCTGACCGAAGTGACCAACGCCCTGACGGTCCTGTACGGCCCGGATACGCGCATGCACCAGTTCGGTCCGAAGTTCGTCGTTTTCACCGAAGGTGAGCTGTGCGGATGCGCCGCGTGCGAAACGTTCCTGCGGAAGGTCGCCGACCTCGACTACCTGGCGATGCCCGGAGGGATGATCGTGTGCAGTGTTTGCGGGAACAAGCGTTGCCCGCACGCTACCGACCATGAGGAAGACTGCACGGGCTCGAACGCGCCCGGGCAGCCCGGTAGCAACTATGCGGCGTTCGGGGGTGGCCATGAGTGAGAATCCTGTCCCCAATGAGGGCCCGCGCCGCGTCCTCGTGAAGGTCCGACGCTACGACGGAAGCGAAAGCGTGCTGCGCAGGCACAGCGACCCCGTCATGGCCCAACTCCAGGCCGACGCCTACAACGAGGCCTACCAGACGGACGCCTGCTACGTGGAGGACTACGACCCTGCCAAGGACGAATGGCCGACGATGACCTCCGACGAAGCACGCGAACGCCTCCAGACCCTCCTCGCCGAACGAACCGAACGGGAGCCCGGGAAGTGACCGGCCAGGACACCGCGGCACCACAGGCGCCCGCCTACGTCGCCCCGGACGAAGCCGTCCGCGCCGCGGCCGCCGCCCGGTCATGCAGGTGGTCCATGCCGATGGAGGAACACCCGGACGACCCGGACTGCAAGGACATGTGCCTGGGCCCGACCAGGATCGCCCTGGAAGCTGCGGCGCCGTTCATCCTTGCCCCGCTGCAGGCCCGTCTCGCCGTTCAGGACGAGGCGCTGGCCGCGGTCCTGGACCTCGCGGACAGCATCGGCCGGAACCTGAGCCGGACAGGCGCTGAGGGCACCGAAGCGGACTACGCTCTTTTCGGGTTCGCCAACCGAATCCGGGAAACCGTCACCACCATCACAGAAGGAAAGTCATGAGCGACTTCACCAACCTCCTCAACACCATGGACGAACTCACCGAAGAGATCGCCGACTCCGCCAAGGACGCATCACCCGCAACCACCGCTGAAATTGCCTCCAAGGTCCCCGACCTGGTCTCCGGCGCCCGCGCCCGCCAGGAAGCGATCGACGCGATCCTCGCCGAACTCACCAAAGTCGACAAGGACGCCTACTACGGTGCCGGGCTCATCGAGACCGCCCGCGTCCGCCAGATCATCGAAGAACACGTAGGAGACTGACCCATGACCGAAAAGACCACCATCCCCGCGCACGTCACCGACGCCCGCGTCCAGCAGTTCATCAAGGAACACCGTGTCAACACGGACACCCTCCCAGAGGACAGTGTCACCCCGTACGACAAGGGCTGGGATGACGCAACAAGCCGCATCCTCGACAAGCTCGGCGCCATCGTCACCGACGACGCCGCCACCCAAGGCAAGGAAGGCGCCTGGGTGTTCCAGGAGATCCTCCGCACCGAAGAGGCCGTGGCAGCAGTGCCGGACGGCGTGACGATTCGCACGGAAGTGCCCCGCGGGAGCGGCAGCGCGTTCTTCACGAAGTTCGGGCGCGGGTTCATCGCCCTGGACCCGTCCGACCGGCACGACGGCGAGGATCTCGTCCTCCCGGGGCAGCTGCTCCGCTGGATGTCGACCGGGTTCGCCGTCGTCGTTGACGTGCCCCACGGTAAGCGCAACGGCGAAGCCCCGGGCGTGAACCTGTGACCGCGACGACCCCAACCACCTAACCCTCAGCGCACCGCCGCGCACACCTCTCCCACACCACACCCGGAGGAATCACCCATGACCACCATGCCCGCTGCCGCCACCCTCACCGCCGACGAGGTGCACGAAGTGAAGTTCACGCCCGTCCGGTACCGCCGCGAGGGGTACGACCAGACTCAGGTGGATGACTTCCTGGACCGCGTCGAGAACCAGCTCCGCAGCAACGAGGAGGTTGCCAGGGGGCTCCTGCAGCTCCTGCAGGACCACGGCATTATGGCTCCGTCCCTGCCGGAGCCCGCCGAACCCCTCACCTTGGCCGCCCCGGAGTCGTTCACCGCCCCCGAAACGGCCGCTGCACCCCACCTGGCAGCGGTCCCGGCACCGATCAGCGACCCTGCGAACATCACCCTCCCCAGGGTCGCGTGAACCGTGCCTGAAGCAACCCCGGCCCTGAAGCCGCGGATCAACATCCAGCGGGACTTCCCCCAACTGGACGGCGAAAGCGACGCCGCCTGGACCGAACGCCTCACCCGCGAAGCGGCCCGCCACGGCGTCTACCGCCAATGTTCCATCGGCTGGCACGACGAATGCTCCCAGCGGCGCAAGCCAGGCCCCGAGTGCCCCTGCAACTGCTCCTGCCACACCGAGACGCCCGAGGATGGCTCCGAGGCCGCCACAGGCGCTCCCCTGGCATCCCAGGGGCCCACCGCCGTCGCGGAGTCGCTGCGCGCCGCCCAGGCCGCCGTCCTCCGCGACTGGGCGGCCACCAGCGAGGCTGAAATCGACGACGCCGAACTGACCCCTGGCGCCGACGGCTGGTTTGTCCGGGGTGTCCGCTCCGCGATCGAGAACGCCCTCCGCCGGGCCGATGACATCGAAGTAGGCACCTACACCGTCACCCCGACCGAGGAGCCCCAGCGATGACCACCCGCGACCGCATCGTGCAGCTCATCCACGCGCACCCGGCCCGCCTGTCGGAAGGCGCCCCGCTGATCGACGCGAACGCCGCCCACAAGATCGCCGACGCCCTCATCGCCGACGGCGCCGTGTTCGCAGGCGGACGGATCGGCCAGGACGAGCAAGACGAAATCGACCGGATCTCCGCGGTCCTGCGCGTCGCCAACGCCAGCATGCCAGGGGCGGAACACATGTACGACCACGAGGTGCTCACGTACGCGACCGCCCTGGTCCGCGCAGGCATGGGAGACGTGCTGGAGGCCCGCATCAGGGAACTCGCCCGCACCCAGACCGGCTTCCCCGAATCGATCGGCACTCACAAGACCGGCCGGGACGCATTCTTCGCCGCCCTGAAGTGGTTCCGCGGCCGCGAGGCAGACCTTACCCGGGAACGAAAAGACGCCCACCACCCCGTAACTGCTGAGGAGAGCAAGCAACGATGACCGTTGACGTACCGAAAGTCCTGGAGGAGCACTCCCGGGTCGAGAACGGCGAACGCTGCGCCGCGAAGGACTGCGGCTGGTTCTACACCCCGACCGCGAGCCTGCCGCGGCTCATCGCCGAGCATCAGGCCGAGGTCCTCAAGGGACTGGCTGTGGGGGACACCAGCAACATGCGTCGCATGACGATGGCAGAGGTCCGGGACCGGGACTATCCGGACCGGATGGACGAGAGCCGCAAAGCTCTGGTCGACGGCGGCCCGGAGGACCGTGCCGCGGCCGAGCTGGAGCTGCTCCGCGCGGGCGCCGCAGCGGGCTTGGACACCGTCTTCGGTATTCAAGGCGCCGGGGGGCGTCGAACGGTCCGCCTGGGGGAGCTGCAGCGCTACGCCCGGGACTTCGCCGACGGCGGGGACCTGGATGAGCTGCTGAAGTACCACCATGAGGACCGGATCACGTTGCGGCGCCGTGATCTGGCGAACGGCCGCGCGAGCTAGTCACCGTCTGGGACGGGTAAGGCCAGCCTGGGAAACCAGGCTGGCCTTTGTGCACCCCGTGATGGGTGCGGGTGTGGTGAAAACCCGTCGGAGCTGCTCCCTCAGGCGCTCCATCCCCGCTCCCCACACTAGACCCCCCACCCCCCGTAGCGGCAACCACCCCCGACATGCTAGACCCCGGAAATCCGCGGAAAACCGGACACGCAAAGCCGCTTTACACATCCCCGCGACCTGTAAAGAATGAGGGCAATTCTTTACACGTCACGGAGGCCCCATGACCGAACCCGCCCCAGCTGCGACCGGACACGTCACCTACGTCTACCGCCTCTACGACCGGGCCGGACGGCTCCTCTACGTTGGCATCACCGCGAACGTCCGCACCCGACTCAAAGCGCACGAGAAGAAACCCTGGTGGCCACAGGTGCACCGCCACACCATCCATGAGCACCCGACCAGGGCGTATGCGCTGGCGGCCGAGGCCCTGGCAATCCTGGAAGAGGCCCCGCGGTACAACATCGCCCGCCCCCGTGAGGACGGGCCCGAGCGGTTCTACGCCGACGGCGCCGCCGTCCCGCAATCCCCGCATGACCCTGCTCAGGTGGTCGCTCGCGCCCATGACCGCATCGAGTCCCTCGAACGGGAGCTGAGAGTGGTCCGGGCGGCGTTGACGGCGGCGACCGCCGCGCGGGACGCCTTACTCCGGCAACCCGAGAGGCCCAGCCAGTACCAGCAGACAGTCATCCGTGACCTCAGGACCCGGTTGCGGGCGTCAGAGGCCGCTGAGCGGGCCGCGACGAAGAGAGCCGAGAAGGCCGAGTACGCCCTGGGGACGGAGAAGCTCCGGCGCATCGTCCGGACGGGCCGGTAGCGGCCCCCTGGTCAGCTGTTGCAGTGCCGGTTCACCGGGTAGCCGTTGATGACCTTCGCCGCGTCCTTGAGTGCGGTGTCGATGTCGGTCTGCCAGGTAGCGCGGACGGTCTTGGCCTGGTCCATCGCCGAGCGCCCGTCCGCGATCGCCCCGCCGTCGTCTGGGATCTTCACCTGGTCGGCGGCGAGGAGCTTCCCGTTCGCCTTGGCCGCCGCCGCGTTGGCGCCGCCCGCGCTCTCCAAGGCACTCCCTAGGCCGTCGGACGCTTGCTGCAGCGCCTGAAGGCGGGCGACGGCCGGGTCGTAGGCGGCCTGGATGGTGTCGTAGAGGGCCTTCACCCGGGTGAACTGGTCATCGCTCCAGCACGCCCCGGCCAGGACCCGGTCGCTGTAGTCCATGAACGTGCGCTGGGCCGCGAGGACGGTGTCCCGCGCGGGCCCGGCGGCGGCGCGTGCGGTGTCCTCGGTTGTGGCTGCGGTTTTCAGGGCTGCGAGGGCTCCCTGGTAGTCCGTGATGGCCTTGGCGGCGTCGCTTTTGGCTTGGACGCCTGCGGCTTTCTCTGCGGCGCGGAGGAGGGTGGTGCGGACGGTGTCGGAGGCTTTGTTGTAGTCGTCGGTGGTGCCGGGGTGCAGGTCGAGGGTGGTGAGTCCGGCGCCGCCCGGGTAGGTGAGGCGGAAGGTGGTGGGGTCGATGGTTCCGGTGAAGGTGTTGCCGCTGTCAGCGGTGATGGTGATTTTTCCGTCGGCGATGGTGCCGTGCATGCCGATGTGCTTGGTCTTGAACTCTGCGGGGGTGGTGTTGGTTTTGTAGGCCTCGTCGATGGTGCCGGTGATGGTGCCGGAGGTTTCGGTCCATTGGGTGATGGTGGCGTCTTCGGTGGTGCTGGCGACCCAGGAGGTGGGGAGGCGCGCGGGGGTGTTGTCCTGGGTGGGGGTGCAGGCGCTGAGGGCGGCGGTGATGGCCAGGGCGGTGATGGCGGTGGTGGCGCGGTTCATGGGGCCTCTTTTTCTCGGATGCGTTGAGCCTATCGCCGTGGTGGGGTGTTTCCTGGCATTGGTGTTGACGGCATGCAAATCCGCGTGTAGTGTTATACACAGAGCGGTAAGGCATCCGAGGCCACCGCCAGAAGAGAGGAACCCCCATGCCCGCAAAATCAGCCATGGAACCCGCCGTCAAGATCGGCACCACCTTCCGCCGCCCCATCGCCGACGGCAACCCCCTCTGGGAAGTCGTGAGCATCCAGGGCGATCACGCCGACATCGTCTGTGTCAACGAACCCATCATGATCAACGGCACCAGCTACGACAGTGACTACGCAGGCACCCGTTCCTCCGAACTCCTCTCGGAGATCCGTCGACGGATGAACGCGGCCGCCTTCTTCGAGCGCGCTATCAAGGCGGGCGTTGATTTCTGGGCCAGCCAGGAAGTCGGCACCGTCCTGCACTACCACGACAGCTTCGGCCGGTTCGTCCGCGGAGTCGTCGTCCTTGACGAGGATGGCAAGAAGGCCATGAGGCCGACTGCGATGGTGGGCGAATGGCGAGAGTTCGATGTCGTCCGTCGAACGCCCAGCGGGGACCTGCAGTACGGCTACCACGCCCGGCGAATCATGGACGGCTCGACGTTTGCGCCGAACGCGTCGAACATCTTCGAGTCCCCGGAGTTCCGCCGCACCCCCAAGCACGGAGACCCGCGGACCATGACGCCGATGAGCCTGGAACTGCCCGAGCCGACGCCGCAGGAGAAGATCCAGCAGATGCAGGAGCGGATGGCGGAGACCGTCATCGGGACCCTGCAGGACCGCACGGTGCCGGTTGGGGACCGTCTGGCGGCCGCGCTGGATCTGCTGCGGGACGCCGTGTAGTCCAGGGTGCATTGGAAGGGGGTCCCGGCTTGATGCCGGGGCCCTTTTTCGTGGGGGAGGGTTGCCGTGAAATGACGGGCCCGCGTCTTTCCGGGGGTGCCGGGCCGCCTTGTGGGATGCGGTGAAATGGGGCTGGTTTGTCCACAGGCCCGGGAGGCTCTATCCCTGCTCCCCGCCGCGCTGCTCCCGTATTTGGATTGACGCCAGACTGTTCATCGTGTAGTGTTATACATAGCACGAGGGGCCACGAGGAGCCCCCCGAATCGAGAGGAAAACCATGCCCACCACGGCCACCATCAAGCCCTTCACCGTCATCGGCTTCTGGGACGACAGCGACACCCCCATCCCCGTCTCGATCGTCCCGGGCACCCCCCAGGTCTACGGCTGCAGCAACGTCTCCGAAGGTGGCACATGGTGCGAATCCGTCAACGCCGCCTCCTGGGAGGAGGCTGAAGCGCTTGCCGTGGCCAAGATGATGGCGACCATGGCCTCCGACGACAACGAGGACCCGGACTCCGATGACGAGGACGAAGAGGATGACGACGAAGAGGGCAGCAGCATGCTCTTCGAAATGGAACACAACGGCGTCACCTACGAGATCGACTTCCAGGGCGAGACCTACGCCATCTACAAGCAGGAAGGCAACAAACAGATCGACTTCTTCGACTACTACGGCGACCGCCAGGACCACTACAGCATCGAGGACGCCGCCGTCCGCAAACTCAAGGAACTCGGCCTCTAGCCCCCGCAGCTGGCCGGGGACATCCCCGGCCAGCACCCCAACACCACACCCCGAAGGAACCCCATGGCCACCCAGGCAACCCAAGCCCCGCCGTACCCCACCACCGACTCCGAACGCCACGACGCCGCCAACCGCGTCCTCACGGCCGTCACCCAGGCCCGGACCAACCACAAGGACGGCAAGCTCACCCGGGAGGAGTACTACCAGATGGTGGACAACCTAGGCGTCGAGTGGCGGTCCCTGTTCCGGGCCCAGTCGCTCCTGAACACCCATATCCCTGAGGAAGCGCGCTAATCACGGCGCCACCCACCCGCCCCTCCCTGACCTGACACACCACCACCACGCCCGCGCTCCCGGAAGGAAACCCCATGTCTGCCACTGAAATCCCTGCCCCCGTCGTCCCCGGCGCGACCATGTACGCGCTCGTCACCGACCAGGACACTGCCATGTCCGAGACTGCCCTGTGTGCGTCCTGCTATGCGGACCCGAACAACCAGGGGTACACGGAGGAGCAGGGCATGTCCTGTGACGATTGGAATCGGGAGGGTTGGCGTGATGCGTCCGGGAATGAGGCGCTGGTGTGTGTGGTCTGCGGCGTTGATAACGAGGGGACTCCGGTGCCTCCGGTTGGTTAGCGGCTGTGGGATTTGACTACGAATGCCCTCGTGTGTAGTGTTATACATATCGAGGGCATCCGAGACCCTCCCACCCGAGAGGACCACCCGCCATGACCGCCACCGCAACCCCCACCATCCCCGCCTGGGCTACCCCCGGAGCAACCGTCACCGTATTCCACGGAATCGAAGGCACTACCATGCCGATGGCCATCGACGAGAAGGCGACCATCGCGGCCGTCACCCCGTTCGTCATCACCCTGACGGACGGCACGAAGTTCTC
>Ga0308160_10000977_pt1 | contig 44700 bp, 66 predicted proteins | sample PhyFR1_FD_201036 | JGI IMG/M metagenome (GOLD analysis project Ga0308160, IMG submission 201036) | Phyllosphere microbial communities from UC Gill Tract Community Farm, Albany, California, United States - DLSLF.R1 | ecosystem: Host-associated > Plants > Phyllosphere > Unclassified | place: USA... | reverse complement strand
ACGGACGTTTTACCTTGACAGGGGTTGTTGAGTATATCTGAAACAAAGAGTGAAAATGGATTCGAATGGTAAGTGCATTCAATCTCTTCTGTCTATCATACTTCATCCTATACTCCTTAGATATTATTATATACAATAGCAAAAGAATCAATAGCTGATAACGACCCCTCCTTTAGGTAGAAATCGGGCACCTGTCTTGACTTCAACTGCATCTCCTGCTCCTATTCCTACACCTCCTTCCACAACATCGACATCGACGTTTCGACGATTACCATCACTCGCTCGACCTTTCCGTAGGAATCCTGACAAAGACAAAGAAAAGGAGAAGGAGAAGAACAAGGAGGAGACGATCAACGAGGACGGACCTTCTACATCTACATCTGGAAATGGACATTCAAGGACATTAACTTTTCCATCTTTATCTCGAGTTCTAGGCGATTCATCCACACCATCTACTACCGCTAGTTCAAGTACGACATCATTTCCTCAACCACAATCAAACAACTCGATAACACGGATTGACGAAATCCCAAATCTCACACCTGGACCTGGACCTACACCACGTACTTCTTCTTTACCGACTACCCCCGGCGCCGAATCCACATCGACACCACCACCATTATCCCCATTCCCACAGAAGGGATCTATGAAAGAAGCCATGGTTTCTGCGCTCGCACCACCTGTGCCCATACTCGGCGGTACTGCTGCACAAGGAATGGACGATATGGAGCCCATCACATACCCTTCCCACCTCGCTCAACGTCTTCCTCCAGACGCAGGACCTTCTTCCGCATCCTCGACTCCTCCTCCATCTACACCTGCGACGGGGACGACGAGCATGTATTCGACTCCTACCATCCTCCCCTCTTGGAATAGGATAGCACCTAGGACGAGGGAGATCGTCACCCCTAGCCGTTATAGTAATCAAGTAGACGAGCAAAGGGGTCATGAGAGAGTACCTACCGCCAATCTCGATTATGTTGGGCCGGAACCTGGACCTGGCGGACCACCTACTGGTGTCCCTAGGCGAAAGGAATCGATCGTCAAGGCGGATCAACTTCCCTCAAGGATCAGTACCACCAATGGCGACACCAGAGTGAATGGGAAGAATGGGAATAGCGGTCCTGAATCCGATAGTGGAGGAAACGATGGGACTACTCGAAAGAGGGCAACTACGAAATCAGCAGTCGACCGACCCAGGGATATAAAGGAATCAACAACAACCCCTTCATCAGGCGATATCGACTCCTCTTCCCGAACTCGAAAACAATCCCGGCCAGGCGTAATCAAGACCCCGACGTATGTTGGACAACCTTCCTTACCCTCGGCGAAATTGGTAGGAAGGGTAGCAGCTTCATCAATGTATTTCTCCCTTTTACCATATCATGGTCGACCCCCAACTCAAGCATTACGTGCGCATACGGGTACGCTTGTTGGTAACAGGATATGGATGATTGGAGGTGTGGATTCTAAGCATTGCTGGAGGGGGGTTGCTTGGTATGATACCGAGTCACTATTGTGGAGTACGGTGGAAACTGCTGGTGATGCCTTGCCGCCGCTTCGTGCACATACCACCACGGCAGTAGGGACCAGATTATATATATTCGGAGGAGGTGACGGGCCTACATACAGTAACGACGTCTGGGTCTTTGATACCGGTAAGTCCCCTCACTCTCTTCTCCCATTCAAACATCACTGACTGGTAGTGAGCCACAGATTCTCAAAACCGGAAATAGCAACTCCCAAAACCCAACTCCCCCCACCTCGCCGAGCACATACTACAGTCCTATACCGTAATTTCCTAGTCATTTTCGGAGGTGGAAATGGTCAAACTGCATTAAACGATATTTGGGCACTCGATATTTCAGATCCATCAAGATTAACATGGGAAGAATGGCCTACGCAGGGTGAAGCACCTGCTAGGAAAGGTTATCATACTGCTAATTTGGTTGGGGACAAGATGATTGTTTTTGGGGGTAGTGATGGGCATGCTAGTTTTGCCGATGTTCACGTATTGAATCTGAGTGAGTCCCTCTCTCTTTAGTTATCTGCGAGAAGGATGGGGTATAGAGTGTGTTGAGAGAGGGGAGACATGGATGACAAAGTAGAAAGGCGAGAGGCGAGATGATCAGGAAAATTGGAGGAGAAGGCTGATGAACAGAAAACCTCATGTGGACAACAGTCATAACCGATGTCAAGCATAATCGCCTCTCCCACACTTCGACTCAAGTAGGTTCATACCTCTTCATCTTGGGAGGTCATAATGGTCAATCCTACGCCCAAGATGTTCTACTCTTTAATCTAGGTATGTTCATTCTCCTCTTTTGTGCTCTTCTCTTCTTTCCATTGCCTCATCTGAATAAGAGAGATATGAAGCGAAAGAGAAGAAAGAAGGCAGGAAGAAGGAAAGAGCTGACAACAGTAACCCTCCAATGGGAAGCTAAAATCCCAAAAGGCCAAGCGCCACCGGGTAGGGGATATCACGTCGCATTACTCCACGACGCTAGGATATTCATTTCCGGAGGGTATAATGGTGTTTCGGTTTTCGACGATTTATGGGCATTGGATCTATCTGCAGCTGCTTATTTACCTCAAGTTGTATGTCCTCTCCTCCACTTCTTCATATCTTTCTCCCTTCCTCACCCTCCATCTTTTTCCCTCCTCGCTCAATTTACTGCCTGTTGAGACAACGGAAGGAGAGAAGCTAACGGTAGACTACATTCGAAGTAGACGAAACGAGGAGTTTCCAAAATGATATCCCCGCCTAATTGAATTCGATCTCTTGTATACATATCCATAACTTAATTCGCTACTGCTATTCACAATTCTATAGTACCAGTCTATGCTTTCCTCCTGCTTCTGCTCTTTCTTCCCATTGTAAATAGCTGTTTACGACTTGATTCTTGATTCTTGATGTATCGACCTGGTGTCGCTTAACGATCCCTTTCAGCTGGTACCTCAGCCTTAGTGAAGCTCTTGACGAAATTGATTAGGCATTCGGTCATACTCGCAGGATCGTGACTTCGCAGATTGTCCACTATCAATTATCGTACGTCAGGTTGACGCGAAATAAAGCCCATATAGTCATACAATACATGTATATGCCAGCATACTTCTAGATCCGAATCCCTCGTTCGCCCGCTCTCCCTACCACACCTCACCCTGCCCTGGCTCATCTTCCAGCGTTCCCCGTCCTTGCTCGCACACCCTCGCTACGCTCAGGCGGCTCGCCTAGAAGATGGGAATATAATCCTCCACCCTATCCTTTGCATCCTGCGCAATACATTCCGCGATCCAAGTTAAATTCCTAACCTCCTGTTCCTTGAGTTTAACAAAACTAAAGAAAACGGCATATTGGAATTGTTGTAGGAAAGATTGTTTGTTGAGCTCTACATCATATTTGAAGAATTCATCTTCCAAACTTCCAGCATCTTCTCCTCCGGTGTTGCTGTTGATATTGGCCTTATCAAAGAAAGCTTTATATTCTGAAATATGATCCACTGCCGAAATGACCGTTTCGATATCATCTGCTCGAGCTAGGATATTGTTTCCTTCTGGGTAAAGTCGGCCGATGGTTGGGAATAGACGTGCTCTTTGATCTTTTGATAGTTCGGTACCGAACGAGTTTATTGTGATGTTCAGGGTTCGCCTGTCTGCTTCGAAACCTAGGATTCGAGACATGATTTCGGATGTGGGGGAGGGGAGGGTTTGACAGAATGCGTAGAAATCTTCTAGGTAGGCTTTGTAGAGTGCGTTTCGGATGATTTCGATATTGAGGTCGTCCAAATCCTGGGCGGAAAGGCAGTCTTGGAAGTATGGTGCTGCGTCGTCAGTACACTTCCCATCATTATAATCCGGTGGAAGACGTACCAAGAGGAGTCTCGACCAAGACACTATGATACAACTCCTCAATATTGGTAGCAACACAAAGCGCAGGCATCGTATCAAATACTCCAAGCGGATGACATCTCTCCAACAACTCATGCGTATCCCTTTCATGTAACGTCCCCAGGGTGAGGAGAATGACATTATCAATCATATAAGCATATGTGATGTAATCCATAAAAGTCGCCAGAGGTTCATTGGCGTTGGTTCGGAGGTAATGGAATTCAGCGACTAGTTTCTCGGTTGCCTTGTCTGCGATGGTGGATGTGGAGAGGGGGAGGGGTTCGTTGGCTAGGAAATTTCCATAGTCTGTTGAAGAGAGCTGCATTCGGAAGTCTACCTGTCAGCTGGTTTCGAGCGAAGCGAGGAGCCAGCCAGTAATGGTGAGGTGGTGAGGCGAGACTACCAAAGCAATGATGGCGATTGGATACAAAGGACACGACACGACACGTTGAAGCAGGAACAAAGAAGAACTCACCCTCCAAGTTTTCACACTGGGTCAAATTATGATATGCTCCCTGAGTCAATAATCCAGATTTGTATCCCCTAACGATACCCTCTAGGAATCCACTCGATGCCTATATGGTAAGTTGGATTGACAAGGGGGTGGAATTGACTCACGTTGAATCCGAGAGCTTCCATCTTTGCGCGTCTCTACTGATTCTGTAGCTGAATTGGGATGGTGAGCCTGCTTGATCGAGATATGATGAGCTGGTCGAAGTAGATATAGCTCAAGTACAGTAAATTAAAGGTAGGCGTAAGTGATCGCTGAACGATTGACGCTCGTGCACTTCCGGTCGTCGAGGTCCGAGTGAAATTAATTGGGGGGAATAGATACAGAAGCACGTGGAGGCTTGGGCCTAATTGTCAGCCTGGCCAGCACACCTAACAAAGTGGAGGCTACTTTGACAATTACTCTAAAAGTGGAGGTCGGTGAATTTTCAAGTTGCTGACGGAATAATGTCAGCTTCAATTAGCTCTTGATCTCCCAAAGAAGCTGTAAAAGCACAGCAGTCTCGTCAGCGAACGATTCCAGCAAATGGCACCGAGGAACCCGGCCGAAGCCCATAACGGGGAAACCGCGAGGATTGTTACCGATCTCCATCGTTTATGAGCAAGTTAGGCACCATCGAAAGGTAGACTAATGAGCCTAAATTGGCTTCCTGACATCATCGTGTACTTCTTGCAGAAATAATGGGAAAGTAGTGGTCATGGCTGACGTTGGTTCTATTACCCGGTCTACTAAGCTCATCATGTATATATACCGTCCCCCAAACCTCGATCACTTCTCATTCACTCTCTCACTCTTAATCTAAAATGTGGTCATCTCTTCTACCAGTCCTCGCGGCACTTGTGCCCTCCACCCTCGCTGCTCCCGCTGCCGTTCCTAACGGTGGTGTAGGAGTCAGGCCTAATGACACTGCCCCAGTCTACGCTCCTATGTCAGACTGTAAGTCCCACTTTACCTCGATCCCGATCGAAACCTGATCATACAGTCGATTTCCAGTCTCTCAACTTGGCTTTGTACCAGGAATGGATCGAGCTTGATCTATTCTACTACGGTGCTAACCGATTCTCCAAGGAGGAATTCGCCGAAGCTGGTATCACCGAGGATGATATCGAGTACATCAAGTTCATGGGTGCTCAGGAAGTCGGACATGCTCGATTGATCTCGAACCTCCAGTTGAACGGTGGACGAGATGCCGCTGAGCAGTGCGAGTATAGGTACTATTTCGAGTCACCTAGGGAGTTTGTCAACTTCTGTCAGCGATTGACCCGATGGTACGTCCCTCATACTCCAGCCCTCGTGCGATGCTAATGACCAGGGGAGAATCCGGTGTTTACGGTTTCCTATCTCACCTCGACTCTCGACCTGCCGCCACCCTCCTTCTTCAGTCCATCACCACCGAAGCCCGACAACAGATGTCATTCCGACAGTTGTCTGGTGCTCTCGCTATGCCCCTACACTTTGAGACCGGTATCTCTCAGTCCATGGCTTGGACCTTGCTATCCAAGTACATCATCGGATGTCCCGACACAACCCCTCGAGTCGGATGGCAAATCTTCCCTTACTTGAACGTTACCAACGATCAGTCTCTCGCTCGAGAGAACTCCCAGGCAGCAATCAACACTATCCAGCCTTCCCTCACTGAGGCTAACCGAACCGTCATGTTCAGCTGGGAGACTCCAGGACAGAACGTTTCCGCAAACTCGTCATATGTTACTTCCGTCGCCAACGAGACCGCTACCCCCGCTTTCGTAGCTTGGATCTCGCAGTTGAACGTTACCTACACTCCACTCGAGATCACTGGTGAGGGTATGGGACAGACTACTCAGCCCGGTGGAAATGTCTTCGAGGGTATCTACAACCCTATCGTCAATGACACCATGTTTGTTGGTCTTACCGACACCGACCTTTACGTCACCCCTTACAACCTTTCCCTCCTTAACGACCACCTTCTCGCCTTCGGTCTCTACCAGGCTGATTAGGTGTGTGAGCGGTTTGCTGGAGAAGTTGAAGGACAGTGATTCAAAGTATAATATGATTGGTAGAATCAAGATGCAGTAATCTCGTGATATTTACGGGTTTCGCGACTTTTTCATTTCATAGCTGACATCGTCGCCTCCGGTCTATACCAAGCCGATTCGGTGTGGTGAGCGGTGACCATGTGACCTGCCAAGCCCGCAGTGTCGTCCCCGTTATAAGACTTGCCAATGCCGAAAAGTACTCAAGTCATGGTGGTCATTGCATTTCCGCCATACTCCACCCCCCTGACCTGCTATCTTTCACTATTGATGCATTGCAGCTGGGTCCAGTTGACAAGCAAGCGTCCCTCTGTGCGCATTTCACGAACTATGCATGCATGATCCACGAAGCAAGACAATGCGTATCCAAAATGAAATGACCGGATTAGGCTTAAAGGCTTATTTACGCCACAGCGCCGCCAATCAGCCGCGTCCAGCCGCATTAACCTTGTGCGTAGTCTGTAGTATTGGTCAATTAACTTTATACATCACTCGATACACATTCCTTTTTGCTTGTATAAATTCCTTCTCATATACCTTGCAACACTACTGCTTCTTTCGATCATGCTATAAGTATCCTTCAAAGTCAATAATCATCCCATCGAAAGGAACTCTGTCCCCCACCTATAATATAAACACACACAATACACAGACTACCATCCGTTTACTTCGGGATATCGATATTCGGCTCGTATCCCGCTCGGACTTGATTGACTCTACCTCCGACCATCTATTTCCTACGATCACATCAAACATATCATATTACTAGTCAACAATGGATAGACCCAACCCAAGGCGGACATCTGTAAATCTAGACCCGACATACCGATCAGGAAGGCCCGACCCTATTCAAATCCGACATGCTCCAGCACCTTTACCTACTCCCGCACCATCTACACCACCTCAATCTGGTGATCCCATTCTCAAACCTCCTGGAGGGGTGGAGAGTGTAGATCTAGTAAGTAGGCCTCCTACGCCTGCGCCAAGCCCTACCCTTTTATCGAGGTACATTGATGGAGATACGGATATGGAGGAGCAAGGGGTGGATAAATTTCTAGAGAAAGGGAAAGCTAGGGCTAGAGATGGGGAATTGGTTGGACCGGATTTAAGACGACAGGATTCAGTTGATAATGGTAAGCTCAGTCACCATCAGCTGGGAGTGCATGTAGGCTGACAAGTAGGTGCTGATGCTCTACTCCTTCGAGTCCAGAGATTAGGCAAGAAAGAGCGAATGGCTTTCTTGGCTAGTTTAATGGATGATCTCGCTCTGGACGAAGCTGTTGCAGTATCACGAAAGATTGAGCCAAGACTGCGGAGGGATTTCTTGAAGGAATTGCCTTTGGAGCTAGCTCTACATTGTATGAGCTTCGTACGTCTTAACCTTACTCAGAGATTGTGAGCTGATGAATAGATAAGTGATGCCCGTACCCTAGGCAGAGCAGCTCGAGTATCTCGATACTGGAACCAACTCTTCTCCGACGAACAGACTTGGAAGGAGATTTACGATCGACATGTAGGAAGATCCGATACTGGTTTCGTACCTCCTTCCGATTCGCCATTCTTGACTCATTCGGCTCAATTCCGATCAAGGCAGGAAAGTACGAGCACGACTCCAGACGGTCCATCTAGTCGACGCGCGACGCCAGTTGGCGGGACGAGTCGAAAGATGAATGGGAGCTGGCGAAATCCGTTTGGAGAGACTCTTGGTGGACGGCCGTTTGCCGAGAGGGCTAGTAGTGGTTCTTTCAAACAGCAGTTTAAGACTGCATACCTCACCGGTAGGTCCTGTCATCACTATCAATCTGAAGGGAGGCTAATGATAGAATCAAACTGGTTGCATGGTGGACAGGTTCGCGCCAACTTCATCCGGTCAGACGATGGTCCAGTCACGACCTTGTGTATGGACGATAAATACGTTGCTATCGGCATGGCAAATTCACGCATACACGTGTTTGACGTCAAGACTGGTAAACTGAAACGAAACCTATACGGCCATACTCAAGGTGTATGGGCTCTAGGTCTAATATCAAAGAACCCAATAGATGCCGAATCACAATACACGTCCGCACCGAACCATCGATCAAAATCATCAATGGGCGGAGCTGAAGATCCAACGAGTCAAAGTCGAAGGGCATCGATTGATACCACCGCACGTATGCAATTTGGTATATTGCCTGCATTCGGGATATTGGATAGTGGACCTAGGAGACCTAGTACTGCTACTGGATATGCTTCTACCTCAGGACCGAGGGAGGCGAAACGGATGAAATCGAGTGAAGTTTGCGGATCGTCCATGGGATGGCCGGGGTTAAGGAAGGATCTAGCAGTTAGTGGGGGTAGTGATCGGGCATTGAGAGTATGGGATCTTGAGACGGGGTGAGTCGACTGATCGCAGTTTTTAGTGGTAAACTGATGATAGACTCTGTATCCATAAACTCGATGGACATCGCTCAACACTGCGATGCCTCAAGATGCTAGATGGCCGCCCAATATGCGTGACTGGAAGTCGAGACGCTACAGTCAAAGTATGGAATATCGAATCCGGTCGCTTGATCCACGACCTAAGGGGTCACGCAACGGCAGTAAGGTGTTTGGAAGTTGCCGGAAATCAAATCGTTTCTGGTAGTTACGATCATACTTGTCGTGTAAGCTCCCTTCGTCCCTGCGTAGGATCGAGCTGATGAGTAGCTCTGGGATGCTGATACGGGTGAATGCCTACATGTTTTGTCTGGTCATACGGGCGAGATTTACGCTGTTGCATTTGACGGATTACGGATCGTAGCTGGGAGTGCCGATTCTACTATTCGTGTATGGTCCGCTAGTACAGGGTACGTTCTATCTCCACTCTTTGATAATATACTGACAAGCAGCGAATGTATAGCCCTTCTCCAAGGCCATACTTCCCTAGTGGGCCAACTCCAGCTTACCGACGATATCCTCACAACGGGCGGTTCAGACGGTCGAATCATAGTATTCAACTTGGCAACCATGAACTGTCTAGAACGTTTATGCGCCCACGACAATTCAGTAACATGTCTACAATTTGATCAACGATTCATCCTATCAGGCGGAAACGACGGAAGAGCAAAAGTATGGGATATCCAGACTGGCCGTTTCCTACGTGAACTCACTAGACCTTGTGAGAGTGTATGGAGAGTTACATTTAAAGATGATAGAGCTGTTGTTCTTTGTCAGAGGAATGGGGGGACTGCTTTGGAGATTATCAGTTTCAGACCTGAAGATGAGAAACGGAAGAGTATTGAAGAGGGGGAGGGGAGGAAGTCGGTTTGAAACTCATCTGACCATACGTTATATTGTCATATTACTTAATTGGCTTGTTTGTTCGTCCTTGTTGTCTTGTCTCTTTGTACTATGCATTGCATTGCATCTCCCACAGAAGCCTTACCTTCGACCCGGGGACCACACCATCATTAACAACATCTCGAGGAGTTCAACCGCAATGTACTGGTATGACATCGGGGCCAGAGTGTAGGTAGATAGCTTATCTACCAGCTAGGCAGACCCCCGAACTGGTCCGTTCCCAAAGTTCTGGCTCGGGTAATTTACCCACTAATCACGATTCCATTGGAAAACCATAAGCCCCTGATCATGACATTTCGAATTCTTCTCCAGACATCCAAGATTGCACCATGCCATGCACCAGGGAACAAGCATATCAAAATACCAAGCATGGGACCCCCCCAACCTTGGCAATTGGATCCGCCCGGTAATACCGTTTGAAATTGCAGGGACGCCTATCTCGCCAAGGACTTTTGAATAGGTCGCGAGTGGAAGTAAGAGATTATTCTTTTTTACCCTTTATTCCTTGGTTTTTGCTTCACCAAGTCTTACCTGCAGTTGATGAATTGGATGGCTGATAAGACCTTCTTGGCTCGTTGATGTTGATGGTGTGGAAGGAGGGGGTTGAGATTGTTACTGATGCTGGGCTACTTGGCGTGAACTCTAACACCGGGAGGTCATGTATCTTGGCGATCTGGATGTATGCAATATACCATCTCTGGTGAATCCTCTGCTCATACTCGAGATAAGGCAATCAGTTGTGGAGCTGTGTGGGTATATATTGATCCTCCTCTCGAATGAAAAACTCCCCAAGCCAACTTTGTTCCTACTCTCATTCACTCGTTGATCATGTCTGAGAAATTACAGCAGACTGCTTCGCAGGAGCAGGAAGTATCAGTTACACCTATCTATAGTGATTCCGAAACTCGACCACCTAAACGAAAAATTGGAGAGGGGAGATGGTTCCGACCGTTTTTCGAGCCTGGTTCAGCGGTTCAGATTATCTGTGCCGCCATACTCGCTATCATCATCGGCATGGTTGTTAACGTTACTGTTGACGAGGTACCTCCTGCTGCTATTGCCATCCTCGGCATCCCCGGTCGACTCTGGTTGAGGGCACTTCAAGCTGTCGGTATGTCCTCTTTCCCTGTTTTGGTCAAGGCTGATGAGCAGTCCTACCATTGATCGTGGCTGCTATGATCCTAGCTGTTCAACGGCTCAAGGAAATGGCCAAAGGCGGTGGATTGTTGGCACGATGGACAGTCGGATACTACGTCGCCACTACCATTCTCGCTATCGTCCATTCCACCCTCCTTGTCAATTTACTCTGGCGACGCTTCTTTGACGAAGTCACCGGTTCCGCCCTAATAAATACCGATAGTCAACAAGCATTAGTCGATGAGCGAGGTGAATTAGAGATCCATCAAGCAGTAGTCGACATGTTTGATTCCTTCATTCCCAACAATATCGTAGCTGCTTTCTCCAACAATAATCTCCTAGGTGTACTCATCATGTCGATCGTCCTTGGGTACATGATCAAAGGTCCCAATTCGTCCATTCTTCGAGTCACCAGAGAAATCGAAAGGATTATCACTGTCATCATCACTTTCCTTATCCAGCTCGCACCTATCGGAGTGTTTTTCCTGATCTTGTCGAACTTGATGAGACTCGATATCGCACAAATTGGAGCCAATCTGGGTGTCCTCGTTGGTGGAGCTATTGCGACCATGGCATTCCATTTATTCGTGGTCTTACCCATCATCTTCTTTGCGATCGTCAGGAGGAACCCTTATCCCTATTGGTTCAAATCTTCCAAAGCATGGATCACAGCATGGGGAACCGCGTCTTCCGCCGCTACTTTACCAGTCACCATGAAATGTGTTGCCGAGCGAGGTGTCCCCAATACATTATCCAAGTTCGCCGTCCCACTAGGTTGTCTAGTCAATATGGACGGGTAAGTCCCTTACCTCTCAAAGTAAGTCTAACGCTGACAGGTAGAACCGCAATTTACTTCCCTATCGTCATCGTCTTCCTCGCCCAAACCCAGGGGACCATCCTCTCAGCAACCCAATACGTGATTGTCGTCCTCCTTTCCACACTAGCCTCGATCGGAGTCACTCCAATCCCATCAGCCTCTCTGGTCTTGATGGTGATGATCTGTAATTCCATCAATCTCCCCGTTACAGGAATGTACGCGGTGGTAGTAGCTATCGATTGGTTCGTCGATCGTTTCAGGACTGCAGTGAATGTTTCTGGAGATATCTTCGCTGCTGGGATTTTGGCCAAGTTGACTGGTATCGTGGATGATCCGGAGGATCAGATTGATCCGGAGATGGCGGCGAGACAGGCTCAGGAGATGTACGAGCGGGAGACCAGGGTCGGGTAGGCATTCTCGTCGCTTGAAGGTCTTTTTGTTGGGAGGGGAGGAGTTTGTCGACAAGTATTATAGCTCTATAGAGTCCTCTTGTAAAAGGCGTCTTGGTCGAAATGCATCGAATAATCTGGAATCGCTGATGCGAGCTCTCAGCTTGGTACACAATGCGTCAGACCAGTGAGCATTGATGACATCTGATGAGTCTGACGATTCATATCCACCTCTTAACAGACCACCCATGTCACCCCAATCCAGCTGAAGGAGCGGCTGAGTCGTCGCCCACCCAGTTGTGACCATGCAGGTCAGTTTGCAGTCAGCAATAAAACCCGTCAGTCATTTGAAGTCTGCTATTTCCCTTCATACACTGTCCTCGACTAGTCCTTAAGGCACTCCTGTAGCCAAGCCTTGAGATCCCGGATCTCGCGGTCAGAGCTCGAATGACCCATCCCGGGGTAACTCTCGAACCGGACTCCTGGTCGCTGGAAGGTGGTTTCGGCAGGTAAGAGTGGAAAGTCGAGTTTCTTTGTAAGAAGTTCAATCGACCTTTTCCCATCTTCTAGTCAGGACGCGTAAGACCAAACTAGGGATAGACTCACACTCGTATTGTACGACGGGATCTGCTTCTCCATGGCCCCAAAAGACAGGGATATTCTTGGAATTCGATTTAGTCATCTAGCTCTTCAGCGAGTTTCAATGCTATTTAGAGATGTGGGCTGACCTCTGCAATTTTGTGATTGAGGACAACCCAAGTACTCAGTCCCACCATCCCAGCCAGATCCCTCCCCTTGGTCAGACCGTACAACATAGCAATAGCTCCTCCCTGGCTGAATCCTCCTACTACAATCTTATTCTCCGGGATTCCAGAGTCTATCTCGGCCTGGACTAATTTATCCACAGCTTCCACCGACTTTATGAGGCCTTGCTCATCATCGTATCTCGAATCGGTAAGATCGTCAAGGGAGGATAAATCGAACCAGCCTGGCATACGCATACCTGTATGATCAGCTTGATATGTCTGAAAAGAGGCAAGTACTGACCACCATTAAGGGTGATTGGGATCTCGGGCGCGTGGGGCAGGATCCACTTGACATGCGGGAATGATGCCCAGAGCATCTTTGCTACGGGTAACCATCCTGATCCTATCTATGAGCTTCAATGCGGCTCACTGGTACGGCTAGACATACCGCTATCACCAAGTCCCTACTTCAATCAGCCACATTATCATATATTAAAGGAAGTGACTCACATGCAGGAAAATCACGGTCGCCTTGTGCGCTTCTTTCGGAGCTACTTTTAGGTGCTTTAGAGCTGCAGTGGTCGACATGGTTGCTGGCGGAGTGATTGATGAAGTAGATGATGGATTGTACAGTCTATAAGCAGCTATAATGATCCCAGAAACGAATACGAAGCCTAGTGCACGATTAAGCCGCCGTATTGTGAACAAGTAGTAAACGGCAGACGTCAAACATCTCTCGAGATCATCCGGTCTGCTTCCGTTGGAATGACCTGATATGGTCAGAATCTTCTCACGATAAGCTTTCGCGAGGAGTGTGTACAGAGGCCGCCGTAAGTGTCTTGAGCAGTGGTATTCATTTGCATGGGTGATACAAGAGAATATGAAATACACTCGCAAAGTCCATTTACGGTTCTTTACTGGTTCTGCAAGAATGGAGCATCCATCAGACCCTGCCAGATACTACTGTCCAGTAAAAGCAGCTGGTTAAACACCGCCGGATCCATTCCCTGTTCCGCTTCAGGAGGGGTTGTCCACGTGACATTACCATTCCAAGTCATGTCGGGCTGGAATGGAATATCGTATTCCTGACTATCTCGCAATCCAAATTTTTGGATCAACATTGACAATCGCTTTTCTGCCTCGGCACCGAGAGGGCTGATGTTGAGCGCTTTGAGGGTATCGAGGATAAGCAAAATGTTGTTGGCGTATGTCCGGACAGCGCTGTCGATGTAGATTGTCGAAGGCAGACTCCGAGGCGGCCCGTGAGATGCCATGTCCTGATTGATGTGAGTATGTAGATTCGGGACCACCTGCAACTCTTTGATATCGGCGTCTCTATTCTCGGTTGTCCATAGCTTTACAGCGCGCAGTACTGGTACGGCGAAAGATGTAGCCGAATTGAACAAGTTGCCAGACGAAAAAGCGGGGACGAAAGGAGCGTTTCGAGTTGCGACCAAAGCCTTTGTGACTGCCATATGACTCATGGCTCGAGTACCCGCCTCCAGACAGGCATCGTGGAGAGTCTGTTCTGCGGGTGTGCGTGGATCTTCAATGAGCCACGGTTTTGTGATGGACGAAGATAAAAAGCCGATAGCGTTGTGAATGACCAAAGTCATCGCTGCAGATCTAGCGCTTGCGGGGTCGTTGAGGTCGAGGTCCTCCAGATCGGTATCGCTAAACCCAAGTCGAGGGGCTTTTCGTTCTCGTATCTCAAAGAGCGAGGCGTAAAGACTTTGGCAATGGGCCGCAAGATTATGCCTTTCCGAATCGGAATCGAAGCCAGGGCCCATCCGTTTGTGGTAAACTCTGATTTCGCCCACAATCACGTCAAGGTCTGCCATTAGGTTCTGATACTGGGCGGATTTTGATCGTTCATGTTGCGACACTGTTCGAAAGACGCGAAATCCAAGCTCGGCATTTCCCGGTAAGTCGAGCTCGATGGGACCTTTTAAGAAGGGGTGCTGGGTGGTGGCACGACAATAGTTGATGCGTTGATCATCGAGAAGACTCGGGGATGGATCGATCATCTTGGTCCAGCTGAAATGTCAGCTCGGCATCAATGTCGTGACCTCGAGGTGGCATACCTATAATTCGAGACAAGTGTTCCGATGATCCTCCTTGCAGACTCCCGCTCGGCTCCATTGACCGTCTGCCAAATTGGGTGTCCTTCATCCAGCCATCCAGAGTCCCGCGCAGATTTCACGCTCGCATGGCAATCGGTCTCTAATAAATGGTCATGCCGTCCCGAGTAGACTTGATACAAGATCATGGCCGAATAATGCTCAAAGTCAAGCAAGGTCGATGGGTTGGGGACGGTAAACGAATGCGAGAGCTCAAACATGGCGGGATGGAACGATGGAGTGTCGAGAGGCAGGCGATAAAGGTTGCCTTGAAGGCGTCCGAGCATGTGCGCCGGTAAAGACAAGGACATGGCGAGCAGCCCAGCGGTGGACGAGCAAGCCCCTCCCCTTCGGCACGCCCGTTGCCAGTAGCCCAAGATGTCTCCAGAAGGCCATAGCCAGTCGCACTATCTCATCAGCACAGTCGTACCTTATGATCCCGTTGCTAATAGTACTCACCTCCTGAATCAGATATTCCAGAAGCACCTCGACCACCGCTTTCGGCGGGATGCACGCCAAAAGCTTGTTCCAGTTCTCCTTTTCTTTCGGAGTCGCAGGTTCATCCTCCACCATCAGATCATTCTCCAGATGAGCCAGATCCCGAACATGACCTTCGAGATGATGGATCGAGTTCTTTAGCTTGGCAATTTCAAGCATGGCGCGTTTGGTAGGAGCTACTGAAGACTCGCTAATCTCGGTAGATCGGGGATACGGTGAAGCTCGGTGATCGACAGATAGTGGGTGCCGGTCTGGACCGCGCCCACCTGTTGACGTAGGCGGTCCATTGGCGTATTGACACCTGTCGTGTGTATTGCGAAGGATGCAGGATGCGCATGGCTGTTTGATCAGCTTTGACACTTCAAGTCGAACTCACCTGCTGGGCATCGCATTTGCTCTTTCGCTTCTTACTGTCATGTCAGCTCACTCTAATGCATACGTCTAAGCATGTACTTACCAAGGCGCGCAACTCTCCTTGACTCTGAACTCCCCTGGCATCGTTATATGGTATAGATAACGGATGAGAATGGTAAAATGAACGGATCGCGGCGATCCCGATCGCAACTTTATTTGAACCCTTTCGGATCGCGGAGTCGCGTCATGAAGCTCGGGCATTCGGGCTCCGTTATGCTGGGATATAAAACCAGGTCTTGGGCAACTGGCTATCCTGACGTCCCATCGCGCAATAATGCCAGCTGTTGTTATTCTCCACTTATCGTCCAGCTGGCTGTAGTAATCGTAGTGAGAATGAACTCATCTAGCTTTGGGTTTTGAGTGACGTGCTGACTGCCACCGGTGACTTCAATACACGTCCGCCAAACAACAGAAAGAGCCTTCGGCAACACATCACCGTAGGATTTTGGCAGGGGAGCTAATCTGGATACCTACCGTCAACAACAAGATCTTGGCACTTGACGACAAGGCCAAAGCAGGCAAGAAGGCAGAAGTGGAGTCCAAGAGGATGGAGGTCAGTGAGCTACTGGAGCGATTCAGGCGGCAAAACCTAGTTCGACCAGGATTGTTCTGGGCTGGAGGAGCTATTGGGCTGTACACTCTACTATTCTGATTATGCTTGTTGTACATACAAACCATGTCATATCGATTCCATATATATCTAGTACGCAGTATGTCCACCATCAATGAGGAGATCGGCTCCTGTCATGAAACTGCTTGCTTTGCTAAGTAGGAACAAGACTGGGCCTCGGAACTCGTCTGGCGTCGATAATCGGTGAAGCATACTGCCTGATAGCCATTCTCGCTCTAGATCTGGGTTCTCGGCAAGCAACTGATCGGTCATGGCCGTACGGATGTAACCTGGCGAAAGGGTCTGCTCATTAGCCAAGTCACATCCGATATAGTCGTCACGTACGTTGACCCGGATACCGTATGCTCCCCATTCAGCAGCTGCACTCCGGCACATTTGCAGTAATGCTGCCTTGGAGGTGTTGTAAGCAAGACATGTTAGACCTGATTGTCAGTCGTATTCACGATGATTGCATATTCACTCACCCTTGTTTGCGATGGACCCAGACATGGAAGCAGTCATACAGATGGTACCCTTGATGTTCCTCTTCTTCATCTGTCGGGCAGCAGCCTGGACTGAGAGGAATGTACCTATTCGTTAGCATCCGTTAGCTCATTGCCAATCCAGGACACTCACCAGTGACGTTGACCTCCATGATCCTCCTGAAATCCTTTGCGGGATAGTCAAGAGCAGGGATCTGCTGCTGAATACCAGCTGCTCCAAAGAAAGCTCCGATTGGAGTTTCGCAATCATTGTACATGCTCTCGAAAGTCTTGTCCACAGCCTCCTCGTTTGTAATGTCCAATTGACGGTATTCGACCTTGGAGCCGTACTTCTCCGCAGTCTCTTGGGCGATCTTCCATTCGGCCTCGGCCGGACTGGGTAGGATATCGGTGCAGTAGACGTGAGGGGAGTGGGATTCGAGCAAAGCGATAGCGGTAGCTAGACCGAGACCCCTAGCACCTCCTGTGACAATGACAGCGGTGTGTGCGAGACTGAATAGCTTGTTGGCGGGAATGGAAGCGTTGGGTTCTGGAAGGGTCAGCTTCCTGGCGTAACACTACAGCTCAATCTCCTTACGTTCTTTGTCCGGGACATCGGCGGGTCCACCGGCTACTGCAAGATCCACCGCCGTCTGCCCCTGGGTGATATCGACCGTTCGGTCCTTTGTGGGGTGAACACTGTTGGCGTCTCCGTTTCCATTAGTCTGAGTCATTATGCAAATGTGTACTATGTACCGAGAAGATGAACTTCGTTATTGCATACGGCTCGAGTACTTGTATACAGGCGACTGGCTCGGGCCGTGAGTATTCATTGCAGTCCCAAGTTGTACGCTGGATAGCTCGGCCCGAGACCCCATTTCGCCAGAGTCTGCTCTGCCATCATGATCCTTTGTGTTTAGCAGCGATTTACAGCGCTGGAGAGGGCAAGACCGATAATAGTGCATGCTATAGGACGAGATGTAGTGCTCACCTGTCTCCCTTGGGGTTACTGAGGGCCCGGAGGCGTCTGGTCCATTCGCATAGTAGAACCCCCTAATTCCGAGAACATTGAATCCAGGCACACACACTTGCACAAGATACATCTGTTTACATTCACTTTACTTTGCATCTTTGGAGCCAAGACTGCACGACAAGATCTGGGAATGCTGCCATACGACCCTATCTTCAGCCAGATTGATGACGATACGACGAGTCAAGCGGGTCCGGGTCCATCGACTACGGCACAGGCTCGCAAAAAGTCCTCGGTAGTGACTACCACAATTACCACCGACAATGGCTCGGAATCAGCAAGAGTAGGAGCGTGTTCCAACTGCCGCTCCAGAAAGATCAAGTGTTCCGGGGATCGACCTATATGCAAGACATGCGCAAAGAATAATCAGGAATGCGATTACCCACTACACATTTCGCGGAAAAGGAAGGGGAAGGAGGCAGACAAGAATGGAGCCAGTGTACCGAAGAGGCGGCAGAGCTCTGTCAACGACCTTGGAACACCTGCACCACACAGTTTCTCGACGCCAGCATATCCAAACGACTCGAGTTACCATGTCAACAGCAACCAATTCCCGATATTAGACTTCACGGCGGACTCGCTTCCGCTTCATACGCAGAATGGATATGATGGAGCTACTGTTGACAATGCATGGCTGGAAAGCTTTCTGGCTTACGATTTCGGGGATGAAGTACCTCTTCCGCTGCAGTCACTAGCTCCGCAAACATCGAATGGGATGCAACCAGGACATGTGCAAATGGGACCAGCTGGATCAGCCCGGGTGGATAGAGAGACGGATATCAAGGGAGAACCTCTAGCCAAGCGACGAAGCCAGGCAAAGTTTAGGGTACCATACTTCAGGTAAGTCTCAAGTGCGCTTATATACAAAGTAGCGAGCTGACCAACTAGGTTCTTGTATGTTTGATGGTGATTATAAGGTGTTTCAGCTGACAGAGCAGCGGACCTACAGCCATCGCACCAGGCTATCGCCAAGTCATCGCAGACGTTTCCGCTCCACCGTCCCCCACTCACCGACATTTCGCGTTATCAGCCTTACCGACACCAATAATGGACGCAGCGGGTGAATACCCATCTCCAGAAGCGGTCAATCACCTCCTGCCCCTATTCCAACTCCATTTCTCCTATTTCTTCCCACTGCAACCGCCTCCCATCCACCAATATACGTCCTTCCCACCTCATCTGATCAATATCATTTGCGCTCTTGCTGCTCGTTACTCGCCCATCTATTCTACATCTCGGCATACTGGTGTTCAAGCGGTGGATGAATCAAATACTGCTTCTCATACTTGGGCATCAAAGGCAAAGGAACAGGTTTCTCAACGATTAGCCATTTCGGATGGAGATATGGTCCAGACTCTCTTGATGATCAGCTGGTACGAATTTGGGCAGGACAGAGATAGTGTAAGCTCCTGTTGATATCTATTAACCCCTAGCTGACAACTAGGGCCTGTGGATGTGACTGATTCCCCGAGAAAGGAATGGATGAAAGCTGACTTGCCAGGTACTCTGGTATGAGTCTTCGTATGGGACAAGACCTAGGTGAGCCACTTACAGGCTGAACAGACTCGGAGCTGAGATAGCAGGTCTCGATTCCGTCTGTTATGATCCCGCCCAAAGTCCACTCGGCCATCAATCGCCTCGACCTCGCATAGCTGGCTCTCTCCTGATCCAGGATGCTATACTGACTATTGGGAGTGAGTACCTCCTCAAGAATCCAGTCTACAATCTGACACATCTAGCTGGTCGTTCAGGAATGTACCCAACCCCCTCCTCATCAACCGATATCCCCCATTTCCCACCACTGGCCAATTCCGGGCTTCCCGACCCATTTCACCACTTGATCAAGATCTTTGCTATCGCCTATCAGGTCACCCAAGTACTGGTCCGCCCTGACGTGGTCAATGCTGCAGATCTACTGGAAAAGGCTCAGAGCGATTTGAACGAGTTCAATAGCTCGCTGCCGGCAGAACTGAGGTTCGAGACATCGACCTTCCGAAATTATGCTGCTATTTCACAAGGTGGTGCATTTGTCCTGATTCATGTGAGTCTCCTCCTATACAGCAACTCGGGATGATGCTGACGAACTTTCAGCTATGGTTCCACACGTCAGTATTCTCGCTGTGCCAGATAGAAGTCGCACTGACCAAGCAGTCTCATTATTCTCGCCTATCAGCCCACCATCATCTACTCGGACCTCCCCTCTCTGGAAGCAGAGAGTCACGCACCGGCGAGCAAAGAGATATCGGCAAGTTCTGCAAAAACTATACTCGATATTGTGGTCTTTGCTGAGCTGGTTCGTCTGTCCTGTTTGCTGCCGGATCACGGGCTGACCTGTAGATCGATCCCAAAGCAATCACCCAGCCGTGGGTCAACTATCCCTTGTATACTGCGGGCCGAACTTTCCGTAAGCTGGAAAGGGTAGACCAAGCCTGAGCTGATGTGTCAGTGTCGCAAACACTGCCAACTGGAACACCGGTCGACAACACCTCAGACCCAGCTCAAACAGGTCGACTACACATGGCCAAAATCGCTCGAGTAAACTTTCAAAAAGTGGTCGACGTCCTAGAAGTTCTTCAATCATACTGGGGCGGAGTACGATACATCAGGAGTGTCCTCGTTCAGAAGGGAGAAGGAGTAGCCCAAATCAGCCTGGTAGGAGAGGGGGAGGATCTGAGTGTACCTGATCGGGTATCTGAGTGGATCGCAAATGCTTCGTCCAAGCAGAATAGTGATAGTGAGTTGTCTTGCGATGCTAGGCTGACGAAAGTCATGGGATTGAGCTTTTCTGGCACGATGCATTCGCCCACGGACAGCCGATTTAGTGTGGTCTATCCGAAGGGGACCCAAATGGTATAGCTTGCTAATTGTACTTAAATTCAAGGAAATGCATTTACCTTCTTGCTCTCTCAATCTGATTCCATTACCTACATTACAAATTCCATAACCACACTGCTTGATTAGACGTTCACAAATTACAGCAGCCCAACGAGACCGAGAAATGAAACCATCCATAATATCCCACTCGAAGTCGCCTGGACTGTTCCCGAATTCGGGGCTGATGTCGCTTGTTCCACGGCGCTCGCTACACTAGATGGGGCGGACGAGGTAGCCATACCACTGGACGCACTCATGGTCGATCCGCTGGAATCGGTCTGGACCGTACCGAAAACAGGTGTTACGCTGGGCAAGAATTGGTCCGAGAATTGGGTAAGACCAGTCCATGTGGGTAATACCCTTGTCTGCCCACTTGACCATGAGGTATAATATGGGCCCCTGAAGGCATTAGCCAAACCTAGAACGCCAAGACAAATGCCTGCACTTACGTAGTCGTAGGAGAAGCTGTGACGGTTGTCGCGGCGCCCTCGTTGATAGCCGATCCAGCACTTTGACACCTATTGGTGACATTCGCGAGCCAGCCGTTCGCCTTTTCCAGATTGATGGACCCTCCGACCGGTTCGAAAGCTGGGCCGTAGGAATCATCGGTAGCTATCGCACTCATGGGCCGTTCGCTTCCGTTGGCTACGATACAATTCAGACATGCGGCCAATTGGTCGTAGTTCTCTTGTCGGCACAGATAGTCGTTGCACTCGTTCTGGTTGGCTTGGCGGCCATCCCAAAGGGTCGTGTTGAGAAAACAGAAACTGAGCCGTCAGTTCGGCGCTGACATTCACGTCTACAAGGCAGCCTACTAGTAGACGTTTGCCGGAGTATAGCATCCTTCAGAACAGATATATGGCGAAAGCCCATCCCATTCCATTGATGGGAGATATCCACCTTCCAAGATCCCAGACCCAGTCGAGCTGGACTCTTGAGCGAGAGCGAGGCTGGGAATTAAGGCAGCCAATACAAGCAGAAGTGATTGTGGTATCATGGTGAGTATGTAATGTAAGTGAGAGGGAAGAACGATCTTGAGTGAGTGTTGAGTTCATATATGCGCTGGATAAGAGAGCGCTCCGGTAAAGGTGAGAGGGGGCGCCGCGCTTGGACCAAAGTGCAGTGTTGTGCCTTATGGGTCGGTCTTGGCGGCGACAAAAGGATCCGAAGAGGCACCGAACTGATACCGGCAGAAAGTCGGCACGCCTAGTTGTGCATAGCGGAAAAACAAGCCTATATACCCAAATCCCAGATCCCAAATCCAAGTCCCTCCCGGATCCCAAAATCAAAAGCCTAAAACCCAAAGATCCGAATTCTGTCCCAATTTCTTATTATACTGACTGATACCTTTTTGGCGCTTAGACGTAGACGATCGAGGCGGGAACGGTGTTGGTGACGGTAGCAGTGATAGTAGGGGTAGCAGCGACCGCGGTGGAAGCGGTAATCGAGGCGCAGCTGCAAGCACTCGAGTAGCTGGTAAATTGGTTCTCGCATTGTTGAGTGACATAGTCTGGAACGTTTGTACCGCAAGTAAGAACCGCTTCAACGGGAGAAGGGGCATTGGTAGCCTTGACAAGGGTGACGGTGGATGTACCGGTAGTGACGACCTCAGTGACGGTTGCGACAAAGGCGGCAGGGGTGGAAGCGCAAGCGAGGTTGGCGGTACAATCACGGAGGTGTTGGGTGTAGACATCCATACCTTGCCATTTTCGCTGGACGGCTCGGTAACAGTTGTCTTCGTAGCAGACACCTGGCTGCCTTGTAGCGATAGCCATAGAGGCTAGAGTGATGATGGTGAGGATGGATCGGAACATTGTTTGAGGTTGGGATGGGTATGTAGGTGGTTGGTTGGTGCTTTGAGTGGTTCGAAAAGATGAGGGTTTGTGAGATTGGGATGAATGGATCGGCCTCTAGGACTGGCTCTATATACGATCCGATCCATTCAGCTCGGACATGACCTCGGCCTATTCAGTCCAGAACGGGTACCCCAATTTACGGAATCGTGCTGGATCCGAATAATAAATCCGTACCTGTACCTGATCGCCAGGAACATTCTAGGTATTTCACGGAGCATGCCCTCTAAGGATCTTGTTGATATATCTCGGTGAACAGACGATGCTCGACGCCTCTCACTAACACGGGAAGCACTTCCCCTTGTTTGTGTGCAATGCACGGACTATGTATGGGTGATCAGGTACAGGAACCGAGGTCGGAACGCGGATCCAGTGTGACGGGACCAAGCCAAAGGCACGACAAAGGGGGAAAAGAACGCCACTTTGCCCGGTATGGCCGAACCCCTTTGATCCCATAGGTCCGACGAGTCTGTCGCTCGTACTCTGCAGCATTAGGTAATCCTACCGAAGTATTCTCCTTCCAGCAATGCTCACAGGTAATGTGACTGGGGTCTATCATTGCGCCTCATCGCTCCCGCGTCTTGGCCAGCGACCAAATGAGATCCGGAGAAAGCGGTCGGGTCAGCGAAGGAAAATCCTCTGCCTGGTCGAGCCGGCTAAAGATGTGCGAGTGCACAGATTTTGTTTGACACTTAGCTCTCCTACTGCCTTCCGGCGGTGAAAATGTGCCGATTTACTTGACGGTTGCCCCATCTGCGTACGGTCTTGCCTCTGAGCCCACAGGCGGCGTTCACGCCATCTGACCGCAAGAGGAGCTTCCGAACAGGGCCCTTTTCGCTACCGGCAGGACATGAGTTGGCAGACATGGCACACCTGGCACACCTAGATCTGCATAGCGGAACAACGAGCCTATATACCTATAATCCCAAATCCCAAATCCCAAATCCCAGATTTCATATTTCAGTCCCGTTTGTATCACACAATTCAAAGCCTGAAACGCAAACGCCCAGGAGACCGCTCTCTCATCCTACACACTCGTCGCAATGTGGACGTCACGCTAGACGTAGACCGTTGTGGTTGAGGATGGAATGACCGTGATGACAGTAGCGGTAATAGTAGGAGTTGGGTAGTTGATGGTCTTTCCGGTGGCTCCGATACAGCTACAAGCACTGATGTAGCTTGCGACCTGGTATTCACAGGAGTGAGCGAGGTATTCGGGGACATGAGGAGATTTGCAGCTGGTGACGGCAGCCACAGCCGATGGCACGTGCGTGACCCTGGTGACGGTGATGGTCGCGACGCCTGATTTGGTACTCGCAGTAGTTGTTTTGACGACCGCGGCAGGGGTAAGTTTGCAGCCGAGATCCCTTTTACACTGTTCTTTACCCTTTCCCCATTTGTCCTGCAAAGTTCGTTTACATCCATCTTCGTAACAGTAGTTGGGGTTCTTGGTAGCAATAGCCATGACGGCGAAGGCGAGGAAGATGATGATGGATCGGAACATTGTTGATCGTCGAAGTAGGTTGTTGAGTAGAATTGGAGGGATGAACTGCCGGGAGATTGTTGGAAGAAGGATATCATATCAGAAAGCAGCTCTTTATACCTTCAACCTGACCAGCTATGGCACTAACTCAGTCCATCGGTCTATTGCTCGCTACGGGTCCTCGATTGTCGCTTCGGGACCCCATTGAACGGAGTTGATTTAGTGATCCGAGTAACATATTCGTACTTGTTCCTGATCGACCGGAATATTCTGCAAGGGTAGTCATTCTTGTGGGTCCCTCCGAGGATTCGACATCTTTCCGTCTGCGGCCGCAACATGGCACCTTCGACTATGACGTGAAGTGTTACGGTATTGTAATCACATAAAGAGTGTCATACATCGTGAACGATGTACGCATGACCAGGTACAGGAGTTGATATAGTACCGGGGGTCCAATGGCCAACGGGGTTACGTACTTCACTTCGCGCGACATTGCCGAAACCTTTACGACGTCAGTTCCAACGTCATCTGTCGCCCGTACCTTTTCTTCGTCTGGTCTACGTAATCCAATCAGAATATTTTGTTGACCTGGCGAGGCAGCGGTGCCGACTCCATTGCAGTAATGACTCTCGTGCATCAATGAATTACCTATTGAGCCCAGGGAAAGCGAATTGGCGATGAAACTCTTTGGCCGAAGGTACAAGGCCAGAGAGGTGCGGGTGCCATATCCTGGGCTATTCGCAGATAGCCAAGCAGGTACCTCTACCGTCAAGCTTGTATGCCGGCGCTGATCGGCCGTCTCGGCTGGTAGCGAGGCGAGCGGACTTTACTGAACATGCTTACAGTCGCTTAGCCCAATTGAGCTTAGCCAGGAGATTCACAATCGTTGATATTTTACGTACCAGTATTTCTCGAAGTACGTCAAAACTCGGTCGAGATTTAGCGAATTCGGGACCCGATGTTCGGTCCCCGCAAGTTACATGTCGTAAGCCAGTACCGAGCGTATGTATATTGAGCATGTCGAAGCTGCCTCAGTAAGCACTATGACGCAGCTGAAGGAATCTGAGCATGTATGGTACCCTCCGACTTGGCAATCTGACGAAACCAATTAGAGCTTGGGAGGTTGCGACTTGAAGGAACCCCCAGAATTTAGGTACTCAGCGTCATCTTCGACTCCCATTCCCCCTTAAGCCCCAGACTATCGTTAATTCCTCGATCTCCTTCGCCCCAATTCGGATGTCGTACTTGCAAATTTCGACGCCCAGTGAAGCGAATTCCGACATCGAGTCTAATCGAGTGTGTAAGATAGACGAGTGCATGACGAGATATCAAATCTATCAACCAAACCGAGAATGAGAATGAGAATGAGAAAGACTATAATCAATGAATGTAAATGTGAGATATGAAATGTAATGTATGTTCTATCCGAATCAAGAGTCACGAGCCACGAAACAAGAGCCAAGAACCCGACGAACCAAAAGATGACCTAGGCGGGCTTACCACCCGGTCCCGCTCCTCCAGACTGAGCAAAAGTCCCAGCCTGCATAAACCTCGACAAGACTTTATGAGAATCCTGTTTCCTCATATCCACATCGGTCGATTGAGCAAATACCCTCGTCGTACCCTTGTTGTTGTTTGGATTCGTTTTGGAAGGATCATTGAATTGGGGTGATTGGGATAAAGGAGGACTCTGGCCTGGATATCGGGATGAAGAAGATGATTGAGAATTATGGCTCGAGAATGGGATGGGTGGTCTTTGTCTATTTTGGCCAGGAGTTACTGGTTTAGGAGTATCGGAAGATGAAGAAGGATGAGATCGATGGGGTGGACGTCTACCGGAGAAAGAGGGGAGTCGTTGCGTTTGAACGGCGGGCGAGACGTGTCCCTCGACAGCTTGGACGGTCTGATCACGAGACGTGGGTTTATCAGTCTGTGATTGTCGATCCCTGTATTTCGCATTCGATTTATAGTACCCAGGTCCATCGGGAAGAGAGAATGGGATCGCCTTGATATCTTGCCCAGGAGCCCTGGGTAGAGGAGGCGGACTGGACCCCATATCAGGTTCATCATCCCCATCATCTTCATCATCCCCATCTTCGCTCGAATCTGATCGATTGCCATGATCAGGCCACGACGCGTGCTGCATCTTGCTATTGTTGGGTGTACCAGGCATCGACTGCAGCGTTCCAGGATCGATATTTCCGAAATCAGATGAAGAATGTGAATGGCGCGATTTCTGACCACCCGTCAATCGATCCACGTATTTCCCGATCCGAGGATCCGAGTCCCAGGCATTCTTGTAAGATGCCATCGCTTCGGCCATACTGCGTGGTGGCTGAGCAGGTTGGGGAGTCGATCGCGATTGTGATTGTTGCTGATCGGGCGAATGAGTAGGTGTGGCTTCCTGTATACTCACACGAGGCATGCTATGCTGGTGTGGTGGTGGAGTGTCGCCTCGTGGGAACACCCTTTCAGCTTGCTGTCGTCCTTGTTTCTCCCATGGAAAGACGGCTCGGACATTTCCACGGTCAGGCGCAGATTGGGTGTACTGCTTGTACCACTCGTCGTGACGGACATTCTGGGGTAGAGTGGGGTACTGAGATTGTTGAGATCGGGATTGAGAGTGATATGCCGATTGTTCAGCCGTAGGACGTTCCCAAGCGGGTTTATATCGAGTGTCCATAGGGACCTTCATCTCGGGCTCGCCATGTTGAGGAGGAGCATAGTGAACAGCGTCCCATGTCTGCGATTGATCCGCTTGTTGCTTGTACCATTGAGGCTTGGGAGCGACGATGGGTGCGGTGGACGATTCGGCAGTCGTGACAGGTGGACCGGGGGCAGTGGAGGAAGATGGGGTAGACTCCTTGAACGAGACCTTTTTAGAAGAGGGCTTGGGCATCAAGAGATCAATACGGCCGTCGAGAGGCAGACTGATGTACTGTCCAGTTTCGTTGAATGCACTGAGGCCCTTCTGGGCAGCGGCCTTGAGCGAGTCCAAGTCAAGTCGGTCCTCTGGCTGAGATGGGACTCCGGATCGGTTCCAGACAGCAACGTGCTCGGGTACTGCGAATCGCTGAGCGTCGGATCCGAGTGACTTTTGGGGTCGAACATTGCGGTCGTAGACTGCGTACCATCGGTCAATGAGGTATGGGTCTGGGAGTCAGCTTAATTTCAGGTCATTTGACGATGGACTGACAATCGTATGAAGCATCCTTCTTGTCCAAGTTTGGTGTTCCAGGGGGTCGGTGCTTGAGACTAGCCCAAGGCTTGTTGGGACCGATAAAATGCACAGCATTAATCTTGTGCCCATATCGACGGTATGCGGGGGCATAGGTGTAAGCGGCAGAGGGAGTAACATTGTATCTATCATTAGACAAGTCCGAAAACCACGCCGCCGAGAACTCACGTAAAAGACAATCGATTCCATTCCCCACCACCTCCTTCCTCGGAGAACCATTCGTTCAACAAACCCTGATCTGCTCCGTCGAAACTTCCATTTCCGCCACTGGACTCAAAGATCCCTTGATCACCTTCTCCAGATTTCAATAAACCCTTCAGACCGAGCCAATCGCTCTCTTGTGGTCTGATGACCATGACTCCGGAATTGAAACAGTCTGGCCATCCTGTATCGGAACAGGCGGATAGTCGATGAGGAGCTGTTGAAGTGAATAGGTGTGATAGGGGACGCATAGGGAGGACATCGGCGTCAAGATAGATGATGGTGGAGAATAGCGATCCAAGTCGGAAGAGGTGGAGTTTGGTCAATGCGAGGTTCAGATCTGGTCGACCTAAATATTAGCCTCATTCACGTAAGTTTGGATTTGAAGGACATACCCATTAAATTGAGTGCTTCCTTGCCTGGCGTTCCACTCCCAATAGGTTCTACTCCAATAACTAAATCATATCCTGCCTTTCGTAAATCTCCAACCGACTTGGCATCTACGGTTTCTGGGGTAACCAAAGCGACAATCTTGAAATCGCGAGGCGAAGGATGAAGTTCGTGTAGTGAATAAAGCAAAACAAGTGCTCCGGGGAGGTACGAGTCTGTAGTGAGAAGCGTCACGAATGCGTTCGTGTTCGGCGACATAGCGATGTAGTTTTATTGTATTGAATAGGTGTAAGATGAAGAGTTGTGTATTTCTAACGAAAGACTAGGAATAAGTATAACAACAAAATGGTGGCGATGAGAATCACAACCAAACAAGGTGAATGTGACAAGGGTGTGGGGAAGCAGAAGAAGTTTCGTATCCAAAGTATAATTTGGTCCAGGCCGAAGGTTTCGTTTCGTATAATTCCACTTGCACAAAATGGGTGGGGTTGGATGGGATGGAAACGGAACGTACTCCGAAGTTTATCCTTTGAGGTTATTGTCCCAACTTCTATCCGCGCACACACTCTAGCTACGGATCTTCCCCTTCTAAACTACCTATGCTTCACTATGCACAGGCTGGCTGTAGTGTGTAGGAATGACAATGAAAAAGAGTGTTGTTGAAGCAGAACAAGTTGAAGGACGGATTCGACTAAAGGAGGTTCAGGGTGTTATTTGTTATAATCCCTGAACATTTAAGCAACGCTCGGACAGGACCGGGGATCTACCAATCTACTGGGACTGGTTTGGTTCTATTGTGTACATGGGACTGACTTGAGCAGTAACGCAGCTCTCTCACTGACTCGAGACGACGGCCAAGTAGCAGGCCACCATGCATGGCTTGGGGTGTACCGTCGGCAAACGATGCAACGACTAGTCAGCTGATACTAAGACCGCCCTGGTTCAGGGTTCTCTCCAGATAACCTGAACTCCTCTTGACCCGCAATTCCGTCCCCAACGTTTCATCAGCAAGTAAACAGTGCTCCGCGGGGCAGAATGAGGATTATGTATCTCCATCTCTCATCTACTCGACTACGTAACTACCTAAGTACACATGACGAAATAATGTGAACAATCCTACTACAACCACAAACCCCCTCTCCCCTAAGACTGACTTGACGGACTACCTTGCCTAGATGGAGCTGCCGAGGCACTCATGCCTAGAGACCACTCTGTGATTCCACCCGCACCCAGACCCATGCTCATCGACATTTGATCCTTGATCCTACTATTGATATTACCGTTAACGTTCCCATTCGGGCGTTTTGATTTAGATGAACCGGATGATGAAAAGAATGTTCGTTTCTTGACTCGGCATGGATCGTCGTCTACAGACATATCGGTATCCCTGCGTCGGGCTATTGGGGGAGCACGACTCCCTTGACCACCTTGGCGGCGTGAACGGGTCGCCGATGGAACATCTTCAGATTCGTCTTCCGATGAGGAGGCCGATTCATACCCGTTTCTACGGCGCAATAATCCTACCTGTCAGCTCCATACTCCACAGCGGAAGACAGCACTTACTCTTGACTTTGGCTTCCACATCATCTTCTGGTTCGTTGAGCTCGGCAACGCCCATACCTAATCGCTCGCCCAGTGATTTGGACGGGATCGATTTGACAGGTGCGCTGGGTGCGAAAGGCAGATCCTTTAGTCCGTCAATTACCGTACGCCTTTATGATTAGCCGCTGCGAAGCCATTTTCTCTTTGCGACTCACTTGATCTTCTCTAGGTACTCTGGAGGGTTGTGATCGTCGGCATTGTTAGCCAAAACCTCTAGCTTATAACGAGGACCGTAGTACTCCATGCTAGTAATGTCAGCTAAGCGACGGATACCGGAGGTTTATAGCTCACTATTGATTATACGGCAAATCATGTGATAGTGTGCGATCACACATCACGGCAGTCTCGAGTGTCCACGCTCTGGCTACATTTTTGCTGTCCCGTCAGCTTCGTTTGACAACCAGCCAAGTAAGCTTACATTGTGTAACCACCCCCACCGAGCATCATAGTAGGAATACCGAAACTCTTGATGAATCTCGCACATTCGGCGTGACCTCATCGTCAGCTTCAGTATCTAGGGGTCCTGTGCCAGCTTACCATCCAAAGTAAGATTGAACCCTCCGAGCTTGTCTCCAGCTAATGAATCCGCTCCCATCTGCAAGACTATCGCGCCGGGGCGATACCAGTCGATGATATGTTGCATTACCTGTTCATCAGCTTTAATCTCGATTGGTAAAGAGGTACTGACGGGTTTGAAAATGGAATGGAAAGACTGATCATTGATCCCATCACGTAATGGGACATTGACCGAATATCCTTTCCCTCTCTTCATGCCGACGTCCTGACAGTCAGCTTGGCCTATCGAACCGGACGGATGAGCTTACCCGTACATCCCCTGTTCCTGGGAAGAATTCTCCAAATCGATGGAAAGAGGCAGTCATGACTCTATCAGTCGTGTAGAAAGCCTCTTCGACACCATCACCATGGTGGACATCGACATCTATATATAGGACTCGGGGGTGTATGCTGTTGATCAGCTCGCGTTTCCAGTTGAAGTCTATAAGCTTACCGCAGCAGTTCCAGGATACCTAGGACACTATTGATCAGTTGTAATCGTAATGGGAGGAGACATTGACGTACATATCGTTGATATAGCAGAAACCACTAGCTTCTGTTTTCTTGGCGTGATGTAGCCCTCCTGCCCAGTTGATGGCGATATCCGCCGCACCTGCATTAAGTTTTTGCGCGGCAGCTTACGATCAGCTTGGTCCGAACAGCAGAGAAGCATACTCACCTATTGAACCCCCCGCCGAGATTGAGCAGAACTCGAAAACACCCTCAAAAGGCGGACAATCGTCACCCGTCAGACCTATCTGTCAGTTTTCGGTCAGTCCATGAGCTTGATAACTTACATCGCATTCCTCCCCCAGTCAAGGACTCTCCGTTATCAGGATTCACCTGCTCCAACAATTCCACATATTCATCCGTATGAAATCTCGTCATGTCATTCTTATTCGCCCGCCTAGGTCGAAAACACTGCATCCTCGTACTCCTCGATCCCCTCGCTACAGCCTTATCATATTTCTCATCCGAATTATCCATACTCCCACCAGCATGTCCATTCAATCCATTAGCTCCGTAGAGTGGATCATTCATTCGCCTTGCTCCTTCTTCTTGATTATCCGCTTCTGTCTCTTCATCCTCGCACATCCCATACATGACGATCAAGTTGTGTGCCATTCGTATACGATGTGGCTTCATTGGGTGACCGAGGTAGTAGACGTAGTTTCCCACGTCTTGATCGTAGAAATATGCGACGCGCTTGTTGGTGGGTGTAAATGGCGCCGGTGACATTTCCGGGAATTCATCGTCCGACATGATGGCTGGATCGGAATGTTCGAAAGGCTAGAGGGAATAGAGACTATGTGATATGACACCGGTGGATGGCTGGTGAACGTTACTGTCGCTATTTCCTAGCTATCAACTCCTCAGTCCACAAGCAGATATTTGAACCGACTGACCTTTCAATGTTTATACGAGGGGTGCCAAAGATATATTTCAGGAGTGATGGTTCTCTCGATATTTTTCCTAGATGATCTCTCGGGGTCTTGTGGTCTGGGCGGAGGATGTGTCGGGTTATTACTGTGTATACAGAGAGGTAGTCGCTACTCTACCGGGGCTGGATACAGAAGGATGCATAGAATAGGCACTAAATGGTAAACTTAATTAAAGTATAATAGCATCAACCGGGTGTAACCGATAATCAACCTCCACTTCGATCATCTCGGCCGGTGCGTGTCCTAGTCGTAAGTTAGAGAAGATAGCAAATACAGTACAGTGTATCAACCATGTTCGCAACAAATAGAAGACAGCTATACAGGATCGCTAAGCGTAGAGGAATCCAAGAGCTAGCTCGTGGAAATACATCTCAAGCTGGGGAGATGGCGGTGAAATCGCCTAGGGAGGTGAGTCAAGCGTTATCATGGATCGCCGCAGCTGACTCCAGATCTACAATCATCTGTCTCAGTATATCATCGGTCAGGAAAAGGCCAAGAGGACTCTCTCCGTCGCGTATGCCTTCCTTTGACCTCCTCCCATTTCTTTGCTAATGGGCAAGCGTATTCAATCACTTCACTCGTATAGCGCCTCCGCAAGTAGCAAGCGATATCCCGGAAATTAAGCCCGAACCCCCTTCCAGTCCTAGTCCAACCAAGCCAAAGACACGTACAGCACCCAAAGAGGTACCTGCAGACCCGTCAATCGTAATAGCAGGGTCAGAGGGGGACATAACGAAATTAACAGGAGCGGAAGAAGGATCAGATCCAACGCTCACGCACGACCTCCTAAACAGGTCAAGGGAAGGTCAATGGAGTAAGCTCCACCACCCAATACTGGAAGTGAGCTGATAGAAGCTCGTGATGGAGGATATTTCTCGTCATTGAAACCGGCTGGGGAGGTGCCGTTACTGAGTAAAGCGCTTCGACAGAGAAAGACTGCCAGCTCGGTTGAGGGGGAACGATCGAAAGATGTCAAAGGGAAGGGGAAAGCGAAGGAGGAAGTCGTGTTGGAAAAGAGTAATGTGCTCATGATGTACGTCCGATCTCCCCTTTCATCTCGATACCATCGCGAAGTGGTCCGAGTGCTGCTACTTCACCACCATCATGAAGCGTAAAGCTTGACGATTGCGACCGAAGCTATAGGACATGTCAGGCTGCTGTGTATGTTAGGCGCGGACCTCTCTCCAACTCTCCAACCTCTCGTCACTCATCTGTCGCTTTTGCTGATCTCCAGTGGACCAACAGGTACCGGAAAGACACTCATGGCCAAGACCCTAGCCAAAATACTAGATGTGCCGTTTGCGTAAGCTGCCAGTAAGACGTAGAAGGCTCAACCTGACCGATCAGTTCATGTGATGCCACTTCGTATACTCAAGCGGGATGTAAGTTCCTGTGCATAGCTGTAATTGGATCTCGCTGACATGACAGATGTGGGCGAAGACGTCGAGAACTGCGTACTACGTTTACTCCAAGCCGCAGAATATGACATCAACCGAACAGAGTAAGCCTGATCATCAGGGCAAGAAAATAGCTAATTACAGAATCGGCATTATCCACATCGACGAGATCGATAAACTCGCCCGGAGAGGAGGGAGCGATTTTGGATCTTGGGGTGGAGGTAGGGATGTAGGTGGAGAAGGTGTCCAACAAGCCTTACTCCGACTACTAGAGGGGACGAACGTCACACTTTCCGCGAAACCTCCACCCATCTCCTCAGCTACCAGTTCACCATCCTCCGCTTCCTCTACCACAACTTCGCCGCCCACGGCAGGTACGACACCCTCTGGAGGTGCAAAGGCAGAAGCACCCCATGCCTCCGGCTCGGGATCGGGATACGAGCCTCCTAATTGGGATCCCAATAATCCGATGAATCGATCGTTTGGAGCTGGGCCAGGAGGGAAGAAAGGCGTCAGAGAAGGTCTACCGGGATTCAGCGGTGGTGGAGGCGGAGGAGCAGGTGGCAAGGGTGAGACTTTTGTTGTCGATACTAGCAATATCCTTTTCATCCTATCCGGGGCATTTGTCGGATTGGAGAGTATAGTCCAGCGCCGTCTTGGCAAGGGAGTAAGTTTTCTTTTCATCCTTTGAACTCAAGCTGATAAAATAGTCAATAGGTTTCGGCGCACCGCTCCCGAAACCAGCCAATCCAGATACTGTCAACCAAGATCCAACTCCTCTAAAAGGCCTCACGTCACCAGATTTACAGCAATACGGCTTAATTCCCGAATTCCTAGGTCGACTCCCAATTCTATCGACCCTGCATCCGTTGTCGAATGACGATCTCATTCAAATCCTCCTAGAACCCAAAAACGCATTAGTCAAACAGTATACGGAAATCTTTGAGCGGTATGGAAGCGAACTGCAATTCACCAAAGGAGCGTTGAGGGCTGTCGCGGATGTCGGCCTGAAACGGGGCGGGGGAGCTAGAGGGTTGAGAGGGGTACTGGAGGAGGTACTGGGAGATGCTATGTTTGAAGTACCTGGTTCAGTATGTCCTTGTTATCTGTCGGTCCGTCATTCACGTGCTGATGATCAGTCGGTCAGGTATTGCCTGATCACAGAGGGGACTGTGCAGGGTACAGATCCTGCTAGGTATTATTCGAGGGGTCAGAAACACGTTTTCCACAATGAGTTGGAACACGAGAATCGACAGAGTGAGCCTGCAGCTGCGAGCATTGAGGAAATAGAAACCGAAGTTGAAGAAGAGGGGCTGCGAGCCACGGGGTAGATATTGTCATATTCGAAACGAGGTTTGTGTTGCCGAAATGTAAAATTAGTATCAACGCCTTGCAAAAGATGTATCGCCTGCGTTCAAGACAATCATGCTACATGGGAAACACTCCACAAGCTAATTCAAGTATCAAATTACGAAAAACAGAACTCATTTGCTTCTTCCACCTAAACTCGCTCGGCATTTCCGTTACCAGATGCGTTTCCAACCTTCTCGGAGTGCTGAACATCTTGAGCGATCTTGTCGAGACCGATCTGCTTGGCGACTCGTTCTCGTCGAGCTCGGTCTTCGGCACCGGACTGGTCCTTGAAGATGGCATCGACATCTTCTAGAGATAGACCCTTGAGCTCGGGTAGGAGGAAGACGGAGTAGAGGAAACCGATGATACAGAATCCCATGAAAACCAAGTAAGTGCCGTAGCCGATGTTTTCAAACATGACAGGTGTAGTCAAGGCAACTGTAAAGTTCATGAGCCAGCTAGCCAGATCAGCGTTGATCAGGGTCTGTCGCGGATGAAACTCACTTGACAGCAGATGAGATCGACATTCCCTTGGCTCGCATATCCAGAGGGAAGACTTCGGCAGAAACGACCCAAGCAAGAGGACCCCAAGTGACGGCGAAGGTACAGATGTAGAGGTAGACCATGAAGACAGCACCGTTACCGGCAGCCTTGTATCCTCGATCAAATCGAGGATTATCTCCTCCGTAGACTGCAATGATGGCTCCAATTGTGGCGTGACAAATGGCCATCAAAGCCTCTCCACCTGCCAACATAGGTTTTCGTCCAAAGTTGTCGACGAAGAGTACGGCAGGGATCGTGAAGAGGAAGTTGACAATACCGACGACACCAGTAGCGAGCAGACCGATGGTTGGGCCCTCCAGACCAATTTGGCTGAAGATCGTAGGTGCGTAATAGATGATTGCATTGATACCTGTCCACTGTTGTAGAGCCTGGGCACCAGCTCCGAGCATGAGTCGGTGGAGAAGGGGCTTGGTGGTCAAAAGTCGCTTGTATTCCCATAGAGACACCTTGAAGGTGACATCGTTCATACCGTATCGCTCTTTGGCTGCTTCTCGCTCGACAAGTCGCTCAGCCTGGAGAGCTCGGAATTCGAATTGGATGTCAGGGGCATCGGCTCCTCGTCCCCGTAGTTTGGCGAGAGTTTCGAGGCATTCTTCCTCTCGTCCTACCATGTCAGTGGACCGCTTGTGTTGCGGACTCGAGACTCACCTCGAAGCATCAACCATCGAGGAGAGTAGGGAAGGAAGATGGCACCGACGAGCAGCAAGATCGCGGGAACGATTTGGAGACCCAAGGGAACCCGCCAAGCAGCAGTGCTCTGGCCAACTCCAGTGTCGCAGTCGAAAGTAACGCCGCCGATGTCTGGTAATTAGTGACAACACATGCCAAACTCTGAATTAACGTACAGTTGGTGCCGTAGGCGATCCAGTACGAGACAAGGATACCGAACGTGATAGCCAGTTGTTGCAAGGCGACCAGAGAACCTCGAATTCCTGGAGGAGCGAGCTCGGCATTGTACATAGGGACCAACATCGAAAGAGCTCCGACTCCCATACCAGCGAACCATCGACCAGCGTACATAGTAGCAACATTGAAATTGGCGCCAGTCTGGATGGCGACACCGAGAATGAAGACGACCGTCCATCCGGAAATCGAGTATTTTCGTGAGTAAATATCGGAAATAGGACCGGCCATGAGCGCACCAACAGCGGCAGCAAGTTCTTGTAGATTAGCTTCTACTGCATGGTAAACTGGGCAGCCAGCTCACCGAGAATAGCAGTAAGCATTCCCTTCTTGACGGCATTGTTTTGCTGCGGTCCGAGCTACGACATTAGTGTCCAGCACACGATATGAACGAGAATGCGAAACTCACAGTACCGGCGTATCGACAAACAAACTCCTCCATAACCTGAACTTGACCAAACACACCCTGGTTGTATCCGTAGAGAACACCACCGAGAGACGCGAAGGTAGCCAAACCCAAAGCCTTCTTATTGTTGATCAATCCCCGCCATCCTTGTTGATCATGAGCAGCTACTACAGCATCAAAATCGCCTGAAGCGACAGCACCACCACCCATTGTTGTTGACTAGTTGATATGGAGTAGGGGTAAAGGTGCAAGGGGACTGGTTGTTGTTGTTGATTGCGAACAAGAGAAAAGGATCACAAGACCTGGGTAGGTAATTATATATCTAACAAAGCTCAATCAGGGTAGGTTAGCCGAGGAACGAGGGGATCAGGGGGGCAAAAAGGAGCTGAAGCGGGAGATGGTGGATGAGCGATAAATGACGTGGGGCTTTCGTCGCCGATTTGGGAGGGCAGCGTGTCGGTTAGATGACGCGGAAAGGCTGTGGTGGCTGCGGTAAAAGAACGGCCGGGAACGGACTGGATCCCAACAAGGGGAAAAAGGGGGAGCCAAGGAGACTTCATGCTATTTGTAGACTTACGTCGTTCTTTTCCCCTTACATCATAGCCGATGACTTTTAGCTTATTCTCCGAAACAAAGTTTTGGGACGTCTTCGGCGAGCCTCTGACCGAGACGCGCACAGCTTGACATCGCACGATGCTACCTAGACCCAGTAAGCTCTGGAATCATCTCTGCGTCTCTGATGTCGCTGGCCAGTATCAGAGACCACTAGGAAGGCCACCAACTTAAAGTCCAAAGGGCACATGTTCATGGACGAATTCGGCGGAATCCCGATTTCTAGGATTCAGGTGACGTCAGCCCCTGAATCTCGTTTTCTTCTCTTCATGCTGTTTGCCGTAACAAGTCCGTCGCATCCTTCAAAGCTGCGTAATTCGTTCTTACGTGGTGTAGACTCGGTCACGATATAGCATCCCCGAGGGGATGTCTCCCCATCACCATGCGGGCCGGTTGGTCAGACAGACGTGCATCAGCTTGACCTTGGCACCAATGACCCAATATGGAAACGGTCAACTGCCGCCGGTAACGCCTTGTTTTACCCTGAAAGAGGCAATTGCGGGTGCCTCACATTGATCTATTTTCCTGGATGCAAGCGAGTTTCATCTGCTGACCAAGACAGGTCAAGTGCCTAGACCCCTCGTTGCGGAGACCGAAACCTCGATGGTCCGATGTCTTGGTATTCTGGGCACCGGCGGTAGCGGTGTTGCATTACGAGAAAGGGACGAAGGTTTGTATTTTGGGATGGTACGATGGAACGCTTGCCAAGCGTCAATCGGGCGCAAATGATACGCGTCGCTTCGAAAGACGTGGGATATGCAATCTGGTTACTGAGAGACCAGCATTCCGAAGTCCCGCGGGACGAGTGGTCAGAGAGGGTATGCTCAACGAATATGCAACCATCATGAGTTGATTGGATTGGTTGTAAGGGGGAGTGTGATCACATGGAATCACTTGAACCCTTGTATTGAGACGTTCTCCCCGGCGCATCAAGCTCAGTACACCTGAAAGATCCGTACGCTTGCATCCATACCAAACTCACCGGGGCGCTCATCTAATTGACGAGTATACATCCATCCTGCCAACCTTGCCGGAGTAAGCTCAATGTCCGACGCGCCTACAAAAAGCCCACCTGTAGTCCCGCGCCTAGCACAGATAACCTTGAATTACAATCAATAGTCATATCACCTCCAGCGAAGCACCAGCGCACTACCAGGCATGTCGGCGCAAGAGTGTAGAGATTTCAAGAATGGGTCAGTGGACAGGCCAATAGCTTCTGCAACGCTGACTGACTTTCAGGTATTGTCGATATGGCAATAATTGTCGATTTGCCCACACGAATAATAACCGTACGTTCCCTATAAATCATAACTGATGGCAGGTGGAGCCGGAGGTCGACTAGCTAGCGTGAACAAGGGATCTCTGAAGTATCAATTCAAGTATGTGCACCATCATCCAAAAGGGGCAAGCTGATATAATAGTGAACAGACGATAGAAACGGAATTACGACTAGAGAGACCTAAATGGATCATCTCTTCTTTTGGAGCTGCGAAATACGAACCATGTTTATTCTTTGGAGATGAATTGAGTCCAGAGGAATTGAGGTGGAAGAGTGTTCAAGCTCTCAAAGCGGGTCAGCCACAGCAATACGTCAGTACCTCCTTCCAGAGAAGTATTATGCCTGACTCAGTAGGTCGCAGAGGAACAACGATTACAACAGCATGCTCTGAGTACGATCAATCAGGCGCTCTCAAATCTGAAAATGAGCAATTCACTCGCTGAAAAGCTACACGATGCTCGATATCCACCAGGAAGCGAGATAGGCGGACCACGACCTAATTCATTCTCAGAAGCAGCCGTCCTTGGTCAACCCAGCTCGAACGCGGCCCCAGCTCCTACAGGTTTCGGTGGTACAGCAAGGTCAACATCATTCGGACAGCCACAAGGAGGAGGAGCTAGTGGAGGATTCGGTCAATCGGCATTTGGTCAGAAACCATCAGGAGGAGGAGCGTTTGGGTCATCCGGGTTTGGATCAACACCGACAGGCCCGAAAGCTTTTGGAGCATCAACAACACCTTCAGCACCTAAAGCGTTCGGAGCTTCATCTGGTGGATTCGGCTCTACCTCGACAACTCAACCACCACCAGGTAGTGGATTTGGACAATCGGCTTTCGGTCAAAAACCAGCCGCGGCAGCAGGTGGATTCGGATCATCTGCTTTCGGAGCTAGTACCGCGGCAGCACCAGCATTTGGATCATCAGGTTTCGGAGCCAAGCCAGCCACCGGAGGTGCATTCGGCGCACCGGCAGCCTCTGGTGCATTTGGATCGAAATCACCTGGAAATGGCTTCTCGGCAGCTCCGTCCGCATCGCCCTTTGGCGGTGTCAATGCGATCAAACCGGCATCATCACCTTTCGGAGCTGCGCAACCCGCTTCGTCGCCGTTTGGTGGTGCTAATGCCACTCAGCCCGCTGCTTCTGCATTTGGCGGCGCGAACGCTACGAAACCCGCTTCATCGTCACCTTTCGGCGGCGTCAATGCGACACAACCAGGATCCGGGTTTGGACAATCAGCTTTCGGACAACCGAGCAAGCCTGCCGCATTCGGATCTACACCAACACCAGGAGCATTCGGTGCCGCACCACAAGCTTCAGGATTCGGGTCGACCGCAACGGCCAAGCCAGCATTCGGGTCAACAACTACACCAGCACCTGGGACCGGATTCGGTCAGTCAGCATTCGGCCAAGCATCGAAGCCAGCGCAGACGTCTGCCTTTGGATCCACAGCGGCACCCGCTTCCAACCCCTTCGGTCAGCCGGCTCCAGCCACAACAACAGGCGGCTTTGGCGGTTTCGGTCAACCTGCCACTGCATCACCCTTTGGATCTACCACCGCTACCGCTGGGTCGACTTCATCGACAACCGCCACGGGCTCAGCGTTCGGCTTCGCCGCAGCTAAACCAACTACATCAGGTGGGGCATTCGGGTCGTCATCAGCATTCGGTCAATCAGGTTTCGGATCGGCTCCATCGACGGGATTCGGATTTGGCTCAGGTTCGGCCCCTGCCGGAGCTGGGGCTGGACTTGGATTCGAGGCGGGTGTCGAGGTGCCGGAGGGATGGTCATGGGATGATCCATGGAGCTGTATGCTTCCCACCGTGGGTGGTGGTGGAGAAGGAGGGAAATTGGATGATGAGCTGGTAAAAGCTTTCCAGGCTGTTGCGTTTGAATTGAACGCTATCCCCGCGATACCTCCACCTGTAGAATTGAGAACATAGTGTAGTGTTTATCTCTGTATCTTAGGACTCAGGACTTCGTTGTATACATATATATCATCTACCATCAGACAGCATGAAATCATCCCCCCCACCTTGTCACGTGCGATGACGCGTAGATGATGTAACTTGCATCAGCTGATTCAGCTTGAAATCATCCCGGGATGCCGGGTACAGTATCCTCTTCCTGTCCCATCACTACAATCAAGCAAGAACAATGTCGAAACCATTCCAGAAACTTCCAAATGAACCTACCATCCCACTGCAGGAGTTCACCGCAAACATCCCGGACTCTGTTCTTGAGGATTTGAAGCGGAGAATTCAAGATACACCCGAGATTAGGGATACCTACGAGACTCTTGGGAATGCCGAGAAGGACGGAGAGGATTTGGGAGTGAAGAAGGATTGGATGAAGGAGGCTATAGCCCTCTGGACGGGGGACTTTGACTGGTACGTCGCAAGATTCAAAGACAATACAGATGTGAGCTGATGATAGGCGATCAATTGAGAAGAGGATCAATAACTTTGCCAATTACACAGCTGAGATTGAACATGATGGAAACACCCATACGGTCCACTTTATGGGTTTGTTCTCGGAGAATAAAGATGTTCAATCAATCATTATGACTCACGGCTGGCCAGGTGAGTCGCTCCCCCAAACCTTTCGTCCCAGCTAACTCTCTAGGATCTTTCCTCGAGTTCCTCCCTCTCACCGAGTATCTGTCCAAGAAGTATACTCCTCAGACTCTACCTATCAATTTGATTGTCCCCTCACTTATCGGATACGGATATTCATCCGCTCCACCCCTCGACAAGGAGTTTACGACTAGGGACAACGCTCCCATCTTTAACTCTTTGATGGAAGGGCTCGGCTTCAGAGATTACATCGCTCAAGGAGGAGATGTGGGTAGCGCAGTCTCACGGTACCTGGCCGAACACGATTCGTGCAAAGGTATACCTCTCTCGTCCATTATGATCTCGAACTGATAGGTAGCAATTCACTTGAATATGTGGATCACAAACCCCTCCGAAGAAGACCAAGACCGATCGAAATTTGATGGCCCCGATCAAGAATCAATTGATCGTATTAATGATAACAAGAAATGGGGATTCGCCTATAATCACGAACACGCCACAAAGACTAGTACAATCGCCATAGTCGTCTCAAGTAACCCCATCTCACTCCTTGCTTGGATCGGTGAAAAGATGTTGGTATGGTCACATTCAGCTACCTCCCCCGCTCTCGATCTTATACTGGCGAACGTTACGCTTTACTGGATTACAAAGTCTTACCCTACTGGGCTGTACCATTACCGGACTAGTAATGGTAAATCAGCTATTACGAGGGGTAACAATAAACCTGGCAAGACCAGCAAGCCAGCTGGGTATAGTCATTTCGTCAATGAGCTGATCCCCACTCCCATCTCTTGGGTCAAGAACAGTGGAGATGCAAACTTGGTCTGGTCAAAGAGGCACGAAAGGGTTAGTACCTTCCCCCTCGACGGTGTAACTCGAAGCTGACTGGATAGGGAGGTCATTTCGCGGCTTTGGAAGTTCCAGAGGACTTCTGGGAGGACATCAACGAGTTTATCGAGAAAGTCAGGTAGAATCAGAAGTAATGAATCAGAGGATACATGTACTGTACTGTATCAATCTAATTTGGACCAGCCAGCTTCCTCTCTCAATTTATCTGTTGATCTCGGCGGTGTCTCATCGCGCTCAAGCAAACCTCCGTTATCTTCCCTCGTATGAACCACAGGAGGGCGAGTCTCGCGAGCAGCCAATTTCTCCAATTCCCTCCCGACTCCCTCGGCGGCTTTTGCCATACCTATACTCAGATCTCGGATGCCTTTGGGGATCTCGATCGACTTGGGTCGTGATGCCGAGGCTGTACGGTTGACTGAAGCTTGACGTTGGGTTGGTAAGGTGGGAAGACCGGGCTTGATTTCGATGCACCATAATACCGGTCTGTTTGTTTTTAGGTGAACGAGGGGTTCAGAGGGGAGTAAATGGTTTGAACTCGACACGTCGCCATCGAAGGATGTGTCCCAGTCTACGGGTCAGCGGATGATTGGGTGGCATAGTTTGGGCTTACCGAGATTCCACTTCAGTCCCTCCGTTTTGACGAAAGCACTATCGATCCCCACTGGTAGGATACCACATGTTTGACCCATCGTGGAGTGATCGATTTCAACTATATGTGATCCCTGCTGGTTAGCATGGCCAGAGGATGCTGAGTGACTCACCTCGTCGAGTACCCATGCGAGTGACTCGGAGCTGAGGATGAAGCTCCTCGGTCGAGTCTTCCGAAGCTTGTGTAATAATGACATAACGTGAACGGTCTGATCCACCCGACCAGAGAGACCGCCCATAAGTAGTAGATCAAACTATTCGTCAGTCCATCATCGCGATCCGTGTATCTAAACATACCTCGATACCATCTTTCTGTTCTGCTGATTCGATCTCTTCGATACATTTTTGTAGATCTGTCGAGTATTCGCTACCATCATGGAGGATGGATACGCCCTAATCGTCAGACTACTGTCAGAAAGCGGGCTTACCTTTGAGGCGTAGTACTCTTGAACATCGGATCTGAGTGAGTCCAAGTCCCCTTTGATGAGTGTGGGAAGGTAGCTAGGACATCAGCACTGTGATGGCATTGTAGGTACATACTTCTGTCTCTGCTCCGAATTGAAGAGGTCGTACAACCTGTTGGCTCCGCCATCAGCACACAAGCGCAGTGTTGCTGGTCATCAGTTTTGAACCAATGAGATAAGTGTGTCATGCTTACTGGCAGACCATGCCCGGAGGAAGATATCTTTCCTAGTGATTGGCTGATTTAGAATCACCATAGCATACGGTCGTTCTCCGGAGATACCTTGTACCAAGTCGACGCATGTCCACGGTGTCAGATCCGGGTCTGCTTCGAGGAAAGGCTTGGCAAGTTGATGTATACGTGATTTCGACTTTGCCGAAGTAGCTCGTCGAGGCGGAGGCTGAGGTGTATCTTCTTCCGACGCCTTGACCGCTTCCGTCACTCTCTTGATCAGGTCGGCGTTTCGACTGGAACTTGGGGTTCGGTTGGGCTTGACCGAACCGGTACTGCTCCCTCCAGTTGATTGCTGAATGACGTGCAGGCTTGGTCCGGTCTTGCGACACGAAGACGATTGAGCAGCCGCGGCTGAAAGGGATGATTGGATCAATGCCGATGCTCGTGGGCCGGAAGTATTGTGCGATATCAAACTCGTAATAGAAGATACGGAGGGTACCCTCTTGTTTCGTCTAGGAGAGTCCCCAGCCGCTGTAGACTTCCTAGGCGGTATCGGAGAAGGACGTGCAATGATAGTAGGTACAGAGACCTGTCGCTGTCGGAACGGATTGCTCGTCGAATGTGTGAGATCTTCGACTTTCGGGGGAACGCTCGTCACATCAGAGTCGGAATCCGAGCTCGAATCGGACGCGTCAAAGGCGACGGACTTGGACCGGGGCTTCTTCTCTGGACTAGCTCGGCGTAAGTCACCGTAAAATGGGTTGGTACTGGTGGGGAAACGAGCTGGGAGGGATTGTCGACTTGCAGATCCTCGGACCGGTATCTCCGGTGACACTGGCCCCTCTGTCTTCTTGGCCGGCTTCTGGGTAGCAGTGAGGTTGGCCGAGGTCTTTCGGGCCCGCGAAGGTACTGGAGGAGGGACTTTGGCGGGTGGAGCAGGGGTACTGTCGATGGGCGTGCCTACGGTTGTTAGCTTTCCAAGTGTCTCTGATGCAAACAATTGCTTACATGGCACGAACAACAATGCCAAGTCCACAGGGGGACTGATGGCAGAAGTCTTTGGCCGATTCATAGCAGTTCGAGCATGTCCAATGAGCCTAAAGCATGCCAGAATCTGACCGACTGTGAGGTCCTGCCCACCTGGACTAATAGCCTCGGTAACCTAGAAGTCAGTCCGTCTAACCAGATCACTCACTCTATAACAAGTCTCGGCGCTGACTCCAATCTTCTCTTGAGCTACAAGACGGAGCTCGTTTCTCGTGAATTTCGTTTCTGGCTTGATAGACGAGGGAGTCACGGATGAACGTCCTGTCAAGGCTTGTAGGTATGTACCGAAGGCTTTGTACTCCGGCGGGGAAAGCTGAGGTGATCAGTTTCATTCTCGAGAGACGGCAGTTTGTAGCTTACCGCCGAAGCATGAAGCTCTGCTACTCTTCTGTCCATGCTTTAGCAAGTATAGTCAAGGACAATCACCAGATACACGGATCATGATAGCCAAGAGGAGGTGGGGAAAGCATTACGTAAGGTAGCAGGCTGGATTACTTTCTGCTGGAATCAAGATTTTGTGTTTCCTGTGTCTCTAATTGACATATGGCCATGGCTAGACCGATAAGCAACTGTCTGCGATGTCTGTTCTCGCACACACCCAGCATTTCGGGTCGCCGGATGTTCGCTTCAACCCCAATAAACGCCGTCCTTCGATGTCAAGAAACTTATGACATGCCCAAACCCGAAATTGACAGATCTGGCAGACCACGCCGTCGAGAGGCGACAATCGATGTTTCCGAAGGTGACTTCAGGAACTCGCCATTCCGCAGAAGTTCGAGAGACGGCAATACATCAGGGTATCGATTCGGTCGGACGGATAG
>Ga0308160_10000975_pt1 | contig 44732 bp, 27 predicted proteins | sample PhyFR1_FD_201036 | JGI IMG/M metagenome (GOLD analysis project Ga0308160, IMG submission 201036) | Phyllosphere microbial communities from UC Gill Tract Community Farm, Albany, California, United States - DLSLF.R1 | ecosystem: Host-associated > Plants > Phyllosphere > Unclassified | place: USA... | reverse complement strand
GATCACCCGGCCGCTGCTGCCCCAGATGCGGCGACGAACGTTGCTACCGGCATGGTTTCGCCAACGATTTGCAGCGCTACCGCTGCTGTGCCTGCGGCCGCACCTTTAATGACCTGACCGGCACGCCACTGGCGCGGCTCAGGCTCAAGGCGAAATGGCTTGCGTATTCGCAGGTACTGCTCGATTCACTCCCCGTGCGCAAGGCGGCAGATCGGGTCGGCATACACCGCAACACGGCCTTTCGCTGGCGCCACCGCTTCCTGCATTGGGTCAAACTCGACCGGCCCGCACTCCTGAATGGCATCGTCGAAGCTGACGAAACATTTTTGCTCGAATCACAAAAAGGTTCGCGTACCCTTGATCGGCCACCGCGCTATCGCGGCGGCCATGCTGCCAAACGGGGCATTTCCAGCGAACTGGATTGCATCCTGGTGGCGCGCGACCGCGAGGGGCGCACGGTCGATGCCGTCACTGGGCGAGGGGCGCTCAAGACTGCGCAACTCGAGCGCGACTTGCTACCCAGGCTCGACAGGCAAGCCTTGCTGGTCAGTGACGGCCATCCCGCTTACCGCGCCTTTGCACGCAAGCACAGGATCGCGCACGAGGCGGTCAATGTGCGCGCTGGTGTGCGAGCGAGGCGGCTCGGGAACCTTGCCATCCACGTTCAGAACGTGAACGCTTACCACCAGCGCTTCAAGGTCTGGCTACAGGGCTTTCGTGGCGTGGCGTCGCGCTACCTGACCAATTACCTGGGCTGGCGCTGGGCGCTGGATGGCCAGCGAATCATTTCGCCAGATCAATTGCTTTGCATTGCTATCAGCGTCATCAACAGATAACGCTGACTGCGCCTTCGGAAACACGGGGCGCTCTCGCAGTCCGCTCCCGACCATCGCCGTCTAACGCTGATCCATCGTCAACGATTACGGCGCTTTCCAGGATTGCTTTGCCTGTGATCGGGCCGCCCGGGGAGGCATCAGCACAGCGCGGAACCACCTTCGCCCGCAGCGGCAACAAGCTCGATCAATGCTGTTCTGGACAACGGCTTCTCGATGCACAGGATGTTCGCCGGCAGGTTCGACACGCCGATCGGATCGGCGGAGATCAGGATGCAGCGCAGCTCCGGCTGTCGTGCCCTGGCATGTGCGATCAATGCGTTGCCTTTCATCCCTGGCATGTTCTGGTCGGTGATCAACACGTCGACGTGCGCCGTTTCGCATAACGCAATGGCATCGATGCCGCTTCCTGCCGAGCTGACCCGGTATCCGCCGGCCTTCAGGTAGCGTTCGAGGATGTAGCGCACAAGTTCGTTGTCGTCCACGACCAGGACATGGGTCATCACTGCCTCCAGTAGTTCACTGCATTGCATTGCGTGGCACGGCAGGTGCATTCCGGAGCGGGTTTGCGTGCGTTGCCGGCCCGGTCAGCTGGCCGCAAGTCGCCGCGCGCTGGCGGCAGGGCCAGTGTGCGAGTGCTGCTGCGCGATCGGGTTGTCCTGCTCGAAGCGGAACCTGGTGACCAGGCGGCCAAGGTACTCGGCCTGCTCGCGCATGGCAACCGCCGCGGCGGCAGATTCCTCGACCAGCGCAGCGTTCTGCTGCGTCATGCTGTCCATCTGGCTGACGGCCTCGTTGATTTGCACGATGCCGGCACCCTGCTCACGGCTGGCATCGGCGATCGTGCCGATCACCTGCGCCACGCGGGTCACACCGCCGACGATTTCCTGCATCGATGTGCCAGCCTTGTCGACCAGTGCGCTGCCCTGGCGGACCTTGTCCGCTGAATCGTCGATCAGGGCCTTGATCTGCCTGGCCGCGCTCGCCGAGCGCTGGGCCAGGTTCCTGACCTCGCCTGCGACGACGGCAAACCCGCGGCCCTGCTCGCCGGCCCTGGCCGCCTCGACGGCGGCGTTGAGCGACAGGATGTTTGTCTGGAAGGCGATTCCGTCGATCACGCTGGTGATGTCGGCGATACGCATGGATGCCTGGGTAATTGCCTCCATGGTCGCAACCACGTCACCGACGACCTTGCCACCTTCGCGCGCGGTACCGGCAGCGGCATCGGCAAGCTGGCGGACACGGGCAGCGCTTTCTGCATTCTGCTGCACCGTACTGGTCAGCTGCTCCATCGATGACGCGGCTTCTTCCAGGGAGCTGGCCTGCGCCTCGGTGCGAGCCGACAGGTCCATATTGCCGCTCGCAATCTCGCGGGACGCCGTCGCGATGGCATCCGCACTGTGCTTGACGTCGCCAATGGCGGAGGTCAGCTTTTCACCCATCAGACTCAGTGCGCGCTGCAGCCGGGCGACCTCGTCGCTGCCGTCGGTCTCGATGCGCGCCGTCAGGTCGCCGTTTGCGACGGCATCGGCCAGCGCAATCGACGCCTCCAGTCCGGCCACCATCTGACGCACGAGCCAGTAACCGGCGAGTGCGATGGCGAGTGTGGTGGCAACCGCGATGCCGATCGCCGTGAGATAGGCATTGTCCCTGGTCGACGCGGCGCGCACGCTCGCCTTGTTGGCCAGCTCAATATTGTAGCTGCGCTGGTCATTCAGGCGCTGTTCGGCAGCGTCGATCGTTGCCTGGATCGCCATCTGCCTGGCGCGTGCTGCGGCAGCGTCCCCGGCCGACGAGAATGCGAGAACCTCGGCATTGGCCTTGAAATAACGTTCCAGTGCCGACTTGCTCTTGCTCGTCATCTCGCGGTCGGTGTCATTCGAAACATCCTTGAGGAGATACGCGTCCAGGGCGGTTGCCTGGTTTTTCTTCAACGCTGCGATCTGCTCTGCAAGCCGCGACTTTTCCGCGGGAGCCTCGGCCGCGATGTGGCGCCATGTCAGAATGCGCGTCCTGTACAGGCCCACGCTCACCTCGTCGAGGCGCTCGATACTCGGCAGGGAGTTCTTGCTCGCATAACTTGCCGCATCGAATACTTCGTCGATCTGGCGCGCGCCAATCGTACCCAGCGAGGCAAGGCCCAGCACCGCGCCTGCAATCAAAAGATACAGCTTCCTGGCAAAAGTCATTGTATGTCCATGTCATCGTGTTTGGCGGTGACGGTGGCGGTGCCTGATCGACAAGAGGCCGCGGCAATCTGGCAACGCAGACACACGACACCGAGCATGAGGCGGACGATACAGCAACCCGGATCGCTGTCCCATTGTCGGGATGTCGACACCCTGTCGCAATCTGATTGACTTGTCGCATCGGTTTCCAGGTGGAAAAATACTTGCATACCTTGACTGGCCAGCTACCCAGGATTGCAGCACGATGTCGACCTTCCCATGCGCCGTTCCGATCGCGCCGTCCCTGACGGCCCCGCGCGTGGCCGCCCGCGCGTGCCCGCGCGTCGCCAGTCGCGCGCAGCGCGCACGCGTGACCGCGCTGTCACATTGCGTTCGCGTGCTGTCCCGCCGCGGCGGAGCAGGCCTGTGCCGATGACCCTCGACCTGTTGTCGTCCCTTCGACCTCGCCTGCTGCGCATGGCGCGGCGCGCCAACCTGAGCTGGTTCTGGCCCTTCTGCTTCGTCCTCACGCTCGCGCTCTCGACGGCGTTGTCGCATTCGCTGATCGACGCCTTGCATCGCGAGCAGGAGCGCATCATGGGATCGGCCAGGGTAGAGCGGGAACTGCATGAAATACTCCAGCTGACGGTCGATGCGGAGACCGCGACGCGCGGTTTCCTGCTCATTCGAGACCCCGAATTTCTCACCCCGCTGACGCAGTCGTTGCCGCGTCTCCAGCGCTCGCTCAAGACGTTGCGCACCCTGACGCCGATCGCAGCAGGGAATGCCGACGGGACCTTCGCCATTCTGGAGTTCAAGGTACGACAGCGACTGGCGAACGCACTACAGGCGAAAGCGGATGCCGAGGCCGGCAAGCCGATGCAGTTCGATCGCATGCGTGCCTCGAGGGAATTACAGGATGACATACGGTCCCTGGTCGCGCGACTGAGCGAGAACGAACAGGCAATGCGCAAGGCCAGCACGGCAAACGCGTCCGTGCTGGCCAGCGAGGTCAAGGCAGCCAACCTGCTGTCGACCCTCGTGCTTGCAGTTCTCGGTCTGATGTGGTGGCGCGCCCGGCGCCGCCTCAAGGATACCCAGGACGATTACCGCAGCCTGTTCTCGAGCGCGGCCAGCGGCATGGCACTCATCGGCAACGACGGACGCATCGTCGAGGCGAACCAAAGTTTCGCAGCCATGCTGGGCCGGACGGAAGACGCGCTGACGGGCATGGACTTCGTGCTGGTCGAGGCTGCCGGAGAGCGTGGCTACGTGATGGATGCACTGCACGCACTGCTGCGCGGAGACCGGGACGTGGTGCGCGGGGAACGCCTCTATTTACGCCCGGATTGCGAGGAAGTGTGGCTCCGTTCGACCATGTCGCGCGCCCGGGATACTGCCCATGGACGCCCCCAGGTGCTGGTGATCGCCGAAGACGTCACGCAACGGGTACGCAGCGATGAACTGCTGCGCCGCTCGTCTGTATTGCTGAGCAACGCCGGCCGCATGGCAGCCATCGACGGCTGGTTCCTGCCGTTGCCGTCCGGTGCGCTGCAACTGGGCGCCTATATGAAGCAACGGCTGCGCCTGGGAGACAAGGCAGCCGAGGCCTTCCTGGCGCGTCTGAGCTGGCGCTCGCGCAGGACGCTGCTCGCTGCGCTGTCGCGCTGCCGGCGTGCCGGTCGTGCGATTGATGTCGAGCTCGATCTTGTCGGCGGTGACGCCGCGCCGATGGTCTTGCGCGTGCTCGGCCAGGCTGCGCGCGGGCCGCAAGGCCTGGTAGGGGTCGAGGGCGCGGTCCAGGACATCACCGAGCAGCGGCGCGTCCAGCGCCACCTGCGCAAGAGCGAGCAGCGCTTCCGCGCCGCCGCGCAGGTCAGCAACGACGGCATCTGGGACTGGGATATCGCGGCCGGCACGATGTGGCGCAGCAGAAGCATCGCCACGCTGATCGGCCTCGGCGAACAGGAACTGGGCGTCGGGATCGACGCATGGCAGCGCCTCATTCATCCCGACGACCTGGTCAGGGTGCGCGAGGCGTTCGCACCGGTCATGCGGGGCATCGTCGATGAGTGGAGCGCTGAATACCGGGTGCGGCGCGTCGATGGCAGCTATGCCTGGGTGCAGGACAATGCCCGCGTGCTGCGCGACGAGAGCGGCGCGATCGTGCGTATGGTGGGGGGCATCCGCGACCTGACCGAGCGCCGCCGCATCCAGGCAGCGATGATGGGGATGGCGGCCAGCGTGCCAAGCGGCGATGCGCGCGCCTATTTCCAGGTGCTCCTGCAGCACGCGGTGCAGGCACTCGGCGCCGACGGCGGGGCGATTGTGCGGCCACACATGGACCGACCTGGCTACCTGCGCACGATTGCCTGTCAGGTTGATGGCCGCGAGCTCGACGTCATGGAATATGCGCTCGCCGGCACCCCCTGCGCCACGCTGTTGACGCAGGATGAATATGTCGTGCCGGACGACATTGCCGGGCAATGCCCTGGCGCCGGTGGCCTGCCAGGACTGGCGGCGCGCGGCTATGCGGGCCGCCAGCTGGTTGCTGCGGACGGGCGCCTGCTCGGCGTGATGTTCCTGCTGTTCCGCGACCCGATCGGAGAGCGCGACGTGCTTGGCGCCGTGCTGCGGGTCTTCGCGACCCGCGCGGCGGCCGAGATGGAGCGCCTGGACGCGGCGGGCCGGATGCAGGAACAGGCCGCGCTGCTGGACCACGCACGCGAGGCCATTACCGTGCTCGGCATGGATCTCGTGTTGCGCTTCTGGAACTGTGGCGCCGCATCGATGTACGGCATGCCGGCCAGCGAAGCCATGGGCAAGTCGGTGTTGTCATGCTACCGGGACGAGGACGTTCCGCGCGCCGCGCTTGCGGCCGTACTGGCAGACGGTGAATGGCGCGGCGAAAGCGAACAGCTGCGCCGGGACGGCGGCATCCTGACGGTCGACGAGAGCTGGACACTGGTGCGCGGCGCAGAAGGCAGTCCGGACGTCATCCTGAAAGTCGGCAGTGACGTCACTGAAAAGCGTGCCACGGAGGAACAGATCCGGCGCCTTGCCTACTACGATACCCTGACCGGGCTGCCGAACCGCCGCCTGCTCATGGACAGGCTGGCGCAACTGCGCCTGCGTCAGGTGCGGCAGGGCCGCTGCGGCGCGCTGCTGTTCATCGACATGGATAATTTCAAGCGCCTGAACGACGAGCACGGTCACGATGCCGGCGACGAATTCCTGCGCCAGACGGCGGGCCGGCTGACGGCGTGCGTACGCGCCAACGACACCGTCGCCCGGCTGGGTGGCGACGAATTCGTCGTCCTGCTCGACGGTCTGGACACGGATCCACAGACCGCGTCGCAGCAGGCCTACGCAGTCGGCGCGAACATCGTGGGCGCGTTCCGCCAGCCGGTCGCCATCGGCGCCATTGTGCACCGCTCGACTGCCAGCGTGGGCGTGGTCGTTGTATGCGATGACCGGGAACCGGTCGATGAGCTGCTGCGGCGTGCGGACCAGGCAATGTACCAGGCCAAGAATGGCGGGCGCGACGGCGTGATGGTTGCGAGCGGCGCGGTCGGCAGTGCAGCGATCTCACCGGGGGAGGATCTCGTCCTTGCTTTGAGAGAAGGGCAGCTCCGGCTGACGCTGCGTACCGAAGTCGACGCGGCGGGCCGGGAGACCGGCGCTGCGGTGACGCTGTGCTGGCCCGGTCCCTCGGGCCCGCAGATCGCAGGTAGCGAACTGCTTGCGCTGGCCGAGCGGTGCGGCCTGATGCCGGTTGTCGAAGCGTGGCTCCTCGAACGCTGCGCGGCCATCCTGGTGCGCTGGAGCAGCACGCCGGCGCACGCGGACTACCGTCTGGCCCTGCCGCTGGCGCGCCAGCAGTTGCACGACCCCCAGTTCTGCGGGCGCCTGCTCGCGGTGCTCGACGCGCACGGCGGCCGCGCCGACCGTCTCGTGCTGGAACTGCCGCAGGCCGGATTCGACAGCAGCGAGGCCAGCGCAAACATCGAGGTGCTGCGGGCAGCTGGCGTGCGCGTGGTGCTGACCGACTTTGGCCTGGATGCCTCGTCGTTTGGCCTGCTGCGCAAGCTGGTGCTGGATGGTGTCAGCCTGGACCTGCGTCTCGTGCATGGGGCGACCGGCTCGACCGTGGATGCGGCGCTGATACGGTCCATGCTGGGGCTGGCCCATAGCCTGGGACTGTCCGTGGTGGCCGAGGGGGTTGCCGACCACGAGCAGCAGTCGCTGCTGACCGCCGCCGGCTGCGGCTACCTGCGCGGCCCGCTGTTCGGGACGATGGAAGTCGATGCGCCGCCAGTCGGGCTGCACACGCACGAATGCATCGGACTGGCACCATGAGGATCGTCACACCGACGCAGCAGACAGCATCCCGCGACCCGGCCGGCGTCTCGATGCGCTGGGACTGGCATCCGGCGCTCGGCATAATCCGTTGTGGTGCGACGGCCGATGGGGCCCTGGCACGCCTCGCTGCTGGCGTGGAGACCCTCGACGCCTGGATCGCGCGTGTCGCCCGGGACGACCGGGACCAGCTTCAGGCGGGCCTGCGCGCGTGCGCGGCGCATGACGCGGGCCACTGGCAAGGGGTGTATCTGCTGCATGTCGATGGGGCGGCGCCGCTACAGGTTCTGCACGAGATGTTCGCGGTGACGCAGAATGGGGCCGTGTGCGTGGTGGGCAGCGTCAGGGCCATCGACGATCCGACGTTGTCGCATGGCATAGCGGGCCTGCTCGACGGCGCCGCCGAAGCGATCATCGTCTGCGACATGCGCCAGCGCGCGTTGTATGCCAACCGGGCCGCAACGACCCGCTACGGCTGGCGCGCCGCCGAGGTCGTCGGACGGTCGCTGCGTGAGCACATTTGCCGCGATACCCCCGAGCACGAGTTCGCAGCAGCGGTACGCACGCTGATGCGGCTGGGAGAGTTCGCAGGAAGGATGTCACATACGCAACAGGACGGGACAGCGCTCGCGATGTATTCCCGCTGGATACTTGTGCGCAATTGTCACGGTACCCCATGTCTGATCCTGTCGATTTCGACGGATTTGCGGGATCGCGCCGACATCGACGAGCGATTGTTGCATGCACAGAAGCTCGAAGCGCTTGGCGCGCTGACGGGGGGCATCGCGCACGACTTCAACAACCTGCTGACCGTGATCATCGGGAATGCCGACGAGCTGGCCGAAGAACTGCAGGGCCGCGGCGATCTCGCCGAACTGGCTTTCATGATCCAGAGCGCCGGACAACGAGGCGCCCAGTTGACGCAACGCCTGCTCGCGTTCGCCCGCAGCCAGGCGCTCGAGCCGGAACTGGTCGATGTCGCCGTGGTCCTGGACGCCATCGAGCCCATATTGCGCCGCAGCCTGCAGGAAAACATCCGTCTCCGGATCGATGCTGACCGGGATGCATGCCGCGTCTTTGTGGACCGCGGACAGTTCGAGACCTCGCTCCTCAATTTGTGCATCAACGCGCGCGATGCCATGCCGCTTGGCGGCAAGCTGGCCATCCACGCGGCGATGTCGACGGTCGGCCCGGACGTCGCGGCCTTCGCCGGCCTGCCGGCGAGCGGTGACTACATCGTGGTAACGGTCAGCGACGATGGTGCCGGCATTCCGGCGGATGTGCTGACGATGGTCTTCGACCCGTTCTTCACGACCAAGCGCGGCGGCAGCGGACTCGGCCTGAGCATGGTCTACGGGTTTGCGCGTCAGTCGCAGGGCCATGTCACGGTCGCTTCGGAAACCGGATGCGGCACGGTCGTCACGCTCTACCTGCCATGCGCGGCCGGCACGCCCGCCACGCCCCGGCAATCGGCGCCGCGGTCCCGCCGCTTCGTTCGTTCGGTGCTGGTGGTCGAGGATGATCCGAGCCTGCGCGCCCACGTGCGCATGCTGCTCGAGGCGCTTGGCAATACCGCGACGGCTGCCGCGGACGCTAAGGAGGCGTTGATCCTGCTGCAGTCGGGACTGCACTTCGATACCTTGCTGACCGACATCGTGATGCCGGGGATGAGCGGCATCGCACTGGCCCACGCAGCGCGCCGGTTGCGCCCCGCCTTGCGCGTCCTGCTCAGTTCCGGCTACGGACTCGAGGATTTCGAGACCGTGGATCAGTGGCCTCCCGGCGCGAAGATGTTGCGCAAGCCCTACGGCAAAGCCGAGCTGCACCGTGCGCTGGACGACGTGTGACCCCGTAGCCGCGCCTGGCCGTGGTCCCGCAGTCGCGACCCATGGCGCCGCGTCGTGCCGCGCCGCGTCGCGTTGCCGGAGCGCTGGCGGTGCGCTGGAGGAGGGTGCGCCGGGACAAGGGGGCGCGCAGGCATGACAGAAGAATGAAAGAGAACTACCCATGAGCGATACGACGCACGACGTTCTTGTCGTCAGCGACAGCACCTCCGGTGCACCGATCGCGGCCCTGCTGACGGCAGCCGGATTCTCGGTGCGACTGGCGGTCGACGGCGCCGAAGCGCTGGACATGGCGCGCCGGAAACGGCCGGACGTCATACTCAGCGAAATTGCCATTCCGGTCCTGGACGGATTCGGGATGTGCCGCCTTGTCAAGACCGATGACACGCTGTACGACGTTCCCGTGATCCTCCTGACCGCGCTCAACAGCCTGGACGATATTGTGCGGGGCTTGCAAAGCGGGGCGGATAACCTTGTCCGCAAGCCGTTCGATCCGCAGGACCTGGTCGCGAAACTGCGGGACGTGATTGATTCCCGTGAACCGCACAGCGGGCGTTGCGTGCAGATGGGCGTTCGCATCCAGCCTGGCGGCGCGACGCATTTCATCGACACCGAACGGCAACAGATTCTCGACCTGCTGGTGTCGACCTTCGAAGATGCCGCGCGCATGACCGAGCAGCTGCGCATCCAGCAGCAGGACCTGGTCAGTTCGTACCAGTGTCTGGAGCGCCTGTGCAGGATTGGCTCCGCGATCGCGCCGGCGCTGCATCCGGACGAGATCGCGCGGATGGTATTGGACGAACTGCTGGGACTGCCCGGCGTGGCGGGCGGTGCGGTGCTTCTGTCAGGTGCGGATGGGGCGCTGCGCATTGCCGCCACCGCCTCGCTCGGCGCAAGTCGTGGCTTGTGCGCGCAGCGCGAAGAGTGCGCTTGCCGTGTGGCCCTGGGCAACGTGGAGATCCGGTCGATGCCGGTAACGGGCGACTGCGCGCTGCTGGGCGATGCACGTCAGGCCGGCGCGGGCATCGTGGTGCCGTTGTTCATCGGGAACCGGGGACTTGGCGCGATTCTCCTGTCGACGAGCGACATGCGTGGCGAAAGCGCCGCAAGCAGGCAAGTTCTCGAGACGGCGGCGCAGCAGGTCGCCGTGGCGATCGAGCGATCCCGGTTGGTGTGCGATATGGAGACGCTGATCAGGGAGCGCACCAGCGCGCTGCAGTCCGAGCGTTACCTCACCTCGCAAATTGTCAGGACGACCGCGGCCCTCGTCATGCTGGCCGACAGGGAAGGAAAAATCGTCGTGTTCAATCCTGCCTGCGAGGCAGCATTCGGGTGGAGCGCCGCAGACGTCGTCGGGAAATTTTTCGCGGATGTGCTCGTTGATCCCGCGCGCGCCGCCGACGTGCGCAGTGCGCTGAACAACCTGCCCGGTAGCGCGGGACAAAATTTCCCATGCGAACACTGGCGCGCGCGCGATGGCAGCGAACGCCGCATCATCTGGACCGTCAGCGCAGTGCCGGGCGCAGACGGCCAGAGCGCCTATTGGCTCGGCACCGGCCTGGACGTGACCGAAGCGGAAGGACTGCGAGAGCGTCTGCGTTACCTGAGCAATTTCGACGCCACCACCGGCTTGCCCAACCGGGCTTCGTTACGGGAGCGGTTCGGCAAGATCCTGGACGGCGGCCGGCAGGGCAGTGCGGCTGGCTTGTTGTGGATAGGGTGCGAGCGATTGCCGCTGGTCAGGGAAAGCCTTGGCCCGGCGGCGGAACAGGCGCTGGTCATAGCGATGGCGGCCAGACTCACACGGTGGCAGCGCGATGGCGACTGCGTGGCGCGCTGCGACGACGGGGCGTTCGCCGTGTTGGCGCTGCGTGCCGGGCCGGACGAACTGGCCGTCCCCGCCGCCGAGATCCTGGCCCTCATGGCGCCGCCTTTCCAGGTGGGTCAGGAAGCGCTGCACGTCGAGGTCAGCGTCGGGATTGCCGTGGCGCCACCGGATGGCGCGGATTTCGACGCAATCGTCCAGGCGGCATCGGGAGCGTCGCGCCAGGCCAGCATGTCGGACGAACGCCGCTTCATCTTCCACCAGCCGGCGCGCCTCGTCGCGGCCTCCGAAAGGTTCAGGCTCGAGGTCGCATTGCACCAGGCGCTCGAGCGCAACGAACTGTTCCTGCAGTACCAGCCACAGGCGAGCCTGGGTAGCGGTCGAGTGGTCGGTTTCGAAGCGTTGCTGCGGTGGCGCCATCCGACGTTCGGCATGGTCTCGCCCGCGCACTTCATCGATATTGCAGAAGAGACGGGGCTGATTCATCCGATCGGCGACTGGGTCTTGCGGCAGGCATGCCTGCAGCTTCGCGACTGGCGCGCCCAAGGCCTGGCCCTGGTACCGATTGCTGTGAACCTGTCTGCGAAACAATTTTCGTCCCGCATTGTCGACAGGGTTCGTGCGGTGCTGGAGGAAACCGGCGTCGATCCGTCGCACCTGGTGCTCGAGCTGACCGAAAGCGTCTCCATGGACAACCCGGAGAGCACCTTCGGCATTCTTGCGGCATTGCGCAGCGTCGGCGTTCAGCTCGCGATCGACGACTTCGGTACCGGGTACTCGAATCTGAACTACCTGAAGCGGTTTCCCGTACAAAAGCTCAAGCTGGACCAGTCATTCGTGCGCGAACTGGTGTCGAGCCCGCACGACCTCGCCATCTCCCGTGCCATCATCGCAATGGCGCACAGTCTGCGGCTGTGCGTCATCGCCGAAGGGGTGGAAACGGAGGGGCAGCTGGCGCTGTTGAGCGCTAACGGATGCGACGAGATGCAGGGCTACCTGTTCAGCAGACCGCTGGATCCGGGCGCGGCCGCAAGCCTGCTGCGCGACGGTATTTCGCTCGACCTCGACTGCCTGTCGCGCGAGCGCGCCGGCTTCAGCGTCCTGTGCATCGGCACGGGCGCCGTGCACGCAAGAGAGAATATCGAAGGTGCACTGCGCGACGCGGGCGCACACACCGCGCAAGTGCAGGTTGCCGGAGATCCCGCACAGGCACTGGAACTGATGGCCCGGACCAGGTTTGCCATGCTTGTCGCGCTCGGTTGCAGCGGCGCCACGTGGGAGACGATGCTGGACGTCGCGCGGCAGCTGCATCCTGCCGTGGTGGTGCTGGCCATCGACTGCGGCGCTGCGACGCACGATGTGCGGGAATGGCTGCGGGACGCGTTTGCGGATGCCGTGCCGCGCGCGAACGCCAGCGCGAGCACGTCACAAGAATGCGCTGGCACGCGGGAGGGGGGGACGGGGATGTGCGGAGAGCGTTCCTGAATCTGCGGCCGGCAGTGTCACCTGCGTCCCTGTATGCGGCCTAGCGTGGGAGCACGGGTGCGGCTTCATCCGCAGATTACTGTCTGGGGCCGCCTCAGGTCACGAGGCCATGTTGCAGCGCATAGCGGATCAGATCGGCGTTGCTTCGCATGTCGAGTTTGGTCAAGATACGCGCGCGGTAGGTATTGACCGAGCTGATACTGATATCCAGCCTGGCAGCCACCTGTTTTACGGGGCTTCCCATGGCGAGCAGACGCAGTACTTGCTGCTCCCTGGCCGTCAGCCGGTCGTGGGCATATCGCGGCTCTGGTGAAGCCACTTCCCGGGCAAGCAGGTCAGCCAGCGTATCGCTCAGGTAGCGTCCCCCCGCGTGCACCCTGCGTACCGCAGTCACCACCTCGTCGGCGGTGCGTGATTTCCACAGGTATCCAGCCGCGCCCAGCTTGATCACTGCAATGCCGAAGCGTTCCTCACTGTGAGAGCTGAGCACCAGCACGCGCATGGCGGGGAACTGCCGCATCACGGTGCGCAATGCCTCCAGCTCATGCACATGGCTCAGGCTCAGGTCCAGGATAAAGACATCGGTGCTGGTGGTGGCAAGGACGTCGAGAGCACCGGCCAGATCGGCAGCTTCGCCGGCGACCGCGATCTCCGGATCCGTTGACAACACTTTCTTTACGCCTTCGCGCACCAGTTGATGGTCGTCGGCAATTACAACTTGTATCATCTTGTTTTAATACCGATCGTTATGCGGATCGGCCACCATATTCACTAAATAAAGTACCGGGTAACTTCATTGCGCGCGCACATCTGTCGGTAAGGTCACTCCCACTGACAATCTGTTTGTCGCAAATAACCAACCCTGAATTTTTGGGAACTGGATTTTATAGAAATTAGCGCGAGCGCGATCTGCCGAATGTCGAGAAACTGCCGATTCTCCTATGCCACGCCTGAATGAAGTTGTCCCGATCGTTTGCTGCATAATCTAATGGCAACAGCTGGAGATTAACAGAAAATAGCGAATTCGATTTAAACGCATGGTTTGTCTGTGAAGACATAAATCTATTTTCCAACTATTCAATCCAGGCTTCCCGATCAATACTGTCAATTCTCGACGGAAGTGTCGCAGATTCAACGACGGACGGATAGCGCATCGTCCTATAAGCTTCGAGACATTACCGGGACAGTCCGGATAAAACAGCGCGGTTGTCACCACGCGTTCCACGCTATCGCGACAATGCTGACCGCTGTGACCTCGATGCCTTGCCCGTAGGCAGGGCAAGCATATGCATGTCGCGACTGGCAGCGCCGCGTGTAGAAGATATGAAACCAGCGTGCTGCTGGAAGCGGTGTGGCAAGCGGCGTATCGAGCGGCAAGACACTGCGCAGGATTGCGACAGCCTGTCGCAGATGCGCCGATTGGCCAGCGCGCTACGGGCGGTTATGCTGAGCAGCATGAAACTGGTTTGTTCTCTTAACAAGGCTCAAGCATGAGCCGCATCGCTGGACCCCGTTCCAGGCCCGTTGTGCTCATCGTGGACGATAACGCCGACGCGGCCGATCTGCTTGCCGAGCTGTTGCCACATCTTGACTGCGTCCCGGTCGTTGCCTATTCGGGAAAGGAAGCGCTCGCGCGAGGCGAGCAGCAGCATCCTGACCTGGTATTGCTGGACATCGGGATGCCCGGGATGGACGGATTCGAAACCGCGCGCCGCATGCGCGACACACCCTGGGGGGCTGCGGCCAGTATCGCTGCCCTGACTGCCTGGAACGATCCCGATACCCGCGATCGGGTAGTGCGCAGCAGCATGGACATGCATTTCGTCAAGCCTATCTCGTTTACTGATCTGAGGGATCTGATCCTTTCCTTGAGCACATCACAACACTGCTGAGGCGAGGCGGTCAGACCGGTTCGTGGGCCCGGCACATCGCTGCCTCGCTGTGCTATCGTGGATCTTTGGCAGGACGGATGCAGCATGAACGCTCGGGGCATTTGACAGTGGAAAGATGGAACGACTCGAGTGGCCCGGGCAAGACGGTCGAACTCGCACTGATGCTGTCGGGCGACGACTGGGCCATGCTCGCCATGGATGTGCCCGGCAAGAGCGGGGTCCGGTATTACTTTTCCTTTCCCGACATTGATCTTCGCGAAGCATTCATGATGCTGTCGTCCGGCGTGACGGACGAGCGTGACATCCCGGAACTTCGCGAGGGCAGCCTGCAGGATGCCGGCCTGCCATTCCAGCGCGGCCTGCGCAGCTTTCGCGCGGTGCGACGCAGCATCGACCTGGCGTCGGGCAGCACCAGTTGCACGATTGCTACCGGCAGCCGGAGCGGGCGCGCGCAATCGCCTGCTGTCATGCGCGGCCTGGAACTCCTGGCGGAGCTGCAACTGCAGGCCGCACAACCCGGTTCGGATGCGGACGCCGCACTTGCGGACGGGCCCGGTGACTTTGCCTATTTGCACCATATCGAAGCGTCCGAAGCGGCAGGGTCTGCGGGCAGCTGGCTGTACGACCCGGTCTCGGGCCAGTCGCGCTGGTCGCCTGGCCTGCTGCGATTGCTGGGCGACGGACAGATGTGGCCGTCGGATAGCCGCGCCACGCTGCTCGCGCACGTGCCAGACGACGAGCGCGACCGGGTAGGGCATGCGTACCAGGCCCTGCTCGATGGTGAAGCGGGCGATTTCACGCATCGCATCGTGCATGCAGACGGCTCCACGCGCTGGGTCCGCCATTTCGGCGCACCGTTGGCAGATCGTCCCGGAAGCCGCCTGATCGGCGGTACCTTGCAGGACCTGACCGGGCTGCACCGCGCCGGGCAGGACAGGGCATTGCGCAGCGCTGAAGAGGCGCAGCGCTTCAGGTTGCTGTTCGAGTCCGCGCCGGGGCTGTACCTGGTGCTCACGCCAGACTGCTTCGAGATCATCCTCGTGACTGACGCCTATCTTGCGGCAACCAACGTCCGGCGCGAGGACATCGTCGGGCGCATCGTCTTCGACGTTTTTCCCGATGATCCTGCCGATCGCGCGGCCACGGGCGTGGCGGCCTTGTCCACCTCACTGCACCGTGCCAGAGAAAGCGGCCTGCCCGACGTGATGGCCTTGCAGCGTTACCCCATCCCGCGGCCGGAGAGCGAAGGTGGCGGTTTCGAGTTGCGCTACTGGAGTCCCGTCAATGCCCCCGTGCTCGATGCGGATGGCAAGGTCGCCTTCATCATTCACCGTGTCGAGGACGTGACCGACTATGTGCTTGCGCATCGCTCGTTCGAGGCCTGCCTGCCGCTGCGCGATACCGCCAAGCTCGAAGCGGAGATCGTGTTGCGCTCGCTGGAACTCAAGCGGCTGGCCGATTCGCTGACGGAGAGCGAACAGCGCTTGCGCTACATGACGCGCGCAACCAACGACGTCGTATGGGATTGGACCCTGGCCGACGATACCTTGTGGTGCAGTCAGAGCGCCCTCGAGCCGATCGGCAGCATGCTTGCGAACTGCGATCATTTGCGTGAGTGGGAAGCGTGTCTGCATGCCGGTGACCGCACCCGGGTGGTCGACAGCCTGCGCGCCGCCGTGGCGACGCGCCAGGCACACTGGTCTTCGGAATATCGTTTGTTGAGCGGTGATGGCGAGGAACGCTACGTCCTGCACCGTTGCTTTCTGGTCGTGGACAGTCAAAGCGTGCCGCTGCGAATGGTAGGCAGCATGGCCGACCTGACGGACCAGAAGCGCCAGGAAGCGCAGGTGCGGATGCAGGCCGAGATGCTCGACTATGCGACTGATGCAATCCTCGTGCGCGACCTGGATAACCGGGTGATCTACTGGAACCACGCAGCGACGGCGCTTTACGGCTGGAGCAGCACCGAGGTGATCGGGCGGCCGGTAGCACAGACGCTGTACGCGCACTGTGCGCCGGCGGATTTCGACCAAGCAATGCAGGTACTGATGCAGCGTGGCGATTTTTCCGGGCACATGCAGCACGCGACGGCGGACGGAAGCGTGGTAACGGTCCACGCCCACTGGATCCTGGTGCGGCACGACGACGGCTCGCCCCGGGCGATCCTGTCCGTCGCCACGGACCTGAGCGACAAGATCGTGCTGGAACAGCGGTTGCTGCAATTGCAGAAGCTCGAGGCACTGGGACGTCTTACCGGCGGTATTGCACATGACTTCAATAACTGGCTGACAGTCATCATTGGCAATGCCGAGGAACTGGTTGATGCATTGGCCGGCCAGGAGGACCTTGGCGACATTGCCCGCATGATCCAGCTTGCAGGAGAACGTGGCGCGCAGCTGACGCGGCGCCTGCTTGCTTTTGCACGCCGCCAGCCCCTTGCGCCCGAAGTCGTGGCTGTCGACGACATTCTCCGTGCATTGCGGCCCCTGATCGCTCGCAGTCTCCCTGAAAACATCGCGTTACACCTGGTAACGATGGACGATTCATGTCGCGCCTTCGTCGATCGGGGCCAGCTCGAATCGGCAGTGGTGAATCTGTGCTTTAACTCCCGCGACGCCATGCCGGCGGGCGGGACGCTGACCATCGACGTGACGCGTGCGCACATCGGTCCTGACGACATCGATCTACATGCTTTGGTGCCGGGCGAGTACGTGATGATCTCCATCGCCGATACCGGGCTCGGCATACCCCGTGACGTCATCGACAGGGTTTTCGAGCCGTTCTTTACCACCAAGGCCGAGGCGGCGGGTAGCGGACTTGGGCTGAGCATGGTGTACGGCTTCACCAGGCAATCTGGCGGCGACGTCACCATCCATTCCGAATTGGGCCATGGCACCACCGTCCGGCTCTACCTGCCGCTGTCCCGAATGAGCGACGGGGTCGCTACAGAGGCGCCCGGGCCGGTGTGCCGCCTCGATGGCTGCGCCGTGCTCCTGGTGGAAGACGATGCGATTGTCCGCCAGCACGTTTCGGGTCAGTTGCGTGAGATCGGGTGCGACGTCACGGAGGTCGCCGATGCTGCGCAGGCGCTCGCGCACCTTGCCGGGCCAACTGCGTTCGATGTGCTGTTCTCCGACGTTGTCATGCCGGGCATGTCCGGGCTCGAGCTTGTGGATCGCGCTCGTATAATCAGGCCAGGATTACGCATCCTGCTCAGCGCCGCTTACACCTTCGAAGCGGTACGTCAGCAAGGCCGGATCGATGCATCGATCCGGCTGTTGAACAAACCGTATGAAAAAGCGCTGCTTGCCCGGACGCTCGCCGAAGTCATCGGGGCCTGCGGGGCGGAACGTTGAGGCTGCAGAAGGATGGTTGTTTGCAGGACGCGCAGGGATCGCATGCGCACTGCGTCCGCTCCGGACGTGGCGACCCTGTGTGCGCCGGCTCATTACTGACAGGCAGTCTTCGGCGGACTGCGACGGCGGACCTGCGGTCCGCGTAACGGAGAACGATCATGACGCAAACCGGACCCATATCAGAGCAACACGGTGCAACCGTGGTCCAGGAAGGGGAATTCGACGCGGCGCGGCGGCGCATGCAGGCCTACGCCGCGTTGATCGACAACCTGGCGTCGCCTGGCGACCTGCAGCAAGTCGGTAGTCAGGTGGTGTCGCGATTGCATGGAGATGTCGAGGCGCTTGCCGTCTACGTCGAGATGCCCGATGGGGGACTCACGCTGCAATCACATGCGGGATTCGTCGCCATGCCGCCGACGCATGCGGTATCCGCCAGCGCGATCTGCTGCCCGGAAGTGGCCGAACTCGCCGAACTCGCGGGCGCGCGCCGCGTCCTGCCGCTTTGCAACCGGCGTCCCAGCTGGGTCGGGCCCCAGGCAGGAGGCTTCACGGTTGTGCCATTCGATGCGCAGTCACCCGCCCGGCCTGGCGGCCTGGTGCTGTTTTTCCTGCGCGCCGCAAACCATGATCCGTCCCTCGCCGCGTTGCTCGACCTCGCCACGCAGGCCATGACGAACGCGCTGGCGCGGGATCCCGCGTTGGCGCACACCCAGGCATGTCCGACGGGGCGCACGCGCGTCCTGCTGGTCGATGACGAGGAGCTCCTTGTCATGCACGTCAAGCGCATTCTCGAGCGCTCGGGGTTTGCCTTCCATTTCGCCCAGCGCGCACGCGACGGATTTGATCTTGCGCTGGCAATCCAGCCGGACGTGATCCTGGTCGACAAGGTCATGCCTGACCTGGATGGCATCGAATTGCTGCGGATGATGCGCGCGACCGAGTCATTGCGGACGGTTCCGGTGATCATGCTGTCCGGACAGGCCGACGAGAAAGCCCGTGTGGAAGCCTTGCGCGAAGGCGCCGACGATTTCGTGGTCAAGCCGTTCAGCGCCAAGGAGCTCGTCGCACGGATCGAGGCGAACGTCCGGCTCGTGCGCCTGCGGCGCGACGTCGTCTGGCGCCAGGGTGAGCTGCTGCGATTGCGTCAGTCCCAGCAGGAATTGCGCAACCTGCTCGATACCGTCCAGACGGTACGCAACGATGAGCGACGCATGCTGGCACGCGAGGTCCACGACCAGCTCGGCCAGGTGCTGACGGCAGCGAAGATCGATATCCGACTGTTGCAAGACCGTCTCGGCAAGCCCGGCCCGATGCCCCCGCTGCAAGAGATCGAAGGCGAACTGGCCAGCGCACTGTCGAGCGTCGATATGGCGATCATGTCGGTCCAGGACATATCGGCGCTGCTGCGCCCGCCCGCGCTCGAGGAGGGCGGTCTGCTGGCTGCACTGCGCTGGCAGGCGGCCGACATCCAGCGGCGTGCGAAAATCACGTGCGAGGTCTGGTGTGACGACGCCCGCGCTTACGTCGAACCTGCCCCGTTTGTCGCTGGTGAATTGCTGCGAATGTGCCAGGAAGCATTGACGAATGTATTGCGGCATGCCGCAGCCACGCATGTCATTGTCCAGGTCGTCGTGCGTGCGGCGCACCTGGTCGTGCGCGTGTGCGACAACGGGATCGGCATCCCCCCGGAACGTCTTGGTCATCCCGCCTCGATCGGCTTGAAAGGCATGCGTGAACGTGCGGCCAGCATTCGCGCACATGTGCACATTCATGGACGGGCAGGCCGTGGCACCATGGTCGTGATCCGGCGCAGGCTCGCTTTCTAAGGCATCGGTGGCAGCTGACGGGGCCGCTAGGTACCTTGCTGCGCGGGCTTCGTGCGTGCCTGTTTGCACTGGCTACAGGTTCGTTCAGTCAGGGCGTGATCGCGACTTTCAGCACGCCGTCGCGCTGATTCGCGAACAGCTCGTACGCTTGTTCGATCTGCTCGAGCCGGAAGCGGTGCGTGATCAGCGGTTGCAGGTCGAGCCGGCCGGAGGCGACGATGGCCATCAGACGGCGCATGCGCTCCTTGCCGCCGGGGCACAGCGTGGTGACGAGCGACTGATCGGCCAGTCCGGCCGCAAAGGCGTCGATCGGCAGCGACAGCTTGCCGGAGTACACGCCCAGGCTCGACAGGGTGCCGCCCGGCTTGAGGGCGCGCAGGCAATTTTCGAACGTCTGCTGGGTGCCGAGCGCCTCGATCGCAACGTCGACGCCCTGGCCCCCGGTCAGCCGCATGATCTCCTCAACCGGGTCGGTTGCGCGGTAATCGACCGTGTGATCAGCCCCCAGATGCCGGGCCATCTTCAGGCGCTCCGGGACGGCGTCGACAGCAATGATGCAACTGGCGCCGCGCAGCCGGGCACCGGCGGTGGCGCACAGGCCGATGGGGCCCTGCGCAAAAATGGCGACCGTATCGCCGAGCCGGATGCCGCCGTGTTCGGCGCCGCCAAACCCGGTGCTCATGATGTCGGGGCACATCAGCACTTGCTCATCGGTCAGGCCGTCGGGAATCGGCGCGAGGTTGGCCATCGCAAATGGCACCTTCAGGTACTCGGCCTGGCAGCCGTCGATCGTGTTGCCGAAGCGCCAGCCGCCGATGGCGCGGCCACCGCACTGCGACTGATGGCCGTCCAGGCAGGTATGGCACTGGCCACACGGCGTGATGGCGCCCACGACCACGCGCTGGCCAATCTGGTAGCCGGTCACGCCGGGACCCAGTTCGTGGATCGTGCCAACCGGCTCGTGCCCGATCGTCAGGCCCGGCTTGACGGGATACTCGCCCTTCAGGATATGGACGTCGGTGCCGCAGATCGTCGTCAGCGTGATCTTGATGACGGCTTCGCCGGGGCCGGCGACCGGAACGGGCTTGCGGTCCAGGATGATGCGGCCGGGGCCGGTGAAGACTGCTGCGTTCATCATGTTCATGAAAACCTCCGGTGTCTTCGTGCTTGCTGTCGCGCTGCCGGCAACGACGTGCCGATCTGCCGTGTCGTTCACAAGGATGACGGGGAGGGGCTGTGAAATCCATGACGTGCATCAAAACCGTCAGCGGGCCCTGGCGCTGCGGCCAGTCACACCATCGGACTGCAGGGCGAGAAGCCGTTTGCCATCGCGGCGATCCGTTGCGGATCGGTCAGCACGACGGCGCGCTTGTCGACCGTGATCAGTCCCAGTTTGGTAAAGCGGCCCAGCAGGCGGCTGATGCTTTCGATGGTCAGGCCGAGATAGCTGCCGATGTCTTCGCGCGACATGCGCAGCTGAAATTGTGCGGGAGAATAGCCGCGCGCCGCATAGGCTGCTCCCATGTCGGCCAAGAACGTCGCCATCCGCTGCTCCGCCCGCATATGGCCAAGCAACAGCATCAGGTGCTGCTCCCGGTTGATTTCGCAGCTCATCAAACGGTAGAAACGGCGATGCAGGCCGGGAATGTCTTCGAACAGGCGCTCGAGCGCCGCGAACGGCAGTTCGCACACGATGCTGTCCTCGAGCGCGATGGCGTCGGACTGGTGGATGCCCGTACCCACGGCTTCCAGCCCCATCAGTTCGCCAGCCATCGGGAAGCCGGTGATCTGGTCGCCCGCGGGACCGGGCCGGCGGGTCTTGAAGAAGCCGCAGCGCAGCGCGTACAGGCTGCGCAATGGCTGGCCGGTGCGGTACAGCGTGTCGCCGGCCGCGATGCGGCGATGCTGGCCGACCAGGCGGTCGAAGCGCATCTTGCTGCCCGAGTCCAGCCCGGTGGACAGGCACAGGCCACCTGTGTTGCAGTCGCCACACTGGCCCTTCATGACTGTCAGTAAACCGGGTGGGGCCGGACCGGGTGATACGCGTAACGGTGCATTCATGGTGGTAGTAACTCATGGTGGTGACGCGTTCCGCCTGCCGGGCTGGCGGCGAAAACATGGATAGGGCTCGCGCCACTGCGTGCTGCACGCTTGGCGGCATACATTGCGGCGTCGGCATGGGCAATCAGTTGCGCCGGCGTGGTGCCATCGTGTGGGAACACGGCGACGCCGATACTGGCTGACAGGCAGATCGCCCTGCCATCGATGACGATCGGCGCGCGGGCGGCAACGGCCACGCGGGCGAGCAGGGCGGCCAGCAGCGCGTCATCGTGCATGCCGGGCAGTGCGGCGACGAACTCGTCACCGCCAAAGCGCGCCAGCGTGTCCGACCCGCGCAGTGCAGCGCGCAGGTTCTGGGCGATACTGCTCAGCAGGCGGTCGCCGGCCGGATGGCCCAAGGTGTCATTGACCTGCTTGAAACCATCGAGGTCGATAAAGGCCAGCGCCACGCTGGACGAGGCTTCACGCGCGCATGCCAGCAGCTGTTCCAGCCGCTCGCCGAGCAGGACGCGGTTGGGCAGGCCGGTCAGGGCGTCGTAGTTGGCGCGTTCTTCGAGACGGCGGCGCTGCATGCTGGCGCTGGTGACATCGGCGAACATGGCGATGTAGTGATGCGGCTTGCCGTCAGCGCCCGGGACTGCAACGATCGTCAGGCGTTCGGCAAACAGGGTGCCATCCTTGCGCCGGTTCCAGGCTTCGCCCTGCCAGTAGCCCTGGCTGGTGATCGCTTGCCACATGCGCGCATAGAATGCATGGTCTTGCACGCCCGACTTGAGGATGCGCGGATTCTTGCCGCACACCTCGTCTGCGGTGTAGCCGGTGATGGCGCAAAATGCATGGTTGACGGCCAGGATCGCGCCATCCAGGGCCGTGATCATGATGGCGTCGCGGCTGTGGTGGAACACGGACGCCGTCAGTTCCCCGGCAGTGCTGGCGCAAGCTGGTTGCATGGCTGGCGTGGATGTCATGACGTTCCGGACTGGTGTGCTGAATGTATTGACAATAGGCCCATCAGCGCACCGCGTCGAGATCAAGCTGCTGAACTGGTCATATTTTTTATTGATTCTTGATTTGCATCAAAAAATACCGACTGGATATTGACCTAAATCTGTACGTGCAGCGAGCTGGTCAGTTTCCGTGCCGCCGCATCAGCAGCGCCGGCACCAGCGCGCCTGCCAAACCAATGACGCCCGCGCCAGCGACCAGTGCCGGCGCCAGCACCGCAAACTGGAACACCGCCGCCAGCCACGGCACGTACAGCGCCAGGGCCAGCAATCCCAGTGTTGCCGCCACGACCAGCCAGAGGATCCGGTTGGGCTGGCGCAGCGAACCGAGCAGGCTGTAGCCAGCTGCACGGTTGACCAGGATCAGCGACAGGTTGGCAAATACCAGTGTGGTAAAGCCAAACGCGCGTGCCTGCGCCGGCGCCAGCGCGTCCAGCGCCCAGCCATACGCGCCGGCCACTGCCACCAATGGACCCAGGCCCATGGCCAGCGTGCTGGCCAGGGCGCCGGGCGTCAACAGCGGCGCCTGCGCATCGCGGGGCGGGCGCTGCATCGCGCCGGGCGCTGCCGGCTCGTTTTCGAACACCAGCGTGCAGGCGGGATCGATGATCAATTCCATGAACACGATGTGCATTGGAAACAGCAGTGGCGGCCAGCCGGCGAGGATCGGCAGGATGGCCATGCCGGCGATCGGCGCGTGCATCGAAATGACGTAGCGGATCGACTTGCGCAGGTTGTCGTGGATCCGGCGGCCGGCGCCGATGGCATCGACGATCGACGCGAAGCGGTCGTCCAGCAGCACCAGCGCCGCCGCCTCGCGCGCCACGTCGGTGCCGCGCCCGCCCATGGCGATGCCCACGTGGGCGGCCTTGAGTGCCGGTGCGTCATTGACGCCGTCACCGGTCATGCCGACCGTGGCGCCGCCCCGTGCGAATGCCTGGACCAGGCGCAGTTTCTGCGTCGGAGTAATGCGCGCGCACATGCTGACCTCACCGATGCGCGCGTCGAGCGCCGCATCGTCGAGCATGTCGAGCGCCGCGCCGGTGAGGACCGGCGTGTCGGCCAGCCCAGCCTGCCGGGCGATGGCGCGCGCGGTGTCCGGATGGTCGCCCGTGATCATCACCACGCGGATGCCGGCCCCGGCACAGCGCGCGACGCACGCGGGGATCTCGGGCCGCAGCGGGTCGGCCAGGGCCAGCAGGCCGGTTGGCACGAACGGGATCCCGGCAGCGCAGGCTGGCCAGCTGGCGCCGGGCAGCGTGGCCTGCGCCACGGCCAGCATGCGCAGGCCGTCCTGGGCCATGGACGACGCCGCAGCCAGCAGCCCGGCGCCGGCATCAGGAGTGCACCATTCGAGCACGGTTTCCGGCGCGCCCTTGGCTGCAGCCATCAAGACCCCGTCGGGGCGCTGCCACACCTGTACCAGTGCCCGCTGCTGCGCGCTCACGCCGTATTCGTGCACCAGCGACCAGTCCGGATGGCGCTGCGCCGGCGCCAGGCATGCTGCGCCGAGTCGCTGGACGGCCCGGTCGATCGGGTCAGGCCCCGTCGCCGTACTGGCAAGCACGGCTGTTTCAAGCAGCGGCGCCAGCGCGGTTGGCAGGGGTTCGTCCATCACCGCATGGCGCGCGCCGTGCGCGTAAAGCGCCACGACGTCCATCCGGTTGGCCGTCAGCGTGCCGGTCTTGTCGACGCACAGGACCGAGATGGCGCCCAGCGTTTCAATTGCCGGCAGGCGCCGCACCAGCACCTGTTGCCGCGACAGGCGCCAGGCCCCGATCGCGGGAAACACCGTCATCACGATCGCGAGTTCCTCCGGCAGCATCGACATGGCCAGCGCGATGCCGGCCAGTACGGCTTGCAGCCAGTCACCGCGCATGACGCCATAGACCAGCACCAGGATGACGCTGAACGCCATGCCCAGCACGGCAAAGGCGCGCGCCAGCGCAGCGCTCTGGCGCTGCAGCGGGGACGGCGCGGGCCGCAGCGATTGCAGTGACGCGGCAATCCGGCCCAGCTGGCTGCGCCCACCGGTAGCGGCCACGCGGGCAGTCGCGTGGCCCTGCAGCACCAGGGACCCGGCGAACAGCATGGCCGTTGCGTCCTTATCGACCGGCATCGATTCGCCCGTCAGCAGCGATTCGTCGGCCTGCAGTCCGACGCTGCTGAGCACGTGGGCATCGGCCGGCACGCGGTCGCCCTCGTGCACGGCGACGAGATCGCCGGCCACGACCCCGGCGCTGTCGATGACGTGCCAGCAGCCGTCGCGCAGGACGTGCGCGCGCGGACTGGCCAGGTCGCGCAGCGCGGCCAGCGCGCGCTCGGTCTTGCCTTCCTGGTACAGGCCCAGGCCAAGGCTGACGGCGACCATCAGGCACAGCAGCAGCCCTTCGTCGAGCTGGCCCAGCGCCAGGTACAGCAGGGCCGCGCCCACGAGCAGCAGGGACATCGGCTCGCGGGCGCTGTCGGCGAGAATGCGGCGCCAGGTGCGACGCTCGGTCTCGGCCAGCGTGTTCGGCCCGTCCGTGGCGATGCGGTGCGCGGCCTCGGCGGCGCTCAAGCCATCGGCCGTCGGGTCGGCGGCCATCAGTGCGCCATCAGCACCGGCACCGTCATGCGCTCGAGGAGCGTTTCGGTGACGCCCCCCAGTACCAGCTCGCGCAGGCGCGGCCGTCCGTAGGCGCCCATCACGATCAGGTCGGCATCCAGGCAATCCGTGCAGGCCAGCAAGGCGGCGCCGTCGTCGATCGGCGATGGTTCGACATGCACCTCGCAGCGCACGCCCTGGCGTGCCAGGTACAGCGCGAGATCGGTGCCCGGCTCGCGCCCGGTCGCCTCATATGGCTGGAACAGGACGATCGCCACCAGGCCGGCATCGCGCAGCAGCGGCATGGCGCCGGCGACGGCGCGCGTGGCCTGCAGGCTGCCGTCCCATGCCAGCATGATGCGTCCGCCGATCGTCTCGTGCCGGCGCACATGGGGAAGCACCAGCACCGGGCGCGCGCTGCCCTGGACCACCTGCGCCGGCACTGGCCCGGCCAGGTGGGCCGCCACCGGATCGTCGAGGTCGGTCTGGCTGACGATGACGAGGTCGGCGTAACGGCCTTGCAGCGCCAGTCCGCCGGCCGGCTCGTCGTCGGCATAGCGCCGCTCATGGCTGAGCACGCCCGCGGCAGCGGCGATGGCGTCGAAGCGTGCCAGTGCGGTGTCATGGTCGTGGTCGCCCCGACGTTCGTACTGCCGGGCCAGCAGCATGGTGGTGCCGGCCTCGGCATAGCGCGAGATGCCCGAAAAGGCGCTGCCGACGAGGTGTGCGCCGCAGCGCGCGGCCAGCTGCGCCGCGTACCGCATGCGCGCCCCGGCATGGGGCGAATGGTCGACGTGAACGACGATGGTCTTGTAGCACATGCTGCACCTCCGGATGGTCGTGACAGCCAGCGTACGACGCGGCGATGCGGTCAGTCCAGCACGACGTTTGCGCCTGGTGCAGCCGGTTCTACCGAATTTGACTTGCATCAAACTTGCCGGGCGAGACACGCCGACGAACGTCTGTTTGGCTTCGCGTCGCCGCGATTTTTGATGCATGTCATATCGGTGTTTGCGCCAGCACTACTAGGATCAATTCGATGCCCGACGATCCGTCGACGGCAGGCGCATATACCACTCTCCGGAGAATGACCATGTCCCATTCCATGACCCGTTTCGATCCCGTCGCACGCATGCTGCGTGCCGATCCGTTTCGCACCTTCGACGACTTCTTTGCCGACCTGGCGCCGCGGGTGCGTATCGACGTCACCGAGAGCGGCGACGGCTATCGCGTCAAGGCCGACCTGCCGGGCGTGAAAAAAGAAGACATCAAGGTCAATATCGATGGCAATCATGTGTCGATCAGTGCCGACACGTCATCGCATGGCGCGCACGAGGGTGCCACGACCATCTGCGCCGAACGCGCCTGGGGCCAGTTCTACCGCAGCTTCACACTGCCGCAAGCGGTCGATGATGCGGCGGCCCGGGCTGAATTCAAGGATGGCGTCCTGCAGCTGGAACTGCCCAAGAAAGCGGGCGGCAGCGGCACGCCACTGGCGATCGCGTGACCCCGGACGCCCTGCACGTGCCGACCTTGCCTGCGCATGCGGCGCCCGAACACCGGCCCATGTTCCGGCGCATCCTGCTACCGGTCGATGGTTCATTGTCGATGACGCCCCTGGCGCGCACCTGCCTGGCGTATGCCGCCGGCACTGGCGCGGCTGTGATCGCCGTGCATGTCGTGACGGATGCCGATGCAGCTGGCGCCAAGCGCATCCACGCCGGCCGCATCCTGCAGAACGTGGCCGAGACGGCGCGCACGCTGGGCGTGCCGTGCGAGTGCAAGATCCTGACCGGCGCCGAACCGTGGCGTGAAATCGTGCGCGCCGCGCTCGACCATCACGCTGACCTGATCTGCATGAGCTCGCACGGCCGCCACGGCGCCAGCGAGCACATTCTGGCGAGCCAGACGGCGCGGGTGATCGAGCACGCGCATCTGCCTGTCTTGCTGTTTCGCTGAGAGGAGGGTATACGCATTTCGGATCTGCCATCCCCGCCTGCGACCGGATCCGCCGCTCCTGACGAGACGCCGGCGCGCCAGCTCGACCGCGCACTGTACGCCCAGCTCGCCTGGTGGACACAGGGCCTGTCCCCGGCCTCGCTGGCGGCGGCCGCCACGGACTGGCTGGTGCACCTGGCCGCCTCTCCCGACAAACAGCGTGAACTGGTCATCAAGGCGCAGCGCAAGCTGCTGCGCCTGGCGGCAAGTGGCGCCGCAAGTGCGGGCCAGGACGGCGCGCCCTGCATCGCGCCGCTGCCGCAAGACCGCCGCTTCGCCGCGCCCGAATGGCAGGCGTGGCCGTTCAACCTGATCCACCAGACGTTCCTGTTCGAGCAGCAGTGGTGGTACAACGCCACTACCGGCGTGCCCGGGGTGACGCGGCATCACGAGCAGCTATGGACCTTTGCCGTGCGCCAGGCGCTCGACATGTTCTCGCCATCCAATTTCTTGCCGACGAATCCGGTCGTGCTCAAAGAAACCTGGCGTTCCGGCGGCATGAATCTGGCCATGGGTTGGCACAATGCGATCGAGGACGCGAGCGGCGCTGCCGCGACGGCGGCGACGGGGTTCGAGCCTGGCCGGGGCGTGGCCCTGACACCCGGCAAGGTGATATACCGTAACCGTCTTATCGAGCTGATCCAATATGAGCCGGCGACCGCCACCGTCTGCGCCGAGCCGGTCCTGATGGTGCCGCCATGGATCATGAAATACTACATTCTCGACCTGTCCCCGGCCAATTCCCTGGTGCGCTACCTGGTCGGCCAGGGCCACACCGTCTTCATGATTTCCTGGAAAAATCCGGATGCAGCCGACCGCGATCTCGGAATGGACGATTATTTGCATCTGGGCGTGATGGCGGCCATCGACCAGGTCGCTACCCGGCGCCCCGGGGTTGCGATCCAGGCGCTCGGCTACTGCCTGGGCGGCACGCTGCTGGCGATTGCCGCAGCCGCCATGGCGCGCGACGGCGACGAGCGCCTGGCCAGCCTGACGCTGCTGGCGGCGCAGGTCGACTTCACCGAGCCGGGCGAACTGGGCCTGTTCATCGACGAGAGCCAGCTGAACTTCCTCGACAACGTCATGGCCGGCAAAGGCTATCTCGATGGCACGCAGATGGAAGGCGCGTTTGCGCTGCTGAATTCAAAGGATATGGTCTGGTCACGCATGGTGCAGAATTATCTGCTGGGAAAGGGGCGACGCGTCACCAGCGACCTGGCGGCCTGGAATGCCGACGCCACCCGGATGCCGTACCGCCAGCAAAGCGAATACCTGCGCAGACTGTATCTCGATAACGATCTGGCGCAGGGCCGCTACCGTGTCGGCGACAGTCCGGTGGCGCTGTCCGACCTGCACTTGCCCATGTTCGTGCTCGGTACCCGGCGCGACACGGTTGCGCCCTGGCTGTCGGTCTACAAGCTGCACCTGCTGGCTGACGCCGACATCACGTTCTGCCTGACGGGTGGCGGGCACAATGCCGGCGTGGTCAACCCGCCACTTGCAAGCGGCGGGCACGGCTACCAGATCGCCACGCGCGCCCGCGCTGGCCGCTATCTCGATCCCGATGCCTGGTGCGCCGCGGCGCCGCAGCATTCCGGCTCATGGTGGCCAGCCTGGGAGCACTGGCTGCGCAGCCATGCGACAGCGCAGATCGCCTCAAGTCCTGTTGCGCCGGCCGATCCAGCCGGACCGGACACGGTATTCGACGCTGCACCGGGCAGTTACGTGCTGGTGCGGTGAACGCGCCGTCGGCGCATCCCGTCGATGGCGTACGGTGACGGCAGTATTTGACGTGCATCATTCAAATTCGTCATCCTTCTCTCCACACTGGATCTTGCGCCAGGTACCTATCCTGGCGGCCATTCATCCATCAGGGAGTCCCCATGAATACCAAGCAAAAGCGCCGCATGAACACGATCTTCTATGCACTGCTGGCGCACGCCGTCGTCGTCCATGGCGCCGCCGCACAGACGCCGGTGGACACCACCTCGTCGTCCCCGAAACAGGAAGCGATTGCCAGCGAACACGTGCGCGATGCAGTTGCCGTGGTGCGCAAGCTCGACGACGTCGAGCGGATGCAGGGTGTCCTGACAAGCGCCAAGGGCATCTTCATCGTGCCGAATTACCGGCGCGCGGCCGTGGGTGTGGGCGCTGCGGGCGGGACCGGCATCCTGGTGGTGCGGCGCGCCAGTGGCGGGTGGAGCGACCCCGTCTTTTACAATACGGGCGGGCTCAGTGTGGGCCTGCAGGCGGGCGTCGAGGGCGGCAGCCTGGTGCTGGTCCTGAACAACGACAAGGCGGTCAATGCCTTCCTCAAGAAAAACAATTTCTCGGTCAATGCGAAGGCCGGCCTGACGGTGGTCAGGTGGAACAAGATGGTGCAGGGCACCGCTGGCGCTGGCGACGTCGTGGTCTGGAGCGATACCCAGGGCTTGTTCGGCGATGTCGCGACGGTACAAGTCAACGACATCCGCTTTAACCAGAACGTGACGAACGCGTATTACAACCGTACGCTGTCAGCGACCGATGTCATCAAGGGAACGACCAACAATCCACAGGCCGCGCCACTGGTCGATGCCCTCGCTGCAGCCGCTGAGCCTGCCAAGTGATGGGAACACCCCGGCTGCGCGTTCATTCCAGCTGCAGCGCCGCGATCAGCGCGGCATCGCGCCCATAGAGGTCGGGGGCGAACAAGGCCCGGCCCTGGCGATCGACCAGGGCGGTTGCGTAGAACAGCACGACGGGCACCGGTTCGGCCAGCTTGACGAAACGGTTCTTGCCCGCGCTCATGGCGGCCAGCACCTGTACGCTGCTCCACTGCTGCGGGTCAGCCAGCACGAATTGCGCAAGTTCGGCCGGTTGTTCGACGCGGATGCAGCCATGGCTCAGGTCACGGTGCGTGCGCTGGAACAGTTCCCTGGCCGACGTCGAATGCAAATAGATATTCATCGGGTTGGGCAACCCGAACTTGACGTCACCCAGCACATTGCGTGAGCCGGGGCGCTGCCTGACCCTGGCGCCGCCGGCCCGCAGTCGGCTTGCCGCATCGCCAGCGCCGACCAGTAGCACGCGCCCGTCCGACCCCACCAGTTCCATGTCGTTCTGCTGCAGATAGGCAGGATTGCGCGCCAGCTTCGGGAGGATTTCATTCTTCTGAATGCTGACAGGCACATTCCAGTAAGGCGCGAATTCCAGGTAGCGCATTTCTCCGATGAACAGTGGCGTGGGCGTGCGACCGCGCGCGCCGACGATCACGCGCATTTCGAGCGCCGGCGCCGCAAAGTTGTCCCTGGCATCGAAGGTCCACAAGCGGTAAGTGGGCACGTTCACGACGACGACGCGCCCGTGCGCCGGCGGCGGTGGCAGCCAGCGAAGGCGTTCGAGCGTCAGCGCCAGTTGGGCGATCCGATGCGCGGGCGGCACCGACAGGGCCGTGACCGTCCCAGCGCCCAATACGCCGTCTTCATCCAGCCCGTGCCGCGCCTGGAAACGCCGCACGGCGCCAGCCAGTGCTGGGGTATAGATGCCGTCGCTTCCCATGGGCGCCTGCGCGTCCAGATCACCCAGGAACTGAAGACGCGTCTGCAGAAGGGCCGCGCCCAGGTAGGGCTCGCCGGCGTGGATGGCAGCCCGTCCGACCGGCGGCAGCGCGGCCCAGTCCGGTGTTGCCCGGGACAACGCGCGGTACTGTGCCAGCGCCGCCTTGACCCTGCCATACAGCGGGATGGCGGGTGCAGCGGCGTCGATGGCCTGTGCCAGCCCTTGCGTATCGTGCACGGTGGCCAGGTGCTGGCGCGGGTCGAAGCCGGTATCGGGCGCCGCGGCAACCCGGCTGGCCCAGGCCGCACGGCCCCCATGCAGATCGCACAGGTACTGCACCATCGCGCCGTTCAGATCATGCGTGAATGCCGCCGATTGGCCTGCCGGGCCGGCCAGCCGCTGCGTGAGTTCGTCCACCTGATAGCGGCGTGGGTCGAGGCCGTGCTCGGGCGCCGCGCGCAACAGTTGCAACGCCCGCTCTGCGATGCCGTGCATGCCGGACAGCCAGGGCACGGCGGACGAGGGGAGCGGGACAATATGCACATCCCCTGGCGCGCACGGGTTTGCCGCGCTTGCCTGCGTGCCCGGGAGCGCATCGTCGGCGAGCGCGCCGGTGCCAGTGGCAGCCTGAAGCAGCATCAGCAGGATGAAATGCGTGGCGCCGCCATGCGCTTTGGCGGGCCAGGTCAGACGGGGAAAGACCATGAGGTGTGGTGCATGCGGTGTGATGGATAGTGAACGTGATGGGTATCAAAATTACACCTTGCAGCGCCTGGCGGTCATTGACCTGTATCAAATTTGAGGTATTTGCACGCATGCCGTTCACGTCGCCTGCTACCGCACTGATCAATGCTCCCGTGATGCTGGCATCATTTATTTCTATTTCTCATTGCTGCTTATTACGTCCTATGATGGCCATTGAGCGCACGCGACGCCGCACCACGGCGACCGTCGAACCCGTCTACCAAGGAGACCACATGGCCGATTGCCAGCACCCGAGCCAGCTGCTCGCCAGCTTTGCCGCCACCCTGCGCCATGAGCAGATTCCCGACGCCGTGCGCATGCGCACCGAAGACCTGTTCCTCGACTGGATTGGTTCCGCGCTGGCCGGTCGCACGTCACGGGCCGTGCAAACCATCGACCGCTACGCGCAGACGATGGGGCCGGGGGGCGGCCCCTGCGAGGTGCTGATTTCGCGCCGCACGACCACACCGCTGTTCGCGGCGATGGTCAACGCGGCTGCCTCGCACGTCGCCGAACAGGACGATGTGCACAACGGCTCGGTCTTCCATCCCGGCGCGGTCGTGTTTCCGGCGGCGCTGGCGGTCGCGCAGTCGATCGGCGCCAGCGGGCGCGACTTGCTGACAGCGGCCGTGGCCGGCTACGAGGTCGGCATCCGCGTCGGCGAATTTCTCGGTCGCTCGCATTACCGGATCTTCCACACGACGGGCACCGCCGGCACGCTGGCCGCCGCAGCGGCGGCGGGCCACTTGCTCAAGCTCACGCCCGACCAGATGCTGCATGCCTTCGGCTCGGCTGGCACGCAGGCGGCGGGCCTGTGGGAATTCCTGCGCGATGCTGCCGATTCGAAGCAGTTGCACACGGCCGCCGCTGCCGCGAACGGCTTGACATCGGCCTACCTGGCGCACGATGGCTTTACGGGTGCACGCCGCATTCTCGAGGGCGCGCAGGGCATGGCGGCGGGCATGTCGAGCGACGCCGATCCGGCCAGATTGACCGACCGCCTGGGCGAGCGCTGGGCGCTGGCCGAGACGTCCTTCAAATTCCACGCGTCGTGCCGGCACACGCATCCGGCCGCCGACGCCTTGCAGCAGGTAATGCGAACCCACGGCCTGCAGCCCGGGCAGATCACGCGCGTCGTCGCGCACGTGCACCAGGGCGCAATCGACGTGCTGGGCGCGGTCGTCGATCCGCACACGGTGCACCAGGCCAAATTCTCGATGGGGACGGTGCTGGGGCTGATCGCGCATTATGATGTGGCCGGCCTGAGCCAGTTCGAGGACCATTTCAATGCCGCGCCGATCGCGGCGTTTCGTGGCAAGGTGGGCATGGAGTTCGACGACGAGGTCGATACTGCTTATCCGGCGCGCTGGATCGGCAAGGTCACGGTCGAGACGACCGATGGCCGGCGCCTGGCTGGCCGGGTCGACGAACCGAAGGGCGACCCCGGCAACACCTTGTCGCGCGCTGAACTCGAACAGAAAGCACTGCGGCTGGCGCTGTTCGGCGAGGCCGCGAGCGAAGCCGAGATGCACGCGCTGGCCGCGCGCATCTGGAATCTGTCAGATTCGCCCAGAGTGGGAAACCTGTTTGCCTGAACAGACCTGATACAGTCGTGACACTCTCGTCTCCTGCTGTATCAGCTTTTCCGATGGCACTGAACAATATACTCAGAAGGCTGGATCTCACCAGCCTGCAGCTTTTCCTGGCAATCCACGAAGAAGGTTCACTCACCCGCGCCGCCGAGCGCGAAGCCATTGCCGTCTCGGCCGCCAGCAAGCGGCTGGCCGACATGGAGGGGGCGCTGGGCGTGGCGCTGATGGTGCGCGCGGCGCGCGGCATGACCCTGACCCCGGCCGGCGAATCGCTGCTGACGCACGCGCGCCGCATCCTGCAGAGCGTCGACAAGATCGGCCAGGAACTGGCCGAGCACGCCCAGGGCCTGCGCGGCTACGTGCGCATGGTGGCGAACCTGTCGGCCATCGTGGAATTTCTGCCCGAAGACTTGCGCGCCTTCCTGAACCTGCACGAACAGATCCGGCTCGACCTGGAAGAGCGCCCCAGCGGCGATGTCGTCAAGGGCGTCGAAGACGGCTTCGCCGAGATCGGCATCTGCTCGGGCGATACCGATACCCGAGAGTTGCACAGCCACTTGTACCGGCGCGACCGCATCGTGCTCGTCATGCGCCACGACCACGCGCTGGCCGGGCGTGGCCGCGTGCCGTTCGCGGACACGCTCGACTTTGATCACGTCGGGCTGCACGCGGACAGTTCGATCAACAAGCGCACCCACCTGGCGTCGCGCGCCTCCGGCCGGCCATTGAAAACCCGCATCCACGTGCCCGGTTTTGACGCCGTGTGCCGCATGGCGCAGGTGGGCATGGGCCTGGGCGTGATTCCCCACGAAGTGTTCACCGCCATCGGCCAGCCACTGGGGCTGGTCGCTGTCGAGATCGATGAGCCATGGGCCGAGCGCGAGCTACGCATCGTCGTGCGCGAAGAAAAGGGTTTGTCACCGGTGACGCGGGCGCTGCTCGCGCATCTGGGGGCCGCCGAAGAGCGTTCGCGGTTGACGAAGGCTCGTTGAAAAGAAACGGTTGGACGGGCAGCGTCCGTTCTCACTATGCTGGGTCGACAAGCTACCACCATCGACGAGACCAGCATGAACCTCAACACCAGCATTCCCGACGGCGCCTTGCGCGGCGTGCGCGTCATCGAAATGGGCCAACTGATTGCGGGTCCGTTTGCCGGCAAGACCCTGGGCGAATTCGGCGCCGACGTCATCAAGATCGAGGCGCCCGGCAGCGGCGACCCGCTGCGCAACTGGCGCATGATCAAGGAGGGCACATCGGTCTGGTGGCAGGTGCAGTCGCGCAACAAGCGCTCGATCGCCCTCGACCTGCGCAGCGCCGAAGGCCAGGACATCGCCCGCAAGCTGATCGCCGAAGCCGATGTGCTGATCGAGAACTTCCGCCCCGGCACACTCGAGGGCTGGGGCATGGGTTGGGACGCGCTCTCCGCCATCAATCCCGGCCTTGTGATGCTGCGCATCTCGGGCTATGGCCAGACCGGCCCGTACCGCGACCTGCCAGGCTTCGGCGCCATCGGTGAAGCGATGGGCGGCCTGCGCCATCTGACGGGCGAACCCGACCGCGTGCCGGTGCGCTGCGGCGTGTCGATCGGCGACACGCTGGCCGCGCTGCACGGCACGATCGGTGTGCTGACGGCGCTGTACCACCGCAAGGTCAATGGCGGCAAGGGCCAGGTGATCGACGTCGCTCTGCATGAGGCCGTATTCAACGTGATGGAAAGCCTGCTGCCCGAATACAGCGCGTTCGGCGCCGTGCGCGAAGCCGCCGGCAGCGCACTGCCCGGCATCGCGCCGTCGAACGCCTACCGCTGCAACGACGGCTACGTGCTCATCGCCGGTAACGGCGACAGCATCTTCAAGCGCCTGATGGCCGTGATCGGGCGCGACGACCTGGCGCACGACCCTGCGCTGGCCGACAATGCTGGCCGCGTCGTGCGCGTGGCCGAGATCGATGCCGCCATCAGCGTCTGGACGGCAACCCGCCCGATCACCGAGGTCCTCGAGTTGCTGGGCGGCGCCCGTGTCCCGGCCGGCAAGGTCTATACGGCGAAAGATATCGCGGAGGATCCCCATTACCGGGCGCGCGACATGATCCTGGCCCAGTCCACGCGCGACGGTTACGACATCGAGGTGCCCGGCGTCGTTCCCAAGTTGCTGGGCACCCCGGGCACCGTACGCAGCTCCGCCCCGGGCCTGGGTGACGATACCGATGGCGTGCTGCGCGAACTGGGATTGAGTGAGCCGGAGATCGCCGCCTTGCGCGACAAGGGCGTGGTCGCATGAACCGGTGGCACGGCGCTGGCCGCCGCATCCACATGCAGGAAGTCGGCACGCGCGATGGCTTGCAGGCCGAGTCGGTGTTCGTACCGACCGCCGACAAGATCGCCCTGGTCAACAGCCTGTCGCGGGCCGGCATGGCCAAGATCGAAGTGACCGCTTTTGTTTCGCCCAAGGCGATTCCGGCGCTGGCCGATGCCCAGCAGGTGATGCTTGGCATCGAGCGGATTCCGGGCGTGATCTACAGCGCGCTGGTGCCGAACGTGCGCGGCGCTGAGCGCGCGATCGAGAGCCGTACCGACGAACTGAACCTGGTGATGTCGGCCAGCGAAACGCACAACCTGGCCAATCTGCGCATGACGCAGGCGCAATCGTTCCAGGGCTTGTGCGAAGTGGCGGCCCTGGCGCGACAGGCGGCGCTGGCCGTGAATATCTCGTTGTCGTGTTCGTTCGGCTGCCCGATGGAAGGCGATGTGCCGGAAGACACGGTGCTGGCCTGGTGCGCGCGCTTCATCGACGAGGCGGGCGCCGGCGGCATCACCCTGTGTGACACGACCGGCATGGCCTACCCGAGCCAGGTGGCAGCGCTGACGGCGCGTTTCCGCGCAGCCTGGCCGGATACCGAACTGAGCCTGCACTTTCACAACACCCGCGGCATGGGCCTGGCCAATGTACTGGCCGGGATCGATGCGGGCGCCGACCGCTTCGACGCGTCGCTTGGCGGCATTGGTGGCTGCCCATATGCACCCGGCGCCTCGGGCAATGTCTGCACCGAAGAAGTGGTGCACGCGTTGCAATTGATGGGCTATGTGACAGGTGTCGATCTGGACCGCTTGCTGGACGCATCGACACGGCTGCCGGCGCTGATCGGGCACGAGACGCCAAGCCAGATCGTCAAGGCGGGCCGGCGGCTCGACCTGCACCGGCCCCCGAGGGATTTCCAAGCGATCAGGGAGCGCGCAGAAGCGCGCCCGGTTTGAACCCGGGCCATCGCCGGAATGCAAACAACTATTTTAATAATTCAGGAGACACCATGAAATCGATTCATTCGCTGCGCATGCGCGCCAGTATGCTTGCCGTCGGGGCAGCACTTGTCAGCATCGGCGCGCACGCGCAGGACAACTATCCCGCGCGCGCCATCACGCTGATGGTGTCGGCCGCGCCAGGCGGCACGACCGACCTGGCCGCGCGCATGATCTCCGATCCGCTGTCCAAGGCATTGGGCAAACCGGTCGTCGTCGAGAACCGGCCGGGCGGGGCGGGCGCGATCGCTGCGTCGGCCGTCAAGCGGGCCAAGCCGGACGGCTATACCTTGCTGGTGCAATACTCGGGCTTTCACGTCATCACGCCGCACGTGGTCAAGGCCGGATTCGATCCGATCAAGGACTTCATCCCGGTTGCGAACCTGATCGTGGCGCCGCAAGTTTTCGTCGTGCGGCCCGATCTGCCGATCAAGACGCTGCCCGAACTGGTCAGCTATGCCAAGGCACTTCCCGGTAAACTCAATTACGCGTCATCCGGGAATGGCTCGTTGCAGCACGTGACGGGCGAAATGCTCAATCGGATGAGCGGCACGAATACCGCGCACGTACCGTACAAAGGTACGGGTCCGGCGATTACCGATCTGCTGGGTGGTAACGTCGAGATGACCTTTACGACAGCGCCGCCGCTGCTGGCCCACATCCGATCCGGCAAACTGCGCGCCATTGCTGTGACCGGCAACGTTGCGCTGCCGAGTCTGCCCAACGTGCCGACGACGGCGACGATCAAAGGGTACGAGAAGCTGGACGTGAGCTCGTGGTTTGCCGTGTACGCGCCCGCCAACACGCCCAAGCCGATCGTGGACAAGCTGACTGGCGAGATCAAGAAAATCATGGCGACCGACGCATTCAAGCGCAAGGCGCAGGAGCAGGGTGCGTACGCGGTCTACATGACGCCGCAGGAACTGGCAGCGCATACGAGCAAGGAATATCAGACGTGGGGAAAATTTGTGAAGGATGCGAAGATCACGGGGGAGTGAGGACCGTCGGCTTTCCATGTTGGGAGAACCATCAGCGCGATTTCCAGGCTGTATAAGTCACAGTCGGGAAATCGCAAGCAACCTGTTTCAGGTAGCTAGTGCGCAAACGTCGGTTCCGAAAACTCGATTTTTTGCTTTCCCTGCTGAAAGGTAAAAACCAGGCGATCAGATTTCTTGTCATATCGCGTGTGAAGCGTTGTTTGATTGGGTGGAGTTCCCATTTTCAGCGGAATTGTTTCTGCAGTGATTATTGCAGCTAACACCGGCGCACTGAACGGCGACCCATCGTCAGGGTTCGCGGATTTCTTTATCAGAGCAGACATCATTGATGTCCATTTGGACTTGTCGCTGACAGGTTCGGCTGCGTATAGGTAAGCATAACCTCGAATACCCCTCATATGCGAACCAAACTCCTCATCCTGGTGATACTTTTTGACTTCCCGCGGGAGATCAAGAGGGGAGATGTTTCTGACTTGATAGCAACATACTGGAATATAAGGCTGTTCAGTTCCGGCCATGCCAGTAAAAACGGTAGGGGCGGTTAACTTCTTGTTTGTAAAGATATAGATGGGCCGTGCTATCACCTTGAAGTCTGCCCCCATCACGGGAATTTGTTCAAGCAAGCCCACAGCAGGAGACTCGGTTGCAAGGCAGCCAAGTGAAAGCGTTGAGCAGAGAAAGCCAGTGAAGAATTTTTTCATGTAACAGCGTTTTTCGTTCGATGGGTCGAATATTTCACACCAAAAGGTATAACAATCAGTTTTAGTCATTCCATTTCGATACACCGTTATTGGCTCAGAATGAATATTGAGAATTGCTCAGTGGAATTGACTCAACTAATTCATGATTTGGAATTTGCATTGCAATCGAGTAATACGGTTCTTCCAAACATACAGTTACCCGATATAAGCAGGATACAGATTCTTTCTTTCAATGATCTTTAGAACTGTTCTTCTGTAAATATAATGCCGCTAGCTAACGCATATTTTGGCACGTGCCACAACATCAGCTCAGCCCTAAAATAACAGCCACTTTCACTGGTGTGAGTTGCATTCTTCAACCGCGCATTCGCCAAACAGGCAATTTTCTGCTTAAATTGAAACAATTAGTTATCGGTACGTGAAAAGATAAGCTCATCAGATACCTAGCTCTGTGTTTGATTATATAGAAAAAGGCTGTCTTGAATTCATATCAAAGGAAAATTCAAGTTCTATATTTTTATCGATTCTCACAGTTTTCTGCGAATGGCAAATGCCAGTGTATCTTGCGCGCAAAAAACTCAAAACCTTGTTTCGTCGGTGTTGACGGAGCGAGGCTTATAGAGATCGTGATTTTTCTGAACTATGATCGGCCGCTAACCGTCGCCAATTTGACACAAAATTTGCTAGTCCTCCCATAGTTCTTCAAATTTCATTAGATCGTCGGTACCGTGTTCAACAATAAATGGCGAAAATTTTTTAGAGATTTAGTCGCGCCACGACCACCATTATTGCATTCAAGGCGGGTTATCAAATTTCTGTTGATCGATACAATCAGTCCAGGGTCGGAACGCGTGGGCGAATCTATAGTGAATCTATAATATTCTTTTTTGAACCAGATAATATCCTCGGAATTGCTTGCGTAAACAATTTCACCGCGATGAAATTTTTTGGTTGGGCGTTGGGCGTTGGGCGTTGGGCGTTGTGCGTTGGGTGTTGAGTGTTGGCTCAATAGTTTAATTCGACTTCGGACTTATTCTCGAAATGATAATCAACATGGCCGTGCGTATGATTGGTGGAAAAACAGACTGAAACGATTTTTGTTGTTAAATCACATGAAAAGATGATAATTTCATTTGAGGCACACTGCGTTGATTATTTCGCTTGTACCAATGGGCCTATCGAAAAAAATTAAATATTGGTTACTATAGGACGAAAAGAAAAATTCATCTTTTGAATGCTGGATGCGCCAAAAACTGATGAAGATTTTTAATTCCCATATCTTTAGTATAAATGGTAGTTTGATCAATCAAAATTCTGAATGCCACAATCTATACGCGATCTTCGTGCTAACAAAAATGCAACTTTCGATGATAGGATAGTAATCCCACAGGAACTGCGCAAAGTTTTGAATCTTGTGGTGGCAATATGTAGAATATTTAGATTTTTTCACGCCAAGCTGCAACACGGCTTCAGTTTGGCAAGCAGCTAGTTAAAAACGAGTAATTCAGATTTTACTTATTTCGATCACTCGAGTTGTTATTTTTACCAACTATTTGCATTGTCGTATATTCCTCGAATATAGTGAATTTGGGATTTTGGTCTATCCATATTTTTCCTTTTAATCCAACTTTAGCAGTGATATCCACATGTTTTTGTTTGAAAAATAAAATTTGTTCGATGTAGAGAATAGAGTTGGTCTCCAATGAATCCCCTGGCATCATGTCGGTAAATGTATTAGCAAGCGAGTGATCGGCCATGCCAGACTGTAAAGATATTTCTCGCTGAGTGGTGTTGTCGATTAGTTTTCCTACCGGGCCGATACGCCTAATGTATGAAAAAGGAATTTTAATGACGGAAGAGCTTATGTTCTTGATGGTGACCTTGATTGCCATATCATTGCCATCGAAAACGCAATCAGGTTGGTCTGGGCATTGCAATAAAACTGAAAGATATTTGTTTTCCATAGCGATTGCAGGTAATGATGTGGAATAGAGGATAAATGTAAGTGCAATCAGTTGACGATAATTTCGCATGTAATTTTCCTTCCGATTTTACTGGACAGAAGTGTTTGTGCTTCATATGCGATCTGCCATGCATGTCGTGATTCGATTTTGACTGAGTCACGCGTTGACATAATACTGGCATCAGAGTCTGATAGATCTTTTCCTTCAGAAGGGGCCTTGATCGGTTTATCAAGATTTCCATCAGGCTTGATGTATGTAACTTTTCTATCGTTAGTATCAGTCGAATATTCGTCCGGCAATCCATAACAATGTGCCAGCTCGTGGGCGTGAGTAAATTCGGAAGTTTCTCGAGTTACCAAAATTCTGGAGCCTTGGACACTTTCGCGAAAATCTTTTGAGCTTTCGGTAGTATCAATCATCATAGTGTAATGCTGATCATGATCTACCCACTTGACTCTATACTCGATTGGCAATGTTCGCACGCCACACTCCGGATCTGTAATTTTTAGCTGCAGCTTGTTATTCCAATACTTGTTTAGTCCATTCTCAGCCTTTTCCTTGACAAGTGGGATTGCCAAAGCATCCTTCTGTTCGATGGCGATCCGGGTTGCAGTGTCCATTCGCTGGCGTCTAAGCTCCACGCCGCTTGACAGGTAAATTGCAGGCTTGATGCGTAGTTCGGCTATGACACTCGTTCCAGACTTTGTAGGGACATAGATTTTGAATTGCGCTTCCCTTTCAAGAAGAACCTCAGTTCCATTGATATCAGTAGTAGTATGGTATTTGGATGCCGTTATTCCATGAATTTCTTGTTCATAATCCTCCAGCCAACAGTGAGGCCGTTTGGTGAAAACTTCTTTTCGCGTTTTTCTCTCGATTGGGCTGGTAATCGACTGCTCCACTGCTTCGAATTTGACTTTATTTTTTTGCGGTGCCATCAAAGCATCTGAATTCGGTCTTTGTTTTTGCCGCGCTACCAGCTCGAGGGTAAGTTGCTCGACTTCTGCACTAGAAACGATATGGCTCCTTCCCATATCATCTGTCATGCCTTCCTCAATTGTTCCATCAGTCCGTTTAATTCTGTAAGCTTGGCGTGGTATCGGCTTCAGAGTCTCAATATCTTTAAGTACGAATCCTTCGTCAAATAATTTTATTCGAGTGTCGGGTAATGGAGCCATTTTAGGTACGGTGACGTCCCCACCAAAAAAAACGTGTTGCCCACCTTTGACGCTAAACGTACCCGGACAAGCAAACGTAATATTCCCGCCTTCGAGCGTCACAGACGATTGCCCCGCCTGCAGCACGATCTTTTCCTTGGCCTTGATCTCGATAACATCATTGACCGACACAATGGTGACAGCCTTATCAGCCAGAATCTCCAGCTGATCCGTATGCGCCTGCAGCGACACCGGCCCATTTGCCGCCACCGCCTGAATCCCGCCATCATGCGTAAACAAGCCGGTCGCATTCGCCGACACTGAAGCTACCGTGTACGCCGCCGCCATATGCAAATCCGCCTGCGTCGTCCATTGCAACTGCCCACCCGCGAACACCACGGTCGATGCCGGCGTCGCCCAATTGATGCTGCTCGGCGCTTCCATCAGAACCAGAGGCGCACCAAATTTTTCGACCGCTGCATCCGCATCTGCATCACGCGAACCAGCCTTCGCCTTCAGCGCATCCTGCCCACCCACGCCACCGGCAAACTTGCCTTTCTGCTTTGGATCGACCTGCTCGATCAATTCAACCTGCGCCTGCAACGCTTCTTTGCTCGACAACGCCTTTTGCCCGGTCGCTGCATTGAGAAGGGTGGTCCCCAATTCACCCGCACCACGCAGCAACCCGATCGCCTCATTGCTATCGAGCTGCGTCGACGTCACACTGCTGCCTTGCTGCGCGCGCGCTGTCGCCGACATCAGCACACCTTCGCCGCCACGAACAACCGCCCACGCATCAGTGCGCAATTCAAACCCGGTCCCACGATACGCGCCACGTTGCGCCGAGCCGGCCGCTTGCTGCACCAGATACCCGAGATTGAGCTGCGTCCCCGCGCTGCTGGTCGCCAACCGCGTGCGTAACTGACCGCCCGTATCATCGAGCACCCACTGGTTGAAGCCGCCGCCATCGAAGTTATTGCTGTGCATGCCGGATATCACGCCGGCATGATTGATCTCCGTGTCAACGCCAGCCGAGAAGGGCGGTGTATCCGATCCGGTATACAACTGCGCCACAACCAGCGGCCTGTCCATGTCGCCTTCGATGAAATCGACCAGCACTTCGGTACCGATGCGCGGCGTGAACTGCGAGCCCCAGTTCGGTCCGGCCAGTGCCTCAGCCACGCGCACCCAGGTACCGGATGCATCGTTGCCCGGCGCATTGCCTTTCTCATCGGTGTCATGCGTCAACCCACCCGAAATCGCGCCTGTCCCACGCTGCCAGGCAAACTGAATGCGCACCTGATGCTCGCGCGTGGTCGTATTGATCGTCTCGGGCAACCCGACCACGATGGCCGTCTGCGGCCCGAGCGATGCCCCGGCAAAACGTGCAGCCGCCGCGCGTGGCACGATCGCAACTGCTTCGCGCACGCAGCCAAACCGATTGCGGTACGTGCCGGGTTCGAGCGCTTCATCGGAGAACTGCAGCAGGGTTGCCGCGCCGGCTTCGGCCAGCCCGGTCAGGCGCGAAAGTGCCTCACCCAGTGCCGGCTCCAGATTGTTGAGCGCCTCATGCTCGACCCACAGTGTCTTGAAGCTGTTATCGCCGTCGGCATAGCTGTCGTGCTGGGTCAATGTAAAACCGTGCCCCGCCGCCATGCGGCGCACGGCGCCGGCGCCTTCGAACTGTTTGTTGTCCAGCTCCAGCGCCTGCAGCATGAGGCGGCTGTGGGCGTCGGCCCCGGCTTTGTTGTCGTGGCGGCGCTCGGCGCTGCCGTCATAAATCGACAGCGACGGCATCTCGCCGATATCCAGACTGGTCAGCTGCTCGGCCGCGGGCGCCATCAGCTGCGCCGGATCCCAGCTGCTAATCGAAACGGCGTTGGCCGCCACGCGCCGCAGCGCGGCGAACTGGTCGATCGCGTCATCGGTATCGCTGGCGCGCACGCCATGAAAGCGTAGCGTATCGCCGCCGGGCGTGGCGGGCAGGGCGGCTTGGCTGTCGAAGAACACGATGCGGTGCCGCGCTTGCGCCTCACCGCCCTCGGCCGGTTCGTCGCCTTCCTGATCATGCTCGAAGCGCCAGTTCAGGCCCTCGGCCGCCAGGACGCGTTGCAGAAATTCCAGGTCGCTTTCGCGGTACTGGGTCCAGATCGGCCGCACGGCCAGGGCCTGCGCCACATCGAACGAATGGCGCACCTGCGGATAGTCGGCCAGCAGTTCGCCGATCAGGTCGCGCGCGTCCTTGTCCTGGAATATATAGCTGTCGCGCCGCAGCCCGAGCAATGCCAGCGCCGGTTGCAGATGCAGCCGATAGCGCGCCAGGCCGCCATCGGCGCCGAGCCAGGCGGCGTCGGTGCACACGCCGTGCCACGCGCGGCGGCTGCCGTCCGGTTGCAGCAAGGTGATCGTCAGTTCTTCACCAATGAAGCTCGTCAGGTCGAGATCGGTCGACGTCGATAACGCATCGACATCAAAACTGAACAGCTCATTGACCGCTTCGCGTCCCGTGAACCGCTCGGCCACCAGTGCCTGCGGCAACGCGGAATCCTGTGACGACGCGATCGTGATCAGGCGCGCATGCTGGCTCAGCTTGACGCCAAACAGCGCATCGATCAGCGATGCGCCTGCCAGGTCGGACGGGGAGTTCACGGCAGCGTGATGGTCAGGTTAGCCTGCTTGGGCGCCAGTTTGACAACGTCGTTGTAGGCGCTCAAGGTCGTTTCGGTCGTGCTGCCCAGCGTGCCGCGCAGGGCCAGGTAGCCCAGCGCGCAGATCAGGGCGAACACCGAGCACAGCACCCACAACGGCACGTCGTTGCGCAGCTTGTGGATGATCTGGTCGGGGCGCTCGGCGCGCGGCGCGAAGCCGCCCGTGCGGCCTTTCATGTGGGCGATCTCGTCGCCCAGGCGCGAGGTCAGGTAATTGAGCTTTTCTTCGCCCTCGATCATGTAGCGGCCCTGGAATCCCAGCAGCAGGCACATGTGGAATACCTCGAGCGCCTGCAGGTGCGCGCTGCCGCGGGCGCGCAGGCCTTCCAGGCGGATGAAGAAATTCTCGCCGGCCAGCTGGTCACCGAACAGCACCAGTTGCAATGGGCGGCGGGCCCAGTCGTCCCGGATGGCAAATGGCGAGCGCAGGATGATTTCATCGACCGCGGCGCAGAAAGCGTACTTGGCGTTGTCGATGTCGTCCGGCGTGGCGTTTTGTTTCTTGGCGCCGCGCGTGAAGTCGTCGAGGAACTGCGTGAGCTTGTTGCGGAAGTCGGCATCCGACTGCGGGCCATGGCCGTTCTTGAGCATGAACAGTGCGTAGAACCCGTCGTACATCAGGTCCATCAGCGTGTGTTCGGTACCGGGGCCGGCGGCGACGTTGGGTGAGAACGATGGCTGGCCGCCGGGGATAAGGGATGGTGCGCTGGTTGTCATAACAGGGTCTTCATGAGGTAACGGCGACGAGGTCGAGCTTCAGGTCGCGCAGGCCGGATGGGACATAGATCGAAATCG
>Ga0308160_10000973_pt1 | contig 44771 bp, 42 predicted proteins | sample PhyFR1_FD_201036 | JGI IMG/M metagenome (GOLD analysis project Ga0308160, IMG submission 201036) | Phyllosphere microbial communities from UC Gill Tract Community Farm, Albany, California, United States - DLSLF.R1 | ecosystem: Host-associated > Plants > Phyllosphere > Unclassified | place: USA... | reverse complement strand
GAAATAAAGAAGTTGTATAACCGTCCCGACCTTGCAGGGATTGCAGTGCCAGGCATGCCAGCAGGTTCGCCTGGTATGGACTATGGTCAGGAACATCAACCCTACCAAGTCTTGGGCCTCACCAAGGGCGGTGCGCAAGAGGTGGTCGCTGACTACCCGAAATGATCGTCACGCAGATCTGAGCGACCAGCGTCGCTCAGACCTGCGCGGTCATTACCCTTGGGCCATCTCGATTGAAGGGCTTAGCGTTCCTAGCCAAGCCACCAAGCAAACAATGACAACTGCACAGGTCGATTCGAGCAGCACGCTCTTTTTCAAAGCAGTGACTGCGACAGAATAATTACCCCCGCTCACAGAGCTTTCCAGTGAGGGGCTCAGATAGAAACGATTGAGGGTCGCGAGTCCGAGCATGCCAGCGAACAATATAATTTTCGCTAGGAGGAGAATGCCATAGGTGCTGGTCACTACCTCTGTAATAGTCGGCCCGACAATGAAAAGATAATTAGCGACTCCTGTGAGTATGATCGTACCCACAATGAACGCGCCCGCTGTTTCGAATCCTTTGAGCGACCGTGTCAAAACTCGTACGAGTTGCTCAGGATTACCTCCTCTCATGCTCAGCATCAGAGCAAAAGCTGCCAGGGCTCCGATCCAACCGCCAGCAGCCAGTAAATGGAGAATATCCGCTGCGAAATGCCAGAACCGCCTAGCACCTTCATCCATCGCCCCGTGACCAGTCCATGGGAGCGTAGCTAAGGCAATACTGCCCGCTACGGTCGCTATCCAAAGACAAGCCGATGGCAACCGAGTGCTTTGGCTTGCAGCGATTATCACCACCGCAAGCGAGACCATACGTGCCATCCAGCTGTAACCGATCTCGGTTTCAGAGAGCATCATTTCAAGGTGGGGTAACAGCTCCGCCCAGTTGGATGCACCGCTCATGTTTTTTGTCATGACCAAGAACGTGGCCACAGAAAGAAGAATGCCTATAACGGCAGCCCCACTCAGCAGCGACCCAAAATGTAACACCGTTCCCGAGACGCGCTCTTTCCCGCGAAAGCTGTACAGCCCGAACACTGCGAGCCCGAACAGGAGCATCAAATCCAGATAAAGCGCGAGGCGCAGCGCCACATTCAAAGGGTCGCTCATGCTTATTTCACTTTGAAAGTTACGGCACCGGTAATTGGATGAGTGTCGGACGATACTGCCCGCCATTCTACTTTGTAGGTGCCCGTTGTCAGGGGCGATGAAGGCGTGATTACCATGGTCTTCGGATCATTTCCGCCTGCTACGCTGGCTTTTACGCCCATAGGTGAATTCGGCATGCCTGGCATATCAGTCATGATCAGCTTGGCACCAGAGAACTGGGTAACCAGGTTTTCGGAAAAATGCAGTTCGATTTTGGAAGGGGCCGTACCGGATTCGCCTTCTGACGGAGTCGAAGACAACAGCTTCGGGTGAGCTTGAGCGACCGAGCTCAGCAAAATACCGGATGAAAGAGCGACAGCCACTACGCAGGATTTCAAGAACGACATGCAAGGCTCCTCACAGCGCATAGCTGTTGTAATGAGGTTGAGTAATTATGTTTGGTGCCATTAACTCTGGTTTAGAACCAGACCCGAACGCCTAGCACTAGGCGTGCTTCGTTATTGTCTTCGCCTTCCTCGCTGGCGTAGTCAGCCGTTTTTCCATAACTACGATTCCAGGTTACGCCCACGTAAGGAGCGAATTGTGGACGGATCTCGTACCGGAGCCGCAGACCAATCTCACTTTCTGATAACCCTGAGCCTATGCCACGCTGGGGATCGTTTTTCCCATAAAAATTGAATTCTGCAGTCGGTTGCAAAATGAGCTTATTGGTCAAAAGGATGTCGTAGTCTCCTTCCAGCCGCGCCGCAGTCTGGCCACCTTCGCCCAGATAAGCAGTAGCCTGGGCTTCGAAGTTGTAGAGCGCCAAGCCCTGGATGCCGAAAGCCGCCCACGTTTGGGGATCACCTGGTTTGAAGTCTTGACGAACCCCTCCGACGAGATCCCACCAAGGGCTGATAGCGTGCCCCCACAGAGCTTGAATCTCGGCTTCCTCTGTCTTCCCATTGGTGCGCTCGCCTTCAGAACGCAACCATAGACGATCCACATCACCGCCTATCCAGCCTTGAGCTTCCCAGTTCAGCGCGCTCCCTTCATCAGCATCCTGCCATTCCAATTTTTCGAAAATGAAATACGAGTTAAGAGCGGTGTCATGAACCTCATGGCCGCCAGGAGCTTTATAAACTGCGGCTCTCTCAGCATTAGTAATTGGGGGTATTGGAGTTCGGCTCTCAGTTCGACCCTGCTGCTTGGCGGGCTGCATCCCCTGCATCTGGCTATGATCCATACCCTGCACTTGGGAGTGATCCATACCCTTCATCTGGCTGTGATCCATACCCTGCATTTGGGAATGATCCATCCCCTTCATCTGGCTGTGATCCATGCCCTGCATCTGGCTATGATCCATACCCTGAACTTGGGAGTGATCCATACCCTGCATTTGGGAATGATCCATCCCCTTCATCTGGCTGTGATCCATGCCCTGCATTTGGGAATGATCCACCGCCTTCATCTGGCTGTGATCCATGTTCTGCATTTGCCCGTCGTCTGCAGGCGGAGTGGTGTCAGCGGCTGCAGGCATAACAAAGCCAAGGCTCAGAGCGACCGTAGCTACAACTGTGTGAATGCGAGTGCCACAAAAATAGTTGCTCATAGTCGACCCCTTATTCCTCTACTCGCACTTCTCGGAACATACCCATTTCCATGTGGTACAGAAGATGGCAGTGATAGGCCCAGCGACCGAGTGCATCGGCGGTGACTCTGTAGCTGCGCTTCGATCCTGGCGGCATGTCGATGGTGTGTTTCCGAACAAGGAACTGACCATTTTCGTCTTCAAGATCGCTCCACATCCCATGCAAATGAATGGGGTGCGTCATCATGGTGTCATTTACGAGTACGATCCGGACTCGCTCGCCATACTTCAGTTTCACCGGCTCGGCGTCAGAAAATTTCACCCCGTTGAACGACCAAGAGAATTTCTCCATATGCCCGGTCAGGTGCAGTTCGATAGTGCGGCTTGGCTCACGGCCATCAGGATCTTCAAACGTGCTCCTGAGATCGGAATATGTCAGCACCTTGCGACCGTTCTCACGAAGGCCCATACCGGGGTCGTCAAGCTTCGGTGAGGTCGACATCGCTTGCATGTCTACGAGAGGGTTGTTGGCTTCTGTCTTGGGGTGCGACTGCATGTCGCCCATCCCACCCATGTCTCCCATAGACATTTTGCTGTGATCCATTTCGGCCATGCCTTCCATGCCGGACAGATCCTGCTTAGCGCCATGGTTCATCGATGTCATGGAGCCGCCGTCCATCGCCGACATGCCATCCATCGAACTGTCACCCATGCTGGCCATTTTGCTGTGATCCATTCCAGCCATATCGCCCATTCCGCCCATCGAGCCATGATCCATACCCGCCATGCCCATGTCCGCCATGGTGACGAGAGGGCGAGGATCGAGCTCGGGTACAGGTGCGACTAAGCCTGATCGAACAGCCAAAGTACCTCGGGCATATCCTGACCGATCCATCGACTGTGCGAACAACGTGTAGGCTTCTTGGGTGGGCTCGACTATTACATCGAACGTCTCAGCTGTGGCTATTCGGAACTCATCCACACTCACGGGTTTTACATACTGGCCATCGGCGGCCACAACAGTCATCTTCAGCCCAGGAATACGAACGTCGAAGTAGCTCATCGCCGAGCCATTGATGAATCTCAACCTGAGTTTTTCGCCGGGTTTAAAAGTGCCAGTCCAGTTGGAATTCGGGGCGTGGCCGTTCATCAAATAGGTATAGGTCGCGCCACTGACGTCTGCAATGTCCGTGGGGTTCATCTTCATTTCAGCCCACATCTTGCGATCAGCAACAGTGGCTGACCAACCTTTGTCAGCCACGTCATTTATAAAGTCGCTAACCGTTCGCTTGTGGGTGTTGTAGTAGTCAGCCTGTTTCTTCAGCGTTTTCATCAACGAGGCCGGATCTTCATCCGTCCAATCGGTGAGCATCACCACGTAGTCACGGTCATACACAAACGGCTCGGGGTCTTTCGCTTCAATTACTAACGGGCCATATACACCGACCTGTTCTTGAAAGCCGGAATGACTGTGATACCAGTATGTTCCGTTCTGCTTGACCTTGAACTGATAGACGTAAGTTCCGTCGGGCTCAATCCCGTGAAAGCTAAGACCGGGTACACCATCCATATTGGCGGGAAGAATGATCCCGTGCCAGTGAATGGAAGTCATATCCTTCAGGCGGTTTTTGACGCGCAAAGTTACCGTATCACCCTCGCGCCAGCGCAGGAGGGGCCCCGGAAGCCCTCCATTGATCGTCAACGCTGTACGGCGATTGCCAGTGATGTTTACCGGCGTTTCTCCAATAAACAGGTCGAACTCTGTTCCTGACAGGACATTCGCTTCCCCAAGGCCAGGTGCAGCCCATACAGGGGTACGCCAGAGCCCTAAACCCGCAAGAATTCCGCCTGCGGTGAGTGCTTTTACGAAGGTGCGCCGAGAGGTGTTGGAGTGCATACCGATTCGTGTCCCGTCAGTCGGAGGGAGGCGCGCACTACAGCGCACACTCAAGTGGTTCAATCACATGATCGCCTACGCGACTTCATCCATCGAAAGATGCCACAGGCCAGCAAGCGAGGTAATTACATTTCCGTAAGCTAGGCGACTCAACAGTGACGGTTCGGCTTTTCAGCCACAGGTTTTTCCTGTGCAACGTTCTCCTTCGACTGTGCCTCCGAGCTCGGGGTGAGCGTGGACATCGCCGTCTCACGGGCTCGCTCCATGCGCTCAGCTGCACGGTCGCCACCGCCTTCAGCAAACGCCAACGACGATATAGCCAAACTGAATGTAAGAATCAGAACTTTGGTTGCTTTCATGGCGCATTTCCTCAACAGAATTAGCTCTCAGGTAGTCCAGAGAGATTGAGCATCGGCTCAATGAGGATGATGGGGGCTTGCACCTGTCAGCAGGCTTAGCCTGCGATTACAACTTTGACAGCGACGTTAGCCGGCACTGATCAACATAACGGGAGCGCCAAAGGTGGCTTAGATCGCCGACGGTCTACTCCAGCCGTCCACCTGCTCCACGCAATGCCTGCGCCTGCATGGGAAGCTGAATCTCCAGATCTATGCCAGAGAGTGCCGGCTTGATGAGGCAAACTGAATAGCAAAGGTTCGCCTACCTTACAAAACTGTAATTTTTTTCTCGAAACCCAGCCAATCTGCTTGGGTCGGACGGAGTGTACCTTCAAGAAAAGTACATCAACTGAATCGACCGTCGACCTCGGAGAATTGGTTATGAACAGTAGCTATGAAGATTGCATTTCAGAATGCCTGCGCTGCGCATTGGCCTGTGAAACTTGCGCGTCAGCCTGTCTGGAAGAGCAGGACGTTAAGATGATGGCGAACTGCATAAGGCTCGATAGGGATTGTGCAGATATCTGTAGGCTCGCAGCGACCCTGATGGCGCGGGGAAGCACCTTCGCAAATGAAATTTGTATGCTTTGCGCAAAGATTTGTAGAGCATGCGGTCAGGAGTGCGGCACTCATGAAGCAGAACATTGCCAGAACTGCTCCACAGAGTGTTTAGCTTGCGCACAAGCATGCGAATCAATGACTGCTTGACCTTCCCTTCGGCCAAGAGATTATCAACCTAGTCTCCAACCCCTGAATGATGGGGTGGTCACTAGGTTGAAAAAAACCGACACGGCCTTAGGGCGGCAACGCAACGGATAAATATGGACATTGCGTGCGAAAGGAAAGCAGTCGCTCAATGGAAGCCTTCCCTCAGCCCCAAGCTCTGCTCAACAGTGGCTACAGCATCTCTGTCGCTTTAGCAGACATCATTAAACTGTTTATGAAGATCCTGACACGGCTCAGCAGAGCCATGGACTGGTACAATAAGCACTTGGTGCGCAAACGCTCACCACTCCAGCCGTGGATACTGTAAGCCTCTTTTTTTGCACTGTTAACCACCATGCTTTACAGATCAAAAAGTAGGTTTACAGGTTCAGATTGACCACGACAGTTACAGCGCACCGTCGCTACTGACTGACTTTGTAGACCCCGCTAAAGCCGGAGATCTCTTGAAGAACAAAATCCGTTAAAGCCCGAGATCGGTGCTCAGATAGTCATCACGCATTGCCGGTGTGGCCGAGCCGTCCTTGATCATACGTTGCTGCAAGTGCCGCACAATGTGCCAGCGCAGGCGGCGTCTGAGCTCTTGGTAGTTACAACGATCGCAACCGCTCATCTCCGGCATTCGTTTCGACAGTGCAGCCCTCAGGGCAATCAGACCATCCTGGCCTGCTGTGCTCGCATGCAGACGGGTAAGGTCGTCGAGACCCGGCTGCCGCTTGTACTCGACTAGCGCTTGCTCAATGACTGATTGAAGATTGGAGCGATATGTGCGCCCAGCGGCTGTCCAGATGCTGGCTTCTAACGCCGACCCTAACTCCATCAACCGTCGCCCCACCAAAAATTAAACCCAGACACTACATATTGATGATATGCCCAAGATAAAAACGAAATAACCACAATATGTTGTGTTTTTTAAAAATTAGCTGTGTTGTTTGTAAACAAAGCATAAGCAGCAGCCTGCGGCTGCAAAGAGAAGCAACGACCTCCCCCTAGGCCCCCGGCCTCACCATGCTGGCCTTGAACACCGCCTCAGTCCCCAAACCGTGCCACTGAAGAGCCGTGAAAAACAGAAGTAAAAGCCGGAGGTGTCCACTGAGAAAAGGTGTCCGCGCCACTGCAGCTTTTCTTTTGTTCTCAAATATAAGAACTCCGTCTCGTTTAAAATTTTTAAAGGGGGTAAGTGTCAAAAAAGATCGCTTCACCGACGAACGGTATCAAAAAAGGCGAAATAGCGACTTTGGCTGGCCTAGCCATGGCCATTACCTACTTGCCCGATCAAACGCGGGAGTCAAGTTTCAACGGCCACCCCGAAGCTCAGACTCGCTGTCATCCCTCCGCCGAAATGAAGCATCGAGGGCCATGTGCTCGGCGCTTCCTTTCTCGGCTCAGTCTGATGCCTAGGCGCAGCGGGTGCAGTGATGTCGGAGCCGCTCGGTGGGACATAAGTAAAAGCAAAAATGACAATCGCCGTCGCAACGATCCCAAGCGTTGCCAGGCCCCACCCGCTGACACGACTGAACAGCGTTTCGACCTCGCTGATGGGATCTCCCACCATCTTGTTGAACTCATCGACAGAAAGGTAGCGGTAGAGCTTGGGCTGCCACTCCTGACGCAGGGTCTGTTGGATCTGGATGAATTTTCGCCCCGACCATACGCTCATGAGCGTGTAGCCAAACGCGACGCCCATGACAACGGCAATCAGGTAGGGGTTGATCTGTACCGTGAGCCGGGCTGCGATCAGGCCAAGACCAACCGTGAGCGCGGTGGCGATTGCTGCTGTCGCCTGACGGGTAGCGTCGGTCGCTTTTGACGTTTCCTCCGTAACGGCTTTGCGAAGATCCCCCAATGACTTCAGGGTGTCCTTGGTGATCTCGGAAACCGCCATTTGATAAGCAATTTTTGCGCAATCAAGAGCGGCAGCGAGATTCTCCCTGAAGTAGTCGCTTGCATCCCCGTCAGCTCTTCCAGATCGAGCGATCTCTGCTGAAAGAAGGATGTGCTTTACTTCGGCCTCTCTTGAGTTATCAAAGACCCAGCCAGCCGCATCCTGGACAACCTCAAACTCAGACACCGACACCCTGCCAACGTCATCGGCCACTTGGCTGATCGTAAGATTCAGCTTCGGCGGCCCCTTGAATATAAGCAGGGTACCGGTGGTATCGATCTCGTTTGCAAAGCACCGGCTCAGATAATTAAGCGCATGCGCCGCCCAGATCATGTGGAATGAGTTGCCAGGTTCGAGGGTATGGCCCTCCGCATAGAGCCAATGTCGGACGTCTTCTGGCACTGTACGAACAGTTGCCGTTTCCTTGACTAGAAGCCTGGGCGCTTTCGTGATTGGTGACTGCGCGAGCGCTGCCGATTCGTCCCATCCGCAGTACACCCTCGCTTTAGTGCTGAATGCCGTGGTTAACCCAAGCAGATGCCACCGGGCTGCGCTGTGTCCCCTACGAAGAAAGCTTCTGAACCCTACCTCGGTGGCGATGAACAGATCGTCGGCAGCACTATGCTCGGACGGCAAATGCTTTTCGAGCGTGACGCGAAATGGCTCAAAATCCGCACCGACTTCATCGATATCGTATCTGCTGCCTTGGCTGTCGACAGTGGTAAACATCCAGCCGGCCTCAGACGCGGCATGTATCACTTCAAGCGTGGGGCCTGCTAACAAATCCGAGACGACAACACTCGTTGACCCCTCCGAAATCAGGGCCTGACGATTTCGAGCCAGCCCGTTAAGTAGGCTGGCCAGTCTTAGGTGTGACAACGCCATCCTCCGTGACCTTATCGGTGTCTACGATGATCTGTCTTTTATCCCCGCCAAGGTCAACCACCCTAACGTTAGGGCTTTCAGACTTGTCCGGAAACAGGATCGTCACACCCTCCGCTGTCATGATCTTTCGCATGTAGGGCTGTCGGAAGATTTTCCGATCAGGTTCGAAGCTGACTTCATGAAGCTTACTCGACCTCACGCGCTTACGGGTCTCGCGCTCCAGCCTGTTGGCCACTTTTTCATCGTCGGGGTGGCCAGCAGCAACCATGATTGCCTCGACAATAGCTTCCTCATCAATCCTTCTCCGAGAAGCCAGAGAGGCTTGGGCCTTCTTAACTGCGCGAGGTACATCTTGATCCGGGAGGTCAGCTTTGCAGGCTTGTAGCGCCCCTTTCAGAAGCTTGCGGGTAATTTCGCTGAGCTCGGTATCTGAGATCGCTCTGGCCACGGATAGGAAATCAGCGAAATAGTCGGCAAGATCCGCACCGTTCTTGGTGCGGTCGGTGGCCGAGATGTTCCGATCTGCGACACCACTGACCACGCGTATAAGTGCCGTCTTCTGAATGGCCTTCTTGTCGTCCACCAGCGCTGTAACAATCCTACGCAAGGCCTGCCCTGGCGAGGTATCGTTTTGCTCAAGGGCAAGCTTGTAGTCATATTTGATCAAGCTGTAGATCTTCACGTCTGGATCAGCGACCCCTAATTCAAACATGCACAGGACGCCATCCGCGCTGCCGCTGACGTGTTGCCTGTTAAAGCTCGCTGCCAGACTCTGGGCTCCATGCTCGAAGGAAACGTCCCCACTCGCCATTGACTCAATTTCCTGGCGGGTTGTAGAGACCGTCTTGAACATAAAAATGGGTGCAGCCGCCATACCCTCGATTTTGCTTATAAAAAATGCCTCCTCTTCCAAGGAGCGCTCCGGCATGGCCAGGAAATCTTTAGGGCCGACTACGTGCAAGATCATTCTCTTGATCGTCAACGACCCGGATTCTTCGTCCGTAAAAAAACTCATGCGATCTCCAAAAAAAGCCCTAGCGATTCCTGCCGGCGCTGCGAGGTACTCAGCAAAGCATTCACGCAAAATAGAAAGGTATCAGCGTCAGCCTGTTAGCAAGCTGCGTTCGGTGCCCCATCACAGGGGAGGCCCGACCATCGTATGGAGCACAGGCTGCCCTTGCACTGGCAGGAAGCCAGCATGGGTACCAGAGCATACGCCAGTTTCTTAGCGTATTGATGAGATCAGATTGTGGGCATCGCACGTCGCCATGAATGAGCCATACCGATTCATCCTGGCGGGGAACGCACTCCTAGCGGGACTGATATGCTTCTGATCTCGAAGGCTCACGTTCAAGGACTGGCGTCATGAGTAGTGTGAAAGAGCATTTGTTCGAGGCTCAACAGGAGAGGTTTCTCGACTGGGCAGGGAACCGCCTGGATCGCGAAGACCTGGAAGGTGAGTCAGAGGCTTACCAAGCGCTTGCTCAACAATACTCGGACATGATGGACGCGTACGACCAGGAAGCTGAATACAAGTGGCTTGAACGACAATCCTTCCACGAGCAGTACATCGAGTTTGGCGCGCAGCTAAGGGCGGCCATCATGCTGCTCACACATAGCGAGCACGGCCCTTATGCCCAGATGACCTGCAAGCTGGTGTACGCACACGCGGTCACCCTCTTGGAAACCATGATCAGTACGTCGGTGCGTGCTCTCGTTATCCGAGACAAGGCGTTTCTGCTCAATATCGCCAAGCACATCGAGACCCTTCACCGGGGAAAGAAATTTACCTTGCTGGAAATTGCTGAGCATCCCAAAGGTGTGGAAGGCGTCATCCTGAAATTTCTTTCCGAACTGACGTTCCACAATCCGGCTACGATCAAAAACGTGCTGTGCGTCTTGATTGGTGATCGCATGAAGGATTTGGACGTTTCGCCTATCGTTCCGATCTGCAACTTGCGGCATGACATCGTGCATCGAAATGGCAAGACGATTGATGATGAGATCATCGTCCTAGAGCCCGGAGAGGTCTTCCAGGCCATGAATACCATCGATGTTTTTGCTTCGCAGATCAGCCGTCGAATTCGCGCAACGCTGGACGAGCTGAGTGAGGACTTATAAGCATTCCGCTAAGTCGGTCATAGGTGAACAGGACAGGCGCCCATACTTCTGCCTACTCATAAGCGAGTACATCTCGTACGAAGTCGGTGAGGCTCGAAAATCCCTCTGCCTGCTCCCTGCGCAAGAGAAAGCCGCTGATACCACACTGGCGAGGGCCGTCTCTGTCGCATCGCGCCGAGTCGCCAATCATCACGACTCGTCCATGACTGCTGAAATCGTCACCGGGCCTGACCCCCAGTAGGTCACAGGTATGTCGATAGATAATCGGGGAAGGCTTCATGGCACCAACTTGGTAGCTGAAACCGTAGCCATCGAGGTTCGGAAAAATCTGTTGAATCAAGGGGCCATATGGCATGGCCAGATTGGAGCATATGGCTGTTCGCATGCCCGCAGCCCGGAGCATCGCCATGGCTTCCAAGGCATCAGGGAACGGCTCAATGCTCGCAAGCTCGGCTTTGAGCGCTTGCTCCAGAAGACCGAGCCGGTCAGACGAAACCTGGATACCAAAACGTGCAGCTGCTTCTGAAATGGACAGCTTGTGGGTCATCAGGGTCTGCATGTCGTCTGGCCTAAAACTGCGGCCTTGCCGCTTGCCTTCGCGTAGTAACTGACCATACGGATGTGTTGGCCGTGTTATCCGGGCAAGGGTGCCAAACGCATCAAAGATAACTGCCGCGATTTTCATTAGATTCCCTGGCAAGGAGGTCGGGTCTGGAGCCTACTCATCTCAGCTATACGGGGCAGGCTCATCCAACCTCCTGTCGGGCAACGTCAACACCCAAGGCCCATTCTCTGCCACGAGGACATAGCGGCTCCCACTCCATGTCACAGCAACCACGTAGCCGCCGCACGTTTCGAACTCCATTACCGCTGAAGTACGTATAAGTCGACCGGACTGGAATCTATCCTTTCTATCCAAATAGATGGTTCCCTCCAAGCAGAAACCAACAAGCTCTGGCTCAAAAAGGTAAGCGGTAATTCCTAGCTCGAAGCTAATCGTCGCAGCCTCAAGCACAGCTCTTGGTAATGGCTCGCGAGCACTCATGCTTCCTCGCTACTCAATCGCGTCACAACGACGTAATGGTCATTGCCGTTCAAGCTTTGGAGCATCTCAAACTTTCCCACCGTAGCTAACTGCCGAACAGGCGGCGTCAAGATGGTCATCCCGTCGGCAGATGCTCCCGACAGGTCGCAATACACGGAGGCAGCGAATCGATTGCCGACCTGCGCAGCGTTCATGAGATATGCATCGATGGGCACTCCCCAGTCGATTCTCTTGGCTTTCTCAACCCCATCGGGGATTTCTGAAGCGTTACCAGAGCCCACGAATGTCTCCACATTTACTGAAATTCTATGACCTTGCTGGGGTTGAAGCCGGTATCTTCGCCTGGATAACCTCTGGGGTTGCTCACGGCGCGGCAACCTCCCAGAACGGTATCTACAGCGCGATGCGTGTGACCGAAAATCCAGCCGTCTGCCTGCAGGAGCAGCGAGTGCCATGCGTTGCAGTAAGCGGCGCTCAGATGTCCTCCATGCTCATCGCCTGCGACCTCCGGAACAGGCGCATGATGGGTGACGACGATCGACCGACCATCAAATGGTCTGTGCAGCTCTGCTGTCAGCCATGCTTTGGCTTGGCGATTGCGCGCAGCAACATCATCAGGCCGCAAACGTCGAAAATTGGTATCCGCTCTGATCGCTCGGAAGTCCGTCATCGTCTCTCGCGCCACTGACATTGCGGCGCTTACATCACCGGTGCTGGAGAAATCCGTCCACGCAGTGCAACCCAGGAAGCGGGTATTCCTCCAGACGAACGTCTCGTTCTCTAACACATGCACATGACTAGCGGCGGCCTTGCGTGCCTTGTCGAGCGTTCGGTCAAAATGGCCCGTGTAGTACTCATGATTCCCCATGACATACGCAACATCACAGCTGAAGGTGTCGTTAGCCCACTCGATCCCTCGCGTTTTCTTGTTGATGTCCCCAGCGAGCACTACCAGGTCGACCTCCAACGACGGCGGCACAAATGGCTCAAACTCGGCGTGCAGGTCGGACAGGACGTAAACCTTCACAGACGCCTCCTTAGTCGGTTTAGGCGTAAATTGATAACTCACCCAGTCACGGTGAGATCCGAGCCATGCATCAACAGTGTGATCAGCTTGCAGCCAAGACAGCGACTCTGGCGTGGCATGATACCCACAACCACCCACTACACACAATATATGCTGTTTATTGGGCCATCCACCCTGTGGCTCTATCCTTGTTTTTTGGACGCTTATGCCCCTAAAAACAGAGATAGCTGCGACGCTGAGGGCTATTCGGCAGCAGCGCGAGCTCAGCTACGACAATTTGGGCGATGCGGCCTTTCGTACTACGCTCAGCTTGCTGGAAAGGGGCAAATCCGGAGTGAGCATCGCCAAGCTCACAGAGCTTGCTGAAGGCCTGAAATTTGATCCGGTTGCGTTCATAACCCTGTGCGTGGCCTTGCAACGCGGCGAGAGTTTCGAAAATACACTTGCGTCAGCTCAGGAAGAGCTTCAGCGATTTGCTGCATCAGGCGGCGTTGAATTACTCCATCAGCAAATGGATGGTGAAAATCTGGCCAAAAGATCTCCTGGTCAGCCATTGCGAATTCAAAACCTGCAGGCCGTTCAGGCTTTAAAGGCTCAAGGTAAAACCCAAGCCGAGGCTAAGCGTGAACTGGGCTTGTCTCACTCTACCGTCCAACGTTATTGGCACTCTGACCCACACGCTCATCTCCCAAGGAGATGAGCGTGTGGCGGCTTGTCGGCGCAGCTACCCTGACTGATCTTCTTCAGCGGGGGGCAAGAGCGTCTGGACGCTGAGGCAATGCAGATGTTGAAGATTCCATGCTCAACGTTGCAAAAGCACTGGCCCACCTGACCTGTGTCCCAAATGTCAGCTAGGGAATCTGAGGTTGCATGAGCATTATTCCGACTAGAATATCTCTGTGATATGTAGACGGAGGCGCGAAATGATCAAAAAAACCAGCTGCACGCAGATGATGGCTCTAGAGATCATTAGCTCTCAAATAGGTGTTTGCTCATCGTCACCAGGCAACATGTTTCATGCGCATACTGCGTGCATTAATGCTGGAAATGCGGTGAGTATGCCCTTGAGCCCTGCCCTCAGAGCAGCCAGAGTCAACGCGTTGTCGGATCTAAGATCCGCACGAACGACGCTGCGCCATTTGAAGAAAGCCTGGATCGAAAATTACGGTCACGCACAGCTGGAAATCGAATTGCTCCGGCTACAGGCCGCGTGGCAACGTGATAACAGGAGTGCAGCTTTGGGCCATACAAACATCGGGGGATTAAGCGAGCGAAGGCAGCGTAGCTCAAGCGGTTACCAGCGCGCCCTAATTATCGAGAGCGCCCGCATCAAGGCCATCTCAAGGAGCCTGCGCTGGAAACTAATCCAAGATGGCTTCGCCGACAGCAAAATGATTGATGTCCAGATTGCGCATGATCTCGGGCTCTAAGCCAGCAGCTGCTCCTCTCCAGTGACCGACATAACCCTCCGCTTCTCACCATGCTCTCGGGGAGACAAGATCTAAAGTCCTAGATCTACACCCAAAAGCTCTCGCCCATCTCAGGCTCTGCAACGCCCAGCTTATCAACGTACGCGTTAAGGCCTGGGCAAATTCACTCCCCGCGACCGGCTCACCGGAGTGAGTCCGCGCCTCGAATCGTCAAAATCCAGGCCAGCGCGATTCACCTGTCGAGAGCCCTCCTGGAAGCATCCAAGTAGGTGTACATGCTATGCGTCACAGGCCATCAGGCTAGACCTGCAAGATAGCTTTGCACTTGCTTCACTACCTCTCGGGCAGTGCGGGTGACCCCGATCAATGTGGCCGATGCGAGCCCTGTCCAATCCCCGTAACCCACCAGCCAAAGATTGGGTAAATCAACACTTCGGTTTTCGTCTACGGCTACCTTGCCGTCATGACCGACGACACCTAGGTCACGCAGGTGGTCGAGCGCTGGAGAAAATCCGGTGCACCAGATGACGGCATCAACCTTCGTCTCGACTCCCGACGGCCATACCACACCTGATGAAGTGAAATGCGTAAATGGCCGTACTGCGCTGAGGACACCTCGTCCACGAGCTTCTAATACCGGTGGCACCATGACGATGTCGCCCAGCCCTCCCACGGGCTTCTGGGGCTCCACGCCCTCTTGCTGCGCCTTCAACCGAGCTGTGGCTCGCTCGAACAGGACACGGCCATCGACGTCATCTGGAAGAAACTTCGGTGCCTCGTTAGTCACCCAAGTGGCCTGACCCACTTTTGAAACCTCGGCGTAAATCTGAGCACCTGAATTGCCACCGCCGACGACAAGAACCGTCTTTCCCTCGAAGTCACTCGGCCTCTCGTATTGGGCGGAATGGATCTGCTGCCCCTTGAACACTTCTTGTCCTGGGTAGGTTGGAACAAACGGGCAGCCCCAAGTGCCCGTTGCGCTGATGACTACCCTGGCATCCGAATAGCCACCCTCTGAGACAGCGCGCAGTCCGCCTTCAATTTCCTCGACGCGGGTTACCCGCGTGGAGCGGACGATGGGAAAACCATAACGACGCTCGTACTGAGTGAGATAGTCGACGACATCGTCACGATGAGGCGTCTCTTCCGACACAGCAGGCATCGGCCAGCCCGCGATTGAACTCCATGCGGACGGAGAGAAGAGACGAAGCGAGTCCCATCCATGTCGCCATGCCCCTCCAGGTGCAGTCTCAGCATCGAGCAACACGTAGGAAAGACCTGAGCGCCTTAGGAAGTAGGCCGCTGTCAGCGCAGACTGACCACCGCCAATGACCACAACATCAAGTATTGGGTTTTGATTCACCGTCATCCCTCCAGGCCAATCCGCTTCGTATCGGTTCAAACCTTGTGGCCATTCTCATCAATGACGACTTACCCGTCTTCTTTGACAAAACTGCCGCGCTGCGCTTGAGGGAGAATGTCGAGAACGGCCTCTGACGGACGACATAAGCGTGTGCCCAACGGCGTCACGACGATGGGCCGATTCATCAGGATGGGGTGAGCCATCATGGCATCGATTAGATATTCGTCAGTCAGGGATGCATCGCTCAGCCTCAACTCTTCGTAGGGAGTGCCCTTGATGCGCAGAAGGGCTCGCACCTCAATGCCCATATCTTTGATCAGCCCGATCAGCGTGGTGCGGTCAGGTGGGGTCTGCAGATACTCGATGACTGTCGGTTCCTCCCCGCTGTTGCGGATCAACTCTAAGGTGTTACGAGAGGTGCCACAGTTGGGGTTGTGGTAGATCGTGATCTGGCTCATGCAGGTTTCTCACACTGGTGTTAGATGGAGCGCTGGTTGACGCGCTTGGACAGCTCCTCGGCGGACTCTTTACGTTCAGAGTAGCGATCAACAAGGTAGTCCTGGCGATCGCGCAGCAGCAGCGTGAACTTCATCAGCTCTTCCATAACGTCCACCAGACGGTCGTAGTAGGAGGAAGGCTTCATCCGACCTGCCTCATCGAATTCGGTAAACGCCTTGGCCACGGAAGATTGGTTTGGGATGGCGAACATCCGCATCCACCGACCCAGTACGCGTAGCTGGTTGACGACATTGAAAGATTGCGACCCTCCGCAGACCTGCATCACCGCAAGGGTCTTTCCTTGCGTAGGGCGTACAGCGCCTATCGCCAGCGGAACCCAATCGATCTGGGCTTTGAATACCGCGCTCATAGAGCCGTGTCGTTCAGGGGAACACCACACCTGCCCCTCAGACCATTGCATCAGTTCGCGTAGCTCCGCGACCTTGGGATGCGTATCGGGAGCATCGTCCGGTAGCGGCAGACCCGAGGGGTCGAAGACTTTTGTGTCAGCGCCAAACTCCTCCAGCAGGCGTGCGGCTTCCTGAGTCACCAGCCGGCTGAATGAGCGCTCTCGCGTTGAGCCGTACAGAAGAAGAATTCGTGGCTTATGGAGCGAGGGTTTACGCGGCTCCAGTTGTTCCAGCGAAGGGATGTCGATTAGTTCGGCCTGTACGTTCGGCAATGTGTCTTGCATATAAACTCCTACAGCGGCGCGACATGGAGAGCCGCCTCGGTTGATCTTTAAAGCGAACCGATGCGGTTCAGTTCAGCTTTCAGCTGCTCAGGGCTCATCGTCTTCAGCGGCAGCTCAAGAAAGGCCGCAACCCGTTCACGAATTTTGGCGAGGGTGGTTTCAAATGCGGTGCTGATGTTGCTTTCCGATCCAGTAGCTTCGGACGGGTCGGCCAAGCCCCAATGCGCTTTCAAGGCCGGGCCGAAGAAGATGGGGCATGCTTCACCCGCAGCCCGATCACATACCGTGATAACAATATCTGGAGGCGAGCCTTCAAACTCATCCGAAGCCTTGCTGCTCAAGCCTGCAGTAGGGATCCCCGCTGCCTCAAGCGTCTGCAAGGCCCGCTGATTCACTCGACCGCTGGGAAAGCTTCCTGAGCTGACCGCTTGTATGCCTTCGGGCGCCAAGTGATTGAACAGCGCCTCGGACAGGATGCTGCGGCAACTGTTATGGGTGCACATGAACAAGACTTTCATCAGAAGACTCCTTGATTCAAAAACTGAGGCGCAGTGCCAAGGCAGATAGGGTGGCGACGAGGATGGGCAGGGTCAGCACGATTCCGGTTTTGAAGTAGTAACCCCAGCTGATCTTGATGTCTTTCTTAGCCAGCACGTGCAGCCATAACAGCGTGGCCAGGCTGCCGATTGGAGTGATTTTCGGGCCTAGGTCGCAGCCAATAATGTTGGCGTACACCATGGCTTGCTGGACGACACCATCGACTTCGGCGTCATGAATCGACAAAGCCCCGACCAGGACGGTCGGCATGTTGTTCATGATGGAAGACAAAAACGCCGTGAGAAGGCCGGTTCCAAGCGAAGCGCTCCAGATACCATATCCCGCGAAGACGTTGAGGATCTGTGCGATGTGATCTGTTAGCCCAGCATTCTTGAGTCCGTAGACAACTAGGTACATGCCCAATGAAAAGACCACCACTTGCCACGGCGCACCTTTGAGTACCTTCCCGGTGTCGATGGCGTGACCACGGGCAGCGACTACGTAGAGGATGAGCGCACAGACTGCAGCTATGACGCTGATCGGAACACCTAGGGGTTCGATCACGAAGAAACCTACCAGCAACATCACCAGGACTAGCCAGCCCGCGATAAATGTTGGCCGGTCGCGAATTGCTTCAGAAGGTTGATGCAGTTGCGCAAGATCGTAGGTCGCAGGTAACTCTCTGCGAAAGAACCACAGCAGCATCGCCAGTGTCGCCAAGACGCTCACAACGTTCACCGGCACCATCACAGAGGCATATTCGGCGAATCCAATGTTGAAGTAATCGGCAGAGACGATGTTGACCAGATTGGAGACCACAAACGGCAAGCTCGCCGTATCGGCAATAAATCCCGCCGCCATCACGAATGCCAAAGTGGCTGCAGGAGAAAACCGGAGGGCCAACAACATAGCGATCACGATGGGCGTCAGAATCAGCGCCGCGCCGTCATTGGCAAAGAGCGCCGATACGGCGGCGCCCAGCAATATGATGAACGCGAAAAGCTTTCTGGTGCTCCCTTTCCCCCACCGAGCGACATGAAGCGCAGCCCACTCGAAAAAACCTGCCTCATCCAACAGCAAGCTGATAATGATCACCGCGATGAAGGTCGCAGTGGCATTCCAGACAATGTGCCAGACCTCTGGGATGTCCCCAAGGCTGACGACGCCAGTCAGCAGCGCCAAAACAGCGCCAAGGGTCGCGCTCCAGCCGACTCCCAAACCTCTAGGTTGCCAGATGACCAACACGATAGTTGCAATGAAAATCAGTATGGCAATCAGCATTTCAGAGACTCTGTAGGCGCAGCATCAGTTACAAATGGCCTGATTGGTAGGTCGGCCATTCATGTCGCACAGACGTTTGGCTTCGGCTTCCAACCATCGCTGGTTTGCGTCCACGACATCCTTCAGGATCGCTGTCACCCACTCGGGCAGCCCAGGATGCAAGCGGTAGTACACCCACTGGCCTTGACGACGATCCATTAGCAAACCTGCTGAGCGAAGCAGCGCCAGATGGCGAGAGATCTTGGGTTGGCTCTGGTCGAGCGCAGCAGTGAGCTCGCAAACGCACAGCTCGCCTTCACTTACGATGAGGAGCGTGATCTTGGTTCGAGTGTCATCGGCCAAACACTTGAACAACGAGGTGGGGGTCATAGGCTCTTTCATTAATCCTCCGGGAGGTGTGGTCTTGATCTGTACGAAGAGCTTGATGGATTACTTCGGAGTCCAGACGCCTCCACCACGACGTTCTTCAAAGCTGCGACCGCTGGAGGCAAGACCTGGCGGTTGAGAGCCGGCTGAACGCTGCAGCGCATGGGTCACCACGGCTCAGCGACGATTCTGCTAGCTGCGAGCGCAATGAGTTAGCTACGCAGACAGCAAGTACGTTGACTCACAATGACATTGGGGTATCGCTCATGAGTCGAACTTCAAATATACGCATTTCCGCATATTCAGTAAAGCAGATACACGGGCGACAAAGCCTGCTGCTTGATGGCCGGCCCTGCGCGCGCTCAGATACCCTGGATCAAGCTCTCGCACCGCTTTTGCCCTTGACCCTATAGCGGCTATAGGGTGTCCACTAAGGTTTTCCAAGCGAGCTAATCGTCCATGTGTGACAGACCAGCCAGACTGGCACGTGCAGTGCCAGTTGCAATGACGCCAATCCGAATGTTGCCGACGACAGGTTACGGAGCAGTACAAAGGAACTGCCCTTAAGAAGGATTGCCGACATGGCCGGGAATCTCTGCTCATATTAAAGAGCTGACACATGCTGCATGTTCCAACCGATAAATCATGAGTTAGCCTGTAACGGCTTTTAAAACAAGGCGTGGATAATATGCTCGTAGCTTTTTTAATAGTTTTACGCGAAGGTATAGAAGCAGCTCTTGTGGTAGGCATTATAGCCAGCTACCTGAAGCAAACGGGACGACAACAATGGTTGCCAGCCATCTGGGTAGGGATTTTTCTTGCGCTGGCAATGGTCTTACTAATTGGTGGTGCGCTGGAGTATGCCACAGCAGAATTTCCGCAAAAGCAAGTTGAGTTGTTTGAAGCCGTGGTGGGCATAGTGGCAGTCTGCATATTAAGCTCAATGGTGCTTTGGATGAAAAAAGTATCAAAGTCAATTGGAGGCCACTTACGATCCGCCGTCGATAACGCCCTCGACAACAAGCGTAACCATGCACTCGCATTGATTTTCATGGTGTTTCTTGCCGTAGCTCGGGAAGGGCTCGAAACCCTATTTTTTCTTCTGGCGCTGATTCAGCAAAGCGATAGCTTCAGTGCGCCTGCTGGCGCACTGCTTGGAATTGCAGCTTCATTCGTAATCGGCATTTGCCTATACCGGGGCAGCCTACGTCTCAACTTGAGTCGATTTTTCCAGGCTACGTCGCTCCTTATCATCTTCGTTTCAGCAGGCATCTTGGCCAATGCCTTGAAGGCCCTGCATGAAGCGGGCCTGTGGAACGCTGGTCAACAAATTGTGTTTGACTTGAGTGAAACGTTGCCTGCGGATGGCCCCGCTGGCGCGGTTCTGGCGGGCGTACTAGGGTATCAAGATACTCCCACGACCAGCTCACTTATCGCGTGGGCCGTTTACCTGATAGCAGCATTACTTCTTTACTTCCAGCCATATAAGGACATTACGAAGCTTCCGCAAAACAGGCAAGCATCATGATCCCTCTCACCTGCTAGTCGTCCGCATCCAGGACAGGAGCACCTTTGCTCCTGTTCTCGCTGGACACTTTACGTCCCAGTTGACTGATAATTTTACAAGCCATTCCTTCGCTACCACTGGGGCAGCTTAATCCCAAATCAGCCAGCTGCACTTTGAGCTTTGATAGTTCCTGAATCTTATCGTCAATCGCTCTGACTTGGCTAATCACCAGCTCAGTAACCTCAACGCAGTCCTCCGAAGGTCTGTCCTTGTGCGCCAGGATGATACGTATATCGTTGAGCGACATATCAAATGCCCGACAATTCCGGATCACCGCCAAGCGCTCAGCATCAGAGTTTGAATAAATTCTGGAACCGCTTGTGGAGCGCTCAGGGACGGGCAAGAGTCCTATGCTTTCATAATATCGAATGGTAACCACTGGACAATTTACCATTTTTGCAAGTTGCCCTATTTTCATTTTTAACCTCGCAGGTCAACTAACTTAACCGCTTACGCTATGGCGACTCAAAGTCGCGGTCGTGGCCTGGATTGTTATACGCAACCCCAAAGGCATGAACCCACGCGCTCACCGCGTGGAGCAGCAAGCAGTCTGTTCAAGCCGTCCTGACCTCGACCCTATCGGGACACCACGCCAACCGCATGGCGACAGCTTATCAGCGCATGCCTCGAAGCGTTCGGCAAAACCTCTTCGCATGGACGCGAAGGAGCATCCTCGTACTGTTCATCATTGCGAAAACACGCAATATACGGACACAACACTGTTTGGCCTTGTCCTATCCGTCACTGAGACGCTTGCTAGGACTATCGATTTTTCTGAAACCCCGCATGGCTAGCGTCCATGCGGCGTGATTCGATTCACCGCCCTAGCGCTTTGCTAGTTCGTGACGTTCATCCCCGAAGGCCTTGGGATTGCTGCCATAAGGTAATTGGCAGCAACCGAACGCAGGGGCTACTTCATTTTTTTTATTGAAACGATGGTGGCTTTGCCCCCAGGTTGCGCGAAGGAGAAGGCCACCTTGTCTCCCACTTGAAGCCCCTTCATCTGATCGTCCGAAGCCGAAAATGCCATCGTCATCGGCGGCCACTGCACTTCAGGAACGGCGCCGTGTGCGATGGTCACGGAGTGCTTTTCACGGTCAATGGCCTTAATCGCTCCCTCGGCGTTTGCAACTTGAGCGGAGTTTGCAGGTGAGGCATTCGTTCCGTCCATTTTCATGCCCGCCATATCGTCGGCCCAGACAGAAAGGGATAGCGCGAGCATGGCAGCTGCGAGTGCAGATTGAGATCTTTTCATAGGGTTTCTCCATGTGGGTTTTTGCAGTGGTCAGATGTGTACTTTCGGCGCATCAGGCGATAGGCAGCAGGCAGCACGAACAGCGAGAGCAGTGGCGCGGTGACCATGCCGCCTACCATCGGGGCTGCAATACGGCTCATGACTTCGCCACCGGTGCCACCTCCCATCAGAATCGGGAGCAACCCCGCAAGGATGACTGCGACGGTCATTGCCTTGGGTCGCACGCGCTGGACGGCGCCATGCCGAATCGCTTCCCCCAACCCCATCTCCGAGTAGTCACCCGCATCCTGGCGTTCTGTCCAGGCATTCTTAAGATAGAGCAGCATAATGACGCCGAACTCGGCGGAAACCCCCGCCAGTGCGATGAAACCGACGCCCGTCGCAACCGACAGGTTGAAACCGAGGATGTTTAGAAGCCAAGCTCCACCGGTGAGTGCGAACGGGAGTGTGGCCATGATCAGCAACGCCTCATCGACTCGGGAGAAGGTTAGGTACAGCAGCACGAAAATGATCAGCAGTGTGGCCGGCACGACTAGTTTCAATCGAGCATTGGCCCGTTCAAGGAATTCAAACTGACCCGAGTAGCTCAGGCTCATACCGGGCTGCAACTTGACCTGCTGGCTTATGGCCTGATGCAGATCGCCCACCACTGAGGCTAGATCTCTGCCGCGCACATCGATGTACACCCACCCTGAGGGTCGTGCGTTTTCGCTTTTGAGCATTGGAGGGCCGTCGGTAATTTTGATCTTCGCCACTGTCCCCAGCGTAATCTGAGTGCCTAGCGGGGTGTAGATCGGTAGTTGTTCCAGGGCGCTGACAGAGTCTCGCCATTCGCGCGGGTAACGTACATTGATCGGGAAGCGTGCCAGCCCTTCAATCGTTTCTCCGATGTTTTCACCGCCTATCGCGCCCGCCACCACGGATTGCACATCGGTGATGTTCAGTCCGTACCGAGCAGCCGCGCTACGATCGATATCAACGTCAATGTAACGCCCGCCAGTCAAGCGTTCTGCAAGGGCGGAGCTGACGCCAGCTACCGTCTTGGCCACCCGTTCTACGGCTTGAGTGGCGGTATCGATCTCGGCCAAGTTGGAACCCGCCACCTTGATTCCAATTGGGCTCTTGATCCCGGTGGCTAGCATATCGATCCGGTTGCGGATGGGCGGTATCCAGATGTTGGTCAGCCCCGGAACTCTCACCACCTGATCCAGTTCTGCCACCAACTTCTCTTGCGTCATGCCCGCACGCCATTGCTCATGCGGCTTGAACTGGATGGTCGTTTCGAACATCTCCAGCGGCGCGGGATCCGTGGCTGTTTCGGCGCGACCGGCTTTGCCAAACACGTGCTCGACTTCGGGGATGGTTTTGATCAGTCGGTCGGTCTGTTGCAGCAGCAGAGCCGCTTTCTGAACAGACAAGCCTGGAAGTGCAGACGGCATGTAGAGCAGGTCGCCTTCGTCCAGCGGTGGCAGAAACTCGCCGCCCAGTCGGGAAAGCGGCCAAAGCGCACTGACAAACACGAGCGCTGCGATCAGCAATGTCGTTTTGGGCCGACGCAGGACAGCGTCCAACGCAGGCTGATAAACACGGACGAGGAAGCGGTTCAGTGGATTTTGTTGCTCTTCAGGAAGCCGACCGCGAATCCAGTAGCCCATCAATACCGGGACGAGTGTGACTGATAAACCCGCCGCTGCCGCCATGGCATAGGTCTTGGTGAAGGCCAGCGGCCCGAACAGGCGGCCTTCCTGAGCTTCCAGCGTGAACACAGGAATGAACGACAGGGTGATAATCAACAGGCAGAAAAACAGGGCTGGGCCGACTTCCGTTGCTGCGTCGATCATCACCTGCCAGCGGCGCTCTCCTTGCAAAACCTCACCGGGATGGGTGACATGCCACGCTTCAACTTTCTTGTGGGCGTTTTCGATCATGACCACGGCGGCATCGACCATCGCGCCAATGGCGATGGCGATGCCGCCCAACGACATGATGTTGGCGTTGATGCCCTGATGACGCATGACAATAAAAGCGATCAGCACCCCGACAGGCAGCGAAATGATCGCCACCAGCGCCGAGCGCAAGTGCCACAGAAATATTCCGCACACCAGGGCAACGACGATAAATTCCTCTATCAACTTGTGACTGAGGTTATCTACTGCACGATCGATCAGCTTGCTGCGATCATAGGTAGTAACGATTTCTACCCCTGCCGGTAAGCTGGGCTTGAGTTCCTCCAGCTTCGCCTTGACCGCTGCGATGGTTTCGCGAGCGTTCTTGCCGCTGCGCAGTACTACAACACCGCCTACGGTCTCACCTTCTCCGTCGAGTTCGGTAATGCCACGGCGCATCTCCGGGCCCAGTTGGATCGTGGCGACGTCACCCAGCGTGATCGGCACACCGCCAGCTCCCAATTTCAAAGGGATTGCGCGGAAGTCATTAAGCGTCTTCAGATAGCCGGAAGCTCTCACCATGAACTCCGTTTCCGCCATTTCCAGCACCGCCCCCCCGGTCTCCTGGTTGGCTTTGCCGATAGCGGCAGTGACCTCTGCTTGAGTGACCCGCAGGTTGACGAGCTTCAGGGGATCCAGCACTACCTGATACTGCTTGACCATGCCGCCAATAGTGGCCACTTCTGCAATATTGGGAATAGTCTTGAGTTCGAACTTGAGAAACCAGTCCTGCAAAGCCCTTAACTGCGCAAGGTCGTGCGCGCCGGTGCGATCCACCAATGCATATTGGTAAATCCAGCCGACCCCTGTCGCATCGGGCCCCAACGCCGGCTTTGCGTTCGCGGGCAAGCGGCTTTGTACCTGACTTAAATATTCCAATACCCGCGACCGAGCCCAGTACTGATCCGTGCCATCCTCGAACAACACATAGACGAAGCTGTCACCGAAAAAAGAGTAACCGCGCACTGTCTTCGCGCCGGGCACGGAAAGCATGGTGGTCGCTAAAGGGTAGGTCACCTGGTTTTCGACTATTTGCGGCGCCTGACCCGCGTAAGGGGTGCGGATGATCACTTGGACATCGGACAGATCGGGCAGCGCGTCGATGGGGGTACCCTGCAATGACCAGATGCCCCACGCGGTGACGAACATCGTCGCCAGAAGCACCAGCAGACGGTTTACAACCGACCACCTGATAAGGGCAGCAATCATGGCTGACTCCCCATCTTGTTCAGTCGCTCGACCACTAACCCATCATCGGTCTGGCTAACGGCTATCCGAACCTTGTCGCCCGCCTTCAGGCCTCTCACCAGAAGTGGGTTGGCGACCGGAAACGTCATCGTCATGCCTGGCATGCCGAGGGTGTTGAAGGGCCCATGAGCGAGCGTGACTGTGGTGTCGTCTATATCGACGATCTGCCCATCTGCCTCATGTAAACGAGGCGACGCCCCAAGGGCTGAGTCATCGTGAGCCGATGCGATGATGCCCTTCAGGCTGGCCTCCGAGTCCAGCAGAAACTGGCCCGATGCGACGACCTTCTGTCCTTCTTCCAGACCTTTGACAATTGCTGTTTTGCCATCGGTCTCCTGTCCTAGCTGTACCTCCACCGGACGGTAGTGACCCGAATCCTCGGCACGCATGACTAGCGCTCGCCGTCCGGTTCGAATGACAGCCTCGCTGGGCACCCACAGTACGCTGTGCTCGCTCGTGCTGCGCAGACGTACCTGTGCCGTAAGACCTGGTCTGAGTTGTCCGTCGGGATTGGGAAGCTCGACCCTCACTTGAATCGTGCGGCTGTCAGGGTTTGTCTCGGGCAGAATCGCGCTGACCTTACCTGCCAAGGTTTTGCCTGGAAAAGCCGGGAACTGAGCCTCGACGATTTGCCCTGTCTGGAGCGATCCGGCTTGAGATTCTGGAACGGCGACGGCCAGCCAGACGCTGCTCAAACCATTGATACGGGCCAGCGTTGCACCGGCAGTTAAGGTCATGCCCGTGCGAAGGTTCAGCTCCTCAAGGGCGCCCCCAATGGGGCTACTGATCGTCACGTAGGGCTGAACCTTATTCCTGCGCTCCACTTGAGCAATCAGGCCCGGTGGCATGCCCGTCAGCCGCAGCCGCTGCCGCGCTGCTGCGAGAAGCGTTGCGTCACCTTGGGCCTTGAGCGCCAGGAACTATGTTTGAGCAGCTACCCAGTCCGGTACAAGAACTTCGGCCAGTGGCGCGTTGGCTGGAAGGACATCACCCGGCGCGAGCCCATATACGCGCTCGACAAACCCATTGGTACGCGCTTGAACCACCGCGACGTCCCGCTCGTTGAAGTTCACGACGCCCGTGACGACGAGCGTCACGTCCAGCGCACCCCGATTGACGGTGGCAAGTCGAAGACCAAGATTTTGCGTCACGCTAGGATCGATATTGAGGGCCGCTGGATCACCGGCGCCGCTGGCATACTGAGGAACCAGCTGCATATCCATAAAGGGCGACTTCCCCGGCTTGTCGAACTTCTGCTGCGGGTACATGGGATCGTACCAATACAGCGCCTGACGCTCCTGCGAACCACGGCTATCAGGTACAACGGTTGACGGAGAAGCATTGACGTGAGGCCGCTCTGCGAACCAGTATCCGCCCGCCGCACCTAAGCCCATGAAAACCGCCGCAATACAAATCGAACTCCACTGTCGGCTCATGGACGTGCCTCTCCATACGCGAAATACAGACGGGCACTCGTCAGAGCCCGTTGCTCCTCCACGTCCACCTGCTTGAGCCGCGCTTCAATGACTTCACGACGGGCCGTGACGACAGCGCTTAAATCGGTTTTGCCTGCTCGATAACTGGCCAGACTGAGTTCAACTTTCTGCTGGGCTAGGGGCACCAAGCTTTCCCGACCGCGTTGCACGGCGCGATTCAGCCGGGCGTCGTCGGCCAAATCGCGCTCCAGTTGCTCTACGTGCTCTCGGGCCAGGGCGTCGCGTTGTGCCTCAACTTGGCTGAGTTCGGCCTGTCTAGCAGCGATCTTCGGATTCTGCCGGGTGTCGGTGAACAGGGGCAGATCCCATGAAAACTGCACGCTGACCATGTCCCCGAATTCACGATTTCGGTGCTGATAATCCAGCTCCCAGCTCCAGTCTGGGCGTTTTTCCGAGACGGCCTCTCGCACCTTTGCCTGTGCCTCTCGGGTCATTGGAACAAAGGCTGCCAGTTCAGGATGGTGTTGGAGCTTGTGCGAGTAGCCAGACGTGTCGGTGGGCCACTCCGGCAGGCTGCCTACCGGTTCGTCATTACCTGCCGGGCCTATCCACCGTTTGAGGGCCGCCCGCGCCCGAGTCCGCTGAACATCCAGATCATCTTGTCGCTCTGCGAGCAGTGCTGCCTCCTGCATGGGCGAGACTGCTTCGGCGGGTTGTGCTCGACCACCGGCTATCTGCGCCTTAACAGTTTCGGCGAACAGTCCGTTTTCCCGGTAGAACTCCTGAAACAGCGCATTCTTGCGTTCGACCGAATAGCTGCTTATCCAGGCCAGCGCCGTCGACAGGCGAACGTTGAGACGTTCAACCTGGCGCTCGGCTGCGGCGCGCTCGATGGCCGCATCGGCCACCTCAATACGCGCTCGGCGCTTGTCGCTGTTGGGCATCTCCTGTCTGATTCCGACCATCTGCATAGTCATGAAATCATCATTGACGCTCCAGCGATCCGGGCCTCCGATTGGGTAGTTTTGCAGGCCTGCTATCAGTTTCGGATCGGGTAATTCGCCGGCGGGTATGGCTGCGCTGCTGGCGGCCCGGATGTTGGCATCTTGTGCGGCGAGCGAGGGCGCGTGCGTATCTGCCAAGCGTAACGCTTCATCAAGCGTCAGGGTGCCAGCAAAGCCGTGCGCTGCCATTACGCTTGCCATCAAACCGACCACAGCGGGCCAGCCAATGCGATAGCACTTGGCATTCATCAGTTTTATTCCTGTGATCATTCACCGCATGCGAAATATAAACGCGCACGGCCTGTCCATTTCGCGAGGGCAAAATGGGCCTTAATGTCAAAAAGGAATTAAGCGCGTGGCGGTCGCCACACACCGGATGAAGTGCCTACAGGCGCGGAGTCGCTAACAACAAACCCCATAACGGCATTGAGGGGAGACGCAGGCGGCCTGAAGGCCAGCACTTCGACGATGCTGCCATTCTTGCACTCTTGACCTGATTTACAGGGTTTGCTGTGGTCAGCAGAGCTTTTCATGTCGTTACAACAGTCCATCCCCATGTCGCCCATCATCACCGTGCCCGTGGTCTTCATAGGGCAAGGTTCTGTCGGTGCCTGAACACCCGCCATCCCGGTTAAAGGAAGCGTGAGGCTGATCAGAAAAATGAGGCACAACCGCAGATAACGTTTCATACCACTGCACTGTAGGGGATGAGCACCACAAGGACAATAAGGGCAGCCTAGCCAGCCCAGACAGATCGCTTAGATGCAATCACAGCAAGTGTGGATTAAGCCAATGTTACGCCCCAGGAAGCAAGCGTGAGCATGCTTCGCCCTCATGCAGTCGGATGGCTGCCTGCTGGTAGGCGAAAACTGATTACCACGCAAATTATCAGCAAGCAGCAAAGCACACTTAACATTGGTGCTGGGCCTAACGTATCCAGCACCAAGGCGGCCAGGATAGGGCCGCATGCCTGAGCAATCAGAATTGGGCGGGCCAGCAATCCCATTCGTGACCCGTACCCCTGAGCACCAAACAATGCCAGCGGCAGTGTTCCGCGAGCAATTGTGAGAATGCCGTTACCTGCTCCATACAGGGCAATTGCGACGAATGAGAGCCACGGTTTTCCCGCGATCAGCAAGCTAACCCCGAACAGGCAAAGGAGCACGCCCACACGTGCCGACCATGTCGGATGCAGGTGTCTGCCGATTGAAAACTCTGCGACCCGCGCTGCGACTTGGGCGGGGCCGATCACCATGCCAATTGCCAAGGCAACGGCGGTCGCAATCCCTAACTGCTTGAGAGCGTCCAGAAGATGTACTGAGACGCTCGATACGACCAGCGCTAAGACAGTCAGCATCATCCCGATGAGCAGAAACAGTCCGCTAGTCTGCCTTGGGGTACGCGTCGTGTGGTCATTTCCGGTAATCACAGGCCTAACGGGTTGCCTTACGCTACTGGGAATCATCATGGCATGAACAGGTAACCCGACAAGCAAATGGACGGCGGCAATGCAAAGGCAGTTTCCCCGCCAGCCAAGCCACTCCTCCATGGCTGCCATTGCGGGCCAGCCCAGCGTACTGGCGAATCCACCCAGGAGCGTTAAGCCTGTGATCGATGTTCGAGCCCCTTCGCCGAGAAGACGGCCCAGGGTTGAAAAGGCCGCATCGTAAAGCCCTGCCGCCATAGCGATGCCAATCAAACTCCATGCGAAATAATACGTCGGTAGGTTTTCAGCCACCCCCATCGTGGCAAGGCCTATGGCAAGAAGAAATGAGCTGAGCGCCATCGCCACTCGGCCCCCGTGTCGGTCGATGTGCCGCCCTACGGTGGGGGACGTTGCTCCCGCGAGCAACATCCCCCACGACAGACCTCCAACGACACTGGTGATCGACCAGCCCGTCTCCCTCGCAATCGGAGCGGCGAGAACTGCAGGCAGATAGTAGGTAGAGCCCCACGCAAGAATCTGATTGATACCCATTGCCCAAACGAGCTTGGTTCGGTTGACCGCAGGGTGTAACACCTCGGAAAGACTCACTGGCTGAACTCGTTCTGGTTGGCTAGCCGTACTGGCGTGACGGGGCTGGTGTCCGCCAAGATAGCTTCGTTGACGGTTCACCACTCACGCGATTATTGTTGCAGCTAACAACAAATGTGTGACGATTATGCCTAAGCGGAAAAAAGATCAGTTGTCGCAAGATGCCGAGGATCTGTATGAAGCGTTAAACCAGCTTGTCCGCGTTTACCAGTTTCGAGACCGAGACCGAATCTGTTGTTACGACGTCTCGGTCACACAATGTTACGCGGTCGAAACGCTGGTCAAGAAAGGGCCCCTGCGCCTCCACGTCTTGGCTGAAGAGATGTTTTTGGACAAGAGCACGGCGAGCCGGGTAATCGATGCGCTCGAACGCAAAGGGTACGTCTCACGCGTTGAGGATGGTGAAGACCGCCGCGCTGTGAAGCTTCAGGCCACGGGCGCTGGCAGGGAGCTTTACGAGAAAATTAGGAACGGCCTCGTCGCTGAAGAGAAAGCAATGATTGAGAACCTTTCAGCCGAAGCCAGGCAGGGAGCGCTGACCGTGCTCAGACAACTCACCCGAGCTACCGAAAAACGATGTGGCGTCTCAAGTGGGACTTGCTCAGACCCCAAGCAACCGAGTTAGAGCTGGTTTTTTTTGCCTTAAATGTTGTTACTACCAACCAACGGAGATACCTATGCGCATCCGTCCCGCCGAGCCCAGTGACGCACCTACGATAGCTGCCATCTACAACCAAGGGATTGAGGAACGAAGTTCGACGTTCGAGACGACACTTCGAAACCCAAAAGACATGCTTGAACGACTCCAGGCAAGTGATCGCTACCCTGCCCTGGTATTACTTAACGTGGACGACCAGGTTATAGGGTGGGCGAGTCTGAGCGTGTACCGCGCCCGCGCTTGCTACGACGGCATCGCTGACTTTTCAATTTACTTGAGCGGTGAGGTTCGAGGTCAGGGGCTGGGCAAGCATCTGCTTCAAGCACTGCTTAAAGAGGCTCAAGCGCGGGGTTTCTGGAAAGTCCTTTCCCGCGTATTTAGCTTCAACCGTGCCAGCCTTGCATTGTGCAAAGCATGCGGTTTCCGCCAAGTGGGGGTGTATGAGAAACATGCCTGCCTTAAAGGTCAGTGGATCGACTGCGTGATTGTCGAGCGACTTTTTCCTGAGAACCAGGCCAACGGCAATGCCCCTGTCGTTGGATCAAGCACCGAAACAGGTGGGCTAAGCACCTGTTGACCGTTCCTCCATTTCACAACTACAGCCAGACCTCGCTCTTGAACTCAGGGTCAGGTCTGCAAAGAAATGGCCACGTCTCGGCAGCTTCGTATCTCCATCTTGGTCAATTCCCGCACCCTCGACATTCGCCGAGGCTCCTTCAGCGGGTTGCTTGTGCAACGTGGCGAGCGGGCATTTCACAGCACACCGTGCAACAACCTGCGCTGGAGGCCTGTGGATTACTTCTTGAGCAAGCGCAGTCCGTTCAGCACTACTAGAACGCTCACCCCAACGTCGGCGAACACTGCCATCCACATCGTGGCCACCCCTACCAAGGTAAAGACCAAAAACACTGCTTTGATGCCAATCGCGAACACGATGTTCTGCTTAAGAATGCTCGCGGTCTGACGGGAGAGACGAATGAAGGCCGGAATCTTTCTGAGGTCATCATCCATCAGCGCCACGTCGGCGGTTTCGATGGCCGTATCGGTGCCTGCTGCAGCCATTGCAAAACCGATCTGGGACTTGGCTAGGGCAGGTGCGTCATTGATGCCGTCCCCTACCATTCCTACGACATGGCCGTCCGACTGTAGGCTTGCAATGGCCGTGAGCTTGTCAGCTGGCAACAGGCTTCCTTTCGCTTGGTCAATACCCACCGCTTGAGCGATGGCTGCTGCCGTGTGGTTGTTGTCACCCGTGAGCATGACGGTCTTGATACCAAGTTGATGCAGTTCTTCAATCGCTTTCTGGCTCGACTGCTTGACGGTATCAGCAACTGAAAATATGGCCAGCGCGCTAGATGAATCGCTCAGCACGACAACGGTCTTTCCCTGCATTTCCAGAGCAGTCACACGCGATTCCAGCGAGGCGTTGCACAGCCCAAGCTCTTCCAGCAACCGGTGGTTACCCAGGTGGTACTGCTTACCCTCAATGGTTCCCCTGATCCCTCTCCCTGGCAATGCGGAGAAGTCATCGACTTGCTTGGCCTGCGTCGCATCCTGATCGCGCGCAACCGCCAGCGAAACCGGGTGATCAGACCTACCGCCCAAGCTTGCCGCGATCGTGCGCAATTCAGCTTCAGGTCGGTCGATCAAACTATAAAAGTCAGTCAGCACTGGCTTGCCATGAGTGACGGTGCCGGTCTTGTCCAACGCGACGTAATCCATCTTGGCACCGATTTCAAGATAGATACCGCCCTTGACCAGGATCCCTTTACGCGCCGCAGCAGCCAGTCCGCTGACAATCGACACCGGGGTCGAAATGACCAGGGCGCACGGGCAAGCCACTACCAGCAAGACCAAGGCTCGGTAAACCCAGTCGAACCAGGCCCCGCCCATGAAAATGGGTGGGATAACTGCAACCGCCAACGCGAAGAAGAATACTGACGGGGTGTAGTACTTCGCGAACTGATCGACAAAACGCTGGGTGGGAGCACGCGAGCCCTGTGCTTCTTCTACAGCATGGATGATGCGAGCCAGCGTCGTGTTATTGGCTTTTGCCGTAACACGGTACTCAAACGCCCCAGCTTCATTGATCGAACCCGCATACACCTTATCGCCCTGAATTTTCTCGACGGGCATGCTTTCACCGGTAATGGGGGCCTGGTTCACCGTGGAGTGGCCGCTCTCGATTTCGCCATCTAAGCCAATTCGTTCACCGGGACGCGTGCGAACGAGGTCGCCAATGTCCACGGTTTTCGCATCTACTTCCTCCCATTGCCCCTCGGCTCGCCTTACAGTTACGCGATCCGGCGACAGGCTCATCAAGCCCTGGATCGCATTTCGAGCACGATCCAGTGATTTGGCTTCTATCAGCTCGGCTATAGTGAAGAGGAACATCACCATAGCCGCTTCCGGCCATTGGCCAATGAGCACCGCGCCTGTGACCGCAATGGACATCAGCGCATTGATGTTCAGATTCAAATGCCGGATCGAAATCCAACCTTTTTTATAGGTGGCCGGCCCGCAGATGGCGATGGAAAGTAGGGCAATCATGGCCACCACCCATTCCGGTGCAGCAGATGTCAAATGCAACATCTCGGCACCTAATGCCGCGACACCTGCCAAACCTAGAGGCCACCACCGGGTTTTCGGGGCTGCAGGGGCCGGCTGGCTGCTGTCTTCTTCTGCAACCACAGCCGACATCCCCAGGCTGCGAATAGCGTCAAGCACCCCGTCAAGAGCATCTGGCTGATGTACAAGGCTGACCGTACGTTGAGGGATGTTGAATTCCAACCCCTCAACTCCCGCAAGCGTTTTGAGCTTGGCACGAATAAGACTTTCCTCTGCCGAGCAGTCGAGCTCAGCGACCTGTATTTTCGTAGTCCTAGGCGCGTCCAAACGCTCCGCAGTCATTCCGAGTGTAGAGATTGCCTTGGCAATTACAGTCGTATCCGCAAGGGTATGCCATACGCCGAGCGTTCTTTTCATCATGTTGAATTCGAGTTTCTCGACACCCGCCATCTTGCCTAGCTTGCCTTCGATCATGGCCTGCTCGGTTGGACAGCACATCTGACCGATATGGAAAGTATTGAACGACGCACCTGGGGAGGATCGGCTTTGGGCTGTATCACTCAGGTCGGTTACCTTAGGTGCTGCACAGCATTGTGATTCATTACTTTCAGAGGGCGCGCAGCAGCTTCCAGCGGCGCGGTCGAGGCTGGACGTAGCGCTGTGTGTCTCCTTAGGTGAATTTGCTGGTTCGCTGAGACTGTAAAGCTCGCTCGAATTGGCAGGGGGCGACTGGGTTCGCGAGTCAGAAGAGCAGCACGTCGCTGTCACGGCATCGGACGCCAAGCCACCGCCAGTCCCGCAGCAGGAAGCAACAGAGTCGCCCTGTTCACTGCCACTGGTCTCATGGTCGGGTGTCCAGGACTCGACCGCTCGTTCAGCCGTTTCAGTGACGGCAGGAGAGCCGGTTGATTCGCCACAGCACTTCTTCATCTTGTTACCCTCAGCAAGTCATGCTGTCGAGTAAACACCCTGAAGCGGCTATAGGGTCAAGCGCAAAGTGGCTTTACCTTAAAGGCTTCACTGCCCCGGATAGTCAGCCACGATGAGCTCGTCACCCTGCGTGGTCAAACCAATGACCTGATAGGCGCTTTTGCGATTGCCTGATTCCATACCCGGAGAACCCATGGGCATACCTGGCGCCGCGACGCCCTTGAGATCTGAGCGCTTGGCCAACTCGGCAATCTGCTGCACGGGCACATGACCTTCTACGAATTTGCCGTTCACTACGCCTGTGTGGCATGAGCCCAATTTATCGGGCACGCCGAGCTTGGCCTTGACTGCGCTCATGTTGTCTTCAAGGTGATCGTTCACCGTGAAGCCATTGTCACGCAGGTAGGCTATCCATTTGGAGCAGCACCCGCAGTTCGGGTCTCGGTATACGTCAATGTTCTGGACTGGAGCAGCTTGAACCAGTGACGCAGTACCGACCGCGATGAGCATGGCAATGCGAAGCCCTGCGATTTTCATACTTGGCAATTTCATGTGTGTGCTCACGTTGATATAGAAAATACAGCCTGGGCTCGTCGCACTTGGCTAACTGCAGCCTTATCGAGAAAGCAGTGCTCTACAAGCCGTGAATATGTAACACGTTGTATCCATCAATCCGGTTTGTCGCTCACGGTTTTGAGCGTTTGCGCTTAGGCTTTTCTGGGGAATATCAGCCTGAACGTCGTCGGGCCGTTAAGCTCGCTTTCTGCGGCCACAGAGCCTTCATGCAGGCTCATGATGCTTCGAACGATGGCCAGACCTAGTCCAGTTCCGCCCTGCTGCCTGGAGCGGCTGGGGTGAACACGGTAAAACCTGTCAAAAATCCTGGGCAGGTGCTCAGCGGCGATCCCTTCTCCAGTATTGCGTACTGCCAGCACCGCCTCGGTTCGGCTTTCTAAAAGCTCCAGAGCAACAGTGCTCCCAACAGGGCCATGCCTGATGGCGTTCGAGAGGAGATTGGAGATCGCTCTCTGTATCATCAGCCTCTCACCCTGGGCATGTGCGTACCCTTCAATGACTAAATACATACCCTTGTCTTCAGCAGAGTGGGAGAACAGCTCCATCACTTTCTCCGCTTCACTGCGCAGATCAATCGATTCGGTTGCTAGCGGCACAGATGGTTGACTGACACTCGCCAGGAAAAGCATTTGTGAAACCATTCGCGAGAGTCGTTCCAGCTCTTCAGTGCACGATTCCAATACCTGCTTGTATTCCGAAGGGGGGCGCTCTTTTGAAAGCGTCACCTGAGCCTTGCCCATCAGGTTGTTCATGGGGGAGCGAAGCTCATGGGCAAGGTCGTCAGAGAACTGCGCGAGCTGCTGTACGTCGCCATCGAGCCGATGGAGCATGAAATTGATAGCGTGCGCCAGATCCCGAAGCTCATCAGGAAGGCCATCCACTTTCATCCGATGAGAGAGATCGCGTGCAGAGACCATCGCAGCCACTTTTCGAAACGCACGCAGAGGTCTTAGCTCTCGATGAACAAACCACCAGGCGCCGCCGCCCACCAAAAGGAGGATCAGAGGAACTGCAAACAATGACGATTTCACATAAGCCGTCAGGAGCGTGATATCGCTTTGCCTATCCAGAGAAAGAAGCACAAGCACGTGCTGCCCATTGAGCAGTCGTATCACTCTGTAGGCCATCAAGATCTCATGGCCTTCGGGGGTGGTCAGGTGAAGAAAGTCCTTAGTCCGACCATCTGTTTCAGGAACGGGCAGATCGGTTCCTTCATCGCCACCCAAGCTCAACAGCCGTTTTCTTGGCGAACTGGAATCCAGGATTGTCAGCGTGTAGTCATCATGGCCAATGATCTGATCACGAAGGTTATGCGGGTGCAGAACAACTTCGGCCACCGAGCTTGAGCCCTCTGCCAGGCTATGCTCGATTTGACTGAGCTTTTCATTGAGAGCATCCACAGCCCGCGCATCAAGCTGGCGTGAAAGGGCCGCGTATGCCAACGTGGCCATGATGAGCACCAGGAGCGCGCAGAAGGCACTCACCGTCAGCCCTAAGCGCATCGACAGTCTGGTAGGCCTCACTCCCGAGCTTCCAGTACATACCCAACACCGCGCAAAGTGTGAATCAGCTTGCGGTCGAACGGGTCATCTATCTTCGCCCGGAGTCGACGTATCGAAACCTCTACAACATTGGTGTCGCAGTCGAAATTCATGTCCCATACCAGGGAAATGATCTGTGTCCGGGACATGACTTCACCGCTATGGCGCATCAGCAGATGAAGAAGTGCAAATTCTTTGGTGGTCAGGTCGATGCGCTGCGTGCCGCGAAAGGCTCGATGCCTACCTTGGTCAAGCTCAAGATCCGCAACGCGGAGCACCTCGGGTAGACCGGACTGCTCGCTTCGACGCATCAGTGTCCGAATCCTGGCTAATAGCTCGGGAAACTCAAAGGGTTTGACGAGATAGTCGTCGGCACCCATTTCCAGACCTTTTACCTTTTCTTCCAGACGTCCACGTGCTGTCACCATAATGACTCGGGTATTACAGGTTTTTCTAAGCTCTCTCAAAACCTCCCAGCCTTCCATTACCGGCAAGTTAACGTCCAGAATTACAATATCGTAAACTTGGCTTTGGGCGAGGTGTAGTCCATCAACGCCTGTTTTGGCTAAATCAACGACATAGCCACTTTCAGATAAACCTTGATGCATATACTCGGCAGTTTTTAACTCATCCTCTACCACAAGGATTCGCATATCATTGATTCCCGCTTTCATGTTGATTACTTAGATGCGCCGTTTGTTTTGGGTATTGATACGCTGTCTAAACGAAACATTCACAACCCACCCTGCCAGACATATTTTCAACGCTGAAGTGGCTACAGGGTCAAGCCTTTATTCGTGAAAACAGCTCAGTAGCCCATGTAGCGACGTTATGTCGCAGCTGAATTCGTGTTTGGCGCCCCGACAAAAAAAAGCAACTATTAAGTTATTGCATTTCATGTCGGGCCAGTTTCGCGCAGCTAGAGATCGCAGTGTAAGACAAAATATTATTCGATGCCCCGGATAACGGAATTGTAATTTTCCAGTCATCCCTCTGATAACTCGGCTTGCATAAAGTCTTGTTATCTAATTCCGGCTATATGGCTGGAGTTGTGTATGTTCATAACATTTTGGTGACTTATGCGACTGGAGATGTGCAATCGTGCTCGCATCTAAAATCTTTTCCATTGTGCCATCTACAAGAATTGGGGCGCTGGTAGTCCTCCTGCTGCCACTTGCCATTCCTTCGATTGCGATGGCCCAGAGTTTAAGCTTGCCTCAGGCAATCGAAGCTGCGTTTGCCGAGAATCCTGATCTGGCCTCAGCTCGATGGGAAATTGGCGTTGCCGAGGGCGCCAGGCAGCAGGCCGGTCTCATACCCAATCCAGTGTTGTCTTGGGAGGCGGAAGATACGCGCCGCAGCACCAGTACTACGACCGTCATGCTGAGTCAGGCGCTGGAGCTAGGCGGGAAGCGAGGCGCCCGCATTGATGTCGCTCGTCGAGGCCAGGATGCTGCTCAAATTGAGCTTGAACGTCGTGGTAATGAATTGCGCGCCGAAGTTATTCAAGCCTTCTTTGCAGCAGTGCGCGCGCAAACCGCACTGGATCTTGCACGGCAATCTCAAGCCTTGGCCGAGCGCGGACTCCAGGTAGCGAATGGTCGTATCGAGGCTGGCAAGTCATCTCCAGTTGAGGCCACTCGTGCCCAGGTACAACTAGCAGAAACAAATCTGCAGGTGCGCCGAGCAGAGACCCTGAAGTCCAACAGTTACCGCGAGTTGGCTCGGGCAACCGGATCTTCGATTACCCAGTTTGATCGCCTTGAGTACACCGATCTCTCGCCTGGGAAATCACCCTCATCAACCAAAATGCTGGACGCCATAAATCAGTCAGCAGAGTTGCGTTTGGCACAGGCGCAGATTGAGGAACGTGATGCCCTATTGGGATCGGAAAGGGCGCAGCGCATTCCTGATCTGACCGTCAGCATCGGCAGTCAGTACAGCCGGGAAGACCGTGAGCGCGTCAACGTTGTTGGCCTGTCGATGCCTCTGCCGTTGTTTAACCGCAATCAAGGCAACGTGCTTTCCGCCTCGCGCCGCGCAGATCAAGCCCGTGATCTGCGTAACGCCGTGGAACTTCGATTGCGTACTCAAACCCAGACAGCCCTCGATCAGTGGGCCACTGCTTCGCGAGACGTCGAGTCATTCAATACGGTGATTTTGCCTTCGGCCCAAAAAGCGGTTGATACCGCCACACGTGGGTTCGAGATGGGCAAGTTCGGCTTTCTTGAAGTGCTGGATGCACAGCGCACCTTGATTGCAGCCCGTGGCCAATACCTCGAATCGCTGGCAACCGCCACTGACGCAAGGGTAGCCATCGAGCGCATCTACGGTGATCTGAACCAGTTCAGCACCAATCCATAAAAATCGTTTTCCCACGCTTATTGGCGTATCGCGATGTGCAGCAAGCACATGATCGACTGGAGTTTCCATGACTAACAAACGGAGCGTCGCCATTACCCTGGCGTTGGCAGCCTTGATCGGCCTGGGCGGCTTGGCCGTAGGTAATCAAAGCGTGTCCACTGCTGCCGAGGCTGACCCCTCTGAAGCTGATCACGGAAAAGAATCAGAGCATGACCATGCCAAGGAAGGCGCAGGTAAGGAAGAAGCGCATGCCGAGGGGGAGCAATCCCATGTGGAGGAAGAGGGGCAACTGGAGCTTACCGCTGAACAGATCAAAGCAGCGGGCATTGAGCTGGTGGCCTCAGCCCCGCGTCAGATGAGCACCTCCGTAACGTTCCCAGGAGAAATCAAGTTTGACGAAGACCGCACCACGCACGTCGTACCTCGGGTAAGCGGGATTGTGGATGAGGTCAAAGTTGAATTAGGCCAGGCGGTTAAAAAGGGTCAGGTACTGGCGGTGATCGCAAGCCAGCAAATTTCTGATCAACGCGCAGAGTTGAACTCAGCTCAGAGACGCCTGGAGCTCGCACACCTGACATTGCAGCGCGAAAAAAAGTTGTGGGAGGACAAGATCTCCGCCGAGCAGGATTATCTGCTGGCACGCCAAGCCTTCCAGGAAGCTGACATCAGCTTGGGTAACACTCGCCAGAAGCTGAGTGCTATCGGCGCAAGCCTTGCCCCGTCTGCTGGCAACCGTTATGAGCTTATGGCGCCATTCGACTCGATCATTGTCGAGAAGCATCTGGGCATCGGTGAGGTTGTCACAGAGGCGAGCTCTGCTTTCACTCTTTCGGACTTGTCTCGGGTCTGGGCCACCTTTGGCGTCACTCCAAAAGACTTGAACAAGGTTGTAGTAGGTCGCCCAGTGACCATCAGCGCACCTGATATGAATGCTCAAGTCGAAGGACGTGTTGGCTATGTTGGTAGCCTTCTCGGCGAGCAAACCAGGGCTGCGATCGCCCGCGTCACCCTGGCCAACCCGGAAGGCTCCTGGCGTCCTGGGCTGTTTGTTTCCATAGAGGTTAAGGCTGATAAAGCCAATGCCGCCGTTAGCGTTCCCGAAGCCTCCATCCAGTCTGTTGAAGACAAGCCCTCGGTTTTTGTTCGCAACGAAGAAGGTTTCAAGTTGCAGCCAGTGAAAGTGGGTCGCCGCGACGGTGGCTTTGTAGAGATTACCGAAGGCTTGGCTGCCGGCACGCAAGTGGCTGCTGCTGGCAGCTTCATTCTCAAGTCGGAGCTGGGTAAAGGCTCTGCTGAGCATGCCCATTGACCTGCGTCGTACGAGTAAACCTCTATGTTTGAACGGTTGATTAAATTTGCGATAGAACAGCGCATCGTTGTGATGCTTGCTGTTCTACTCATGGCTGGGCTTGGCATTGCCAGCTACCAGAAACTCCCTATTGATGCTGTGCCTGACATCACCAACGTCCAGGTGCAAATCAACACCTCGGCTCCGGGCTTCTCGCCGCTGGAGACAGAGCAACGCATCACTTTCTCGATTGAAACAAGCATGGCGGGCCTTCCAGGGCTTCAGCAGACGCGCTCGCTCTCACGCTCTGGACTGTCTCAGGTGACGGTCATCTTTGAAGATGGCACCGACCTATTTTTCGCCCGTCAGTTGGTAAGTGAGCGCCTGCAAATTGCTAAGGATCAACTGCCAGAAGGCGTAGATGCGGTTATGGGGCCCATCTCCACCGGGCTCGGCGAGATCTTTCTGTGGACGGTTGAGGCCAAGGAAGGGGCGCTGAAGGACGACGGAACACCCTATACGCCAACCGACCTTCGGGTGATCCAGGACTGGATCATAAAACCCCAGCTGCGTAACGTAAAAGGCGTTGCCGAGATCAACACCATTGGCGGGTTTGCCAAGCAGTATCAAATCGCGCCAGATCCTAAAAAGCTGGCGGCGTACAAGCTGACCCTGAATGACCTGATTGCTGCACTGGAGCGAAATAATGCGAACGTCGGCGCCGGTTACATAGAGCGCGGTGGCGAGCAACTCTTGATCCGCGCACCAGGCCAGCTGGGAACGGTGCAGGACATTGCCAACATCGTTATTGCCAATGTGCAGGGCACGCCCATCAGAGTCAGCAGCGTCGCGGACGTCGGCATCGGCAAAGAGCTTCGTTCGGGAGCAGCAACTGAAAATGGGCGTGAGGTGGTGCTGGGCACTGTCTTTATGCTGATTGGTGAAAACAGTCGCACGGTCTCTCAGGCTGTCGCTGCAAAGCTCGCTGACATCAATCGCTCGCTACCACAAGGCGTCAAGGCGGTCACGGTTTACGACCGTACCAACTTGGTTGAAAAAGCGATTGCGACGGTGAAGAAGAACCTGGTTGAGGGGGCGATTCTGGTTATCGCTATCCTCTTCCTGTTCCTGGGTAACATTCGGGCCGCGCTGATCACCGCCATGGTGATTCCTTTGGCCATGCTGTTTACCTTTACCGGTATGTTCACCAACAAGGTCAGTGCCAACCTGATGAGCCTGGGGGCATTGGACTTCGGCATCATCGTTGACGGCGCAGTCGTTATCGTTGAGAACGCGATTCGTCGACTGGCCCACGCCCAGCAGAAGCATGGCCGAATGTTGACACGCTCTGAACGCTTTCACGAAGTGTTTGCTGCTGCGAAAGAGGCCCGTCGGCCTCTCATCTTTGGCCAGTTAATCATCATGGTCGTGTACCTGCCAATCTTCGCCCTGACCGGTGTCGAAGGCAAAATGTTCCATCCCATGGCGTTTACAGTGGTCATCGCGCTTCTTGGTGCCATGATCCTTTCCGTGACCTTTGTGCCTGCCGCCATCGCCATGTTTGTGACGGGCAAGGTCAAGGAAGAGGAAGGCTTCGTGATGCGCACGGCTCGCCTGCGCTATGCACCGGTCTTGAAATGGGTATTGGGTCATAGGGCAATTGCGTTCGCGCTAGCATTTGCGCTGATCGTCTTGTCTGGATTCACTGCAAGTCGCATGGGCAGTGAATTTGTCCCAAGCTTGAGTGAGGGGGACTTTGCTCTGCAGGCCCTTCGAGTCCCAGGCACCAGCCTGACTCAGTCGGTGGAGATGCAGCAGCACCTTGAGAAGGCGATCATCGAAAAAGTGCCTGAAGTTGAACGTATGTTTGCCAGGACTGGGACGGCGGAAATTGCGGCTGACCCTATGCCGCCAAACATATCCGACAGCTACGTGATGCTCAAACCCCAAAGCCAGTGGCCCGATCCGGGTAAGTCTCGTGAGGCGCTTATCGCCGAATTGCAGCAGGCCGCTGCGAGCGTGCCGGGCAGTAACTACGAGCTGTCTCAACCAATCCAACTGCGCTTCAACGAGCTGGTGTCAGGAGTTCGCAGCGACGTCGCGGTAAAGGTCTTTGGCGATGACATGGACGTGCTCAATCAGACTGCCGCCAAAATTGCTGCCACCTTGCAGAAGGTGCCGGGATCCTCTGAGGTCAAAGTCGAGCAAACCACGGGTTTGCCTGTTTTGACGATCAACATTGATCGTGACAAAGCTGCGCGTTACGGCCTTAACGTGGGAGACGTTCAGGACGCACTTGCCACGGCAGTAGGCGGTCGGCAGGCCGGTACTCTCTACGAGGGTGATCGTCGCTTCGACATGGTGGTGCGTTTGTCAGACAAGCTACGCACAGACGTTGCAGGACTTTCCAACCTGCTCATTCCGATACCGGCAACAGCCGGTAGCAGTAACCAGCAAATAGGCTTTATTGCGCTGTCCCAGGTTGCAACGCTGGATCTGGTGCTCGGGCCAAACCAGATCAGTCGTGAAAACGGCAAGCGGCTGGTGATCGTCAGCGCCAACGTACGGGGGCGTGATCTGGGTTCGTTCGTACAAGAAGCCGGTGAGAGCATCGCCAGCGGTGTAGAGATTCCTGTGGGTTACTGGACAAGTTGGGGCGGTCAGTTTGAGCAGCTGCAGTCTGCTGCCAAGCGATTGCAAATTGTGGTGCCAGTAGCGTTGCTGATGGTGCTCGCCTTATTGTTCATGATGTTCAACAATCTGAAGGACGGCCTGCTGGTATTCACGGGCATACCGTTCGCCCTGACCGGTGGCGTCATGGCGCTCTGGTTGAGAGATATCCCATTATCCATCTCTGCAGGCGTCGGGTTTATCGCATTGTCGGGAGTGGCCGTACTGAATGGTCTGGTGATGATTGCCTTCATCCGAAACCTGCGCGAGGAAGGCCGCTCACTCGGCGATGCAATCAACGAGGGTGCCCTGACACGTCTGCGTCCTGTTTTGATGACGGCGTTAGTAGCTTCTCTGGGGTTCATCCCGATGGCGCTGGCGACAGGCACTGGCGCAGAGGTGCAGCGCCCGTTGGCTACGGTTGTCATCGGCGGAATACTGTCCTCTACCGCACTGACGCTGCTTGTTCTACCGGCTTTGTATCAATGGGCCCATCGCCGGGACGAAGAGGACTAAGTCCCTGATGGGAAAAGCTCGCGGCAGCCACCTGCCGCGAGCTTATTTATGCGTGATGTTCGTGACCTTCTTGCGCATGCTCACCATCGTGGAAGCCGTCATGCTCAAGTTGAATGGTAGAGTGGCCAATCTCATGATTTTGACTGACTGAGTTTGTCACCCGACTCAAAATATCCTGTCCATTGAGCGCTGACTGAGCGATCACCACATGAACACTCATGACGTTCTTACCGCTGGTGACCGACCAGACATGCAGGTCATGGATGGCAATGACGCCATCGACTTTCAAAATCGTTTGCTCCACTTTTTCCAGGTCTACGTTGTTAGGGACTCCTTCCAAAAGCACGTTCATGCTTTCACGCAACAGAGTCCAGGTTCTTGGAAGTACCCATAACCCTATGCCGGCAGCAACGAGAGAATCTACCCATGCCCAACCGGTGAAGCGGATGACCAATGCGGCAATGATCACGCCGAGCGAGCCAAGCATATCGCTCCAAACCTCAAGATATGCACCTTTGACATTCAGGCTCTCGCCACTTGCAGATCCTAAAAGGCGCATGGAGAGAAGGTTGACCACAAGCCCCAGGACAGCGATCACCAGCATCCCGGTAGACTGAATGGGAGCTGGGGTCATCAACCTTTGATAGGCTTCATAAAGGATGTACATGGCCACCAGAAACAGCAGAATGGCGTTGAAGGTTGATGCCAGAATCTCAAATCTGGCATAGCCGAAGGTGCGGTTGCGGTCTGCAGGACGCTTGGCGATCTGGAAGGCTAGAAGCGAAATGGCCAAAGCCGCCGAATCGGTAAACATGTGTGCCGCATCGGACAGTAGAGCCAAGCTGCCAGTGATCCAGGCACCGATTACTTCAGCGATCATGAACGCGGTGGTGAGCCCCAGGGCGAGCAAAAGCTTTTTCTCATGTCCGGCGCGTACTTCGCCGTGGCTGTGGCCTGAGCTCATAATGAAATCCTTGAATGAGAGGGTGCAATGGGAGTCTGCGTTTGTGACCTAAGAAACGGAGTGTGCGTTCAGGTCATCCAAAAAAAACGCAAAAAAAAAAGCGCCCAGTGGGCGCTCAAAGTATTCACCTTAACCAAAGGAGCTGTTGAGCTACCAAAAGGCGAATTATGTTGAAGGCAATGTTTTAGCCCTCGGATTTCTTCAGCTGTTCAGTGCGAGATTTCTCATCAGCGTTAACGTACCGTGAGGTATCGGTGCCGTTTTGACTGTCGAATCGCGCTTCTTGAGCGATACGCATTTTTTGAGCAGCTTGATTTGCTCTTTCACTACCGTCCTCTGCGAATGCTGCAGAGCAAGACAGGGCAACAGCTGCAAAAGCCATCGATTTGATTAGATTCATAATGATAACCGTGTAGGAGAATGGCAGTACCTGCGGGGCGTTCATTCGTCCCTTAGGAATTAAGGTTGATAATACATTTTGCTAGCTAACAAGAAGGTGAGCAAATGATTACAATACTGTTATCAAGCTGCATGACAAAATCTCCGACCGGACAATACCTTTCTAAAAAGTAATTTTGACGCAACCTTCCAGTTAGTGGGGGCCTGTTAACTTGAGGCATCACTCAATTGGAGACATATTATGCGTATCGCCAAATCCCTGGTCTTTGCCCTTGCTATTCTTTCGCCCATGGCATCGTTTGCATTTGCTGAAGATGCATCTGTCACAGAAATATTGAAGGAGCATCAGGTCATTGTTGAAAAGTATGCTAATAAATCACAAAAGATCACCCCGCCTATCGTAGATTACAAATATGGCATGAAGCTAGACATCGCCAAGGTCATTCGCACGTCCCCTGATGCTCGGGCCTGCAAGGTCATTCCGCAACTCATGACCTATGAAGACTCCAGCGGAAACCTCAATACCGTTAAGTATCAGATCATGAGCCCTTGCAGAGGTAAAAATTGAGACTGACATTTGGTGGATATCATGCCTCCACATTTTTCCAATCAGAAGCGGTCTATAGGGCCGCTTTTTTATGGGGAAGGAGTCGACACTCGGTGCCTGGCAAAATGATGAAAGCGGAGTTCTTTCCGATCTTCGCAAATAAAATTGCGGCCCAGCCAATAACGTCCGCACCTGGCTCGACTCTCCCTGCAGAATTTGCAGATGAGCCTGGATGCCACATCCTTATAGGAAAAGAAGATGGCCACGATTCCTGATGGCGAGCTCAATCAGCACAATGCGTTGACTCAACTGCTGCGTGGATCGTTCTAGATTGTTCGATCCGCCTGAGCGCACCCTAGCGTTCTCTCATCGCACACTCGATGGGCTTTG
>Ga0308160_10000972_pt1 | contig 44798 bp, 61 predicted proteins | sample PhyFR1_FD_201036 | JGI IMG/M metagenome (GOLD analysis project Ga0308160, IMG submission 201036) | Phyllosphere microbial communities from UC Gill Tract Community Farm, Albany, California, United States - DLSLF.R1 | ecosystem: Host-associated > Plants > Phyllosphere > Unclassified | place: USA... | reverse complement strand
GCGTTCCTACTCGTCCCCCCCCCCCCCTCCCTTCACTGCCTCCGCACTCCTTGACCCGGGCCTCGAAACGACGATCTCTCCTCTCCGAATCTCATGCCCACCTCTCAGTCTCCCTGCAAAGCTCGTCGTGCGAAAGATACTCTCATAAGGCGGAGGACAGGGGCGAGTACATGGGTGGGATGCAGGCAGGGCAAGAAGCAACAGGGGCGGCAAAGCTGCAGAAACGGCTGGAAGGGACGAGGAGAGCGGTAGAGACGATCGCTCGCCTCGTCGCCCCCGTAGGAACTACGATGATTAAGGCTTTGCACGGATTACGACGGAGTGCAGGCTGGCGTGGCACCGACGAACAACGGCTTGGATGGCAGCGACGGGATGGGTCCAGGTCACCGATGGACGATCTAGCAGGCGCAGGCACTCTTGTCGGTGCTGCCCTCCCCGAGCTGGACGCCGTCCCTGCGAGCGCCCGCGGCGGCGTTGGCACCGGCGCCTGCGCGCGTCGGCGGGGGCGGCAGCGCCTTGGCTGTAGAAACGGACGAGCGCAGCCGTGAGTCAGCGTCGATCGGGGCAAACGCAGCCGCTGCGATCCGCCGGTACGTACCGATCCGCTCGAAGACCTCCTTGACGCCCTCGCCCGTCTTTGCGCTCGCCTCCATGAACAGCAGACCCTCCTCGGCAGCGTACTTCTCGGCCATCTCGCGCGACACACGTCGCGCCTCCGGGTTGGCCTCGACAATGTCGAGCTTGTTGCCGCAGAGGAGGATGAGCAGCGATGGGTCGGCCTGCCGGCGGAGCGACTGGATCCACGACTTGGCCTTCTGCGAGAAGCGACGTCGGACCAGCGTCGGGTGTCAGGACAACCTTTTACGGGTGCAGGAGCTCCCGGAACGCACCTCGAACGACGCTTCTGGGGCAGAGGTGATGTCGTAGACGACGAGCGACGCCTGAGCGTTGCGGCTGGAAGAAAGAGAGGAGATGAGATGAGCTCGGCGTCAGCGACGGGAAGCTCGCGCGGCCAAGATCGTTACGAATCTGGTACGCCTGGCATCTGCCAGCGCAACCGGAAGGCACTGACTAGTAGATCGGGGCCAAGCTCTTGTAGCGCTCCTGGCCGGCGGTGTCCCAGACTACAAGAGGGCGAAGGCGTCAGTGGCCGTCGCGGTCGGAGGAAAGCGATGCCTGATGGGCCAACCGACGCACTCTCGAACTGGCAGGTCACGATCGAAGTTCACATCCTGTCAGTACGCAAGCTCCTGCCGCCCTTGGTTGCGTCGACGCACCTTAATCGTCTTCTCGTCCACCTTGCACGTCTGCGTCAGGAAGGCCGCGCCTGTCGTCGTCCGGGAGCGAGCTCGAGGTCGTCAGCTGCCGCCTCCAGGCCCGCCTCGACCTACGACTCCGGAAGCCGCTATTCGCAACGCGCACGCACCGATCGTGCTCTCCCGGAAGTCCGAGAACTCGTCGCGGACGAAGCGCAGGACGAGTGACGACTTGCCGACGGCGCTCTCTCCTGTCGGTCGGTAACAGCCACAGGCCCAAAGCGCGGCCGGGGAGGGGACAAGGTGGGATCAGCTCTTGCAGCCTAGCAAACTCGAAAGCAGCCTCGTTCCTTGTGAGTCGCTATCGTTGACAAAGCTCGAGGGCCGGGGTGTCTTGCTGGATGACGGCCGAGCCCGAGAGGGGCCGGCCGCCGACAACCCGAGCTCGCCGCCAAAGGGACGCACCGAGCAGGACGAGCTTTGCCGATTGGATGGCCATTGGATGCAAGGACGCAGGGGCGACTGGAGCTGAGTGGGTTTTAATTACGACTTTTGGTGGGCTGGAGGATGCGAGGCAAGGTGGGTGGGTGGTGGGAGGCAGGCGCTGCTGCTGGGGCGAGGCCGGGGTTCGGCCGGCTGGGCTGAACGGGGCGCAGCCGTCGTCGGACGAGGTCTCGTCATGGGTCGAGCTGGCCAGGTCCCAACAGGCCTGTGTCGTTTCCTTCGTTGACGAGTCAAGCCGCACAATGTCATAGCGATTCCTCTGGTACAAAGTCTCCCTCATCAAGTGAGCGTCCAGGACACACCGGGAGGCGGATGGCAGGATGAGGGCCGAGCGAGCGCCTGCAGCCTCGTGCCCGCAGCGCGGCGCAGCAGCCAGCCACCGGTCGAGCCGACCGCCAGCTCTCTCCCTTTGACGACCCGACCTTGACCATCACCTCTCTCGACCGCAGAGGCCCTCCAGTCCACCACCACCAGACTCGACCATAATGGCCCGTTTCCCGCCCGAGATCGTCGCCATGACCGTGCTCGAGGTCGCAACCCCGGTGTGGCAGCCAGAGCCGCTTCCGTGGTCGAGCCCCGTCGGCCTCGCCTTGTGGCACGTCGACGACCTATGGCCGGCACAGCAGGATCTGCCCAACTGCCTGCTGGTCAGCAAGATGGTCCACGTCCGTGACTATTCCTCAAGCATGAACCGAAAATAGCAGAAGCTGACTCCAATCGGAATTGGTGCAGGACAATGCGCTCCCACTGCTCTACTACAGCTGACCTATCGTCGCAAATCATCGACAGCGAGCTCGAGAAGAAGTCCATCGCCTGGATCGGGGTGAGGTCGGACTTGCGCCTCCGTGGCTGGTACAAGACGGTCAAGCTGCTCAACCACCTTCGAGCGCTCGTCCGGTCGGTCAGCCTGCACGACCACCATTCCCTCGACCAGCGCATCTGGAACATGCTGCCCACCTTATTGTCGCTCGAGCACGCAACGGTCTTTTGGGAGTTCCACCCGCGTCCATTCAAACCTGCCGGTAGTCCTCTTCGTCTGAGCCGGCTCGACCTGTGGGCTTATGAAGACACCGAGGTGCTCGTCCCAGACCGCAATCTTCCTACCGCCGCACGCTTTGACCTCTCGGTCGTCCGGGAGCTCGCGATCCAATTCTACCCTGACAACGAGCAGGCTCTCAAAGGCTCCCCTTTCGCTCCCGATCTGACGCTCTCGGAACTCGAGCTCTATCTGCTCGGCCGCGATCCACACGAGGTTGTTTGGCCCGTCGTCTCACGGATCCTCGACCGACACGGACCTTCGCTGCTGAGCCTCTCACTCGGATGCGGTCTCGAGGGCGAGCGGCCCTCGACGAAATTCACCCCTCTGGCAACCTCCTCGCCTCGTCTTCGGCGTTTCACGTACATGATCGAATCGTACTCGTACCCGGTGGACAACGACAGAAGCGTCGTCCGGTGGCGCAACCGCATCTGGGTCCCGCTCCTCGCGGACCTCCTGTCGTAACCACACGAGACACTCGAGGAGATCGTCCTGTCCTTCGGCGACGGCACATACCGGTCCGACTTACCGTTTTTCGAGCCCGCCGTCGAGCCCATCCGCGACCTCTCGCTCGAAGGCCGGGCGCTTCCGGCCCTGCGCGGATTTACTTTGCCGGCGTCGACTTTACCACGTCTTGGTCGTCGGACCATGCCCTCGCGCAAGAGCTCGACGGTCTCGGCATCGAACTTCGCGACGTGCATTGGCGTAGGTGGCCGATGGAGGCGGCGACGACTGCGTCTGCAGCGATGCTTGACAACGAGGAGTCGGACGACGGCACGGACGACGGCACGGACGACGGCACTGGCGCCGACACTGATGGCGGCGAGGACGATTGCGGCGACTCTGGCTCTGCTTAGCACCTTTAACGCCCGCTCTGCCGTCATCTATCGATCTTAATGATGCCCGCCACGTCTGTTGCTCTCTGCGTCTAGAATTCGTCGACCGGCAGCGCAGCACGTGGATAGCGGCGCCCAATGGGGCGAGCATAGGTATACTTTTTGGTGAGACGTCAGAGCAGGAGCCCGGAAGAGGAAAGGTGGTAAGGAAAGGGACGCCGGTGAGGCGAGCCAAGCGAGGGTGCGAGGGGTCTGGCGTGCGAGTGTCCGGGAGGTGGGAGGGACGAGATGGCTACAAGATGCGCTTGCTAAAAAAGGGGCTGGAGGATGAAGGGGGAAGAGTCTGGGCTGTCTAGGAATCGAGAGGCATCTAAAGCGGCTTGCGGACGACGTAGGTCATCATCGGCGTGAACAGCTGCGGAAGAAGCGAGAGGATCAGCGTGAAACCTTCGAGAGCTGCTGGCCGTGAGCGAAGAAGACGCACCTTCTGCTGGCCACCCTCGACGAGGGCGGCACCGGCCAGGCGAAGGGTCTCTCCGACCTCGAACGTGCCCTTGGGGACGAGTCCGACCTTCTCGAGCGCCCAGACGCCGTTGTGGGTGATCATCTGGCCGAGCTTGGACGTCCGGAAGACGGTGAGGTAGTCGTAGACGGTCTGGCACTTGCGCAGGTCGCCCTCGAGGGGGTAGTACCACGGGATGGGGTCCGGGCGGTCGGCGAGGTCCTCGGCAGTAATGACTGACGCGGACAAAGGGGCGGACGATGCTCCGTCAGCAAAAGCCCGAGAGCAGTCTGCGAGCGATATGGGGGAAGGACGCACTCTCGAAACCGGTGGCGACGAGCGCGTCGTAAGCGTTCTTGGCGTTACGCATCTCGGCGATGCCGTCTCCAATCTCAATCGCGTGCGCGATGCGCTTGTGCTCAGGGTTCTTGGGGTCCCAGGCGTCGGTCATGACCCACTCGTAGATGCCGGCCATGCCTCCGGGCTTGAGGACCTTGAAGATCTCGCCGTAGATGCCCTCGAACGTCGGGGCGTGGACGGTGGCCTCGATGGCGTAGACGGCGTCAAACGAGCCCTCGCCGAACTGCTCCGAAAGCTTCATAAAGTCGCCCTAAAGAGAGCCGGAGGGAAACGGCGGGTCAGAACGGAGTGTCGGGGACAGAGAGCCCGTTCGCGCCGCACCTTGGCAAACGAGACGGTGTCCGAGAGGCCGGCCTTGGCCGTGTACTTGCGCGCACGCTGGATCTGGAAGTCGTTGTTGTTGAGGCCGACGATCGTCGCGTCCGAGAAGCGGGCGATCTCGCGGGCCGGGCCACCGACACCGCAACCGACGTCGAGGACGCGCATGCCGGCCTTGAGGCCGAGCTGGGCAGCGAGGTAGTGCTCGTGCCGGGCAAGCTGCAAAGAGCGGTGCGTGCACATAGGCAGGGAAGCGTCAGCATGCAGCCTGATGGCGGAAGGGTCTGGCGGCTGCAAGAGGAAACGCACAGCAGCCTTGAAGGCCTCGCCGGCGTAGAAGCGGCAGAAGTGGAACGACTGGGCCCAACCGTACTCGTAGAGCTCGGTGGCTGGCGAGGAGGGAAGGAAGGACGCGTCAGACGCGTGCGCCAGCACAGGCCTGAGCAAGATGAGACGAAATGCACGCACCACCGTCGTAGTACTGAATGGGAGGCAGGGCATCAAGAAAGCATCGCGCGGCGAGGCAAGAGGAAGAGATCAGCCCGGGCTCCTTTGACCCTGGGGGCCCAAGAAGACAAAGCGAGGGCGGCAGGCGAGGACGCGCCCGCCGGACAGCGGCGCCCTTTGATCAAGGGACGTCGCGCCGGCGTTCATCGCGTCCGTCCCGCGCGCATCGCCGCAAGAAAAGACTCACGCCTGTCGGACGGGAGCATGGACGTCAGCACAGAATCGAGCGAGAGAGAGCAGCGGCAAGGAAGGAGGGACACGGACCGTTGACGACCTCCTTGTAGTTGTCGAGCCGGTTGTCGGTGTCGGTCTGGCTGTCGGCGGCCGAGTCCTTCTGCCAGAACTTAGCATAGGCGTCGATGCGGTTGGGGACACGGGCGTCGGCAGACATGTTTGCTGCTGTTGAAGCGGGCTAGGAAGGAGGAGGAGGGGGAGAGGGAGAGAGGTGGTGGTTGGATTGTATGGGACGAGGCGAAGCACTTGGGGCTGCCCCGGCCGCCCGGCGCGAGCTGGCTTGAGCGCGCGCGCGCGCGCGCGACACCACAAGTCGAACGAGAAACGGCGCGTAGATGAAAAGCCAGCCCTCATTGGCAGTTCAAGTAATATCCCGCGCGCCGCTCCGCCGATGAGCGCGTCGTCGCAGCAGCGCGCCGGCAGCAGAGGCAGCAGCAAGAAGGCCAGTCCTCGCTCGCCATCAACCCCACCACCCTCCCTTCCAGCAGGCCCTTCTTCGATGTCTGACATCCGCCTCGACGTTCCGACCTTCTACGCTCGGGCCCAGGCGCTCCTCACGGCGTGGAAGGTGCGTCCTCTGCTCTCGAGCTCCACCCGTCGTCCGCCGCCTCTCGCCGAGCTCGGCGCGTCGACGGTCGGCCGGCTCGGGTGAAGCGCTCGAGAGAGGCCAGGCTCGCTGACCGCGCCACCTCTCCATCTTGACCGGTTTGGAACCGCGCAGGACGGCTCCGACGAGGACTGGGCGCCCGTCAAGGATGTCGACGGCCTCCTGATCGTCGTCGGCGACCCCGACGAGACTGACGGCGTCGCCCGCAAGTCGACCGCGCTCCAGGTGCGTGCTCGTCTTCCGGTCGCGCTCGCTCCGCCACCCGCCACAGGATGCTCTCCTGCTGCCGCATATATACCGTCTGCCAATGGGTGACTGGCGGAGCTGGGCCGCGCTGTGCCTCTCCTACAAGAGCTGCCTGAGCTGACCGCTGCCTGTCGCTCGGGCGTCTGCGCACGAGCAGACGTGGCTGCTCGGGTACGAGTTCCCGTCGACGCTGCTCCTCTTCACGCCCAACTCGGTCACCTTCCTCTGCTCGCCTTCGAAGGGTCAGTTGCTCGTCTCCACTCTGGAGAGCCGTCAGCCGTCGTGCTGACCCGGACTCGAACCTCTCCGTGAGCCGTCCACAGCCAAGATCCTGCAGCAGCTGATCGACCGCAAGCCGACTAAGCTCGAGGACGACCTGACGCTGAACCTCAAGATCCGCAATCCCAAGGATCCGGCCGCTGCTACGGGTGCGCTCAACAGCCGTCCCGACGAGTCTCTGCTAGCAAGATCGCTCGGCTGACCGCGTTGCGCTGCGCCTTGCCAACGACAGTCGCCCTGCAGGAGACGGTTGAGACACTGGCCAGCGCCGGTGCCGGCAAGACGGTCGGCTCCCTCGTCAAGGAGAAGCACAAGGGCAAGCTCGTCGACGAGTGGAACAAGGTGTAGGTCCCAGCTCGAGCGCGCAGTCGTGCACAGGACGCGTCTGACGCGCTTGTCCAACACAGCTTTGAGCCCAAGAAGTTTGAGATTGTCGACATTGCCGCGGCGCTGAGCGCCTCGATGGGCGTCAAGGACGCGGCCGAGCTGGTGGGTCGACTCTTGCTCGCCCTTTCTGGCGTGCAAGCGCTGACATGCCAACGTTCTCGCCCTCCCAGAAACAACTCGAGACGGCGGCGCTGCTCAACTCGACGATCATCAGCGGCTACTTTGTCGACAAGATGACGGCGACGATCGAAAACGAAAAGAAGCTGTCACACGAAAAGGTGCGTCGCTCCGCTTGGTTCTCAAAGAAGCGGGTGGCCTGCCGCTAACCCTGCTCCTCCATCCTCGTCGGTGGCAGTTTGCTGCGCTCATCGAGAGCAAGATCGGCACCGAGGAGGCCGGGCCGGACGAGAAGCTGTGGAGCAAGGAGAAGCGGCTGGCCGACGTCGACTTTTCGGCCGTCGACTGGATCTACACGCCCATCATCCAGTCGGGCGGCGTCTACGACCTGAAGCCCTCGGCCGAGTCGGACGGCCGCAACCTCAAGGCCGGCGTCATTATCGCCAACGTCGGCCTCCGGGTCCGGAGCTACTGCGCCAACATCGGCCGAACCTTCCTGATCGACCCGGCAAAGCAGCAGGAGAAGAACTATGCCTTCCTCGTCGAAGTGCAGAAGTTTATGATCTCGCTCCTCAAGGCCGGGGCCGTCGTCAAGGAGGTCGTCGGCCAGGTCAACGACTACGTCCGCGACAAGAAGCCCGAGCTCGCAGACTTCCTCGTCAAGTCGTTTGGCGCTCGTGTGCGTGGCCGCCCGCACCGTCCTCGTATCTGAGCCCACGACCGACAGCTGACGGCATCCTCTGCCTTGCTGAATGTTGTGCAGATCGGCCTCGAGTTTCGCGACGCGTCCTTCCTCATGTCGGCCAAGAATGGCAAGCAGCTCGCCGAGGGCATGGTCATTAACCTGCAGGTTGCGTTCCAGAACCTGCCGGCGCCCAAGGGCAAGAAGGACGAGACGTACGCCCTCCAGCTGATCGACACCGTCAAGGTCGGCAAGGACGCTGGCATTCCGCTTACCGCCGGCGTCAAGAGCCTCGACGCCATCTGCTTCTTCATGAACGGCGTGCGTCGCACGAGCCCCTTGCCCCCTCCGACCTTTCAGGTGCCGAAGACTGATGCCTGCTTCCTTCCCCGTTCCAGGACGACGACGAGAAAGAGAAGAAGAAGGCGGCCTCGTCGCCAAAGAAGAAGGCGTCGCGCGTCTCGCCCGTCAAGCAGCCGTCGGGCTACCAGGTCGGCAACAAAGTGCTCCGCGCCAAAACGCGCAACGAGGGCGCCGAGATGGACCAGAGCGCCCAGCAGCAGCTCAAGGAGCATCAGAAGCAGCTGCACGAGCAGCGGCAAGAGCGCGGCCTTGAGCGCTTTGCCGAGGGCGGCGACGGCAAGGGCGGCGAGGAGAAGAAGGTCTGGAAGCGCTACGAGAGCTACAAGAAGGAGGACCAGCTGCCGAAGCAGGTCGCCAACTTCCGGGTGCGTCCGAGATCCTCTGACCTCATGGCTTCCTTCGACCGGCGCTGACAAGATCTGCTCTGGCTTCCGCAGATCTACGTCGACGACTCGCGCCAGACGATCGTGCTGCCGATTAACGGCTTTGCGACGCCGTTTCACATCAACACGATCAAGAACGCGAGCAAGTCGGAGGAGGGCGACCTGACGTACCTCCGCATCAACTTCAACTCGCCCGGCCAGATTGCCGGCAAGAAGGAGGACACGCCGTTCGAGGACCCGAACGCAACCTTTATCCGCTCGGCGACGTTCCGGACGACCGACAACCACCACTTTTCGCAGATCTACGACCAGATTACAAAGATGCGCGCGCTCGTCACCAAGCGCGAGAAGGACAAGAAGGAGCTCGCCGACGTTGTCGAGCAGGAGAAGCTCCGGGTCGTCCGCGGCAAGCGGCCGCTCGTCCTCGGCGATGTCATGATCCGGCCCGGCCCCGACAACAAGAAGCTCGCCGGCGACCTGCAGATCCACGAGAACGGCGTGCGTTACCTCAACCACAACAACCAGCAAGTCGGTGCGTGGACCGTCCTCTTCCTCCCGACTCCCATTCGCTCACCCCAACCGTAAGACTGACCCATCCTGCAAATCACCTGGCCCCTTAGACCTCCTGTTCAGCAACATCAAGCACCTCTTCTTCCAGCCGTGCGACGACGAGCTCATTGTCGTTATCCACGTCCACCTCAAGTCGCCCATCATGATTGGCAAGAAGAAGGCCAAGGACGTCCAATTTATCCGCGAGGCGACCGACGTCGCCTTTGACGAGACGGGCAACCGCAAGCGCAAGTACCGCTACGGCGACGAGGACGAGATTCAGCTCGAGCAGGAGGAGCGTAAGCGTCGGGCCCAGCTCAACAAGGAGTTTAAGGCGTTTGCCGAGCGCATCGCCCAAGCGGCCGAGGGCGACTTTGAGGTCGACATCCCCTTCCGCGAGCTCGGCTTCCAGGGCGTGCCCTTCCGGACCAACGTACTGCTCCAGCCGACGACCGACGCCCTCGTCCAGCTGACCGAGATGCCGACGCTCGTCATCACATTGTCCGAGGTCGAGATCGTTCACTTTGAGCGCGTGCAGCACGGCCTGAAACAGTGCGTTCATAGCCTCCCTTTTGGCTGCGACAGAAGCCGACCAACGCTGACGCCGCCCTTTTCCTCCCGCCAGGTTCGACATGGTCTTTGTGTTCAGCGATTTTACGCGCACACCGCAGCACGTCAACTCGATCCCCTTTGGCCAGCTCGAGGGCATCAAGGAGTGGCTCGACTCGTGCGACATTCCGATCTCGGAGGGCGCCGTCAACCTGACCTGGTCGCAGATCCTCAAGACGGTCAACGTGCGTCCCCGCCAGCTATCAGCGTGCTCCGCTTTCAAGACTGCCGACTGACCCTCCTTCTTCGCTCTGCCGGTCACAGGAGGACCCCTACCAGTTCTTTGCCGAGGGTGGCTGGAACTTCCTCGGCGGCGGCGACGAGGTGCGTTCGCGCAAACCTCCGGCGCCACAGCGACAACGCGCTGATACCCCGAGCTTGCCCTTGCCTGCAGGGCTCTGGATCCGACGAGTCAGAGTCGGGCTCCGAGTTTGACGCCGGCTCGGACGACGACGCCGTCTCGAGCGAAGAGTCGACCGACGACGAGTCGGACTTTGACAGCGATGCTTCGGACGACAGCGGCAGCGCCGTCTCGGATGAGAGCGAGGGCGAGTCGTGGGACGAGCTCGAGCGGAGGGCCGACAAGAGCGACAAGAAGAAGCGCGAGGCCAAGGCTGCCGGTGGCGGCGGCAGCGACTCGGAGGACGACCGCCGGTCGTCAAAGAAAAAGTCGGCCGCGACCAAGAGCAAGGGCCGGCGCTGAGCGTCGCCCCGCAGATCCGTCTCGGCCCCCGCCCTTCTTCATCCTGCACGCATCCTCTCCTGTACACCCTTCTCCAGTCCGCCGACCTCGGCTATGATCTCATGACGTCCGCTATCTTCCGTTGCGTCAGGCCTCACGTGCCCTCCCCCCCCCCCGGCTTAGTTTACCGTCCTGGCGTCTGCGGTCGTGAACAAAGGGGCGAGGGTTTCAGCGCGGCCGTCGCCGCCCGCGAAAGAGGACAGGGCGGGCCGAGCTGCTGTGAGCGACGAGACCTTCACCCCCCGAACCTGATCGAGCACCTCGTCCCTTCTCCCCCCGCTCGTCTTCGCAGCATTCCTCCACCCACGTTCCTCCTTGAACCGAGGAAGCCGAAGTCAGCACTCGCGCTCTGCACGCCGACCCCGCGCCAGCGGTCGAGATGGCGGCCCCCTCTGTCGCCCGGCCAAGCTCAGCCCGGGCTTCGAGCGACATGCGGCGGGCCGGCCCTTCCCTTAGCAGCAGCTCGGCCCCGTTCACCTCCCATCTGAGATCGAGGAGCCTCGAGGACGGAGGTTCGGTTGCTCTCATGCTTCAGACGCTGTACGGCAAGGTACGTTGCCACGGCCGGCTGCTGGCTGCTCCGCGCAGGGGTAGGAGCTGACGCTCGAGCCTCCTTCAGCTGCCGAGCTCGCAGTATCGGCCGCTCACACTCCTTCGCAAAGATCCTAGCTTCGGTCGGCCGCTTGATGCGATCAAGAAGCTCGCCGACGCTTGTCCGGACGATGTCCTGCGGCCCCTGCTAGCCCAAGCTTCTCAGACGAGCCGCGAGCTGCCACTCCTCGCACCCGACGACCTGTCGTTCTCGACGGGCCACCAGGCCCTGATCTTCCTCCTCGAGCTCATCCGGCACGTACTCCCTGCGCCTCCGGCGAGTGCAGAGGATGTAGCTCCGCCTCTGCCGCTCGAGCTCGACGGTCGAATCGCCGACCAGCTGCTGGCCCTCGCAGCCGGCCAGCTCGGTCGCGGCCCAGTCGGCGCGTCCGAGACGCGACGTTCGGAAGACTCGTCGTCCTTCCGCGGCTCTGTCGGCCCCTTGCAGGGCTTGCCGCGCCGGCTGGGACGCCACGAGCACTCTGCATCGCGGTCGACGACGCAGTCGCCAAGTCTTTCGTCCCTCGACCTTGGCGACGGCGGCTCGAACGGAGTTTTCCGCCAGCAGGCCGGCGCGTCGTTTACGTCGGCAGGCGCAGCAAGCCGGGCGCATACGGCCCAGGGCCTGTCGGCCATCAACATCGACGTGCACGCCGCCCTCACCGACGCTGCGTCGGCCGTCATCTACGCTGTCTCATACGGTCGATGGGACGCCTTCCTTGGCGCCCTGCGCGCCCGCCTCCAGCACCTGGCCTCGGAGAGTAGCATCGCGAGCAACCCGTCAGCTGCAGATTTGGCCGAGTTTCGGACGCTCGGCGCCTGCTTCATCAACCGCGCCCGGCTCACTCAGGTCACACAGGAGCTGTCCTCTGTCTTCCTTCACATCCCGCGGATCGCCCAGGCCGCCCTCGCCGAGGCCGTCTACCAGAACATCTTCTCGTTTGTCAGCTTTGCACCGGATGACTTTGTCGCCATGCACCAGGGTGCCGGCCTCCAGGCCGACCTCAGCAGCCTGTTCGACATGGCCTGGAACAGCTGCCGCGACCTCGGCGTCATGGCACCCCGGTGGGCGCGGAGCTTCTGGCCAGTGATGGCGCTCTGGCTTGCGCTCAGCCCGGGGCTCTCTCGCCGGGTTGTCGATCGGGAGGGCGAGGGCCGGGGTCAGACGAAGGGTTCTGCCGGCAAGAAGGTGCGCGTCGAAATCCCTTTCGCTGCGACCCTGAGCGCCTTCTGACCTTCGCTCGGCAACCCCTCGCTGGCAGGTAGCCTGGTTCGACAGCCTCCAGAGCTCATTCTACCTGCCTAACTTCGCCGGCGTCGCTAAGCGCTGCTGCATCGACCTCGTTTACTTCTCAACCCTCCTGCCGTCGGGCGACAACTTCAGCCTCAAGCTGCTCGTTTCGGAATTTGTCGTCGAGCTGCAGGAGCAGCTGCTATACGGCGAGGACGATCATAGAGTTAGTGACTTTGCTTCCTGTTTGGATGCCGAGCTCAGCGCACCTGCAGGACTGACTGACGCGATCTGTTGCGATAACCAGGACCTGGGCATGCTCTCTTTTGGCCTGTACTCGCTCATCCGGCGGAACCCGCGCGACGTGCTCCTGAGCAGCCTGCCCGACCTCCGGACTAACATGGTCGACTGGCAAAAGTACGCTATGGTGAAGGCGCTTCTCATGCTGCACAAGGAGCTGCCGGGCGTCTTCTTTGACGGCGATCCCCTCTTTGCCGACGTTGGCCCGGTTCTGCGCGACTTTGTTCGCGCCCTCCAGCCGGTGCGCACATCGAGAGGCTCGCGATCTCCGATCCACCCGACTGATCCTGCCTCCCGGCTGCTCAGGATCCCGCGACGCCGAATGCGCTCCTTCCAGGCGACAAGGTCGCCGCGCTCTCTGAGATCGAGCTTGAATTGCTCCAGCTCGTGCTCGAATTCTTCACGCGGGACGTCCGCTTCCTCATCGCATGCGGAGCCACGCCAAACCCGGCGGCAGATGCCGAGCTCGGTGGCATTCTGAGCGGGCTTGCCAGCATCCTTTCCGCGCCCGTCCATGGCAGTCTCAAGTCGATGGCCGCCACCTGCCTGACAGCGTCCTACAGCGCGGTCGCTGCGCTCGAACCCGACCGCGGTGCCGAGGACGTGTGGCGGGCCTTCGGTAACGCGGCGTGCGTCATAGCAAACTCACCGACTCGATCTCCTGGCAGCGCTGACGACTCGCTTCCACCTGCAGTTGGATGCCGCTCTGGTATGCCGGCCTGCCCGTCTTCAGGCCCGCCCTATCGGAGGAGCGGTCGCTTGCTGCGTCCTTCGCTCTCGTCACCGAAATGCTCGAGCTCGCGTGCCGGTACTCGGCCAAGTTCCCCTGGTACCTGCCTACTCAGAGCGCCGTCGCCGACGGACTTGATATGCACGAGGCAGCCAGCGTTGTCGCCATTCTCTCTCAGGATCCCCTCCTCGCCGCCGCCGGACTCGCCGCCCTCCGTCAGCGGTCGACCCGACTCGACACGATCGTCGCGGCCATGTCGATCGACGAGCGCGCTGCCTCGCTCGGCTTGCAGTTGCAGCACATCGCTGACCTCTGGCGGGCAGATGATCGGCTCAAGGGTCAGTGAACCTCCGCTCGAGGTCAAGCCTCCGTCGATGGCGTCCACTGAAACGGGTTCCCTTTTCGCGCAGACTGTGACTCGATGCGTGCCCACCTGCATGCGCGAGAGCATGCGCCCGGACCACGCACGGCTGAGCTCGTGCTGGAGGAGGTCTTTCAGCGCTGGCGAACGGCAGGTCAGGACATCGACATTATGCCGTTCGACGCGCCCGAAGTCGACGACTGGCTGTAAGCCGCGCGCCCAGCCTGCCATGGCGCGGCAACATTATGCTTACCCAGCCGGCTCGCTCGACAGGCACGCAACGTCCTTCATCGGATCCTATCTGGGACGCGTCCTCGCCGGAGAAGCCTTCCGATTACCAGGCGGGTCCTCAGTCGACCTGGCGACTGAGTGTACGACCGCTTTCTCTTCAGACTCTTGTCTCGCATGCGCAGCTGAAATTGACTGCTTTGCCTCATCAGTCCTCAACGGGACGACTGCCTTCCTGCTGCACTCGGACGCGCTCATCCGCAGTGGCGTTTGCGGTGCCATCGACAGCCTAAGCCCATCACTGGCGCCTGGCGTCGTACGAGCGCTATCCCGGTCAGTAATCTCCACGAGTCGTGATGCCCTCCTCCCCCTCCGCTGCTGACGAAAAAGCGACCTCCATCTCCCAGCCTCTCTGGCGGCCTGTTTGATCGCAACCGGATCGTCATCAAGCGGGAGGGGTCGATGGCTTTTCTCTCCTGCGCAGCAACCGCTCTCACCAAGCTCCTCACCGCGCTGCATCCCCTCCACCTCGCCAAGCCTCACGATCGCGCTCCTATCACGCCGCTCATCTTCGATGTCATCGACTGTCTCTCGACGATGTCGGCCGACCGGTCGGTCTACGCCGCGCTGCCGACGACAACCGTGGCTGCGGCCCAATACGTCCGCACGCTCGTGCAAGTCTGCCAGATGCTGGCGGCTTGTGTCGACGCTCGGTCTTGTCTCGGTCTCGACCTCGACGAGCAGCGTTCGCTAGCCTCGTGTGTAGTCGACACGCTCTCGCTTTGGACGTCGACGTCGCTCAAGGTAAGTCAGCTTCAGGTCGACGGCGGCCGCCCAGCCCGCATCGGAAGCTGAGCGTTCGTTGGTCACGCGCAGGGATTCGATGGCCTGATCGACCCGTCCGATTTTGACGCCCTGGATCTCGCCTGCCTGGGAGCGGCCGCCGTGGCGATCAGAGTAGGCGCTCTCGTCGACGAACAGCGAACAGGCCGTACGCGGCAGCATCTCGCCGAGACTTGGTACGCTCACGGCTGCTCGTCACCTTCCTTTCCCAGACAGAGAGCTAACGGGGTTGCTTTGTCTTTCGCTGTGAAGGATTGGCGTTGCTCTGGCTCTTGCTTCCAAGGGACCCCCGAGCCGGCCTCAAGTCCACAACCTGAGCGTCGTCTGCCGTACGTGACACCGCCCTAGACCAGTCCAAGCGCCGCGTGCCCTCTCTTGCTGACGCACTCGCATCCATGCGCTAGTGTCGGAGCTCTTGAGAACCAATGGCGATGTCGCGCTGGGACCGCTACAAGAGGCAGCTCGGAGCGATCAGCCACATCGTCAGGCGACTGCTCTTGCGGCCCTCGCATCCGCAGCCTCACAGAGTTCTTGGCCGAGCTCGGCCGGACGATCTGCCTCACCGACGCCAGAGCCAGCTCTTCTGAGACTGCTCAACAGTCACAAGGGGGTGCGGCATGCTTCCCTCGGGTCAACGATTATGCTGCTTTCCGTCTGACCCTCTGCCGCTGCCGATCAGCAAATCCAGCTATCCCCCTCGGTGCTGCACCACATCTCTGGCTCCTCGACGGACAACGACGCTCTAGCCGAGCTCCTTCTTCGGCAATCCGAGGTGCACGGGACGCTCTCGTCGATGCTTGAGGTCAGTCGGCGAGTCCGTCTCGCTGTCTGAGCGAAGACGCGCTCTAGCTGATCGCAGTCCTGCCTAAACTACAGACATTGTGCGAGGTTGAGGTCGCCACAACGAGTGTGTGCAGCATCTTGATGGACGCTGGGCCGTAACTGACTCATCTTACGCTTCGCAGATGGTGAGGCCGACATCTTCCGGAGCGCGACTCTGACCACGAAGGTCTTCGTCCTCCTGGCTAAGCGACACGCCCTGTGAGTCTTCATCCTGCCGACGCTGGCGCAGCACATGCTCTGAACGACTAGAACCGCGCGCCATTCCAACAGCAACTACTTCCGCGCTATCCTCGAGCCGTTCGTGCTTGCCGTTTGCGAGGGACACCCCACTCGCTTCGAGACCGAGTCTCGGTCATCAACCTCACGCGAGTCGCCCAGCACTCGGTCGCTCGAGCTTCTCGCCCAGACCTGCTTCGACCGCATCTGCGACAGCGTCGTGGATGCTCCGCCGTACGTCGCTGCAGCGGCTGTGCCGATCGCTGTCCTTCGCGTCTCGTCGCTGACTCGCAAGCTGTCTGTACAGGGTGCTCCAAGAGGCATGTCGCATCCTCGGTGAAGCGTTTGAGCAAAGGTTCCCCGGCCTGCGGCGCCGAGCCATCTCATCCTTTATCGTCCTGCGCATGCTCTCGCCTGCGATGATCAGCCCGAGCTCGATCCACATCGCCCATCCGAGTCTCAGCGGTGCCGGACGTCGCGCTCTCGTCGAGGTGTCCAAGCTGCTTGTTCACCTCGCCAACGACGCCTCGCTCGGCAAGGCTGTCGCGCCAGACGAGTATGCCGACTTTCTCTCGCAGCAAAACATCCGCAAGATGGTCGGCTACCTCGACGGCCTCCAAGTGCGGTCGTCCCTTCCCTCCCCACACTTCTTGCCCTGTTTTGGCGGAAGCTGACAACCGCGCGTCCTCTTTGGGCTAGCAGGCCGGCTCGACAATTCCGGCTACGAGTCCGCCCTCGGCCTCCGATGACAGCGCGGACGAGCTCTTGCTGCGACTCTACTTATCGAGCAACCTCGCATCTTTCGAAGCCGCTCCGGGCAGCACCGCAGCCAAAGAGCAGGTCCTGTCGTCTTTGACGACGGCATCGACTCGGTCGACGATGACACTCGACCGCGTCTTCCGGCCCGAGCAGCTCTCGGCCGAGAGTCGATCACGCGCGTCACTCGACTTCATGAGCCGGTGCAGCACTCGACCACCGCACCCGCTCGAGTCCTTCCTCGACATCTCTGTACAGGTACGGGCGCCCTGCCTTCACAGTCCAGAGGCGTTGGCGCTGATCGTGCGTTCTTTGGAGTACAGGGCAAGAACATCTACGCCGTCGACTTTGGCGGCGTCCTTGCGTCAGAGCTCGACACGTTTCTCTACGCCGGCCTTCTCGTCAGTCTGCGATCCGTTCCTACCAGGCAGCCCGAAGAAGAGATTCCGACTGATGCCATCCACCGTTTCGCCAGACTGTCGGCGACGCGCTCGGCCCTTTCAGCCTCGTGCTCGACTGCAGCACGCTTCCTGCGACGTCTTCGGCCTCGCAGGCAAACCTCACGACGTGGTTGTTTGCCGCCCTGCAGGTCGTCCCCGACGAGCTCGCCTCGCTCTGCCAGAAGGTCATCCTTTGGTGCCCCAACTCGTCGACGATCAAAGCGTTTCGCCGGGTCCGGTCCCTCCTGGCCATCTCCGACTGTTCGTCTCTGTCCAAGCGCTTGCACCACTCCGCAAAGAACTGACATCAGATTGTTTACTCGACGGACACAGGTCAAGGCCTGCTCGACGCTGTGATCGCGTGCAGTGGCAGCGCCGCACTCGCACACCATCTCGACGTCCCCGAAGACGAGATCATGCTCCCCTGTAAGTTTGCTCGCTCTTTTGTCGCCAAGTTCCGCGGACGGCTGATCAGGCCGGCTCTATGTCTGCAGCGCTTCTGGCCGAGGACGGACTGCTCTGCTCAGATGTCGACGCCGAGGTCGTCGACGTCCATGGGCAGCGCCGGCCCGTCCTCTTGACGCTCACCAAAGCGTCTGTCACGCTCCGCCACCTCCAGCTCGAGAGTCTCCACGGCCAGCATGGTCATCCGCAAGTGGTGGTCAAGGACGTCTACAGTCTACGCAACCTGGAGCGCGTCGGGCCGTTTCGCGCGCTCGACCGGACGGCCGGCCTCCGGCTCGTTTTCAGAGACGGTGTCACCCTCGATCTCGTCTTGTCCGGTGAGTGTGACCTCCAGAGCCTACTCTTGCACAGCTAGAGCTGAAACACTCCCGCTGCATGTCGCCAGAGTCGGACGAACTGCAGAAGGTCAGCTCGCGGCCGGCTTCGCTCACCGACACGGGCGGCAGACTGACGCTAGTATTTCCGTCTGCATGCAGCACTTGCCTGTCATCAGCCGAGGAATTGCCTCCTCAATCCCAACACCAGCCCAGACCTGCTCTCAACTCTTCGTGCAGGGTCTGATCTGCTTGACGGCCCTCGACGATGTGGTGCGCGCGGCGGCCTATCGGCTTCTAGTCGCCATCGTTGACTCTGGCAAGATCGCTTGCCCCGATCTACCCACCCTCAAAGGTGTGCTGCTGCGTCTGCTGCGTCCTGAGAAGACCAGGCCTCCGCAGACATGGTCCGCTGATCGTCTGTGCCGCTTTTGCCTCCGCTTCGCCTTAGGCTTCCACCTTCCTCTGGCCGTGGAGGAGGAGTGAGCGCCCGTCCCTCTACTCTCCACCTGTCCGGAGCTGATCGCTCCTCGTCCTCGCAGGGTCGGCATCCTGGCCGAGCAAGCGGCTCGTTGCAACGCGCACCTCGCCCCGATCTTCATCCGAGAGCTTTGCCTCGCCGTTGCGTCAAGCTCGGATCACGACCTTGGGTCGCATCTTTCGCTCTTGGAGCCATTTCTCCGTGTCGCGATGGCTGCGTTGGCGCCAGGAGGCGCAACAGAGAGCTCGACGCTGCAAGTCATCACAAGCGAGCTGGTCGACATGACGCAGGCGGTCTTGAGGACCGATCAGCGGGCGATGCGGGTCATCCTGCGCTTCTGGGAGGTCGTCAGTGCTCTCGACTCTGCTCTTGTCGACCTTGCACTCGAGCAACTGCTATCCAGCGCGATGACTGGCTCTTCGGCCAACCTTGCTTTGATTGGAGAGGTGCGTCTTCGTCTGGACGCTCTGGGCCATCTGCCTGACCTGACGCCGCGGCTACTCTCTGTGGCAGGTCATCCTTGTCTTGTCGAAGGGGTTGGCGCTCGCCCCGACGCTCTTGATCGCTCGAAGTGTACGTCTATCACCAGACCCGCGCTCATCGCTCGATGCTGACGGTGAGATCGTCGCATCTTTCCCATAAAAGGCCAAGATTGCGGACCCGAAGCCGTCTGCAGACCTCGGTCCGCAAAAGTCGAATGCCTTGCAGCTTCTGCTCAAGCTCAGCTACTGGTGAGACCTCGTCTCTACGACGTTGCTGGTATCGAAAGCTCGCTGACTCTTGCCTCTTTGTGCACCCGCTCGTCCTCAGCCGCCGGAGCCACTCTTACCTCATCATCTCCCTACCCGAGCTGCTCTTGACGTCCATGTGCGTCACCGACTTGCTCGTACTGTAGGCAAACGCTGACTCCTACCAAAGGCGAGCTCTGGTCGCTGACGTCGAGGACGAAGCGACCGCCCTGGCCATTCTTTCCAACGCCTTCCTCTCGCTAGCCGAGACGACCAGCCTTGACGAGATTCATCGCGGCCTCGAGTGCCTCGCCCAGCTCACGTCGGCGGCCCGTCCGATTCCAGGCCACGCAGGCCCGTCACCCTCCGCTCGGTCCGAGCTGACGGACGGAATCTGCTCAGAGCTCAAGCAACTTCTGCGTATCGTCGCCTCGAACGATGGTGCGTCGGCTACGCTCCCCCACCCCCCGCCGAGCTTGCTGCTGACTGACCAGCGGCACTTGCAGACCAGTACAACGCATGGACCCAGCGCTGGATTGGCCTTGCTCTGGGCGCTGTTGCGTCCGACGACGAGAGCTTGACCGTCGTCGGGCTCAGTTCCCTGACCATCCTGCTCGGCCATCAGCCGCCAACAGCCGAGTTTTTCCATGGCGTCAGTCTTGCCAAGGTTTTGCGCGGCGCGGCCCGTCGAGCTGAGCTGACATGCGCCTCCAACGGTACAGATCTTGGAGCACCTGGCGCGCGAGCTCGAGCTGTCCCGTAGGCCGCACGTGCTTGACGGGCTCGTCAGACTGCTTGAGGCTCTGGTCGCCCAACTCGAGACCGACTCGGTCGTCAGTCTCTTCTGGATCGGGCTCGGCATCACCTCGCTCGGATCGGCTCTGCTGTCGGGCGGCGTTCGACTCGTCGCTGCCACCCTGGCTGCACTTGAACGCCCATCGCCGAGGGATCTTTGCGTCTTCTTGGACCGGCCACTGTGCTCGTTCCTCGGCGACGCTCTCGAGGAAGATTGGGGCGTCCGATTCGGCGAGGACGAGTCCTTCGCCCTCGGCGTTCTCTCCCTGGTGAGTGCCGCTGCTCGAGCTAGGCCCATTGCGCGTGTCTATTTCCTAGCGAGCATGCTGACTTTCACGGCTCTGCCGCTTTTCACACAGCTCTTCAAAGGCCTCTGGTGAGCCGCCGTCTCGCTCAACTGGATCTCGTAGAAACGTCGCTGACCGATTGCTGCCCCAGCCTGCCGGCATCTGCCCCAGCAACCCGCGAGACGCTGCTCCTCGTGCTCTCGCTGCTGCTCCAGGACGCGCATATGCCGGCCGCAGAGCAGATGTGCTACCTTGCTGCGCTCAGCGTCAGCGGGGATGGCCTGGCGCGCTGCAAGGCGCTCTTCGCGGAGACCGGCCGGTCCTTGGGCGACCTCGAGCACGTACAGCTGCCGGTAAGCGGGTAGCTAAACATTTCGAGCACCTTGCGAGCTATAGATTGACACACTCGAGATCCACCCCTCGTAGGAAAGTTCTCTCACCATCGCCAGCCTGGCCTTCATTGCGGGTCCATGCTTGGACGCCGCCTCATCGGACGCGGAGCGATCTCTGCCCCTTTTGCTTCTGGCTAGGGCCGCGGCCAGCGCTCCTGCTTCCTTGTCAACCTGGTCAGCATCAAACCCTCTCGACTCTTGATGGGGACGGCATCCCGGAGCTAACCAAAACTATTTACTCGCAGCCGAGATCTCCTCCTGCCGCAGATCGAGCAGCTCCTGGCGAACTCGACCCTCGACCGCAACCTCCATCTGGCAGCGACCTTATACCCGTTTGCTGCGGCAACGACGACCGGCAAATCACTCGACCGGCTGATGCGGACGCTCGCTGATGAAGGGTACGATTCCAACTCGACTTTACGCGCTGAGCCACACTGTCGCTGACTGGCTCCGGATCGTCCCGTTGCACTATCGCAGCATCCCCTTTCTCCACATGTGCCACGAAGCGACCGAGCCTCGGAGCGAGGCCATCCGTCGGCTCTCGTTCATCACGAGCGTATTTATCAAGGCTGAGCTGGCCCGCCTCACGGACGTCGAGGACCTGCCCTAGCCTTTCCACCTTCTTTGCTTTTCGCTGGACACTCACGAACCCACCGCCGCACTACGGGCGACGACCCTGAATGATATCTTCATGACGGCCATCATGACCATCAGACGTCTGCCGGCTTTTGGAGGCAGCAGTTGCGGACCCAGAAGTCGTGGATGCGAGCGTCGCCGACCTCGGCGCTTCGACCAAAGACGCCGACCTCGCCGGCCCGGCCGAGGCCGCCCGAGCTGGCCATGTGGTTCTGCGAGAGCTCCGGGTGGAACGAGCAGGCCACCTTACGGCCTTGGCGAAGGGCGACGATGTGCGACGACGACGTGCACGACGGCGCGTCCGACGGCGAAAAAGGCAACGTCAGGAGAATCTCGGTGTCGGCCGTCGGTGGCATGCGCGGTGCCGACGCCGTCGCCGCCGTCGGGAGCGCCGTCTCGACCTTGGGCGCGTCGGTCGGCGCCGCTGCCTCCTCACCGGTCGTCGTCGAGAGGACCATCTAACACAAACACCGCTTGGTCAGCCATAGCTAGAGAGCAGACATGCCGTCGACCGACCTACCGGTGCGCGGATGAAGACGCCCATGAACGGCACCTCGGGCGAACGGATCTTATTTGAGTTGACGACGAGCTCGCTCTCAAATGACTCGAGCTGGCGCAGAAAAAGCAAGAGAAAAGAGCAGAGGTCAAACAACCTAGCAGAGCTGTCAGATGCCCACTGAGACGGACCTGGCTGCCGAAACCGTTGCGCATGACGGTCGTTGCCATGCCGCCGAAGAGCGCCTGGCCGCCCTTGCGCGCACCCTCGGCCCGGCTCGAGAGCATGATCATGCCGGCGCACGTGCCGAGCACGGGCCGGTCCGGATCCTGGCAGAAGGCGACGAGGTCATCGAGCAGGCCGGAGCGCTCGGCAATCTTAGCCATCGCGGTTGACTCGCCTGCAGGGTGGAACGGAAAGCGCAGCGACCCCGCACGCAGCGGGAGCACATCCGCGTCAGCGCCGAGGGACGCCTCTTCGTTTTCTTCTGCAGAAGCAGGCCGGCACACGCACCACCGGGGATGACGAGAGCAGCTAACGCAGCGCAGAAAGCCAGTCAAGACAGCAGAGGGACTCAGCACGCGTCCGGTCGTCGATCGACAAGCGTTAAGCGACAGAGCGGAACTCGCTCACAGCACGCTTCGAGGTCCTCCTTCGTCCGGACAGCGAAGACGTTGAGCCGCGGGCCGCCGAGCTCAAGCGGCAGCCGGAGCCGGGCGAGCATGTTGATGTGCTCCTGGAAGGCGCCCTGGAGCGCTATAGGAAGCAATGGCGGGTTCTTTGCAGCGGTCAGCAGGCATGCCTCACGGCTAGGGTCCGACGGCCGAGGTTGCGAGCTCGAGTGAGCCGGCATGGCCGCCACTAGACGCACCGAGGACGCCGACGGCATAAGGGGATGGGACCGATCCGTCTGACATGGCTGGCCGAAAGTCTATGAAAGGCCGTCTAGAAAGATAAGAGAGGGGAGAGGGCTGGGTGTCACGCGACAGGATCGATGGTCGAGGTCGGAGGGAGATCGAGGCGCCCCGTGCAGGCCGGAGCGCAAGTGGCGGCAGGCGGCGCCAGGCCGACGGCACGGTGCTCGCTCACTCTTGCGCGGTCCGCTTAACTCAGAGACCGAGACGAGACCGAAACGACGTCCGACAGCACTCCCGACCTGAGGACGATGCACAATCGTGACGAACATCTCATGGTCGTCATCTAGGTGGGGGGTGATGGAGGTGATAGGAGGCGAAGCAGCCGAGCCTCCCTCACCCTTTTCCGCGCACGGCCGCAGTGCCTTCCTACTCGGTCTTGGAGCCGATGCCCTCGCCGGTGATGCCGCCGTCCTGAGCAAAGAGCTCGCCGCGCTCGTCGTTCGCGCCCTCGAACGGCTTGGACGGGTCCTCCTTGAGTTGCGATTCGATCGGCTCGAGCGCCGACTGCTCGGCCTCGACGGACGGCTCGGCCTCGTCGTCCTCATAGTCGGCTGCGGGATAGGAGCTGGTGTGAGCCTCCTGCATTGGAGAGTGCGGTGGAGCGACCCGAGTACTCACACTCGCCGTAGACGTCCGGGTGGGCGCGGAAGCACTCCTGCATGTCCTTGAACTTCTCGACGCACTCGATACCCTTCGGCTCTTCCTCAGAGTAGACGAAGCACGAGAAGGCTGCCCGGAACTGGGGGCCGCACGGGCCGTGGGGCATGCCACCGAGACACTGCAGGTTGGAAGGAGCAGGCAGTGGAAGTAGGTTGGTCAGCGCATCGTTCGCCAGCCCTAGCCGTCGCGAGCCGTCGCGCGCCGCCGGCAATGGCCGAGCACGCACCGGGCAGTCCCAGTTGATCTCGCCCGTCTCCTCGTTGAAGGCTCCCTGCGTCTTGGGGTCGCCCGTGCCCTTGCTGCTGCCTCCCTCAGCCGACGAGGCCTCGTCGTCCTGCTCAGGACTAGTGCCGCCGACCGAATCGCCAGCGACGTCCGTGTCGTTGAACTCCGAGCCGCCGGTCCGCTCCGCGCTCTCGCGGCCCTCGACGACGGGGCCCTTGCCGATCTGCGACGCCTGAGCGGTGTCTTTGGCCGTCGTAGATGGCGGCTGAGCCGGCACAGGCGCCTCTGTCGACTTGGGCGTCGCTGTAGCCGGACACAACCGGTTGTCGATTGAACGCAGGTCGGATTCGTCAGCAGCTGAGCTCTGGCCGGATCGCGATCCGAGCCTATCGACCGTCGCCGCGGCTCACTCACAGACGGGCGACTCGAGCATCAACGGAGCCGAGATCAGCGAGACGGCCGGCCGGTCGGTTTTGTAGAGGTAGCCGCCGAGGACGATGCCGGCCGAGAGCGTGGCGAGGGCAAGCCCTTGCCGGGAGCGGGCGGCCTGCGGCGGCGGTGGCGGCGGCAGAGCTGCGAACGATCGCCGGAGCAGCGCGCGCGGTGCCGAGGCGTTGAGGCGAGGAAACATGGCGAGCTAAAGAGAGGAGAGCCAGAGGAGGATAGGGAAGGTCGCAGGGGAGAGTGATGATGGAAGAAGGCAGCGAAGACGGAGCTCGCAGGCGGTGGAGGGCTGCTCTGGCCCGGCCGGCGCGGCGCGGCGCGAGCGGGACGGAAAGCCGAGCGAAGAGCCATGACGCCCGAGCCACCTGTCCCGGCAAGGCGTCCTTTCTCCCCGAAGTCCCCTTCGCAAAGGACAATCTTCGAGTCGAGAGCACGGGCAGCGAGCAAACAGTCATACATCGTTTTCGTTCGCGCTCGGGCTGAGGCTACAGGACGAGATGACAGGCGCCACTGCACAGGCGCTAGTCTTCTCGCAAGGCTCGCGGTTCAGCAAAAGCACCTCACCGTCCGCACTCGAACCGGCGCTTTAGTAGCGGCGGTCCCGGTCGTCACGCGGCGGGTAGGCCGAAGGGGCGCCGTAAGGGTCACGGCCACCACCAGACGGGCCGCGGCGGTCGTCGTAGACGGGCCGGTCGTCGTAGCGGCTCGGGGGCGGCCGGTCGTAGCCGCGGGGGGCAGGCCGCTCATCCGCGTAGCGCGGGCGCTCGTCCCGCCGGTAAGGGTCACCTCCGCGCCGGTCGTCGTACCGGTTGTCGTAAGGAGCCGGCGCGTAGGGGCGCTCACCACCGCCGCCGTAGGGGGCGCCGCGGTCGCCGTAGGGTGCGTAGCCGCGCGGGGGCGGGCCACGCGAGGGCGGGAAGTCGTCGCGGGGAGGTCCGAAGTAGCGGCCGGGAGTCGGCGTGCGGGCACGTCCGCGGCGAGCCTATTAAAGGCAGAGAGCGGCGTCAGTCGGTGCTCCTCCCTTCAGCAAGCAACGAGGCGGCAGCGACGTACCTTCTCGACGCGCATGATCTTGCCGCCGAGCTCGGTGTTGTTGAGCCCGTCGATGGCGGCGTCGGCCTCCTCGGACGTCTTCATGGTGACGAAGCCGAAGCCGCGCGACTCGCGCGTGTGCGGGTCAAACATGATCTGGACCTTGTCGATCTATAGTCCAACGCGGTCGGTGAAGGTCGGTCAGCACTGGAAACGAGCGAGACCGATCAGAAAAGAAGGACGAGACGCACGACACCGTACTTGCCAAAGACGGTCTCAAGCTCACGCTCGTCGACCCGGAAGGCCAGGCTTGAGACGTGGAGGTTGTTGCCGGGGTTGCTCTGGCCAGCGTCGTAGCGCTCCCTGCAGACAAACGAAAGCCGTCAGGGCCGACGCTAGGCTAATCTGCTCATAGGAGCGGCGGGCACGCACTGGGGACGGCCACCGTCGCGGTAGTCGCGCTGGTCGCGCGAATCGCGAGGGTCGCCGCGCTGCTCGTCGGCGCGGCCGCGGCCCTCGCGACCGGGCGAGGCCGACCGGCGGCGCTCCTCGCGGTCGCGAGCGGGAGGCGAGGCCTCGCGCTGCTGCTCGCCGTTGGCGGGCGCAGGGGCGTCCGAGGGCGCGTCGGAGGGGCGGGAGTTCCAGGCTGGGAGAGGGCAAGGCGGGGGCGGAGGCGAGCAAGCGGCAGGGTCGTTAGGCGGGCTGTGTCGGGCACCAGAAGCATGCGAGCCGGGGCGGAGAGCGATAGGCTGGGTATGAAGGTCGAGACGGCGAGGGCGGGACACGGGAGCCGAGTCTGGATGGCAGAAGCTCGTCTCGAGAGGGCGGGCGGACGAAGCTGGGAGGCGGCGAGGGAGGAGGCAAGACGTGTGGAGCGAGGTCGACCAGATGCGAAAGTGATTCGACGAGATGCCTCTCGAGGAAAGGCGAAAGCAGGACGACTCGCACGTGCCCAACGCCGTATCGCCGCGTTGCGGGTCGTGCGTCGGATCGAGCAGAAGGCGCTCGGCTCGAGGGGCAGAGGCCGGACGAGGGAGGAGACGCGAAAGGAGATGCGTGGGTCGGACGGAGTGGGGGCGCGGTCCTGGCAGAGGCGGCTCTACCGCCCGATCCATACATGGCGAGGCGGCGAGCGGAGGCGACGGCGATGGGAGGAGCGAAGCGTACCGTCGGCGTTGGTGTCAGACATGGCGTTGGATGAACTTTGAGGAAAGGTCGGATGGGAGAGGGAAGAAAGGAAGGCAAGCAAGCAGGCGATGGGTGGCCGGTTTGCCAGCGGCGCCGAGAGAATCCCATCCGGGGTGGAAAACCTCAGATTGGGTTATTCACCAGCAATGAGAGCGCCGTCTACCCGTAGACGAAGGGACAAGATTCGGTGGCACGCGAGCATGAGATTCAAGCCCTAGTCTACATCTGGCAAACCCGACCGAGCCCGGGCAGGAGGGAGGACGGGGGTCGTCGCTGCCGGCAGCTGGGCGCGCAGACGACCGATCCGGGCCTCGAGCGCGTCGAGCGTCGCCGACAGGGCTGCGACCTCGTCAAGGGGCGCCGACCGGTCTGGCGGCTCGTTGACCTGCTGCATGTACTCCTCGAGGAAGGCTGAAATATGGGAGACGGTAGGAAGCCCTCTCATGTCAGCAAAAGGCGTGTGCAAGCTGGGTGGCGAGACGGCGGCGCGACGCACACTTGACGGCATCGGCAACCGAGTCGGGCGACTCGCGCGAGCCAACTCGGCGAGGAACCGGCGGCGGAGCGCGCTGCGAGCGGCCGGCCGTCAGTCTTGCTCCGGTGTTTGTCTTTTGGCTGCCTCGGAGCGAGAGCAGCGTCCACAGGTTTGAGACGACGAGGACGCCGATGACGAGCGCGAGCGCGCCATGGAGCGAGAGCATGCCGCAGGCCGACTCGACGATCGCCCAGCCGCCCTTGAGCATCTCGATCGCGCCCTTGCCGATGTTGTCGATGCCGTACTGGAAGACGAGGCCCTCCTGCTCGGCCTTCTTCTTGGCCTGCTCGTCGGCATGGTCGCCTGTGAACGCGACGCCGCCGGCGCCGGGTGCCGGCGAGCCCGGCGCACCCGGCCCGGACGCATGGCCGACGTCGTCCGCGTCATCCTCGACGCCCTCAAGGTGGAACTCGGTCAGGTGGGCGGTGATGTAGGCCCGCATGGCTTGCTCGAGCGCGCCATGGAACTCTTTCTGTCCAGCGAGAGCCGAGCTCTCGATGATGCCTGTCGGCGCAGAGCGGAGTGGGTCAGCTTGCGGCGTACGACTGGGCGACTACATCAGGGAGGCGCACCTTTGATGAAGCTCCGGCCGGTCCACTCGACCTTCGTCGTCACGAGCACGCGCGTGCTGTTGGCTCCGGCCCACATGAGGCAGGTCCGAGTCTTGACCGAGAAGGCGCCGCCACTCGGGACGTCGGGCGTCCTCGTTGTCGTCAGCATCGAGACGTAGTCGTCAAAGTTGACGTGGTCCGTCTCGTCCTTGAGTTCGCACTTGGTCTGCTTGGGGCCGAAGCCGCCGGCGAGCGGCTTGATGTACGACATCGAGCGGACGAGCATGTCGGAGGATGACGCGTCCTGCGGCTTCCAGTCGGACACCTGGAGCTCTGAAGGAGAGAGAAGAGGCGTCGACAGACGGAGCACCGGTCAGTCGCAGCGCAAATCAAGAGTGCCGATCGGCAGACGAGGACGCACCCATGAGCTTCTGATCGTTGACCATGAAGTCCTTGGAGAAGCCGCTCGTAAAGATCAGGTTGTAGATCTTCTCTGGCGAGCTCGGAAACACGGCGTCCATCGCGACCTCTGGGTAGTGCTCGCCCTTGCGGAGGCACGCGCACGTCGTCGGCTGTCGTCGAGCGGCCGCCGGACCCTTGGCGCCGCTGTTGCCGCCGCTGTCAGGCGAGGCCGACCTTCCGATCTCGTCGGTCAATCCCTCGCCCGCGTTGGACTGACGGCGGCTTCCGGCCTCGTCAGACGGCGCGCCCTTGCCCGACGGCAGGTGTGGGTGCGAGAGACGCCAGATGTTGTGGATGACGTCGTACGTCGTGTCGCGTGAGAGGAACGAGGCAAAGGTGTGCTGCAAGGAGTGGCGCGGTCAGGAGTCAGCAGGCGACGTCTCCAGATGCACTGGACGGACGGCGCGCACCTTGGCGTGAAGCGTTGAGATCTGGATGGCGTTAGGAATGATGAGCGCCGTCATCTTCTTGTCAATCCGGACCATCTCGGAGAACGGCAGGACGAGCTGCGGAGAAGAGGCGTATCTTGTCAGCGCGGTGGATTCTGTTGGAGGATGACGGAGCCAAGAGCCGTTACTCACGTTGGTGACCCAGCCGAAGATGTTGGCGTGGAAGCAGATGTGGTTCTCCGAGACGTAGAGCCTGCCCTGCAGGAGGATTTCGCGCTGAAGCGCGCAGCCGTAGTCTGATGGTCGGATGAGGGCTGGTCGTCAGCTGTGAATAGTGTCGAGGAAGCCGCCTTTGTCACCAACCTTCGATCAGGTAGTCGTCCTCGGGGACCGCGTTCTCAAAGAGCGCGTGGAAGTCGGCGTTGCGCTTGACGCTCGCGACAGCAAAACCCGTCACGGGCAGGTCGTCGAGGTCGTAGTCGTCGCCGTCGTCCGGGAGGCCGTCGAGGTCGTCGTCGCTGTCGTTTAGCATGCTGCCGCCGTCGTCCTCGCCGTCGCCGCCGCCGCTGTATGCGCTCCGACCGTCGCCATAGTCAGACGTCGCATCGGTGTCGCCGAGCGCGGCGACGAGCGCCCGATGCGAAAGGACGGGCGAGCTGCCGTTGACGTCGGCGTAGGACGCCGGCGAGTCGCCGCCGTTGCTACTGAGGAACGAGATGCTCGACGCCCGCGTGCGCGAGATGCCGTTTTCGTAAACCTCTCCCTCACGACTCGACGCTGTCGACCGTCGCTTGTCCTTCTTGGAAGCCTTCTTGGCCGAGCCGCTCGAGCGGACCGACTCGCCGGTGTCGCCTCGCGGTCGGCCGCTGATCGGCTGGCCTCCGTCGTCAGCCTGTCGCGAGCGGACGAGCGAGAGACCGGTGGCCGGGTTGATGAGGTCCTTGGACATGCCGGCGATAGCGCCGGCGATGCCGTTCGTCGGCTTGGCACGGCGCGTAAAGGACGAGGCCGAGAGCCCTCGCTTGCGGCGGGCCTTCTTGCCGTCGGGCGACGCGTTGTTCGGGTCGGGTGACAGCGACCGGCCGGCCGAGGGCGCGGCAAGCGAGGTCGACTCGGACGCGCCGTCGTACGACGAGTAGAGGGATCCGCGCTGCGATGTTTCGCCGCCGTTGGCCGACGAGACGGATGCGCTCGAGTCCTTGCGGGGCGAGTTCGGACGCGAGGCCGACGGCCTGTCGTCTGGGTGGTAGTGCTGCTGGTTGTGATGGGCGACGCCGGACGGCACATCGTCGAGGGTGAGGCTGCCGGACCCGACGCGCAGGTCGCGCTCGCCAAGCCGGCCGCCGTACTCGGCCGTCGGCGTGCGCGCGTCGTCCTCGCGGCCGTGCGTAAAAGGGCTCGTCGGGTGCGTCGCATCGCTCGGCGACGGGATGATGATGGCCTGGGCGGGCCGACCGCTCTCGCCGTCGCCGGTCGTCGTGAGCGTGAGCTTTGGCGGGGAGACGGTGCTCTTGACAGCGGCGGCGGCGTCCGCCGCGGCGCCGGTGCTGCTGCCGGTGCTGCTCGAGGGGGCCATGCCTTGCTGTCGGGCGTGGGCCGAGAGGTTCGTCAGAGACGTCCTGGGAGAGATGGTCTGCGAGCTCGAGGTCGTCGGCGAGGGTGACAGCTCCCTCGAGCGGCCTCGCGAGACCGACAGGCGGCGGCCCTCGCTTGCCCTGTTGGCCGGGCCGGGCTCGGTGCCGGCGAACCTCGGCGGCGAGAGCGGGAGGCCAGCGCCGACGGAAGAACCGGCCGCCTGCTGCTGCTGGGGCGAGGCCGTGCTGTCGCGCCGGAAGCGGGGGAGAAAGTTTGAGAAGGCGCCGCCCGAGGACGAGCCTGCCTGGGAGGAGCGGGGCGACGACATGGCAGGTGCAGATGGCCCTGCGACTGCTGGCTTGGCTAGCCGAGAGGAGGCGCGCACGCGACGACGACGACGACGGCGGTAGGGCGAGAGAAGCGAACCGGTCTAGAGGTGGCCACGTTAGCTTCTCGGTGATGTAGGCCGCTTTGTCTGCTGCTGGATTAGATGCCGACGAGCTGATCGGTTGAGCGTGCTTGTTGGCAAGGGAGCAGGGAAGGGTCGGTCGGACAGACGATGGCCATGACGGAGTCTCGGCGGCGCTGCTGCTGCCCTTGGTGTGGCGCGCAGCAGCCTTCCCTCCCCTGTCTGCTGCTGCTGGGCCTCCCTGTCGTTCGCTCTGCGCCTTCCCTTCCCTCGACGACGAACTCGTGCCCGACGCATACATCCTAACTCCCAACCAGCTTTCGCCTCTTCGGGCAGCCGACCGCACTGCACAGCTCAACTCACGCAGCCCCTCTCTCGACCATGAGCCGGCCAGCCTTCACCTTGCTGCTCCTTCTCCTCGCCGCTCTACTCGTCCCGTTCGTCACCGCCTCTACTTGGCCGGCCGACAAGCTTACCTCCGGCAAGAGCGCTGCTGCTCCTCAACCCTCGCGCCGGATGGGCATCAGCCGCGGAACTTCTTCCAAAGGCTCGTCCAAGGTCGCCGGCAAGCGCAAACCTCACGAGCAGAAGCAGGCCGGCCCCGTCAGTCCCAAGGACTTTTCGTCCTTCCTCTGCCCCGACGGAGCGACTGCTTGCCCCGTCCCGGCGCCCGGCTCAGACCGGTCGACGGCGACCGAGAGCGACCTCCACCAGATCACGACCTGGCTCGCCAGCGGGTTCGAGTGCATTCCAACGGACGAAGAGCTCAACTCGTGCGGCGGCTGCCTCTCCCTCGGACAGGGGTTCGTCACCCATCTCCTGGCCTCTTGTCGACGCGAGCCGTGGATGTCTTCCTCTGAACTGACCAGCGCTCTTGCACTGGACCCTGGAGCTCTCGCAGGCAAGATTGCTCGGCGATCCCGAATACGCGCGACGTCTCGTGCAACAGGGGCTCGTGCGTCGTCCAGCGCTGCAAGGAGGGCTTCGTCGTCGGCGCCGATGGCAAGACCTGCATTCGGCCGTCTACAACCAGCAAGGGCCACAAGTAGGCGTCGACCGTGTGCGGTGTCGACGCGTTCCCTCTTCGCCCGTCAAGGGCTTCATCTGAGCCGGCTTCCCGGTCTTTCGCGCTCCAGCGTGTGCATCATCTCCTCTCCTTCCTTCGACATCTCCATCTTTCCCTCTCTGAGGCACTCTCACTCAAGTCGTCGCTCCCTCAACTTCCGCAGGCCATCGTGCGCCATTTCGACGCAATGTGTCCTTTCGAACCTCCTCGACCTCCCTCCCTTAGACATCTTGCTCCGCTCTGGACCATCTCCTCCATCTGCTCTTTTCGAGATCTTTTCCTCCATCTAACAGTCATCCCTACTCCGGAGCATACCCACGTTCCTTCTTCCCCTGAGACCTGATCGCTAGAAGCCTGCGCCGCTGCCGCATCTGTTCATCTACCGCACAGCGTTTCAGACCAACCCTCCGTCCCCCCAAATACCCACCCAGCTCAAGCACGATCTTTGCCACCGCCTCCTTAGAGATACCTCTTCGCCCCTCACGGACTTGCTTCGAAGAAGACCGGTTGACAGTTGAGCCTTTCGGGCCGTGCACATCCAGAGTACACACGACGCAGCCTCGCGCCGCGTCGGAGCCGGGCGTCGGGCGGCCAAGGCGGCGGCGACTTGGCCGAGGACCTCGCCTGTCGACCGCACTCGTCCTTCCGCGCCCATCTCATCTTTCCTGACCTCTCCTCTCACGCTCAGGTATAAGGTGCGAGAAGCAGAAGCCTCCTGACCCGTCTTTCAGCCTCAAAGGATCTCGTATAGCTGAACCGAACGGACGCTGCGCTGCAGGCCTCCTCCGCCGCCCGAACCCTTCGACGCACGACCTCGCTCGCCCCGCAGCATCATCGCCCAACCGAGTTTCGAGCCGACGACCACCTCTCGTCTCGCTTCCGGACCTCTTCGTCGGGAGGCACCGAGGCGCCTTGATCAACCGCATCCAAGTGCAGCCGCTCCGAGCGACAACTCAGCCGGCCAGCCTCGACCAACGCCGGCGCTCATGGCCGGTGCCCCGTCGTCTTCCGGCAGCCCGAAACTTGCGAGCCGACTCGTCCTGCCAAATGCAGGCAGGAGTCCGCTAGACACGGCTCCCGGTAGCGGGCGCAACACGCCGATGTCAGCGCGGCCGGAAGTTGAGAGTGGTGCGCCCAGCCGAGCTCGGGCAGCCGAGCCTGCCGGCAGGTCAACGAGCCCAGGGCGCTGACGCTGCGACCTCCTCCTCCTCTTCAGCCGTGGACCTCTCGAGCGATCCGCGCTGGCGGAAGTACACGGCCCTCGTCGACAAGGCGCTCGCCTCGTTCGACTCCGTCAAGGAGTGGGCCGACTTCATCGCCTTCCTCGCTCGCCTGCTCCGGACGCTCCAGGCCCAGCAGCCGGCATTCGACGAGATCCCACGCAAGCTGCTCGTCGCCAAGCGGCTCGCCCAGTGCCTGACGCCGAGCCTGCCAAGCGGCGTCCATCAGCGGGCACTCGACGTCTACGGCCACATCCTTCAAGTCATCGGCGTGCGTCGCCCCCTTTGTGCTATCGTTCGGCAGGTCATCCGTCCGAGGGGCGTCGAGCGTCGCTTTTGCTGCGCGTCAGCTGACTCGTGCTAGGCTTCTCCCCTAGCCCGACGGCCTTCGACGAGACCTCCTGATCTGGTCTTCCGGCCTCTTCCCGTTCTTCCAGTACGCGTCGACGGCAGCCAAGGTGCGAAGCGGCGTGGTGACACCCCTAGCGCGCAGTCTTTGCCCTGACCCTGTGCTTGCTTTGTCCTGCGACTCACGACCCCCTCGCAGCCGCAACTGCTCGAGCTCTACGAACGCTTCTACCTCCCGCTCGAGGACGGGCTCCGGCCGGTGATTAAGGCCCTCATCCTGGCGCTCCTACCAGGTCTCGAGGAGGAGACCGGCGAGTTCTTTGAAAAAGTAAGCGTTGATCCGGCCGACGCCGCTGGGCTGGAGATCGCTCGGCTGAGTCCTTGTCGACCTCCCCTCCCCCCCGGCATCTCATAGGTCATGTCGATCCTCGACTACCTGTCCTCGACGATCTCGCCCTCGGACTTCCTCCAGAACATCTGGCTTGTCCTGATCTCGGCACCCTCGGCCCGGCCGACGGCGCTGACGTATCTCGCCCGGCGCCTGCCAAAGCTCGGGCCCGACGACGACATCACGCAGATCGTCGGGTCCGACATCGGTTTGATGATCCGAGCTTTCGCGAGCTGTCTCGAAGACAGCGTCGTCCTCGTCCAGCGCGGGATCCTCGACCTGCTGGTCACGAGCCTCCGGCTGGACAGCGCGGCGTCGCCGAGCCTGACGGCACACGACGACCGGCTGTTGCTGATGCGGGCGGCGTCGGGCGTTGTCCTCCGGCGCGACTTGTCTCTCAGTCGGCGGCTCTACATCTGGCTCACGGGTTCGGGCGAGACCTCCGAGAGCCAGATCGCCTTCCTGCGCGAGCATGCGCTCGAGCTTCTGCGCACATCGCTCGCTGCAGGCCTTGACGCCGATGAGAGTCAAGCGCTCCGGTCGCTCAAGGTCTTCGCCTCGCTGCTCGATAAGTGGGAAATTGGTCTACCGCTGTCGGAGGTGCTCGTGCTTGACACCCTGAGGGCGTTCCAGCGCCGAGGCCTGGCCGACAAATCAACGGTGTGTTCTGGGGCCCTTTCGCCTGACAGTCCCGACGCACTGACTCTCGCCCCCTCCGTTTCCGTGGCAGACTTCGCTCGCTGCACGCACGGTGGTCGACGCGCTCGATCCTTTTGTCATCTGGCAACAGCTCTTTCTTGCGGTCAGGAGCGACATCGAGAATCAGACGTCCGAGGTGAGCGAGTGCTGCAGTGGCAAGGACCTTTGGTCACTGGTCTGATCAAAACGCTTTCATCCCCGGTTGCCCGATGACAGAATTTGGCGCTCCTCGATTTTGTGCTGATGGCTTTCCCGCCGAAGGACGAGGAGGTGTTGCACTTCCACCTGCCCGTACTCCTCGCGTCCTGCATCAGCATGCTCCAGGTGCGGCAGCCTCGCACACACCCTGGCTGCTGCTTTCATACTCATATCTGCCCTCTTTGCTGTCGCAGACCTCGCTCTCATCGCCCGACCTCAAGATCGGGCCGCAGCTTCTCGGCGCTCTCAGCGACATCCTACACTTCCTCCCAGCCTCGGTCTTCCGCTCGGATCGGGCATCAGGCCCTCTGTCGGCCGATGTTGCGTCTGACGATCCCCTGCCGCATGCTCTATCAGTCTACATCAGCCGGTCTGACGCCCAGCCGGTGGCCGAGCCGGACTACCAGGGCTTCAGCGGGCCGATGCTCCTCTGCGTGACGCTCGACGGCCTGCTCGCTGCGAGTGGGATCGCCGCGAGGGCTTCCGAGTACCGGGGAGATGTGCTCGTAGCCATCCTTGGCCTCGTCGAACACCTTCTTGCCAAGGTCGAGCCCGGCGGAGCGCCAATCATGATTTTGCGGTGGCAGCCAGACGCCTGGTTGGCAATGATGGCTGAGGCCGCCCAGACGGTGCGTCAAAGTGTCGTTGCAGCAAATCTCAAGCAGTATCTGACTACCGTATCGGCCCGCCGCGCAGACTGCGTCCTTCTCCCTTCTGCAGCAAGTTGTGGCCACGGTGCTCGAGCTGGCCTCGGCTCAGTCTCTGCAACCGCCACTGGAGCTCGCGAATCGTCCCCAGCCGATAGCCTTCTTAAGAGCAGTGAGTTTGAGGACCTGGGCAGACTTCTCGAGTAGGGCAAAAGCTCACCCTCCCCTCTTACCTTAGTCTCTGGCTGTCCTCGCGGCCGGTGAACCTGTAAATCATGCTGGAGCGGTCCGCATGGTTTGGGACCTTGACCGCCTGACCGGGCGGGCTGGCCTTCGGGAGACGCTGTCGGTCGACCTGCAGTCGGCGGATGCGCAAACGAAGATCTCTACACTGTCCGCGCTCGGCGTCCTTTGGCGACTCTCCGGTGAGTCCGACTTGCCTCGACTGCCGACAGCGCAACATCTGACACTCTCCCTTTGCGATTTCGAAGATCCGGCCGAATTTGATGCTGACTTGAGGGAAGCATCGATCTTTGCCGTCCTTGAAACGCTCTCGTCAAGGACTGTCTCCGTCCGCCGGGCGGGCGAGACCTGGCTGCGGGTCAATCTTGCGTCACACGTGCAGTGAGTTCTCCTCTTGTTGCAAAGCACCAGCAGCGCTGACCAGTTGCTGTCTTTCCCCTTCAGGTTCCTTGATCCGCTTCTCTGCATCCTCCTCGATCCAAACTCTGCACGGACGAAGACCACGTCAGTACACAACGGCCGGCGCTTTGAGGTCGTCGCGTACGCAGCCTCCTCCAACATCCGTCGCAAGAGCTACGTGTTCGAGAACCTGCTCAAGCTGCAGTCGGCTGGCGGACCCTCTTTTATCACTTCTCTGCGATCGACGCCTTTCCACGAGGCAAGCGATCAGCTCCAGGATCTATCCCGAAGTTGTGCGTGCCCATTAGCGCCCGACCTGAAGTTGAACCTGACAGGTCATCTCCTACCCTCGCAGCCGGGCTCTCTCACCAAGATCGGTCGTTCCTCGATGTCTTGATCGAGGTGTTGCTCCTGTAAGTACATCGACCCTTGGCCTCTTTCCTAATCGACGTTGCTGATGCACAGGCCACCCGCAGATTCGTCTCGACGGACGCGCCTCCGACAGCTTCGACAGGCTTCCAGGACGACGTCTCTGCCCTCCAGCTGGACGCTGCACTACTACTTCACGCCGTCATCGCCCAGGGTAGTGGCCTCACGCCAGCGCTCCTACACGTCACCGAAGTCAGCCTCGTCCAGAGGCTCTTCTCGTGCATCCAAAGCGCAAGGCTCGACATCCAGGGCCAGCTACTGCTCACTCTGCACGAGGTCATTCGGCTGGCCTCGCGAAGCACGCATGCCCCGGCGGCGCGCGTCTCGACCTCATCGCTTGATGACGAGAAGTCGGCTGAGGCTCTGTCGACCTCCGAGCAGATGACGAGCTTTCTCCTTCAGACCCTGGTCGACGGCCTGTCCGTCTCGTCCAACCTGCCGGTCTTGCCCGAATGGACGGCCTTCATCATCCAGACCGTCCCGCTCTTCCGCGGCCCAACACGGGCACTACTGAGCCCGCTCTCGGATTGTCTCGCCGGCCGCGTCGCTCGCATCGGCGACAGCCTGCGACTCGCGCTCGAGATGACCCACACGACGACCGTGTTGTCGATTAGCCCTCCCTCGGACGCGGAGATCACGGCTTTTCTCGAGATGCTCGAGCCAGTCGCGCAATTAGCCTTCCTCGCGTCCTCCAATGCCAAGGAGCAGGGCCCGAAAGGCCGGTCAGACTCCTCTGCCGGCCTGCGAAGCTACGTCGCTGGCGTGTTTGGCGGTGAGGGGCCGGGAGAGGAGGGCGCCTCCAACGGTCGTACCATTGTGAGTTCATCAGGCCTCCAAATTCTTGAGGGATGCACAGTTAGGCTGACCTCGCTACCCTCGCCCAGCACGTCTCGTCCGGAGTGCGGTCACTCGTCAAAGCCGTTCGAACGCTGCACGCTCTTTGGCAAGTCGCCGACGCCGACGCCGTCAGACCCGGGCTTTCCGTTTCCGACAGCTTCAGCGTGCTGTGCCGCAAGACGAGAGCGCGCTCGGCCGATGTCCTTGGTCGCCTTTACCATCTCGAGCCAGTCGGTGTCGTCCAGACTTTGGCCGAGATCTGGGCCGGCCACGGGACGTCCTCTTCCGTGAGTCTCCTCACGCACTGTCTCGAGTTGCGACTGTCTTTCCCCTAACCCGCTCCATCTGCGTTCCAGACGTCGCTTCAACTTCTCGACACGCTCGCCTCCAGCTCGCAGGGCGCCGTCGCAGGCCTTTGCCAGATGCTTTCATCGCGTCAGCCGGCGAGTGGCGACAAGAGTGCTTCTCGCACCGGGCATCTTTTAGGCCGGTGCGTCCCTTTAACTCTCATGTTGACCTTTGCACTGAACGAGATTGACCGAACCGGGCTTGCTCTTCCAGTCGCGAAGCCAACCTGTTTGACTTTCTCGAGGCCTACGTCGCGCGGCTCGAGCCCTCGCAGGCGGTCCAAGTGTGGTCGACGCTCTTCTCGTTCGCCAAGGAGATTAGCTTTGCGGCCGTCGATCCGAACGGCCGGAGCTTTGCCTATGCGACTCTCCGGTGCGTCTCTTCCGCTTGCACTCTTTGCCCATGCATCAGCTGACCGGAAGACGTCGCCTCTGTAGGTCGGTGACCGTCCTCGCCGACAAAGTGGCCGCAACGAGCGCATTGCAGGATCGACGTCTTCGGAGCGAGCTGCAGACGACGTACTCGCGACTCGTCGAGTCAGTCGCGACGATCGCCAGTCGGCGGCACGAGCCCGCGGTCATCAGCGGTGATCCGTTGCTGGCAGGCTCAGCCGCTATGGGTGTGAAGGTGTCCCTTTCTCAGCCCACCTACCCAAACGTACGTCTGCGAGAGGATCCGTCGCTCGACGCTGCGGCTGACAATATCTTCTCATCTCATCAGATTGCCGTCTTCTTCACCGAGAGCGTCGTCCCCAATCTCCGGCGCTTTCTCGTCGACACCGACCGCGTGCTGGCCGCTTGCTCGATTGTCAACACCCAGATGGTCGTTCCTGCGCTGCGGTCCAAGGCCAGGTGCGTTTGGTGGACAACTTGTGATGGCTACGGCGACGCAGTGACCGACGCTTTTCTCCGCTGGCCTCGGCAGCCCCGTTTGCAGCGACCTGCTTCCGCTCAAGCTCCTTCGGCAGATCACGGCCGTTCCCGGGACGATTAAGGGCTGGCGGCAGCTGGTCGGCGAGCCCTTTGCCGACGTCCGCTTCTTCGCGCTTGCGCCCTTCCCGGCAGCCGCTTGGGAGTCGCTCGTGCTCGCGCTTGTCGACGCCGAGAAGGACCGGCTGGTGGAGCTTATCTGTCGGTGCACCCTCGCCTGCTTTTCAAGCGTTCCCGCTGACCCCTTCGCCCTGCGACCCATCCTGACGCGCATGCAGCACGCATCTCGGCCCCGCCCTCAGCCGGCCTCTTCACCTCGCGCGAGGCTGAAGTGCGCCTACACGCGCTTCACATTCGGCGCCTGACAGTCATTCTTCTCGCCGGCCCGACCAACCACTTCGTCCTCCACCTACCAACGATCCAGCAGGCGCTCGTCGAAGCTCTACGCTCGCAGGGGCTCGCGGCCGATGTCGCGAGCGAGCTGTACCTCTGCTTGCGGGTGCTTGTCTGTCGGATGGGAGCGAGCGTGCTCGGCAACCTATGGCCTGTCATCCTGACCGAGCTCGTGCGTCCTATCGCCCCCTCTTCGTTATCGTCGTACGCTTTTGCCTGGCAGAAGCTCACCTCCTTGCTCCACTTCAGTTACGCGTCTTTGAGCAGGCGCTCGAGGCACCGCCGCCAGACGACTCTGAGCAGCTCACTCTCCTCGTCGCCGCCCTCCGGTTTCTCGATCTCCTGCTCGTCCTCCAACTCGAGGACTTCCAGATGTCAGTCGCTTTCCCTCCTCTCTTCTCGTCTCGCGCGCGCGGACGAAGGCCTTGTTACGTGACTGACTCGCGTACGACCCCGTTCAACAGCCACCAGTGGATGTTCGTCCACGACTCGGCCCCCGGCCCGTCGTCGTCGTCCTCGCTCGACAGCGACAGCGGCCGGCCAACGGCGCTCCTTGATCGCCTTGCGCAAACCCTCGGTGGTGACAACATGGAGCGCTCGTCGATCCCTCCCTTCGCTAACGGCGTCACCAGCGCGACCGACTCGGACTCAACCCTCGACCCTGGCCGGCGACCGAAGCACAAGCGTCGCCCGCTCCTCCTCTCGCTTCCCATCGCCAACTCGGCCAGCCAGCTGATACCCTTCCTTGCGGCCGTCTCCGAACGGACGTTTGAGAGAGCGTACTGCGCGCCTGAAGGGGAGGGAGACGTCGACTGGGCTGCCGTCGAAGCAGGCTTCAGAGCCGAGGTGTTTGAACGCAGATGAGATCTTTCGTGCACGCTTTGTCAGGCAGAGGCTATCCCAGTGAAGAAAGGCTCGAGTAGGTCAAAGGGTATCGGCATGGTGGCGCGGGACTGGGACGAGGGGAGGGGCAGGAGAGGTGCGAGCCGACCGGGCAAGCCCTCCTGGAGCCGAGTAAGGGAGGCGAGCGCAGCAAGCTTTGCCGCGAGGTAGCCGTGAGCCGGCCGAGGGTGGCGCGTTCGGCGAGGTGAGCCATCCCCTCTTACTACACGACGTCGACGCGGCTGAAACACCTTGACGTTGTCGTCCTGTGGTCGGTTCCTTCGCGCTCCGGTCGAGATGCACTTGCCGACGCGAACCTCGGCAGTCTAGTCGGCGGCGGCATCGCTGCGCAGCCCGCCTGTGCCTGCTCGAGAGGGCCGAGACGAGACCTTTAGGGCAGACCGCCGCCCATGGCCGTGATGCCCGTCTCGTCGCGGATCTTAGCAACCTCGCCCTCCTTGAGGTAGCGCTTCTGGCCAAGAAGGACGAGCTCAAAGAAGCGCTCGGCGTCGGCCACCTCGCCAAAGCGCGCCTTGAGGAAGCTGTCGAGCGCCGTCCAGAAGGTCGGGTCGGCGATGATCTGGTGGTAGTGTGCCTCGGACGGGGGGAGCGTCGTCGGCGTGCTGAAGGCGGACGGCGGGAGGGCCGACGAGGTCGAAGGCGAGGACGGGTCGGACGAGAGCGTCAGGGTCGGCACGGCCGATGGCGACGTCGGGTCTGCCGGCGCAGGCTCGGTCGGGATCCTGCTGGCACCGGCTACCGTCGACGCCGGTGCGTCGTCGGAGGGCTTGACGTAGCCAGGCTTGAGCATGAGGACGAGCCCTGCGCCCTCCTCGAGCGCGTACTCCCGCAGGAGCACGCCGTCCGCAAGCGCCTTGCCTTTGACAAGCAGCCGCTGGTGGCTTGCCGGGGGGATGGTGTCCGGCCGCGTCTGGTGGAGAAGGTCCTTGAAAGAGGAGACGGGGTCGAGGAGGGACCCTGAGAGGGAGAGCGTGAGCGCCGGCTTGAGACACTTGACGTTGAGGGTGATGGCTGGCGTGCAAGAAATAAAAGAAGAGTCAATCCTGGCCTGAATCAGAACACGGGAAGGAGCGCTTCGAGCGTCCGAGCGAGGGTACGTACTGGATGAGGAGGAGGCGGAAGCCTGGGGACCGGAAGATGAGGCCTCGACGCTCGGCGGGTCGGCCACCTCGATCTGGGCGGAGCGTAGAAGGACGGCCAGTGGTCAGCACCAATCCTTCTCTGTCATCTAGCTCCTTCGGCTCATCGGGCGCTTGTGCGGATGAAGAACGCAATGTCCGACCCGGCCGAGCAATTGGCTTGGGCGGCCGAGCGCAGGACGGGAGGGGAACGAGCGCGGGCGACGAAGGGAGGACGCACCTCGACGAGCCTCGGCTTCCTCGGCCGGTCGGCCGCAGGCGTCGTAAAGTTGTCGTCGTAGGTGACGGCTTGGCCGGAGAGCCGGTCGAGCGTGGCGCGGACGAACGAGAGCTCTTCGGCGGACATGGTCGGAGTGGAGAGGGAGGGGTGGATGCAAGAGAGAGAGAGAGAGATGGTTGCGGCTCAGCAGGCGATGATCGTCGAGCCGGCGCGCGGATCAGCGACGTGCTGCAATGAATCGGCCCTGTCATGGTTGCATCAATAACGCTTCGACCTCGCACCTCGCCCTTCCTTCGACCGCCCAGGCTGGCGGATCGATACGAGGAGCAGACGATCTTCGACGAAGCATAGCAGCACATGACCAGGAGCGTATAATTGTGCGGACGAGCTTCTGCGACTGGAGCTCAGGACCAGGCTCCCTCGAGCGTCGTGCGGCCGCGCCGCGTTCAGACTCCGCGCGCGCGCGCCGGTCGCCCGCCCTGCGCCGAACGAGCCGAGCACGGCCGTATCCCTTCAGCCAGCCAGCCAGCATCCTCGCCGTCCTCTCCAGCTTCCCTTTCCGTCTATCGCCTCTCTCGCTCGCTCAAAATGGCCTCGCAGACCACCAACGTACGTCCTGCAGAGCGGCAGACGTGCCGGGCTCGTTTCCCGAGCGAAAGGGTCCGAGGCTGACCGGCCGTCCTTCTGCCTCTCTCCTCGCTCGCGATCTGCCTCGGATCGACCCGTTCGAACGTCGTGCCTGCTTCTTCTCGTCCGGTCTGTCGCACACTCGCCTTTGACGTTGTCCTCGCACGAACCGCAAACATCCGCTTCCCTTCTTCGCTCTTCTTCCCTCTCGCCCGCCCTTGTCCGCCTCCCAGGTCCTCCGGCACACCGCCCTCGTCACCGGCCTCTTCTACGGCCTCTTCCACGCCCGCACTGTCCAGACCGAGTACGAGCACCGCGTCCTGGCCGAGCGTGAGAACCACAAGGACGACCTGATGCACAAGGCCAAGGAGGCCTTCAAGGCGGCCAAGGCGAAGAAGGACAGCCCGCTCACCAAGGGTGCGTGCCCCTCCGTCTCTGGTCACTTGCCCCTCCCACCCTCTCCTCTTTCGGCTCGCGTAGGCGAGAACAGGCGAACAAGGCTGGGTTGCCCTGAACGACCTCATCGGCCTCGGGTCCGACGGCGTGCCGGGCCGACGCCCTTGCGTGTCGCCTGTCCCCTCGGGCTTGCGCTTCGAGGTCGAGCGGTGCCTTGGGGAAGGGGCACCAGCGACGAGCTCACCTCTGACCGGGGGCTGTTCAGCCTGCTCGCCTTGGGCCGGGCAAGAGGCGAGCTCAGCTGTAGAGTCCCATGCGGCCTCTGCCTGATCTAGAGCAGGGCTACAAGGGCGGAAGGTCGAGCGCTGTGCCGCCTTGGGGATTGCTGCACGACGCGTGGCGTGGCCTTCCGGCCCACTGCGGTGCGGGCGAGGCGAGGCCAGGGGGAAGGCCGCTCCAAGCTCGCACTTTCACTTTCTTGGAGCGAGCAGAGGGAGTGGCGTCGGTCCGGCGGTTCATCCGTCCTTGTCGCCTGGGCACGTCCGTCTAGCCCGGCCGGGTGTAAGGAAGCGTCCTCGTTCGAGCCGGACCGCTCCCTCGAGGTCGCCTGCCCCTCCACCTTTTCCTCTCCCACATCCCCTCCCTCGCTGTCCCTGCTTGCTTGCTTCCTTCCTCCCCCAACCCTGCCCGTCCTTGGCACCGACTGACCGTCCTTCCTGCTCCTGTTCCAAAGGCCCGATCTCGGACCCCGAGGACCCTAAGTTTGACCTCGAGGCCCTCATCAACTACGCCGCAGGCGAGACGATCAAGAACTAGAAGTCGACGTGTTGTGATGCTCGGGAGGGGAGAGGCTGGGGTGTAGGAAGGGAGGATGGAGTCAATGGCTTGCATCCCCGTCTGTTGACTGCTTGCGGCGGGCAAGCTGTCGTTCGCCACTCGCCGGATCGCAAGCGGCTTTCGGCAGACCGAGAAAAGAGTGATTGGTGTCTAGTAGCACAATAGTGGGTAAGGGCGGGTCTGGTGGAGGGACGCGAGACGATGGCGTCGGACGGGACGCATAACGGGGGTTGGTTTTGGGAAGAAAACAATGCAAGACGAGAGGGTGCGAAGAAACGAAAGGGGGACGGAAGGGCAGGGCGACGATAAAAGGGTTGAAAAGAGGGGTGATTGGAGTGCAGAGAGGTGAGATCCGTGAGTGGCAGTGAAGTAAGCAAAGCGAGGAGTGAGGCAGCGACAGAAACCGGATACCTTCAGGCCCTAGGCGTGAACATTGGTGGGACATAAGCGCCGTTTTCGCTAGCCGCAGCGACGAGCCCGGCCGTCGTCGGCGATGGTGCCGGCACGGTGTCTGGCGGAGGAAGAGCGAGCGTCTCGAGCCGAGTCGCATTCCACTCGGTGACCTGCCAGATCGGAGCGGCGAGCATGTCAATCTTGGAATGCGCACAGGCCAGCAAACGGGCGAGGAAAGAGGTTGACGCACTCGAGGATGGCACATAACCTTGTCCGCACTGAAACCGAGGACTTGCAAGCCCTCGAGCGAAGTGACGCGCGAGAGGGCGACGTACGACTGACCGCGGGCGAAGACTCTGTCGAGGTTGACCTTAACGCGGTCGAGGGCTGCGCGCGAACGTGGGGAGGCGGGGTAACACGATCAGCGCACGGCACGATGCCGTCGCCCAGTTAGGAGAAGACGCACTCTGGCCTTGCGACTTGTGAATGCTGAGTGCCCAGGCGAGGATAAGCGGTACCTGCATCCGCTGGCCGACAACCTTCCCGCCAGCACCCTCGACAGAGAACTTCTGCGGTCGGACCACGACGTCGACGACCGCGCCCGTCATCGTCGTAAAGACGACGCGGGGGAAGCCGTCGATGAACTCGCGAACGATGCCGACCGAGCCGTTGTAGAGGCTGAAGGCCGGCTGGTTGACAATCAGCATCACCTGGGCGCCTGGCTTGAGCTCGAGCACGGGTGGCGCCATCAGGTTGTTGAGCAGGTGCTCGCGCAGGCCGGCCGGGAAGCGCTGCTCCATCATGAAGCCGGCTGCAGAGAGGCGCGTCAATCAGCTTCTGGGCCGGTGGCAGCACTTTCTGCAGGACGACGCACAATCTGCCGCGTGGAAGACCTTGGACTCGGCCTTGATCAAAGCCATCCGGACGCCGTTGCTCTGGGCGACCTGCGACCGCAGCGGGAAGAGCTCCTGCGGGTGGCAAGCGAAGGCGTCAGTTCGTATGGCCGGTGAGGAAGCGCAGGCAGGAGGCGCGTACGCACCGTTGGCAGGACGCCGTCCGGGTACTCGACGGTGGCGCTCAGGCTGCGGAAGCGCTCGACCGTGTCTTCCGAAACGGCACCAAAACGCATCTCGTTGAGCATGTTGACGAACGCCGGGTCCTTCTGCCGGAAGCTGCGAGGCGGGATGAAACGTCAGCAGGGAAAGCCGCTTGAGCTTGGACGCGCGCTGAGCGGACGAGGTACGCACACGGTCGTCAAGCTGATCATGCGCTCGATGACGAACGGCCAGACCTGCGACTCGAACGCAAAGACCGGGTCGTGATTGTTGCGCGTGACCGGCGGCAACTGTAGAAAGTCGCCGCAGAGGACAAGCTGGAGGCCGCCGAACGGCCGCGGGTCCTCGCGGACGTGGGAGCCGATGATGGCGAGCTTGTCGAGTAGCTTGCCGTCGATCATACTCACTGCAAAGGGGGAGGAATGACGGCCAGTCAGCGTCCGCTTGCGGCACGCGGCCAGGTGACGGCGAGCATCGACGCACCCTCATCGATGATGAGCACCTTGGCCCTCTTCCAGTTATTGGCGCTGCGCGACGTCTTTGCAATCTCCTTGGCGTGCTCCTCGACATCCTTCTCGCCGAGACCGATGCCAGCTGTGTTGCGACAGCGAGCTCAGCGGTCAGCAAGGGCAAGGCAATGCACTCGAGTGGACGACAGCCAGGGCTGCGACGGACCAAAAGAGTGCAGCGTGTGGCCGCCGATATTGTAACCGGCGATGCCAGTTGAGGCCGTGACGGCGACCGCGCCCTCGTACTCGCTCGGCGGCCACTTCTCGCGCAACGACTTGATCATCTGCTTGAGCAGGATCGACTTGCCGGTTCCTGAGTGAAGAGGGACACTCACGGTCAGCGATCTGACTCAGCTTTGAGGCCTCGCATGCGCACGCTGGACTGACCGGCCGAGCCCGTGTAAAAGATTGAGACGCCGTCCTTGACGACGAGGTCATGCACAGCCTTCTGCTCCTGACTGAGCTGCTCGACACCAGGCGTAAAGAAAGTCGGCGCGAGAAACTCGAGCTTGGGCGCGCCGATGCCATTCGTTTTTGC